>VFQP010003358.1_pt1 | contig 16324 bp, 13 predicted proteins | sample 3512351 | NCBI WGS metagenome assembly VFQP01 (sample SAMN10412372, study PRJNA504923) | tailings metagenome | isolation source: Relicate 1 Philex TSF1 revegetated site | place: Philippines: Tuba, Benguet | collected 2017-08-29 | reverse complement strand
CCCCACGGCAGCACGTACCCCATGAAGGCGGTGGCCATCATCAGCAGGTAGATGACGAGGCCGAGCATCCACAAAAGCTCGCGCGGCGCCTTGTACGATCCGTAGTACAGGCCGCGGAAGATGTGGATGTAGACGACGATGAAGAAGAACGATGCGCCGTTGGCGTGCACGTAGCGCAGCAGCCAGCCGTAATTCACGTCGCGCATGATGTGCTCGACCGACGCGAAGGCCATCGACGTGTGCGGCGTGTAATGCATCGCCAGGATGATGCCGGTGATGATCTGGACGCCGAGCATGAGGCCGGCGAGCGAGCCGAAGCTCCACCAGTAGTTCAGGTTCTTCGGAGTCGGATAGGCGACCAGCGAACCATGCAGCACGCTGAACAGCGGCAGCTGGCGGTCGAACCATTTGACGAAGCCGTTTTTCGGCTCGAAGGGGCGAGATGAATGCATGACTTTCCCCCTTAGCCGATGCGAACGCGGGTATCGTTCATGAACACGTAGTTCGGCACCTCGAGATTGAGCGGCGCCGGACCTTTGCGGATACGGCCGGACGTATCGTATTCCGAACCGTGGCAAGGGCAGAACCAGCCGCCGAACGAGCCCTGCTCGCCGAGCGGGATGCAGCCGAGATGGGTGCAGACACCGACCATGATCAGCCAGGCCTCGTGCCCGGGCTTGGTGCGCTCGGCGTCGGTCTGCGGGTCCTTGAGCTCCCCGAGATCCACGGCCTTGGCCTTGGCGACTTCATCCTCGGTACGGTGGCGGATGAAAACGGGCTTGCCGCGCCATTTGACGCGAATGCTCTGGCCGACCTGGACCTTGGAGATGTCGACCTCGATGGACGACAACGCCAGAACGTCGGCGGAAGGATTGAGGTTGTCGATCAGCGGCCAGGCCGCGGCGGCGGCGCCGACTGCGCCGAAACCGCCGGCGGCGACGAACAGGAAATCCCTGCGCTTGACGCCTTCGCCGTGATGATCGCTGGTTGAATCAGTCGTGGACATTCAGACCCACCCGTTCTGCTTCTTCTTGGTATGTGGGGCATCTCCGCCCCTGATGGCAGGCGTGTTTTGGCACCATCAAGGGCAATTGTCCAGACAGGAAGCTTGCAAATCTGTGCCCTCGGCGACGCCGATGCGGCGCTTGACGCGGCCCGGCGATCCAACCAACGTCGCTGGCATGCGGATCGCGCTCTTTCAACCGGATATGGCGCCGAACGTGGGCACCTTGCTGCGGCTGGCGGCCTGCCTCGGGACGGCCGCCGACATCATCGAACCGTGCGGTTTTCCGTTCGGCGCGAGGGCGTTGCGGCGGGCGGGTATGGATTATCTGGCCCATGCCGATTATACCGCCCATTCTAGCTGGGACGCATTCCTGGCCACCGGTCCCGGCAGGCTGGTGTTGCTGACGACGCGCGCCAGCCAGCCCTATACGGGCTTCTCGTTCGCGCCGGGCGATGTACTGCTGCTGGGACGGGAGTCGTCGGGCGTGCCGGACGAGGTGCACGCGCGCGCGGAGGCCCGGGTGGCGGTGCCCATGGCGACGGGGTTGCGTTCGCTCAATGTGGCGGTGGCGGCGGCGATGGTACTGGGGGAAGCTCTCCGGCAGACGGACGGGTTCCCAAAAGCGGGGAAATGACGATGACCTACGTTCCTGACGAGCACAAGGTAAGGGCGCGCACCTGGTTCCATAGCCTGCGCGACCGGATCTGTTCCACTTTCGAAATGATCGAGGACGAGTTGCGCGGCCCGCTCCGCGAACGCCGGGCCGGTCGTTTCGAGCGTACCGAGTGGACGCGCCCGGAGGGCGGCGGCGGGGTCATGGCGGTGATGAAGGGCCGGGTATTCGAGAAGGTGGGCGTCAACGTCTCGACCGTCGAGGGAACGTTCTCGCCGGAATTCGCCAAGACCATCCAGGGCGCCGAGGAAGACCCGCGGTTCTGGGCGAGCGGCATCTCGCTGGTCGCCCACATGCAATCGCCGCTGGTTCCGGCGGTTCACATGAACACGCGCCACATCATCACCACGCGCGGCTGGTTCGGCGGCGGTGCCGACCTGACGCCGATGATCCCGAACGATGCCGACACCGACCAGTTTCACGGCGCGCTGAAGGAAGCCTGCGACAGGCACGACCCGGCCTACTATCCGAAGTTCAAGCAATGGTGCGACGAGTACTTCTTCCTGAAGCACCGGAACGAGCCGCGCGGCGTCGGCGGCATCTTCTTCGATTCGGTCAACACCGGCGACTGGGAGGCCGACTTCGCCTTTACCCAGGACGTGGGACGGGCATTCCTCGACGTCTATCCGAAGATCGTCCGCCAGCACATGAACGAGGAATGGACCGAGGAGCAGCGCGAGCACCAGCTGGTCCGCCGCGGCCGCTATGTGGAATTCAACCTGATCTACGACCGCGGCACCACGTTCGGCCTGAAGACCGGCGGCAATGTGGACGCCATCCTGATGTCGCTGCCGCCCGAGGTGAAGTGGCCCTGACGCGGCGGCCTCACTCCAGGCTGTCGAGCCTCGCCAGCAGGTCCGCCTTGCCCGGCTCGAAGCCCTCGTCGACCCACTGACGCTCGAGCGCACGGAGCAGTTTTCCCACCCGTTCACCGGCGGGGATGCCCTCCTCGAGCAAATCCGCGCCCTTCAGCGGGAAGGTCGGGGCGCTCCAGTCTTCCGCCAGCGCCAGCAGGTGGCGGCGATCATCGCCGTCGCTCACCCAGTCGAGCAGCGCAAGGTCCCGGAACCGCTCGCGCCCGAGCCAGTAGAGCTGGACCCGCGCATCGGCCTCGCTGAGGGAGGCCGGGAGCTCTGCCTCACCAGTCGCCATGCAGCGGAGGCGGGTCTTGTCCCGTACCGACAGCTTCCATCGCTCGGCGAGGGAGGCGAGCATGCCGCCCCGGCGGCTGGTTATCGCCGCGAGACGCAGGAGCGGGTCGGCGCCCAGGTCATCGATCTCAAGCAGTCGTTCGAGACCGTGCGGGCTTTCCGCTTCCGGCAGGATGACGGCGAGCACGCCCGCATCGGCCATGATACGGAGCGTGGGCACCGGTGACGGCGCTTCCAGCAGGCGCATCATCTCGGCGCGGATCCGCTCCACCGACAGCCGGACGAGATCGGCGCGCCGGTCGCGGCAGGCGGCAAGACCGGCCGGGTTCATGGGCCCCTCGCCATACCAGGCGTGGAACCGGAAGAACCGCAGGATCCGCAATGCGTCCTCCTCGATACGCGCATAGGGATCGCCGATGAAGCGCACATGGCGCGCGTCGAGGTCTTCGAGGCCGCCGACCGGATCGTAGACCCCGCCATCGGGGTCGCAGTAGAGCGCGTTGAAGGTGAAATCGCGGCGCCGTGCGTCCTCGGTCCAGTCGTCGGTGAACGCTACCACCGCGCGGCGTCCATCGGTTTCGACATCGACCCGAAGGGTGGTGACCTCGAACGGATTGCCGTGGGCGACGGCGGTGACCGTGCCGTGGTCGATGCCGGTAGGGATCGCCTTCAGCTTCGCGGCCTCGAGCAACGCCATCACCGTCTCGGGACGCTGATCGATGGCGATATCGATGTCGCGCACCTTGCGGCCGGCGAGCGCGTCGCGCACACAGCCGCCGACGAAGCGCGCCGTGCCGCCCTGCGCGGTCAACGCGGCCATGATTTCGGCCGCCCCGCCCTCGGTCAGCCAGGACTGGGTGATCACCGTGCCTGCCTTGCGCATCAGCCCTTGAGCTTGTTGTACAGGTTCACCAGCATGCCGGCCGTGGCGCCCCAGATGTGATGCCCGTCATAGGGCATCACATAATAGTGGCGCATGGCGCCCCGCCATTCGCGGCTTTCGCGCCGATGGTTGGCCGGATCGAGGAAAAAGTCGAGCGGCACCTCGAACGCCAGCGCCACCTCGTCCGGCTGCAGCGTCAGCGTGAAGCCGGGGCGCACAAGGCCGACGATGGGCGTGATCGAAAAACCGGTCCCCGTCTCGTAGGTGTCGAGCGCGCCGATCACCGTGATGAAGGACCGGTCGAGGCCGATCTCCTCCCAGGTTTCCCGCAGCGCCGTGTCGACCGGGCCGGTGTCGGTGTCGTCGACCCGCCCGCCGGGAAAGGCGACCTGTCCGGCATGGCTGCTGAGATGATCGGTCCGCTGGGTCAGCAGCACGGTTGCGCCGGCCTCGCGATCGATCACCGGGACGAGCACGGCCGCGGCCCGCAGCGGCCGGTCGGGCGGCAGCCCGGCGCGAATGTCAGGCGTCAGATCGTAATCGCTGGTCGCGGGCAGCCCCGCGCGCGCCGAAAGCGGCACATCGAGCAGCCGGCCCTCGAACAGATCCTGCAGCATGTCAGGCAGGATCCAGGCCGCCGATGACGAAAAACGCGCCGCCGCTGGCGATACCCAGCACCGTCTCGCCGTCCACCCGGCGTTCCTCGCCTGCGTCGACCAGCTGGTAGAACACCGGCCGGGCGATCAGCGCCCACAGATTCTTGCGCACGAGCACGTAAGGCGACGGCTCCTTGGTCTCCGGATCGATCTCGACCCGGATCGGATTGTCCGGCCCGGCGATCACCTCGTCGTCCACATTGGTCCGGAAGACGATGGTCTGGGACGGACCCGGCTCGTAGATGTCGGCCTCGACGGCAACGAAGGGCGCGTCGTCGACGACGATGCCCAGCTTCTCGACGGGGGTGACGAGGAAATATTTGTCGTCGTCGCGGCGGATCACGCCGGAGAACAGCTTGACCATCGGTTTGCGGCCGATCGGCGAGCCCATGTAGTACCAGGTGCCGTCGCGGGCGATCCGCATGTCGATATCGCCGCAGAAATCCGGATTCCACTTGTCGACGGGCGGCAGCTTCTTGCCCTGCAACCTGGCCATGATCTCGGCGAGGTTGAGCGGGCTGGACGGCGTGTCGGTCACGGCGCGGCTTCCCTGTGATCCGGCGCCTCGGCGGACTCGGCGGCGGTCAAGGCAGGTTTCTCGATCAGTCCCTCGAGACCAGCCGCCGCGCCCTCGACCAGTTCACGGATCAGCAACCGGTTGGGATCGACCGGACCGGGCAGCCGCAAACCTTCGGCGCCCTCCCGCTGAAAGCCGACGCGGCTGTAATAGGGCAGGTCGCCGACCAGGATGACGATGCGGTGCCCCTGCTGCCTGGCCTTCTGCAGCCCGACGCGCATCAGGCCGAGACCGATACCGCGCCCGGCATAGGCCGGCTCGACGGCCAGCGGACCGAGCAGGATGGCGTTCACGGGCGGGCCGCCGGACTGTAGCGGGCGGACCTGGATGGGCCAGAACTGCAAGCTGCCGCGCAGCGCCTTGTTGTCGAAGGCGACGAAGCCCAGCTCCTTCACGGCGGGCACGCCCTCGCGCAGGCGGTAGACGGTTTTCTTCTGCCGGTCGGGCCCGAAGGCCCGGTCGAGCAGCGCCTCGACGGCGGCAGGATCGGCCTCGCGGAACGGTCTGATGGTGATCATGGGCCGCCAATATACAGGAAATCGGCCGCAGCCCAAGGAAACGACACACGCGTGTCACAAAACCCGAGCCGGCGAAAAAGCGGCCCGTCCTTTCGGACGGACCGCTCCAACCCAGCGAAGGTTTGAACCGCTGGCGGATTACCAGTCGACCTGGAAGCGCGCGACGAAGCTGTCGACGCTGTTCTTGCCGGCCTTGGCGCTGCCGACCGGGAAGACGTCGCCGATGTTGTCCCACGCATTCGAGATTTTCGAATGCGCGTAGTTGAACTTCATCATCACGTGGCGATTGAGGTGCCAGTTGATGCCGGCGATGTAGGTCAGCTGCGTGCCGCCGCAGATGCCCGAGGCCGCCCCGACGCAGCCGCCCGAGCCGAACGAGTCGTTGAGGTCGACATAGTCGAGGCGAGCGACCAGCGCCCAGGCGCCCCAGCCGCCCTCGAACACGGGATTGTTGACCTTCTTGATGCGATCGAAGGTGCCTTCGTCGTAACCGCGGCTTTCGCCGGTGATGTACCAGCCCGCGCCGATATAGCCGCCCTGGAACGTCGCGCTGCTCTCGGGAAAGCCGGTCAGGCCCTTCACCTTCAGCCACGACCATTCGGATTCGGCCCAGAACGGACCGGCGATGGCGGCGAACTCGACGCCGATGAACATGTCGCTCTTGGCGGCCAGCGTGTTGGTGTCGACATAGCGGATGCCGGAGAGATGCGAGTGCGGACGCTGGCGATAGCGGCTTTGCGACGCATTGATGTCGTTCTTCAGGTTCCGGTACAGCACCGACGCGCCGACATGGATCAAGGCGTTTTCGCCGATCTTTGGGAAGGCGGCGACGCGCGCGCCCATCGCATAGCCCTCGTCGTTGAAGTTCTCGTCGGGCGAGCCCAGCACGGCGCCGGTCATCGCGGCGTCGACGCGCATCCAGTCGCCGACCCAGCCAGCCTGGATGCCCAAACGGCGCTCGAAATTGAACGCGTCGGTAAAGCCGCCGCGCTCGACCAGCGACGTGTGACGCGAGGAGGTCAGCTCTTCGAGCGAATTCGGGGTCTTGGCGTTGCCCACCAGGATGTAGAAGGGATCCCAGCCGGCGTATTCCAGATAGGCGTCGGTGATGTCCACTTCGTTGGTCGCGAAGTCGATCTCGAACTTGTACTTCACGTCCTTCCAGGCCTTGCCCTCGATGCCGAGGCGGGCGGCACGGAATTCTGTCGCGGTTCGGTCCTGCTTCTTGGCGCTGTCGTTGACCGTCCCGAAATCGGCCAGCAGACGGCCGCGCACATGCATCTCGAACTTGCCGTCGGCACTCTGGATCGTCGGGCTAGGGCCCCATTTGAACTTGGCGTCGCCGCTTTCGGACTTCTTCTTGGCGTCGGCGGCCGCAAGCACGGCCTGCTCGCCCTTCATCTGGGCGGTCTCGACCTGGCCCTTGAGATCCTCGACCTGCGCGCTGAGCTGCTGGATCATGCGCAAGAGCTGCTCGTTGGACTGGGCGTGCGCGCCGCCGGTGATCAGGCTGGCGCCAGCCGCCAACAGTCCCGCGGTCACCAGCCTGGCCGCGCTTTTCCGGGATTGCATCGTTGGGTTTCTCCCTTTGAGGTGTTGTGCGGACCACTGGGAGGCATCACCCCTTGGTTTGCCGAAAGCAGTCCGTTGCATTGCCTCTGTAAGGGCGCGCAATTACCGATAGATGTCCTTGTCATGACGGTTTCGTTGCAGTCGGCGCGATGTTGCCGCAGGGCAACACAGCGCGATGCACGCGGCAACCGCCGCATGCATCGCGTTATATCCGGCAGGATCTGGGAGACGGTCAGCCCTTGGCGGGCGGCGCTCCGTCGCGCAGCAGCTTGTACACCAGGCTGTCGTTGAGCGCCTGATAGGACGCGTCGACGATGTTGGGCGATACGCCGACGGTGAACCAGCGGTTCCCCTGTGAGTCACCGCTTTCGATCAGCACCCGGGTCGTCGCACCGGTGCCGCTGGTGTTCAGGATGCGCACCTTGTAATCGATCAGCTCGAGATCGCCGATGAACGATGAATAACGCCCCAGATCCTTGCGCAGCGCCTGGTCGAGGGCATTGACGGGACCATTCCCCTCGCCCGCCGAGATCAGGTTCTCGCCATCGACCGCCAGTTTGACCGTGGCCTCGGCCACCGTCACCAGATCTCCCGCGGCGTTGTGCCGGCGCTCGACCAGAACCCGGTAGCTCTGGGTGTCGAAGAATTTCGGCAACTGCCCCAGCGCGCGGCGGGCGAGCAGCTCGAAGCTGGCCTCGGCGCCGTCATAGGACAGGCCCTGCGCCTCGGCTTCCTTCACCTCGTCGAGCAGGCGGCCGATCCCCGGGTGATTCTTCGGCACACTGAGCCCGAGCTCCTCCAGCCGCTGGATGATGTTCGACCGGCCGGCCTGGTTGGACACCAGGATTTTCCGCGCGTTGCCGACGGATTCCGGCGGCACGTGCTCGTAGGTCTGGGGCTCCTTCATCACCGCGGACGCGTGCAGCCCGCCCTTGTGGGCGAAGGCGTTCTCGCCCACATAGGCCTGGTGCCGATTGGGCGTGCGGTTCAGCACCTCGTCCAGCATCAGCGACACGTGCCGCAGCTTGCGCAGGTTTTCCTGCGGGATGCCGGTCTCGAAGCGCTCGGCGAATTCGGGCTTCAGCATCAATGTCGGGATCAGCGACATCATGTTGGCGTTGCCGCAGCGCTCGCCGAGGCCGTTGATGGTGCCTTGCAGCTGGCGCACACCTCCGAGGATGGCGGCCAGCGTGTTGGCGACGGCGTTCTCGGTGTCGTTGTGCGTGTGGATGCCGAGCCGGTCACCGGGGATTTCCTTCACCACCTCGGCGACGATCCGCGCGACTTCATGGGGCAAGGTGCCGCCATTGGTGTCGCACAGCACGACCCAGCGCGCGCCGGCCTCGGCCGCGGCGCGCAGGCAGGACATGGCGTATTCCGGATTGGCCTTGAAGCCATCGAAGAAATGCTCGGCGTCGAGCATGGGCTCGCGGCCACGCCGTTTGATCTCGGCGATCGAGGACCCGATGATCGCGACGTTCTCCTCGCGCGGGATGCCCAGCGCCACGTCGACCTGATAGTCCCAGCTCTTGCCGACGATGCACACGGCCGGCGCGGTGGTGTTGAGCAGCGCCGACAGGCCGGGATCGTTGGCGGCGCTCTGGCCGGGCCGCTGGGTCATGCCGAACGCGGTGAAAGTGGCATGCTTCAGCACGGGCGGCGCGCCGAAGAATTCGGTGTCGGTCGGGTTCGCCCCCGGCCAGCCGCCTTCGATGTAGTCCACCCCGAGCGCGTCGAGCTCGGCGGCGATGCGGTGCTTGTCGTGCGCGGAAAAGTCGACGCCCTGGGTCTGGGCGCCGTCGCGCAGCGTGGTGTCGAACAGGTAAAGCCTCTCGCGGGCCATGATCGTGTCTTTCTCGTCCCCGTGTGCCCGGCATCTCGCCTGGGCACGGGCGGCAGGTTACACCACCGCCCCGTCTTCGTTCACCCCGAAGGGTATCCGGACCAGAAATTTACCCTCGCCGCCAAGTGGTCCCCTGCGGGCCATCCTCCAGGATGATGCCCTGCTCGGCAAGGGTGCCCCTAATTCGATCCGCCTCGGCGAAGTTCTTGTCCTGCCGTGCGGCGATGCGGTCGGCGATCAGCTGCTCGATCTCGGCCTCGGTCGGGCCGTCGGCGGCGGCATCACGGCGCTTCAGCCAGTCGTCCGGATCGCTGCCGAACAGGCCCAGCATCCGGCCGCCGGCCAGCAGCATGGCCTTGTACTTGCCGCGGGTCGGATCGTTCTTCGACTTGTTGGCCTTGGTGGCGAGCTCATGCAGGGCGGCAAGCGCCAGCGGCGTATTCAGGTCATCGAGCAGCGGCACGAGGACGCTCTCGGGGATATCGGCCTCGTCGGTCTCGATGTCCTCGAACGCCTTGAGGGTGCGATAGAGCCGGTCGAGGCTTTCGCGCGCCTGCTGCATCCCGGCCTTCGTCCAGTCGATGGGCTGGCGGTAATGGGTCGACAGCATGGTGTAACGCAGCACCTCGCCCGGCCAATCGGCAAGCAGGTCGCGCACGGTAAAGAAGTTGCCCAGCGACTTGGACATCTTCTCGCCTTCCACCATCAGGAAGCCGTTATGCATCCAGTAACGCGCGTGCGGCTGGCCGTCATGGGCGCAGGCGCTCTGGGCGATCTCGTTCTCGTGATGCGGAAAGATCAGGTCGATGCCGCCGCCATGGATGTCGAACACCTCGCCGAGATGCGCCGCGCCCATGGCCGAGCACTCGATGTGCCAGCCCGGACGGCCGCGGCCCCACGGGCTGTCCCAGCCCGGCAGGTCCGGCGTCGACGGCTTCCACAGCACGAAATCGGCCGGGTCCTTCTTGTAAGGCGCCACTTCGACCCGGGCGCCCGCGATCATCTCGTCCATGGACCGGCCGGACAGCTGGCCATAGGTCGGATCGCTCGAGACCGAGAACAGCACGTGGCCTTCGGCCACATAGGCGTGACCGCGCTCGATCAGCGTCTCATTCATGGCGATCATCTGGGCGATGTGCTCGGTCGCGCGCGGCTCGACGGTGGGGCGCAGCGCGCCCAGCGCGTCCATATCCTCGTGATAGGCCGCCACCGTGCGCTCGGTGATGGTGCGAATGTCCTCACCGGACTCCTGGGCCCTCGCGTTGATCTTGTCGTCGACGTCGGTGATGTTGCGGACATAGGTGACCGCATCGGCGCCGTAGAGGTCGCGGAGCACGCGGAACAGGGTGTCGAACACCACCACCGGCCGGGCATTGCCGATATGGGCGAAATCATAGACCGTCGGGCCGCAGACATAGAGCCGCACATTGCTCTCGTCGATCGGCTCGAAGCGCTGCTTTTCCCGGGTCAGGGAATTGTAGATCGTCAGGTCCATGGGTTTCGCCAAGTGTCGGGAGGTGCGGCTATAGCTCAAGGGGGCGATGGCGGCAAGTTATCGCTGCCCTCCCCAACCCTTCATCGTACTCCCCGCGCACATGGGGACCCAGTCGGGGCCGTTGTGCGGCCTCTCAACTGCTCGGTTACGAAGAGCTCTTTTCAGAGAGACCGCCCTATGAAGAGCTCGTCCCCGCGTGCGCGGGGATGCGATAAGAGGATGCATTACTAGGAGCTTAGCAGCCGCTCACGCGCCCGCTTGGGGCCGATCAGCGGCAACAGGGCTTTCATTTCAGGTCCCTGCTCGCGCCCGGTCAGGGCCAGCCTAAGCGGATGGAACAGGTCGCGGCCCTTGCGGCCGGTGGCCTGCTTCACCGACGACGTCCATTCACCCCACGAGTCAGGCCCCCATGGCAAAGGCGGCAGCAGTTCGGCGGCCTGTGCGAGGAACGCGGCGTCCTCGATGACCGGCGATATAGCGCCCTCAACGATATTCTTCCAGTCCAGTGCGTCTGCGACCTTTGCAAGGTTCGGGCGCACGGCCTCCCACAATTCCTCGCTGACCGCCGGCACCCGAGCGGCCACATTGGAATAATGCAGCTGGTGGACGATGCGGGCGTTCAGCGTCTCCAGCTCGTGGGGGTCGAATCGCGCGGCCGAGCGGCCGAACTTGGCGACATCGAAGCCATAGACCAGCGGCGCCAGGTCGGTGAACGGCTCGATCGGATCGGACGTGCCGATGCGCGCCAGCAGACTGTTGATCGCCATCGGCTCGAGTCCCTGTTCCCGCAGGTCGCGGATCGCCAGCGACCCGGCGCGCTTCGACAGGCCCTCGCCGCCCGCGCCGGTCAGCAGCGCGAAATGAGCGAAGTTCGGCGGCTCGGCGCCCAGCGCCTCGAACAACTCGATCTGGACGGCGGTGTTGGTGACGTGATCCTCGCCCCGGAACACGTGGGTGACATGGTGGTCGATGTCATCGACGCAGGACGGCAGGGTGTAGAGCAGGCTGCCATCCTCGCGCACCAGCACCGGATCGGACAGGGTGGCGGTATCGAACGTCACCTCGCCGCGCACACTATCCTGCCAGGTGACGGGACGCCCGTTGAGCTTGAAGCGCCAGTGCGGCCGGCGGCCCTCGGCCTCGAGCGCCGCTTTCTGGTCCGGCGTCAGCGCGAGCGCGCCCCGCTCGTAGACCGGCGGCTTGCCCATGGAGAGCAGCACCTTCCGGCGCAGCTCGAGTTCCTGCTCGGTCTCGTAGCAGGCATAGAGCCGGCTGGCGTCTTTCAGCCGCGCGATGGCCGCTTCATAGACGTCCTGCCGGTGCGACTGGTGCGAGGAGGTGTTCCATTTGAGGCCCAGCCAGCGCAAATCCTCCTCGATGGCGTCGGCGAAAGCCTCGGTCGAGCGTCCCGGGTCGGTATCATCGAAGCGCAGCATGAAGATACCGCCCTGCTGGCGCGCGTAGAGGAAGTTGACCAGCGCGGTGCGGACGTTGCCGACATGCAGATACCCGGTCGGACTCGGCGCGAAACGCAGCCTGACGCTCATGCGTTGAATTCCCGCTTGCGCGTGACCGAGGCGGCGTTGCGGAAGCCGTTGGTGATCGGGTAACGGCGGTCGCGGCCGAAATTCCGGCGCGTGATCTTGACGCCGGGCGGGGCTTGGCGGCGCTTGTATTCGGCGATGTACAGCAGATGCTCGATACGCTTCACCGTCGCCGGGTCATGCCCGCGCGCGACGATGCCCTCGAACGTCATCTCGTTCTCGATCAGGCATTCGAGGATGTCGTCCAGCACGTCGTATGGCGGCAGATTGTCCTGATCCGTCTGATTCTCGCGCAGCTCGGCCGAGGGCGGGCGGGTAATGATGTTCTCCGGGATCACGGTCTGCGCCGGGCCGAGCGCGCCGTCCGGCAAATTGGCGTTGCGCCAGCGCGACAGCTCGAAAACCGTGGTCTTGTAGACGTCCTTCAGCACCGAATAGCCGCCGCACATGTCGCCATACAGCGTCGCGTAGCCGACCGACATCTCGGACTTGTTGCCGGTTGTCAGCACCATGTGGCCGAACTTGTTGGACAGCGCCATCAGGGTGATGCCGCGCGCACGGGCCTGCAGGTTTTCCTCGGTGGTGTCGGGCTCGCGCCCCTCGAAGGCGGGCGCCAGCATGGAAAGGAAGCCGCTGACAGCCGGCTCGATGGCGATGACCTCGTGCCGCGCGCCCAGCGCCCGCGAGCACAGTTCCGCGTCGCGCACGCTTTCCGAGCTGGTGTAGCGGTAGGGCATCATCACGCAGCGAACCCGGTCGGCGCCCAGCGCATCGACGGCGACCGCCGCCGACAGCGCGCTGTCGATGCCGCCGGACATGCCCAGCACCACGCCGGGAAAGCGGTTCTTGTTCACGTAATCGCGCAGCCCCAGCATCATGGCGCTGTAGATTTCCTCCAGCCCCTCTGGATAGCGGACTTTCTCGCCGTCCTCGCAGCGCCAGGCCGCGCCCTCTCGGCGCCAGCGGGCGACCGCGCCGGCTTCGCGCCAGCCCGCCATGCGCACCGGCACCTTGTGGTCGGTATTCATCACGAACGAGATGCCGTCGAACACGATCTCGTCCTGACCGCCGACCTGATTGACGTAGATCAGCGGCAGGCCGCTCTCGCTGACCCGGTGGGCCGCGAGCTGGGTGCGGGTGTCGACCTTGCCCAGTTCATAGGGCGAGCCGTTGAGGACGACGAGGATTTCGGCCCCGGTCTCCTGCAGGCACTCGGTGACGTCCGGATACCACATGTCCTCGCAGACCATGACGCCGAGCCGCACGCCGCGGAAATTGATCGGGCCGGGGAGCGGGCCCGGCGAGAAGATGCGGATCTCGTCGAACACGCCGTAATTGGGCAGGTGGTGCTTGTAACGCCTGGCGGCGACCTGGCCGCCGTCGAGCAGGATCGCGGCGTTGTAGGGCTTGTCGCCGTCCTCGTGCCAGCTGGCGCCGATCAGCATGGCCGGACCGCCATCGGCCGTATCCGCGGCCAGTTCCTCGACGGCGGTGCTCACCGCCTCCTGGAACGCCGGCTTCAGCATCAGGTCCTCCGGCGGATAGCCGTTGAGCACCAGCTCCGAATAGATCACGAGATCGGCGCCGGCCGCCGCCGCGTCGGCCCGCGCCGCACGGATCTTCGCCACGTTGCCGGTGACGTCGCCGAGCGTCGGATTGAGCTGGGCCATGGCGATGGTGAGCGTGTCGGTCATGGGAACCTGCGAATGGTGTGTGGCAAGTATCCGTTCGGAAACCCGCTTGTCCAGCTTGGGAGCCCTCCATCGGGCGCCCCCCTCACCCTACCCTCTCCCCGGCGGGGAGAGGGGAAGAAAAGCGCGGACGAATCCCCTCTCCCCGCCCGGGGAGAGGGTGGACGCCCGAAGGGCGGCCGGGTGAGGGGCGCCGCGAAGCGGCCTTACGACGCCGCCGCCACCCGGGCGATGCCGCCGCGCTCCTTGCGGATGCCCTCGGCGATGATAAAGGCCAGCTCGAGCGCCTGGCTGCCGTTGAGCCGCGGGTCGCAGTGGGTGTGGTAGCGATCCTTCAGCCCCTCGGCGGTGATCGCCTGGGCGCCGCCCATGCACTCGGTCACGTCCTGGCCGGTCATCTCGAAATGGACGCCGCCCGCATAGGTGCCCTCGGCCTGATGGACGGCGAAGAAGCCGCGCACCTCGGCCAGCACTTTGTCGAACGGACGGGTCTTGTAGCCCGAGGTCGAGATGGTGTTGCCATGCATCGGATCGCACGACCACACCACCGTGCGGCCTTCCTGCTTCACCTTGCGCACCAGCGCCGGCAGCACGTCCTCGACCTTCTCGGCGCCCATGCGGGCGATGAGGGTCAGGCGGCCAGCCTCGTTCTGCGGGTTCAGCGCGTCGATCAGGCGGATTAGGTCGTCCGGATTCATGGTCGGGCCGACCTTGCAGCCGATCGGGTTCCTGATCCCGCGCATGAACTCCACATGGGCATGGTCCAGCTGGCGCGTGCGCTCGCCGATCCACAGCATGTGGGCCGAGGTGTCGTACCAGTCGCCCGTGGTCGAATCGATCCGGGTCATCGCCTGCTCGTAGCCCAGCAGCAGCGCCTCGTGCGAGGTGTAGAAGCTGGTGCCGCGCAGGACCGGGGCGGTCTCCGACGTGACGCCGCAGGCTTCCATGAACGACAGCGCCTCGGAGATGCGCGAGGCCATCTCCTGGTAGCGGCCGCCCGACGGGCTTTCGGCGATGAAGCCCTGCATCCAGCCATGGACCCTGTGCAGGTCGGCGTAGCCGCCCTGGGCGAAGGCGCGGATCAGGTTCAGCGTCGCGGCCGACTGCGAGTACGCGCGCACCAGGCGCTGCGGATCGGGCCGGCGCGCCTCGGGCGTGAACTCCATGCCATTGATGTTGTCGCCCTTGTAGCTTTCCAGGGTGACGCCATCGATGGTCTCGATGTCGCTGGAGCGCGGCTTGGCGAACTGGCCGGCGATGCGGCCCACCTTCACCACCGGACACGAGGCCGCCCAGGTCAACGCCACGGCCATCTGCAGCAGTACGCGGAACGTATCGCGGATGTTGTCCGGATGGAACTCGGCGAAGCTCTCGGCGCAATCACCGCCCTGCAGCAGGAAAGCACGGCCCTCGGCCACGTCGGCGAGGTCCTGCTTGAGGCTGCGCGCCTCGCCCGCGAACACCAGCGGCGGATAGGACTTCAGCGTCTTCTCCACCTCGGCAAGCGCCGCGGGATCGGGGTAGGCCGGGATATGCTTGGCCGGCAGCGCTCTCCAGCTGTCCGGCGACCACTTCTTGGTCATGGCTTCGCCTTGTCGTTTATGGACTTTCGAGGGCGCTGATATACGCCGAGGCGCGGGATTTGGCCAGTTTTTAGAATCGGCGACGCGCGATCGCTCCCTACTCCGCCGCCTGTTTCAACCGGGGAACCGGGGTGCGCATGGTGACGAACTCCTCGGCGGCGGTGGGATGGATCGCCACCGTGGCGTCGAACTGGGCCTTGGTGGCGCCGCACTTGATGGCGATGCCGATGCCCTGGATGATCTCGCCGGCGTCGTGGCCGACCATATGCGCGCCTAGCACCCTGTCGGTCTTCGCGTCGACGATCAGCTTCATCAGGGTGCGCTCGCTGGCGCCGCCCAAGGTGTGCAGCATGGGCCGGAAATCGGCCTTGTAGATGTCGATGTCGTCACCGTGACGCTGGCGCGCCTCCTCCTCGGTCATGCCGCAGGTGCCGATCGGCGGCTGGCTGAACACGGCGGTCGGGATGTCGCGGTAGTCCATCGTGGTCGGGCGATTGGCGAACTGGGTCGCGGTGAACGCCATGGCCTCGGCGATGGCGACCGGCGTCAGCTGGAACCGGTGGGTGACGTCGCCCAGCGCGAAGATGTTGGGCACCGAGGTGCGGAAATCGTCATCGACGATCACCGCGCCAATGTCATCCAGCTTGACCCCAACCGTCTCCAGGCCCATGCCGTGGGTCAGCGGATTGCGGCCGATGGCATAGAGCACCGCGTCGGTCTCGATGGTGTCGCCGTTCTCCTGGGTGACGAGCAGGCTGCCGTCGGCCTGCTTGTCGATGCGGGCGATGAGCGAGCAGTTCACGCGCAGATCGACGCCCTTCTTGCGCATCTCGGCGGCGACGGTGTCGCGGATGTCGCGGTCGAAACCGCGCAGGATCTGCTCGCCGCGATAGAGTTGGATCACCTGCGAGCCCAGGCCGTTGAAGATGCCCGCGAACTCGACGGCGATATAGCCGCCGCCCGCGACCACGATGCGCTTCGGCTGCGTTGGCAGGTAGAACGCCTCGTTTGACGAGATGGCGTGCTCGGCGCCCGGAATGTCAGGCATGGCCGGCCAGCCGCCGGTGGCGATCAGGATCTTGTCGGCGGTGACGCGGCCGATTTCGGCCCCGTCCTTCTTCAATGAAATCGT
>VFQP010003356.1_pt1 | contig 16332 bp, 26 predicted proteins | sample 3512351 | NCBI WGS metagenome assembly VFQP01 (sample SAMN10412372, study PRJNA504923) | tailings metagenome | isolation source: Relicate 1 Philex TSF1 revegetated site | place: Philippines: Tuba, Benguet | collected 2017-08-29 | reverse complement strand
GTGTGTGTTGGTGTAGGTGTGTGGGTGTGTGTTGGTGTAGGTGTGTGGGTGTGTGGGTGTGTGCTGGTGTGGGTGTTGTGTTGTTGATGTGTATGACCAATACTCACAGTGCACGTACAGACACATTATCCCATTCCCTCCATCACCCCCCTCACATCACATACCCCCCCCCCCCCCCCCCCCCCCCCATCATCATCACCCACAGGAAGCAAGTGACTTTGAGCAAGCAGTCACAGCCTACATATACCGCCACCTAGAAAAGGGCATCCCTGCACTGTTTGTAGACCTGCGCCCACTGTATACCAACCCCACCAAGCGTGACACCATTGGTCGCATTGTGTCAGACATACAGACGTCACTGGAAGCTGCCCAATCACACAGATCCCAATCACACACATCCCAATCACCCATATCAACACACAACAAGGATGATGCAGGGAACAATACGGGGAACAATACCGGGAACAGTGGCAAGGATGGTAGTGATACCGGACGTGTGGGAAATGACAACAACAACAACAACAACAGCAGCAGCAGCAGCAGCAGCAGTTATTCGACCAGTCCACAGATGTTGATTTGGACATGGGCATTTCGTGCACAGCATGAGGATTACTTGGGCAACACTGGTGCAGCGTTGACTTTGGTCGAGAAAGCCATTGACCATACCCCGACTGTGATTGAGTTGCATAGCATACGCAGTAAGGTGTTGAAGCATGCAGGGGACCCACAGGGGGCTGCTGCTGCTGCTGAACAGGCGCGGTGTATGGACCTTGCAGACAGGTAGGGGGGGTTGATGGAGTGTGGGGAGTGGTGGTGTGTGGGGGTTGTGGGCAAACTGGGAGAGGTTGGTTTCGAATTCAAATCCACAGGATTCAGATTCAAATTAACAAAACGCCAACCATCCCAACTATTACTGGATACAACACACACACACACACGCACCACATCACACCCCACCCCACCATCAACCATCCCACACCACACTGCAACACCCCCCATGTATCCCCCCCCCCCCCCCCTATGTCACAGGTATCTCAACTGCACAGCAGTGCGTCGATTGTTCCGAGCAGGGGACGTGGAAGGCGCCGAACGCCTTGCCACTCTCTTCACCAAAGACGGCGACCAGATCAACAACCTCTTCGACATGCAGTGCATGTGGTATGAAATAGAGGCAGGCAACGAACACCTTGCCAAGGGACAGCTGGGTAGGGCGCTGAAGAAGTTTAGGGCAGTCGTAACACACTTTAATGATTTTGCAGAGGACCAGTTTGACTTTCATACGTATTGTATTCGAAAGATGACGCTGCGCTCGTATGTGGAGTTGCTTCGTATGGAGGATCGGTTGTATGGACACAAATACTTTTTTCAGGTGTGGTTGTAAGCCATATTCATGGTGATGGGTGGGTTTATGGGTTGATGGGCGTGTGTGTGTGTGTGTTATTGAGTTGAAATTATCATGGTGTGGAATATGTGTGAGTCTATGTGTTATGTATACACATGTTTATGCATGTGCTTGTATGTGTCTGCAGTGTATGGCTATGATGAATCAATTACTAATTAGATGAGGACATCAGAGGTTGATTACTAATTAATCACTGACGATAATCATTGTGGGAATCTCTCTGAGCCATACATTGTGTTGTGTGTTGACCATGTGTTGACCACGTGGTGACTGTTGCACATGTACACCTGTACACGCACATGCACACACCTATCACACGCACATCCCACATGCACACAACCACACATCCCACACACCCACACCCACACACCACGCGTCCCACAGGCAGCATGTGGTGCCATTGAGTGTTACATACGTCTGTACGACTCACCCCCCTCCACTGCTGAAGAAGATGAGGAGGCAGAGGTATGTGCGTTTGAGAGAGGTGTTTGATGGTTGTATTTGGGGTAGTACTTTGTAGAGGGTGGTGTTGTGTAGAGGGTGGAGTTGTGTACAGGGAAGGGCTGTGTATAGGGGCGTGCACATGTACTTGAATGCTCTCAAACACACATCATGACATGCACATGTAGCATGCATACAAACTACATGCACCCACACCCATCCACCAACACACACACCCAACTCACCCACCAAAACACACAACACACACACACTCCCATGCACCCACCAACACACACACACACCCAACTCACCACCCCCCACACACACCAACACTGTCTCCCTCTCTCCCAGTTGGCCAAGCTCACCCCAGAGGAGCGTCGTCGTGCGAAACAAAAGCGCAAAAAAGAAGCAGCAAAAGCGGCAAAAGCAGCAGAAGAACATGCCAAGCAGCAGGATGAAAAGCGTAAAGCAGGGGACCAGGGTGGAAAAGGGGGTGGTGGGAAGAAAGCAGCAGGGGAGGTGACTGCTAAAAAGTATGTGTGGAGGGTTGTGACGAGGTGAACATGAAAATGCAAATACAAATACACATACAAATACTCTCCAACTCCCTCTCTCTCACACACACAATTACTCTCTCTCTCTCTCTCACACACACACACACACACACACACACACACACATACACACATACAAATCCAAACACACACACACACACACACACAGGGTTGACCCAGACCCTCACGGTGTGCAGTTGGCCGCCACACCAAATCCCCTGGAGGAGGCCACAAAACTGTTGACCATATTGTTGACTCACAGTGGAAATCGCATGCGTGTGCAGGAGCTCGCATTTGAGGTGTGTTGTTGGTAGGGGGAATGTGAAAATGTGGGGAATGTGAGAAGGGGCTGCATCGCATCACTATCAGTACACACCCAACATCACCACCACATACCACCACCCCACACCAAACATCACACCATCACACCAATCATCACTCCCTCACACAGGTATACATGCGCAAGGGACGTCTGTTGCTTGCGCTACGTGCAGTCAAACATGCACGTGCCCTGGGCGGAGCAGATGACCCCACTGCACATACCATGCTTGTGCGTCTCATAAAAGCATTGACCGAGGTTGACCAGGGTGATAATGCTGCGACAGCACCACCACAAGGTGTGTATGTTGTGTTGTATGTTTGTGTTGTGTTGTGTGTTGTGTTGTGTATGTGCTTTGTATGTGTGCTTCACCTGTGTATTCCTACCTGTGTATTCCTACCTGTGTACACCCGATGGATAATTCGCCCCTACAACATGCACATATACACGACATGCACACCCTCCCCACCCATCCCCACCCACCATTACACACACACACACAGGCAATGGCATGGCAGCACCCGCCCCACCCACCCCCACACGCACGCAATACACCACAACCCCACCACCAGCAACAGTGCGACAGGTCATCGATGAGCAGGTGGGCATCTTACTGGATGGATGCACGGATCATGTCGAGTACAACGCAGCGTGGACTGCCCGGGTGGCGTCACAGCCCACCAGTTCACTGAAGGCGCGTGTGGCGGCTGCGTCCATGGCGGTGTTGCTAGACTCGAGTGCCAAGGGTAGGGCACTGGATATTCTTTTGACAGGTGAGTGAGGGGGGGGTAATTTGGTGAGTGAGGGGGTTGTGAGGTGTTTTAATGGGTGAGGTGTGTGTGTTTGATGGGTGAGGGGTGTGTGTTTGATGGTTGAGAGGGTGTGTGGTGTGTACCAAAAGGAAACAGGGGTAATTGAGTGAAGGACACATGATGCCTACCAAATTGATGCGCAACAAACCAACACCAACCCAAGACACGCACCTACACACACCGACCCCACCACACACAATAACCCCACCACACAAAACACCCCCACAACAGGTGATGTGTTTACAAATAAGCCACCTCCCAGTCATGCAGCGTGTGCTGCAGTAGAGCAACAGCTGCGTGACCCCAGCTCCCCCCTCTGTGATGCCAAGGCTGCTGATACATGGCATGCTCGATGTCAAGCGATGTTTCAATGGTCGAGCACGTTTGATGGGAAAGCACGTGCGATGGTCACACCATTGGTGGGCAAAGGAGCGGAGGAGGAGGGTGGGGGGACACCCAATGGCAGAGCCACGGGGTGATGAGAAGGAGCATGGTGTTGATGTTGTTTTTTAGAGAGTGTGGCAAGTACCATGCTGTGGATAGTGTTCATGACAAAGCACAGTATGTACAATGTGTCGCCCCATGTGTTCTTTCTTTGTTTGGTTTTATACTGCCAGCAACACTGCAACAACATGATGATTGATGACGGTGTGACACGATGCATGAGCAAACACAAGTTGTTGCAACCAGTCCTTTACAACACACTGCGTTTTCAGCAGCAGCAGGATGGTTTTTTTGCATGTGTATACAACAACACAAAGCCATCCATACACCATGCACATCCTGGGGACCTCGTACATGCTCCCACTTGCACGTTCCCCTTGGTTTTCCTCATTCTTCATTCCCTAGCACCTGTACACCCAGCGCTCCCCTTGCTAATGTAAGACCCCTTGTGGTGTATTGTCGCACCTCCATCATGTGCCCTTGTGCACTATGCCTCCTTCATTGTACCGTGGAGGTCAATGGACACAGGTTAATGGTCGTGGGGGCGGATGTGAACACAACCACCTTCTTCACACAACCAGCTGCTCTGTCTGGGACGACCATCCATCCGTCAACATCCATCCATCCACATCTGCCCAGCAATGCTGTCGGCTACTTTTTATTGGTCATCATCTCCATCTACCCAACGATGCTCCTTCTACCCAGCAATGCTGTTGGCTGCTTCCAACTTGGTCATCATTTCATCACACATGCGCAGCAATTGTTCACGCTCCCCTTCCTTGGCTGACAATTCCTTTTCCAATTTTGCAAGACGACTCTTGTACTGCTCCTGTATTGTCATGGTTGTGTAACGGTTGTGTGTAGTGCAATGGTTGTGCTGCTTGATGTACTTGTGCAGTGTATTGGTTGTGCTGGTTGGTACTGTACACTCACAAGTAGAAACCCTCCCCCCACACACAACACTCTTCACCCAACACCATCATACACCCAAACCACCATCATACACCCAAACCACCATCATACACCCAAAAAAACACCATCATACATTTTAAAAAAAACACTACCACAATATCACAGACCTGAATATTGAAAAACTTGCCATTCTCCTTTCGAAATTCCTCCAATCGCCGTTTGGTCTCCCCATACTTTGACTCCAGCTCTGCGAGGCGCTCATCACGTGCTATTGCCTCAGCCAGCAGCTTTTCACGATGCTGTGTGTGAATTATTATCATCATCATCATTATTATTATTATTAGCGGTGTGTGCATGTGCGTTGGTGGGTGTATGCATGTGCAGGTCTAGCAGCAATGCATGTGTCTCATACATACATGTATACATACATATATACAAATATACATTACACCCTCATACCTTTTGCTGCACCTCTAACTTTGTATGAGCATCAGCCAATTCCTCCTCTAGCAGCTGTGCCTTGTGCCGTATCTCCTTGGCATCCACACCTGCACTTGTGGCTGCTTCTAGCTGAGAGGTGAGGTCTGCCACCTGAGCATTGCTGGCATCCAATGCTGCCTGTGGGGGGGGGGTTGTGAGGGGGGTTGTACGTATAGTGTGTGTGGAGGGAAAGAGGGGGTGTACAGTGTGTGGTGGTGAGGGGGTGTATAGTGGGGGGGGATGTAGCGTGTGTGTGTGGAGAGTTGTCCACTCATAACATCCCTGACAAATACCCACATCCACCCGTACACATCCATCCACCCACATCCACCCACACATCCACCCACCCCCACACCCCCAAACACAACCTACCTGTACTTGTGTCAACTTCACCTCCAACTCAGCAGCATGTGTGGTGGCTGTGGTAGCCTCCATACGAGCCTTCCTCAATTGTAATTCAAATGCAATACGATCATTCTTGGCCTTGGACAACTCAGCCTGTAGCTCCCCAGCTTGTTCTTTGAGGGGACGGTACTTTTTGCTGTAGACGTCGTTGTATATAGTTTCTGCGTTTTCTTTTTCCCCCTTGAGTTTCTGTAGTTCTGCTTCGAGGAGTGCCGTCTGTTGTTTTTGTTGTGTGTGTGTGAAAGAAAGGGTGAGAGTGTGTACATATAGGATGTGTGTGTATATGTAGGAGGTGTGTGTATATGTAGGAGGCGTGTGTATATGTAGGAGGTGTGTGTATATGTAGGAGGTGTGTTGAGGGGAATGTGGTGTACTCATTCACACATACACACACACACATACACACACACACATACAAACACTCCCATCACCCATACCTGTGCCTTCAGCTTGACCTCTTGTTCATTATGCAGGTCCCTTTGCTTATCATACATGAGTTTGAATGACTTGAGTTCACGTGTGAGTGCCTCTCTTGCCGCTCGTTCATTCTCCAACTCCTGCTGTAGGGCTGCTGTGTGCCTGTGTGTGTTGGGTAAGAGGGGGGGGGGTAGTGTGTACAGGGTGTGGGGTGTGGGGAGCAGTGTACAGCATATGTGGTGTGTTTTGTGTGGCTACAGAGTATGTGGTGTGTTTTGTGTGGCTACAGTGTATGTGGTGTGTGGCTATTGGAATGCATGTGAACAGAGCATGTGCATTGCTTCCCATACACATTGCATGTATACAGGCATGCAACATACACAGGTGTGCAACATAAATATACAGGTGTGCAACACACAAATCATTGCAACATACATGCCCACCCACCCACCCACCCACCCACCCACAGTCACACACATACATAGTAGCCTGCAATGCAAGCTCTTCATGTGCATTCCCCCCAGCACCACCAGCAGGACCATTCCCCCCAGCACCACCACCACCACCAGCATATGGGTGCAAAGGTGAGGCAGCAGGTGTAGATCCAATAGGTGGGGTGAGTCCTTCAAATTCAATGTTTTTCTTCAGCCAATCACCACCCAATGCCTCTGTCATACCCTCAGCCTGGGTGTTGTGGTGGTGTGTATGTTGTTTTGTGTGTTGTTTTGTGTGTTGTTATGTGTGTGCATATCCCCCACAATAACACCCAACAATACCCCCCCCAAACCACACCTGACTGGCTTTGAATGCGGATCCCACAGGCGACATGGACAACCGAGGTGGACGCAACATCATAGCCCGCACCACACTGTCAGCCTGTACATCCTCCCCCACACCTGTGCTCCCCTCACTCACACCTGTGCTCCCCTCCCCCACACGTGTACTTGGAGTGCCCCCTTGTAAGAGAGTAGGAGCACCCCCTCCTCCTGCTGCTGCTTGAGCACCACCCACCCCCTGCATGGGGGTGCGTCCACTGGGGGTGGGCAGTCGAGATGCTGGTCGAGGCAACGCAGAAGGGGTAGTGGTGGTAGTAAGGCGGGCACGTGAGGGTGGCTTGCCGGTTGTTGGTGGTGGCTGGTGCTTTGCTGCTGATGTCTTGGGGAGGCTGCTGGTGCGTGTGAGGGTCCCATGTGCTGCAGGGGTGGTGGTAGTGGTGGTGCGTGTGGAGGGTGTGCGGCCAGCAGTCCCCCCCCCCCGGCTGCTAGGTCGGGCGAGGCGGCTGGTGGTGGTGGGTGCAGCTGGGGTGTGGATGTTGTGTTGTTTGGTGGCACTGGTGAAGCCCTTGCTGGGGCCCGTGCTCTGTTGTGATGATTGGTGAGTGGTGTGGGATGGATGGGTTGATCGGACGTGATACAAGTAAAGAGAACATGTGCATGCATCTGTCTTCACAAACACCACCTCCCACACACACGCCACCCCCCCCCCCAAAACACACACCACTGGAGAGGTGTTTGTTGCCAGCAGTGCATCCCAGCAGCTCCCAGGAGCGTCCCCCCCACCCGACACAGGGCTCCCCACATCCCCCCCCATTCCCCCCCCCCGACCCCCCCCCATTGGTTGTGCAGGTGTGCTCAACAAGTTGAAGGAGGTGCGAACATCAAGTGTGAGGGTACTGAGGTCCACTTCTGTGTCTGCAGTGGGTGCGAGCTTTTGATGGGTAGTGGTGTGGCTGCGGGGTGGGGTGGGGGATGCAGCGGTGGGGGTGGGGGATGCGGGGGTGGGGGTGGGGGATGCGGGGGTGGGAGAGATGTCGAGTACAGTGGTGGTGTTTGGTGCTGGTATGGTGGTGCCCACTACTAGTGTGTCTTGTGCTGCTGGGGAAGCTGGTGCATGTACAGTGTCATCATCCATCTGTGTCATGGTGTGTTATGGTATGCAAGAAATGCTGCTGTACGCACACAAGCCTGCACGACCTGTGTGGCACCAACCACCACACACTACTGGTATACACACCTCCATAGGTGTCGTTTCCTCATCTTGCACCTGTTCCTCCACAACAACCTGTTGTTCGTCCACCACAACAACCTGTTGTTCGTCCACCACAACAACCTGTTGTTCCTCCACCACAACAACCTGTTGTTCCTCCACCACAACAACCTGTTGTTCCTCCACCACAACAACCTGTTGTTCCTCCACCACAACAACCTGTTGTTCCTCCACTGCACCCTCCCCTTCCTTATGCATCAGTGTGTGTACATATTCTTCCAGCACAGCATCTTGTGCTGGACTTAAACACACTGGTGGTGGTGCCTGGTCAACAGGAACTGCACCTTGGTCAATAGCTTGTTCAGCCAGCTCCGCCTTATCAACCAGCTCTTCTGTGCTCTGCATGTGTGCCTCTTGCTGCATTGTTGCTACTTGTACCTGTACATCCTGTACACCAGCATCACTACCGTTGGGCAACACATCCCCCACCTGTAACACAACAGGACTACCAAGCTGCACCATACTGGGCTGCTGTGACAGGCTTTCTGCACCCTCCTCTTCTTGCCCAACAAACACATCTTGCTCTTCACAATCAGTCTCATCTGCCTCTGTGCTGGCGTCATCCCCACCAGCGTCGGCTTCGTCAAGGATGATACCAGCAGATGCGGTACCACGTGCAAGTTTGTCAGTGGTGGATAGGAGTGCACCAGGTGTTGTTGCACTGCCAGGCACAGCAGCGATGAGACACTCGGCATCGTCTGTTGCACCCCCGACTATGCCCTTGGTGGTCTTCTTGCTAATGACTTCAAACATGTTGATACGATTGGCAATGCCCTTGCAGGCAGCCAACGATTGACGACGGACGACAGCAGGCTCAGGGGCTGGCTGTTGTGCAAAATCAAAGGCCGATGCCGGCTTGAATTCCTCCTCCTCTTGCTGAATGGCGCCTGTTGATGGCGAGTTGTGGATCAACGTTGGATCAACGTGTTATTTGTGTACAAGTGGTGTACCTTCGTGTATGCTCGGTAGTTGTGAAGCCATCGTGATGTATAGCTTTGTTGTAACGACTCTGTTTTGTCACTTCTAGATTGAGTAGTAAGAAGGTACTACGGGTGTGTGTGTACGTGATGTTTTTGGTTGTGGGGCAAGATAGTCGATCGTGTACAGCAAGATTAGGATCGTCAACCAAGCTTCTCAATAACAAGTGTCAGTACTGCACTAGTGAATGCAACAGTGTACCCACAACTTGTGAATATAAAAAATATTGATGCCAAACTCCAGTGGACAAGGTGTATCTCAAAAAAATTGCTCTTGCACCGCGGTTATCACATACAACCCCGTCCAATACATTGCAAGCACTACCAGTGATGGTATTTGCAACACCAATGGAAGTGCCATGCCCCACACCGTCAGCACGGATCCTACATCTGTTGTTCCACACGGAAAAACCAACATGATAATGCATTCCCCAAAGCAAACACATTCGTGGTCATTCCCCCGTACATTGTGGGTGTGCAACCACGTTGAAGGGAAAGCCCGTGTGCCAGGGTATATGATGCCCCAGCTTGAAGCCATAGTACACACCTGCGTGCCCAATGGCTTTGTATATGCCAATGTTTAGTGCCTGTGTAACGTGGAGGAGGTTGTGCAGGGGGTGCACAACGCTGATGTAGTGCATCACCAAGTTTGCAATACCTGTCCTGCCGCAACGAGGAGCACCCCCAGCAATACACGAAACCAGTGCAGGCTACTCAAGGATGGTGGCCATGCTGATAATGTTGTGATGTAGGCCAATGCACTGGAAAACTGAACCACTGTGTGTGGGATCACAGCATGTTGATCGCTGTGTATACGTACATAGCAAACACCCTGATGCACCTTTCAGTATCCAAGCTACAGTCTCAAAGGACTGCACAGCGTGTTTCTTGCCGCATACACGTTGCCAAGCATCAGGGAAGAACCAAATGCCTGCATATAAAAAGTGTGGCAGTGCGATGGCTGTGACCACGCCCCATTCTGCTAGTTCCCTCATCGATGGTGTGGGATCGATGATGCAAAGTGTGGGAACCAAGTGTGGTGGGAACGAAGGGGAAAATACTCGATAAAAATCACCACCCCCCATGCCATTCTGTCTGTAATTCGCTACAACATATTGCAATAGACTGCCGATCTCGCTGTCATAATCAGCCGCACCAAAACTGTGTTGTGTGCCTGGTCAAACACATCTGCTACAATACTCACATGATGCTCCACGCGCCTGCAACAAGCATACGTACCTCACAATGCCCAACAAGGGTAGTTACTGCATCAACAAAGACGATGCCCAGCAAATCCTACGGAATTGTGCTGCCAACACAACGCAGAATTGTGCATCCCCGTGCTGCACCCAGTGACGACCAGGTGTGTTGTATGGGCATGGAGATGATTTACACACTGGGATGCGCTATGGAGTTGCATAAATGGCACTCCCTGTTGACCACAGAAAGCCAGTGAGGTCCCCACCAGCGAGCCTGCCGCAGCACCCCCCGCAGCACCCCCCACAGCAGCCCCCCCAACAGCAGCCCCTGAAAAGCCTGCAGTTGTTGATGCAGAAACTGCCAAGGCGCAGCGTACTGCGGTCATCACAGGCGTGATTTCCATCGTGTTTGGGGTGTGTTGGGGCGGTGGGGTGGTGACGTGCAAGTACGTAGACACGCATTTCTTCTTCCTCTCCCACCAGGTTGCATACTTGGCACTGGTGAGCTTTTTGGACATTCGTGGCGGGGAGCTGCTGCCACCCCCCCCCGAAGCATACATCCCATAGATGTTTTGTGCATCTGGCGGCCATGATATGATTTTTTCAGGGGGTTGGGGTTTTGAGAGTGACGAATTTGAGATTGTTTTCAATTGCAATATACATTGAGGAACCACACGCACCAGCCTCGAAGAAAGCGAGCGCTCGCGCGCCAAACCCAATTCCTTTTCGTGTCACATGATGCTCTTTTTCCGATACCACACGCCAACCTAGGCCCACACGCTCTTAATGCAGTGTCGATGAGTATCTTGCATGACGTATCGATGATTGCAGCAGCATCCGTGTGCTAGGTCTCGTGGTGTTATCTTCTTGCACAACAACATGCCACCAAAGCCGCCAGCGCACGAGCGTGCAGGAACTGCTACACCTCGCTCAGCCCCAATAATTAAACGCACATTAAAGCCCTGCCAGCCACATCCTCCCAAGGTATTGTGTTTGCACCACCACCACCATGATCTGCATCAATCACTCCCCACAAACACCTCGCAGCCTTTACCAAGTGTCCATCTCGCCACGGGCTTTCCAGCGCCCATCCTCCCTCCCTCCCACACCCACACAAATCCCACCCATCGCCATGACCATTCATCACGGCCACCACCACGCAAGGCCACCCAAGGCATGCCAAAACGCACATCTCCCCACTTGGAGGATTTTCGACGGGAAATGCTCGTCCCCGTCTTTCGCCGGTCCACCTATGCTGCTGAAATGCGCAAACAGGCATCCTCCAGCACCCAAGCCAAGGTGGTGTTTGTGGACGAGGGCAACCATTGTCGCTCCATCCTTGCAGAGGCCATCTTTCGCACGTTGCTCTCCCGCAGCCCCATCCGCGACCAAGTGGCGGTGGAGAGTGCATCACTGGGACCCTGTTATGGTGAAGCATATGACGACGCTGTGGTTGCCATCGCCAAGGTGGGTGTGGAAAGTGTATTTACAATGTTTCTGTACACAAGCAGCACACACCCACCCGCACACACGATGGTGTTTTGTAAACCCCCATTTTACACCACCCCCACATGCATCATACAACCCCCTCAGGCTGCACATGTACCCCTCCCCCCCCGCACATGTCGTGTCTTTGACGAATGCACCGATATCGTAGACGCTGACCTCGTCCTCGTCATGGATGACTTTGATTATCACGCACTGCTACGAGAAGTATCTGTGTTTGATGCAATCAACCCTGATGGTCATTATAGTGAACGGGTAAAGCATATTGGGGGGTTTGCTGCTGTGGCACCAGTACCACTGCGTCAAGTGGACCCTGTGACGGTCAAAGAGACACCTGTGGTACCTGTATATGCACCTGATAAACCACACACACGCGCGCCTGATTTTTTGCAAACGAGGGAAACACAAGGGGAGCATGGTGTGCAAGGGCAGCAAGGGGAACCAGCAGTTGGTGTGGTATTTGAGACACATATGCAGACAGGAACAAAAGGTGAAACAGGAACAACAGCAGCAGGAACTGGTACATCATTAGTAGCAGCAGCTGCAGGTGTACATCAGAAAACACCACCACAACCAGGAGCAACACCACCTGAACGTACGACACAGCTGGTGGACGTACCCGATCCCCTGTACGGCAATGGACAAGTTGATATGCAGGCACTGAAACACATGGTGCAAGCATTGCGGTTGGTGTGTCGGGGGGTGCTTGCGTATTTAGAGTCACTGGCTGCTATCAGGGACAGGTGTGTAATTGTCAAGGGGTGGGTGGGTGAGAGAATGTGTGTGTGTGTGGGAGAGTTCATGAGTGTGTTTTTGAGTGTATGTGTGTACAAATGTATCACAGGTAGGTACTTTAGAAAACGCAAGTACATACAGAATACCCACCACCACCCCATAGGTCCCCCCTCGACACACGCCCCCCCCTGTCACACACCATTGCCCAGTCAGTTGCAGGATCCTCTGCAGCACCCCTTGTGTGTCCCCTGCACAATAACAACACCCCACTCCTCACCAGCAACGCAAAGGGGCGCAAGGGGGGGGCGCGCAGTGGGGGGTCCCACGGCACCGCCGTGGGGCCACCCCCACCTGCCCGCCACCCCTCCAGCTGGCGCCCCTTGTGGTTGGATGACGAGGATCTTGCAGAGGAGCAGCAACGGGCCCTCCAGGCCCCCCCCGCAGGGGCCCTGTTGGACGCATGCACCCGCCGACGTCACCACAACAAAGGTCATCATCATCATCACACAAGTCACCACAACCCAATCGTCACCACTACACCAGCTATGCACCATGCACACCGCACCCCACCACCCACACGTCCCCAAACCCTCTACACGCTGGGTGATGGTGTCATCATGCCGGTGCACGCCTCCCCCAAGCGACGTGGGTACTGGAGACACCTTGGCAACGTGTTGTATGAGGTGGTGTGGTGGATGCAGCAGCATGAGTATGGGACGGGGTACATGCCAGCAGCAACTGAGCTCAAGGCCACAGGGGCCCATCAGCTGGCACATGCTGTGATGCATCATGGGGGGACACATGAGGTGTGTGTTGGATGGGTGTTGGATGGGTGTTGGGTGGGTATGTATGAATAACAAGAAGGACAAATATACATGATCACACACACCACCAACACCACCACAAAACACCACCCTCATGCAATCTCTAATATATAACTATCACACAGATTGCCAAGATGTTGGGGTTGAAAACACACAGACATGGTGCCGATTGGTGGACATGGGAGCGGTTGTGTGAGGAATTACAACCTCTGCTGCGCACTGTGGGACCAGATGTACAGCGTTTGCCTACACAACGAGAGTTGATCATGCTTGGTATGTATGGGGCACCGTACATTTGATTGTATATATAAGGGGATTGTTTATGTAGGGTGTTTTGGGGAATTGTGCATGTGGGTGCACTGGGGAATTGTACGTGTGGGTGTATTGCATTGTTATATTTTTCATTACTATTTACTATATTTGCTATGTATTATTATTATTATTATTATTATTATTATTATTATTATTATTATTATTATTATTTTTAATTATTATAAACCAACCATAAAATCACATATTTAAACCATACATTGCACCAACACAGGGAGGTCTGACATACTCGTGGGTCTTCGTAAACATGGGGGTGCGGTGCCTGTTGCCAAGCGCATAGGGCTGGTGATAGAAGGGGGATTTACAAGTGTGGAAGAGGTGGTTGCTGCTGTGCAATTGTACATGACGCAACAGGTAGGGGTGGTGTGTGTGTGTGTGTGTGTGTGTGTGTGTGCAATGGGGTGTATGTTGGTGTGTATGACAACACAAGTGTGTGCAACGCTGTCTGTGGTATGTATGAGAGTACATGGTGAATGAGAGTACATAGTGTATGAGAGTATGTGAGAGTGCATGGTAAATGGGAGTACTATGAGTATATGTAACATTGGTGATGCATGACGATGCATTGAGGTGGTACAACAATGGTATACCCATGTACCACAAGAGCACATCACACAAGAGCACACATCATCCATCACCCACAGAGCATCACCGATGCTGTCCCCACACGAAAGCAACTTTTGGCTGCAGGCAGACGAGATCTATCAAATGCCATTGTACGTGTGGTGGGGGGATATCGACGCATGGCTGCGCTGCTGGGTGTCAAGGCACATCAGCGTAGTAGCAGCAGTAGCAAATCCCCCAAGAGTTTGGACAAGAGCAGCGATGGTGCGCAAGGCGCCCGCAGCAGTGTGAGTGCTGAGGAGGGTCGTGGTGTGGGGAGTGGTGTGAAACAAGACGTGGTTGAGAATGGTACAACGGATGACAATGGCACAACGGTTGAGGAGCGTGCAATGGTTGATAGACGGCATACCCATGGTATGTCAAGGCATGATCAGCAAGAGTTGATGGAGGCGTGTTGGCGTGTGGACAAGGGCCAAGTGCAGAAGGAGGAGGCGTGGCGCCGGATGTTGGGGGTGCATGACAATAGCAATATTGCTGTTTTGACAGCTTGCAATAATAATACAACCTGTATTTCATAGCGTGTAACATTACCCGTGCATATTGCAACAACAACAACCATATAGAATGTGATGTACACAATGGGATAAACCATGGCGCGCCATTGTGTACTGTAACAGATCCTGCGATGACAACAACTGCAATTAAACACACTACATGTAGCAGCCCATTTTTGTAGCATCAGACCTACGGCGATCCCACCATGTCGATCGCATCCACCTTGGTTATCCCCTTGCTCCTTTTCGCCCTGGTTGCTCATGGCTCTCCCATTGCAATTTATCGTGTGTATCCTACCTATGGCAGTTTTGGTGGCGGCACACGGTATGTACACCTGCAAGCCATCACAATCATGTCGCACCTCCATCACACCACCTCCATCACACCACCTCCATCACACCACCACCACACCATCACCCAGGCTCCACCTCGGCATGCGCATCCACAACACCACCATCCTCCCGCTGAATGACACCTTGACCATAACAGTAGGCAACAACCTATGTACAGTGCTGCCCTTTGCGTCCACCGCCCTCACCGCACCACCATTGGATGACAATGCCCCATGGGACCAGACCCGCCCAGAGGAGGTGGTGTGCAGCGTCCCACCCATGCAGCTGCTGAAATACAGCAACAATGCAATACAGCCAGTGAATATAACCGTGCAGGTTGGGGCTGAGGTTGCTCGCGTATGTTGTTTTTATTACACAACAGGTCGGGTGTCCAGTGAGAGAGGGGGTTCCCAGTGGGTGACACCAGGTGTGCTTGGGTTTGTGGGGTTGATGGAATGGTGCTGGGGGTTATATGATGATGGGCATGTGTGATATGGCAAATTGCACACTGACAAACAACAAACTGACAAACAACACGTGATGCCTGGTGTGATGCGTATATGCTGTGTGGTACCCACAAGAGCATTCCCATGTGCACAGCAACACACATGCACCCCTCCCTACCACCATACATACACAAAAAAACCACACACAAAAACCACAGTGCTGGGCACCCTCGCAGCACCATTTCCAAGTGCCACTGCACTCCCCGCAGACGCACCAATACTCATCACTGGTCAGCAAGCAACATGGTTGGAATTGGGTACGACTGCCCTGACACACCCGGACGCATGGCCGAGTGTACATGTGGGACCCCACAGGTGTGTGCAGCAGGGGGTGCCGGATCAACGCCGTGCCCTCCTTCGTATGCGGGGCACAGGGGCACTAGGGTCATTTCGTATTGTGTGTCGTGTGGTGCAGCAGGTATGTGGTGTATGCCCACAAAAGGTGTGGGGGGGTATTTTCTCCATTTTCTTCCATTCACATGTTTTTCATGTTTTGTCACATATTTTCATATTGTCACATATTGTCACATATTGTCACATATTGTCACATATTGTCACATATTGTCACATAT
>VFQP010003355.1_pt1 | contig 16332 bp, 17 predicted proteins | sample 3512351 | NCBI WGS metagenome assembly VFQP01 (sample SAMN10412372, study PRJNA504923) | tailings metagenome | isolation source: Relicate 1 Philex TSF1 revegetated site | place: Philippines: Tuba, Benguet | collected 2017-08-29 | reverse complement strand
CGGCTCCGTTGGAACACCAATATTACATCCCGTTGGGCTTACCAAGCCCACCTGTGTAGGATCTGTGGCAATAGAAGTACAGTCATCAGGCGGTTCTTGTCCTTCTCCACCGACACCGCCGCCGCCACCGCCACTTCCTGGACCCGGGCTGATGTAGTTGTCTTCCTTTTCGGGACTGCAGTTCCACACTCCTGCGGTAAATACCATTGGCTTGGTTTCCGCTGTACAGTTATGCCAGTCAGACATATTGGTTGCGTTGTGAACCGGCTGACCTGTTGATTTATTGATCTGGCTACAGCCATAAACAATAGTAACATCAGTCCAGCTGCAGGTAGTTTTTGCATTCATAAGAGAACCTCCGGAGTTAAAAGTTCCTTTTGCCAGTTCTGTAATCTTGGTTTTACCTTTGGTGTTTACCGGCTCTCCATTCAGCAGCTTTTGCTTTTCCTGAGCCGTAAGGTTGTAGGTAACCAAAAATTCCTGATAGCTGCCATCGGGAAGCGGAGAAAGCAAAAGATTTTCCAAGGGTGCATCAGCAGGGGCATTGTCCCGGGTAATATGAAAGGTATAGGTGTGATAGTTGGGACCGTTCTCTATATAGATAACATGATCGGTATCAATAGAAACTCCGTTGCCGTAATTCACCATTTTACCATGCACATTCATCTTGGTAAAGCCTTTTAATGTATTTTCTGCTTTATCAATTTCTGTGAGAAGCTGGGTTTTGTGTTTAGCTTCGTTGAGGGAAATTCTTTTAGAAGTCAGTCGCAAGCCTGTGTTGCCATGCGCTTCTTCTTCATTGTGAAATTCTTCGGTGCGGCAGGAGAATGCTGAGACACCGACCAGGAACATCAGGCAGAACCTGAGGAATAAATGTTTTTTCATCATGTGCTGAAAAATTTTAATGGTTAAAGATATAAATTATTTGGAAATCAAAAACAATTTGATTATCAGTTTTCAAAAATAATCTGTGCAAAACAACTCCACAACAACCATTAGTTATAAAATCAACAACCTTTGGTTGTCATTTTAAAAAATAGTATTTTAGCGTTTAAAATAAAAAATCATGGGTTTAGACACTAAACTTCGCAAGCTGAGAGAGCAGAAAGGCTGGTCTCAAATGGATGTAGCACATCAACTGGATATTTCGCAATCTGCCTATAATAAGTGGGAAGCAGGTCAGGCAAAACCCACGCTACAAAATTTAAAAAAGATAGCTGAAATTTTTGAAATCGACTTCTATGATTTAATTAAAGAACAAATCCCTAACTTAGATTTATCTAACGCAAAGTTCGAAAATTCACCATTTTTTGTTATTGAATCAACACATAATACAATTAGTTATGATTCTCCAGAATTAATTAATAAAATCCTAGACAACCAACAACAAATGGCAAAATTGATGGAAAGCCAAAGCAAGCTGATAGAAACCCTTTTAAAAAATAAAACTTCTGAATAGCCACAAACCTAACAGGTTTTAAAAACCTGTTAGGTTTCGATTATAATCATTTTATAAACTATACACAAATATGAAAATCGCCATCATCGGAGCCGGAAACATGGGCTTATCTTTTTCTAAATCATTTCTGAAATATGAACTGATAAAACCTGAAAACCTTCATCTGGTTACAAGAAATATTTCAAAAATCCCCAAAATAAAAGAAGAGTTCCCAAAGTCTGAAATCTCTGTATTTGAAGAAGTAAAGAATCTGGATGCAGATTTAGTTATCATCGCCGTAAAGCCTCAGGATTTCCCAAATGTAGCGGAAAATTTTCAGTTTCAGTTAAAAGAAAATCAGATGATTTTGTCAATTATGGCTGGAATTAAGATCGAAAAAATTCAGAAATTTTTAAACCATCCTTTGGTGGTAAGAGCTATGCCCAACTCTCCTACTCTTTTGGGAATGGGAATTACCGGCTACACTGCAGCTCAGGGAATTTCTTTCAGTCAGCTAATCAATATAGAAAGACTGCTCAATTCAACAGGAAGATCAGTTTACCTCGAAAACGAAGAACTTCTGGACGGTGTTACTGCACTTTCCGGAAGCGGTCCTGCGTATTTTTATTATATTGTTGATGCCATGATCAAAGCAGGTACAGAAATGGGAATTGATGAAAACCTGTCAAAGCTTTTTGTAAAACAAACCATGTTGGGAGCTTATCATCTCATCAATAATTCTGAAAAAAATCTTGAAGAACTGATAAAAGATGTTGCTTCAAAAGGCGGAACAACAGAAGCCGCCCTGAAAACCTTTAACGAAAACCACCTGAAAGATATTTTACTGAACGGAATTTTAAATGCAGAAAAGCGGGCAAAGCAGTTGAATGGATAATTTATTGTCAATCTTAAATAAAACAATACTGAATTAATCACTCCGATATGTATTGTGAGAAGCTGATCTCAAGCATTTTCCTAAGCTGCCATCCTAAAAATACTCCAAAAGTATTTAGGATAATATCATCTACCTCAAAAATCCCCAGTCTTGTAAAATACTGAAGAGCCTCTACAATTGTAACCGCAGAAATAAAAACAAAAATATTGTTTTTCAGATCAGTAAGTCTGGGAAAAACCCATCCCAGAAAACCAAAAGGAATAAACATGACTACATTCCCCAAAACTATTTTAATGATATCAGACCAGCGAATTGTATTTTCTATAAAATTCAGTGTCGCCAATATGGGTTCTACCCTTATCAGATTATCATCATACTGCGTTCTCCCCATTCCCAAAAACATCAGGTATAGAAGAAACAACGTATAAGGAACAATCATTATTTTATAAATTTTCTTTAACATCAATCACAAAAATATTCATTTCAAAAATAGTAAATTTGTGTATTAAAATATTTGAATGAAATACCTACTGCTTACGTTGATTTCAGCAATGCTGCTTTCTGTATCCTGGCCGACTTACGGAATCCCGTTTTTTATATTTACAGCTTTGGTTCCCCTTCTGATGATGGAACACGGTGTTTCAAAATTCTCAGACTACAAAAGAAAAAGCTGGATGGTTTTCGGGCTTTCATATTTGTGCTTTGTCATCTGGAATGTTGTTACAACAGGCTGGCTTTACGGTTCAAAAAATCCTGACGGCAGCCATTCGATGATGGCAGTTTTATTTCCGGTTTTGGTAAATTCGTTCTTGTATTCTTTGGTTTTTCAATGCTATCACTGGTATAAAAACGCCCAGGGAACTTATTGGGGACTGGCATTTTTTGCAGCAATATGGATGTGTTTTGAAAAATTTCACCTGAATTGGGAATTAACGTGGCCATGGCTGAATCTTGGCAATGTTTTTTCAGATTATCCTAAAGTTATTCAATGGTACGATACATTGGGAGCAACCGGAGGAAGTTTCTGGATCCTACTTATAAATATTTTAATTTTTTACACCATAAGAATCTGGGAGGCAGGACGAAAGAGAAAAAGCTTAATCATTAATGCATCACTTGTCACCGTTCTTATTGGTCTGCCAATGATCATTTCTATCATCAAATATAATCAGTTTGAAGAAAAACCTATTGGAGAAGTAAATGTTTTGTTGCTTCAACCCGACCTTAATCCTTACGGAGAAAAATATTCTAAGGACAGCATTACCATTCTTAAAGAACTTCTCACTTTAGCAGAAAACAATTCAAAAGGAAAAATTGATTATTATATTGCTCCCGAAACAGCCATTCCGGGACGCGGATCTATTTCCGAAACAGCTTTTGAAAAAAGTGAACTGCTCAACAGCGTCAAAGACTTTCTTTCAAAACACCCGCAGTCTGTTTTCGCAACTGGAATTTCTTCCCATCAATATTTTTTTAATAAAGAAAAATTACCAAAAGATGCTTATCAAATCAACGACAGAGTCTGGGTAGAAAGCTATAACTCTGCGGTGCAGATCATACCCAACCAAAAGGTGGAAGTTTATCACAAAGGAAAACTTGTTCCAGGTGTTGAAATATTTCCTTACATGAATGTTCTGAAACCTCTTTTGGGTGATGCCATGATCAATCTGGGCGGAACGGTAGCCTCATTGGGAACAGATAAAGAGAGAGTTGCCTTCAAAAACCCTTTCAATAAAGGAAAACTAGCCCCCATCATCTGCTATGAAAGTATTTATGGTGAATTTACCACAGAATATGTGAAGAAAGGTGCCAATTTTCTGGCTATTATGACCAACGATTCCTGGTGGGGTGTTACAGAAGGTCACAGGCAGCTTCTTTCTTATGCAAAACTCAGAGCTATTGAAACCCGAAGAGAAATTGCCCGGTCTGCCAACAGCGGAATTTCGGCTCATATCAATGCAAGAGGAGAAATACTGGAAGATACTTTTTACGGCGATCAAACCGCTTTATTTGCCAAAATAAATCTTTATGAAGGCGAAACTTTTTATGTAAGATCAGGAGATCTGCTCTCCAGAATCTCTATGTTTGCATTAGGATTTTTATTGTTTTATTTTCTGATCAAATGGTTTCAGAATAAAATTCAGAAAAAGAAAAATTAAATTATTTTTAATCCTGCTGCAGAGATGTTTACCTGAAATACCTTAAAAGAAAGGGATATTTCAAAATATTCTCACAAATCCGGCTGTAATCACAGATAATTATTATAAAAAATATTAAAGAAAACTTGTCTATCTAAATTTTTCTTTGTTATTTTGCAACCTCAAATATTATACAAATAAGAACATCGAGATATGTCAAGAATTTGCCAGATAACAGGAAAGCGTGCAATGGTTGGTAACAACGTTTCTCACGCTAATAACAAAACGAAGCGTCGTTTTGAAATTAACTTATTGGAGAAGAAATTTTACCTTCCAGAGCAAGATAAGCACGTAACACTAAAAGTTTCTGCTCACGGATTGAGAGTAATTAACAAGATTGGAATCGAGGAAGCTATTGAAAGAGCTACAAGAAACGGATTGATTAAAAAGAACTAAATCATGGCAAAAAAAGGAAACAGAGTTCAAGTAATTCTTGAATGCACAGAGCATAAAGAAAGCGGAATGCCGGGAATGTCTAGATACATTTCTACAAAAAATAAAAAGAACACTACAGAAAGATTGGAATTGAAAAAATACAATCCTGTTCTTAAAAAAGTTACCGTTCACAAAGAAATCAAGTAATTTATAAAACATAATTTACCATGGCAAAGAAAGTAGTAGCAACTCTACAAACCGGGTCAAAAAAAATGACTAAAGTGGTGAAAATGGTGAAGTCATCAAAATCTGATGCTTACATTTTCGAAGAAAAAGTAATGAATGCAGACGAAGTAGACGCTTATTTGAAAAAATAATCATTCACTTTATTTACAATACAAAAACTACTCATATATATTGGGTAGTTTTTTTGTTATCTTTGCTTTTGATACGCCGGGTGTCGGATGCTTGATACCGGATGTTTATAAATTTTGCGGTGATGATCACCTAGCTTTTAATATCCTGCATCCAACAATAATTAAATTTCATAATTGACTAAGATGAGTTGGTTTAAAAACATTTTCAAAAAAGAAGAAAAAGAAACTTTAGACAAAGGTTTGGAAAAATCTAATCAGGGTTTTTTTGAAAAAATGACGAAAGCCGTAGTCGGCAAGAGCAAAGTAGATGACGAAGTTCTTGATGATCTTGAAGAAATACTTATTGCCTCTGACGTAGGAGCATCTACCACCATCAAAATCATCGAAAGAATTGAGGACCGCGTTGCCAGAGATAAATACGTGGGTGTAAATGAACTGGATAAAATTCTTCGTGAAGAAATTTCGGGACTTTTGCTTGAAAATCCACACAGAGGAACAGGAAATATTGATACTTCAAAAAAACCGTACGTTATTATGGTAGTTGGAGTAAACGGTGTAGGTAAAACCACCACCATCGGAAAGCTGGCTCATCAGTTCAAGTCCGAGGGTAAAAAAGTAGTTTTAGGAGCAGCAGATACGTTCAGAGCAGCGGCTGTAGACCAGCTGGTGATTTGGAGTGAAAGAGTGGGTGTACCGATTGTGAAACAGGAAATGGGTTCTGATCCTGCTTCGGTTGCCTTTGATACAGTACAAAGCGCAGTTGCCCAAAATGCAGATGTAGTGATTATTGATACCGCAGGAAGACTGCACAATAAAATTAATCTGATGAATGAACTTTCCAAAATAAAAAGAGTGATGCAGAAGGTTATTCCTGATGCTCCTCATGAGATTTTATTGGTTCTGGATGGTTCTACCGGTCAGAATGCTTTTGAACAGGCAAAACAATTTACCGCAGCTACAGAAGTAAATGCTTTAGCTGTAACAAAACTAGACGGAACAGCAAAAGGCGGTGTGGTAATTGGTATTTCAGATCAGTTTCAGATTCCTGTAAAATACATTGGCGTTGGCGAGAAGATGCAGGATCTTCAGCTTTTTAATGGTACAGAGTTTGTAGATTCGTTCTTTAAGAAGAGATAAATTCTTCTGAGAACAAATTTAAACCAACTTTTTAACATTAAAAATTTAAGCTATGGGAATTTTAACATGGATAATTTTCGGACTTATCGCAGGAGCAATTGCAAAAGCACTACACCCGGGTAAAGATCCTGGAGGATGGATCGTAACAATCATTATTGGTATTCTGGGCGCAATGCTTGGAGGATGGCTCGGATCAATGATTTTTGGAGTTGATGTTACAGGATTCAACTTCTCAAGTTTTCTGGTAGCTATCGGAGGGTCGGTTTTATTACTGGCTATTTACAGAATGGTTACAAAAAAGTAATTTAAATACTTTATAAAAAATCCCGATTTGAAATTCAAACCGGGATTTTTTTTATTTAATATTAATCTTATAAGGCATTTCCATTTTTACCTCAGATTTTAATTTTTTATCGGTAAGCTGCTGCAGTATTTCATAATTGGCTTGTCCAATTTTATTCTTAATCACTTTTGCAGAAATATCATCTTCATTCATATTGCTGAAAATCTGCTCAAATGCACTTACTTCTTTCGGATAGGAAGATACTTTGTAAGATTTTAAATTGGCTTTCTGGGCCGCAAATTTCACTGCATCCTGAAGAGATCCTAATTCATCAACCAAACCAATCTCTTTGGCGCGTGTTCCGCTCCAGACTCTTCCGCCACCTACATTATCTACCTGCTCAAAAGTCTTGTTTCTGTTTTGAGTTACAAAATGTACAAATCTTTTATAGGTACCTTCCACACTTCTCGTCATCAGATTTACTCCATAAGGTGTAAGACCATGAAGGGAAGAATAATAAGCCGAATTGGCATTGGTAGCAACAATATCTGAACGCACTCCGTTTTTATTAGCAATATCTTTGAAATAAGGAAGGACACCAAATACCCCGATTGATCCTGTAAGAGTGTTAGGTTCGGAATAAATCTTATCTGCTGCCATTGCAATATAATAACCACCTGAAGCAGCATAATCACCAAACGAAACAATTAAAGGCTTCTTTTTCTTCAGTTGCTGAAGCTCAAAAAGAATTTCATCAGATGCATTTGCACTTCCGCCGGGTGAATTGATTCTCAGAACAACCGCCTTCACTTTTTTATCTTCCTGGAGTTCTTTTATGTATTTAATATACTTTTCAGAATAAATTTGGTTATACTCATTGCCACTATTTATAGAACCTGAAGCATACAGGATTGCCACTCTTTCATTATCAGAATCTTTATTTTTAAAAGAATCTGCATATTTATGCAGTGCAATTTTATTCAGTTTATCTTTGTCTTTCAGAGCAAGTTTTTTACGGATAATGTTATCATATTCAGTTTTCTGGACCAGTTTATCTGCCAGTTTATATTTCACGGTCAGATCAGGTATCATACCGTAAAGACTGTCAACAACCATTCTGAAATCTTCTGTATTTATTTTTCTGGATGCTGCGATCTTAGAAGAAGTATTACCCCAAATATCATTTAAAAGTGTACTTAACTGTTCTTGATTTTCAGGCGAAATATCGTTTCGTAAGAAGGGTTCAACCGCAGATTTGAATTTTCCGTGACGAATAACTTCAATTCCTATTCCATATTTTTCAGCAAAATCTTTGAAAAAAGTAACTTCCGTAGAAAGTCCTTTCAGTTCAATTCCACCAGCAGGATTCAGATAATATTGATCAGCAACAGAACCCAGATAATAAGAAGCCTGAGAAACCGCATTTCCGTAAGCATAAACAAATTTTCCGGTTTTTTTGAAATCTTCAATAGCGGATCTTAAATCATCTATATGGGTAATTCCTGCATTCAGATTATCAACCTCTATACTTATCCCTTTTATATTATCATCAGTTTTAGCTTTCTGAATGGCTTCTATAGCATCATAAATAAGAATATTAGTGCTTTTGCTGTTGATATCAAAAATACTTTGCTGCTCATCTGTAGGACTGTCTATTATATCTGTTTTAAGGTTAATAGTGAGAACAGAATTTTTCTTCACCTTTACAGACTCTTTATTGCTCATAGATCCAAAAGCAATCATTACCACAAAAAAGAAGAAAAATACGAAGCATAGTATAACAATAGCTACTATATTTGCTAATACATTTTTAAAGAAACTCTTCATAAATAATCATTTTTCAATATGTCGCAGCATACAGCAGTTTTGTTACTCGGAAGTAACATCGGTGATACAAAAAATAATATTGATGAGGCTTTGGAAGCAATATCACAGGAAAATATAATATTAAAAAAAAGTGAATATTTAATATCTGAACCGGTAGAGTTTGTCAGTTCTAATATTTTTTGTAATATTGCAACGATAATACAGACTCATTTATCACCCGTTCAACTGCTTGATTATGTGAAAAAAATTGAGATTAGTATGGGTCGAAAAAGCGACTCTTCGGTCACAAAAATTTATACAGACAGGGTAATTGACATTGATATTGTAAAGTTTAATGAATTGAAATTCTCATCAGAAAGATTAGAAATCCCTCACAAGAGACATCTTTATGAGAGAGAATTTTCCAAATTTTTATTAAAAGATATTATTTAAAAACAACACATAAAACATATTGTATGAAATTAGGTTTATTATTATTGGCTACATTGCCTATTGCTACTTATGCTCAGGACAGTATTGCCGTAAATTCTACTAATGAATTTCCTAATACATTCTCGTCGGGATCCGCAAACATTCAGAAATTTGACAACAAATCCAGAAGATTCAACGACTGGTCCATATCTGTAGGAGGAGGTCCTGCATTTATGACCTTTGCTGATCTTACTTCTTTTTACGACCGTAAAATTAACTGGGGCTGGAATGCTTATGTAAGTCTAGACAAACAGATTTCCCATACCTTTGGATTAAGTTTGCAGTACCAAATGGGTAAAACAAACCAAAGAGGAATGTTGCCAAATAACCCTGCTGCAGGAGTTGCTAATGCATGGACTGAATTTAAGCAGGTTTCAATATTAGGAGATATAAATTTTTCTAATCTTCTAAGACGTGTAGATAACCATTCACCATACAGATGGGCTTTACATGGGTATGCAGGAATCGGTTTCATGGGTTACAATACAGAACTTATTGATAATGATACATCAAGATGGAGTACAAATCCTCCTAGAATTCCAATCATGGTAGATCAAAAACTAGGTATTGAATCTTTCTTTATGCAAGCCGGTGTAGGGTTGAAGTACAAAATATCAAGACTTATTGATATCGAAGGAAGAGTGATGTATCTTAACAGTTTTGACGAAGAGTTTGATGGCGGTGGTCTGGGAAGGGCTTTAGAAACCCCAACCGGAGACAGAATAAATTATAACCTGATCAACGACTCTTATTCAGATTCAATGCTCTCATTCAATTTAGGTCTTTCATTCAAACTTGGAAAGCATATGTCCCATCTCGCATGGCATGATCCTTTACAGGAAGTATACTACAGAGTCAATGTTTTAGAAAATTCTTCAACAGAATTGGTTATCTGCGAAAGAGGTGATAACGATAATGATGGAGTATGTGATGATTGGGATCGTGAACTCAATACTCCTGCAGGAGCAAGAGTTGACGGTGCCGGTGTAGCTCTGGATATGGATTTAGATGGCGTAATTGATCTGTATGATAAATGCGTTACCGTAGCCGGATCACCGGACAATAACGGATGCCCTGTTAAGTAATATTTCTGACAATCATTTAATTAACTAAATAAAAAATACACTATGAAATTAAGTTTAGCCATTGTTGCATTAGCTTTAGCTGTACCTACAGCAAGTTATGCACAAGATTCAATAATGGTAGTATCTAATGATACTTATCCTAATACGTTTTCGTCAGGATCTGCAAACGTATCTCCTTTTACACAAAAATCAAAAAGATTTAATGACTGGGCAATTTCTGCCGGAGCAGGAGTTCCGTTACTTCAGTCAGGAGATTTAACTTCTATTAAAAATGGTAACGGTAAAAACCTTTTCGGGTATTCTGCCTACATTAGTATTGATAAAGCTATTACTCATGCTTTTGGTATCAACTTGCAGTATGACAGAGGAGAAACAAGACAAGGTTGGTTCAACACAAAAGATTCTGCTCCAGCGGGTTCAACTTATCAACAGGTAGGTGCAAGAACTCAGTATGATGCAATCTCTTTATTAGGTGATATTAACTTCTCAAATTTATTAAGAAGAGTTGATAATAAATCTACTTTCAGATGGGCATTACACGGTTATGCCGGTATTGGAACTTTAGCATACAGAGCTTATCAAAAGGATCTTGATGGTCAGAGATTAGCTACAGAAATAAAACCATTCAAATTAGGATCATTCTTCGGACAAGCCGGAGCTGGTCTTAAATTTAAAGTAAACAGAAGATTAGATCTTGAAACAAGATTAATGTATGTTTACACAGGTGATGATGAATTTGACGGTGGTGGAGCACAATACAGTGCTATTAATAAAAGAGAAGACCAGATTTCAGATAATTTCTTTAATGCAACTTTAGGTCTGTCTTTGAAGCTAGGAAAGCATGAATCTCACTTAATGTGGCACGACCCTTTACAGGAAATGTATTACAAACTTGATGTTTTGGCTGACAAAAATCAGGATATTGAAGTTTGTAAAAAAGGTGATGCAGATAATGATGGCGTATGTGATGATTGGGACAGACAGCTTGATACTCCTGCAGGAGCAAGAGTTGACGGTGCTGGTGTAGCTCTTGATACAGATTTAGATGGGGTAATTGACCTATATGATAAATGTGTTACTGTTCCTGGGCCTGTAGAAAACCAAGGATGTCCTTTAACACCTACAACCACAGATCCGGTTATTGTAAATGAAATGAATCTTGAAGGAATTGAGTTTGATTTGAATTCTGACAGAATTTTACCTAGCAATACTCCAATTCTGAACAATGCGGTAAATTATATTAACTCATCTAATGGTTCATATACTGTAATTGGAGCAACTGATACAAGAGCTTCTGAAGCTTATAATCAGAAACTTTCCGAAAGAAGAGCAAACAGCGTTAAGAACTACTTAATCAAAAACGGAGTTGATGCTTCTAAGCTAAATGCAGTAGGAAGAGGTGAAAAAGACCTAAAGTATCCTGAATGTGACCCGGCTACAAAATGTCCTGAATGGAAAAACAGAGCAAACAGAAGAGTTTACTTTGAAGCTAAATAATAAACTATAATATTATATGAAAGTCACGCAATGCGTGGCTTTTTTTGTTTAAATTCTTTCCTTACATTTACTTATGATTTCTTCTCAAGATTTTAATGAATTGAAAAATAAAATCCTTAAGCATTTTTGGGGTTATGATCATTTCCGTGATACTCAGGAGCAAATTATTGATTCTGTTATACAGAGAAAAGATACACTAGTTCTGCTTCCTACAGGTGCAGGAAAATCGCTTTGTTATCAGTTACCTGCACTTTTACAACAGGGAACCTGTCTGGTAATATCACCTTTACTGGCATTAATGAAAGATCAGGTAAATCAGTTGAAATTCAGAGGTATTGAAGCAGAATATCTGAGCTCTGAGCTTGATGAATTTGATGCTGAAGTAATTTATAACCGATGCAAAGATGGCTTAACAAAGTTACTTTACATTTCTCCCGAAAGGTTAACCAACAGACAATTTGTACAAAATATTGAAGAAATACCACTTTCTTTTATTGCAGTGGATGAAGCGCACTGCATTTCAGAATGGGGACAAGATTTCAGACCTAGCTATCAGAACATAAAAGATTTTAGAAAGAATAATCCTGAAATACCTTGTTTAGCCTTAACTGCCACTGCAACTCCCAAAGTTTTAGATGAAATAAAAAATAAACTTGAGCTTAAAAATCCTAATGTATTTCAGAAGAGCTTCAGAAGAGATAATATTAAAATATTTATAGAAGAAATCTCAGATAAATATCAAAAGGTTTTTAATATCCTGAAGTACGCTAAAGAATCCGGAATTATCTATGTAAGAACAAGAAAGGAAGCCGAGTTACTTACAGAATATCTGCATCGAAATAAGATACAGTATGTAGACTATTACCATGCTGGTCTTACTGCCAAAGAAAAACACGAAAGACAGAATTTTTGGAATAACAGCGATCAGAATGTATTGATCTCCACTAATGCTTTCGGAATGGGTATTGATAAAGACAACGTCCGTTTTGTAATTCATTTTTCACCTTCCCAGTCAATAGAAAATTATTATCAGGAAATTGGCCGTGCGGGAAGAGATGGTAAAAAAAGTTTTGCTTTCTTGTTATGGAATCAGCAGGAAATATCAAATTTCGACCAAATTTTAAAAAATCAGATTCCTAATAAAGCAGAATTTCTGAAGATTATCAGTTATCTATACTCAAAATTTCAGATCGCTGAATTTGAGCTTCCTGAAAAAGTTTTTCAGCTCAACACAACAGGCATACAGAATTTCACTAAATTATCAGCGGCAAAAATTAAAAATGTACTCAATTTCCTGCACACACAGGAGATTATTTACTACAATAACAACAAAAGCTTGTCTTCTGTAGAACTTTTGATCAATCATTCTGAAATTGATCAGCTTCCTTCAAAAGACGCTTATTTTATTGAATTACTTCTTCGTTCACTTTCAGGAATTACAAGTCATAAGGTAATCTTCAGCGAACAAAATCTGAGCAGTAAAGTTGGTGTCAGTACTCATTTAATCAAAGAAAGATTAAAGGAAATGCAGCAAAAAAACTATTTAGAATATATTGATGGAGCTTCAGCAAGCATTAAATTTCTGAAACCTAGAGACGAGAGAGCCAACAGTGGGATATACTGGAAACTTTTTGAACATATCCAGAAAAATAAAATACAGAAATGGGAAGAAATGAAGTTTTTTGTAGAGGATAGCAAATACTGCAAGAAAAAACTCATCCTTTCCTATTTTGGAGAAAAAAATACAAAAAACTGTGGTCAGTGTACCGTCTGTGAAAAAAATAAACAATCAATATTCGGAAAGAATATCTCTGAAGAAATCATCCGGGTATTAAGCAGAAAACCCTCAACTATAGAGGAAATTTCTGTTCAGCTACAATTTCAGTCCAAAGAAAACATTCTGGAGCATTTAATATATCTTCTTGATGCAGGAAAAGTAAAAATGCTCAATTTCAAAACCTATGCTTTGACATAGTTTTAATAATAAATTATATTTTAAATTTAAAATTTACAACCGCTCATTTTTTCCTTATAATAAGGAACTTTATCTTTGTACAATGAAATCACTTAAAGTAGTATTTTTAGGCACACCCGAGTTTGCAAAACATACATTGGAAGCCATTCATAAATCTCATCACCAAGTTGTAGGTGTCGTAACTGTTGCCGATAAAGCAAGCGGACGAGGACAAAAAATCAATCAGTCACCTGTTAAAATTTTTGCGGTTGAAAATAACATTCCTGTTTTTCAGCCTGAAAAATTAAGAAATCCTGAATTTTTAGAGGAATTGAGAAAATTAGAAGCTGATGTGTTCGTAGTAGTTGCATTCAGGATGATGCCAAAAATGTTATTTGAAATTCCTAAAATGGGAACTTTCAATCTTCACGCATCACTTTTGCCAGATTACAGAGGTGCTGCACCTATTAATTATGCTGTTATAAATGGTGAACAAAAAACAGGAGTAACAACCTTTTTTATTAACGAAAAAATAGATGAAGGAAATATTCTATTACAGCAGGAACTTACCATTTTACCTGATGAGAATGCAGGAAGCCTTCATGATAGATTAATGTTGATCGGAGCTGATCTTGTAGTAAAAACCCTTGATGGCCTCGCCGAAAACTCCATTACCGAAAAGGCACAGCCTGAGGTTAGAAATCCTAAAAATGCCTTTAAGATTTTCAAAGAAGATACAAAAATTAATTGGAATAAAAGTTCTAAAGAAATCTATCAGTTTATTTTAGGAATGTCTCCTTACCCTGCTGCTTTTACAGTTTTAAGAATCTCTGAAGAAGAGAAAAACTTAAAAATATTTTCAGGAAAATATGAAATTATTGACCATCATAAAGAAAGCGGAAGCTTAGAGATTTCAAAAAACGAGTTTAAAATCTATACTAAAGATGGAATATATTTACCACTAGAATTACAGTTAGAAGGCAAAAAAAGAATGAATTTAAAAGATTTTCTGAACGGATTTAGAAATTTTGAGGAAATAAAACTTGCTTAGTAGTATCTCTTATTAAATACAAGAATCTTAAAGTAATAGTTGTTTTCTTATTAAAAACTTTAAGCAATATAATAACCGCTTTCATCAAGGCGGTTTTTTTTGTTGGTTCAAACCTTTTTTAAGTAGTAAACTGCTTTAATTATACATATTTATTTAATGTACATGTAAAAGGCTGTAGCTGATATCATCTATTATTTATCATTTTATATTTTATTAGAGGTTTGAGTGATGAAAAAAATTTTAGTAAAGGAAAAGAATCACAACAAGCTTTTAGAGACAAAAACGGGTATAAAAAAACCTCATACATTACTGTATGAGGTTTAAAAAAACTGGCGGCGACCTACTCTCCCGCTATTCGCAGTACCATCGGCGCTGGTGGGCTTAACTTCTGTGTTCGGAATGGGAACAGGTGAGCCCCACCGCTAAAACCACCCTAAATAAGGTTTAATGTAGCAATGTATTGAATATAACAGTGTAACAATTAATTTAATTTCTTACAATTATTGTTACATTGGTAAAATGGTACATTGTTAAATTATATGTATCGGTAAATTTCATCACAAAGGCAAAACCATGATGGCACTTATAAGGCTTGTTGTTGGCTTTTGGCTTTTAGCGAATCGCTACCAGCCGTTTGCCATAAGCAACACTTATAGGCTATAAATCTACGGGTAATTAGTACTACTCGGCTATGCTGTTACCAACTTTACACCTGTAGCCTATCAACGTGGTCATCTCCCACGACCCTTAAAAGATGTCTCATCTTGAGGCGAGTTTCGCACTTATATGCTTTCAGTGCTTATCTCTTCCAAACATAGCTACTCAGCGGTGCACCTGGCGGTACAACTGATACACCAGAGGTTTGTTCAATTCGGTCCTCTCGTACTAGAATCAAGCCCTCTCAAACATCTAACGCCCGCAATAGATAGAGACCGAACTGTCTCACGACGTTCTGAACCCAGCTCGCGTGCCACTTTAATGGGCGAACAGCCCAACCCTTGGGACCTTCTCCAGCCCCAGGATGTGACGAGCCGACATCGAGGTGCCAAACCTCCCCGTCGATATGAGCTCTTGGGGGAGATCAGCCTGTTATCCCCGGAGTACCTTTTATCCTTTGAGCGATGGCCCTTCCATACGGAACCACCGGATCACTATGCTCTAGTTTCCTACCTGGTCGACTTGTCGGTCTCTCAGTCAAGCACCCTTATGCCATTACACTCTACGCACGGTTACCAAGCGTGCTGAGGGTACCTTTGAAAGCCTCCGTTACTCTTTTGGAGGCGACCACCCCAGTCAAACTACCCACCACGCAATGTCCTTCCCGTAAGAAGTTAGGCTCTAAGTAAGTAAAGGGTGGTATTTCAACGTCGGCTCCACAAACACTAGCGTGCCTGCTTCAAAGCCTCCCACCTATCCTACACATTACTTACTCAAAGTCAATACGAAGTTATAGTAAAGGTTCACAGGGTCTTTTCGTCCCATTGCGGGTAATCGGCATCTTCACCGATACTACAATTTCACCGAGCTCGTGGCTGAGACAGTGCCCAGATCGTTACACCATTCGTGCAGGTCGGAACTTACCCGACAAGGAATTTCGCTACCTTAGGACCGTTATAGTTACGGCCGCCGTTTACTGGGGCTTCAGTCAGGAGCTTTGACTTGCGTCGAACACCCTTCCTTAACCTTCCAGCACCGGGCAGGTATCAGGCTCTATACGTCATCTTTCGATTTTGCAGGGCCCTGT
>VFQP010003354.1_pt1 | contig 16338 bp, 7 predicted proteins | sample 3512351 | NCBI WGS metagenome assembly VFQP01 (sample SAMN10412372, study PRJNA504923) | tailings metagenome | isolation source: Relicate 1 Philex TSF1 revegetated site | place: Philippines: Tuba, Benguet | collected 2017-08-29 | reverse complement strand
TGCCGTCAGTACGGGTAATCACTGTCGTGTTGTAGTCTTTACCATTGATGGTCACCACCACTGGATCACCTACTTTAGCGTCACCGCCAACAGTACCAGTCACTGGCGTAATCGAAGTCGCTTTCGCTTCTTCAATGTTGATGATGCCATCACCACCAAAGTTAGCGTCCAGCGCGATTTCAGCTTTAGGCGGTGTCAGGTCCAGGCTGTAAGTCAGCTGGGTAGACTGGCTCGCTGTGTTACCAGCGTTGTCAGTCACAGTCACTTTTGCATCGATAGTCTTGTCTGGGTCAGCTGCCAGTTCGTTACCAGCCACATTGACGCTGAAGCCCAACTTGCCGTCAGTACGGGTAATCACTGTCGTGTTGTAGTCTTTACCATTGATGGTCACAACGACTGGATCACCTGCTTTAGCATCACCACCAACGGTACCAGTCACCGCAATAGTTGAGGTAGCTTTGGCTTCTTCGATATTAATAATACCGTCGCCAGCAAAGTTGGCATCAAGCGCAATCGTTGCAAACAGGTTTGGATTTACGGCCAGTTTATAATCTTGTGTATCCGTCGCTGTTGCGCTGTTACCTGCAGCATTGGTTGTCGTCACGCTCGCAAAGATCGTGCTGTCAGAGTCTGCTGCCAAGTCTGCACCAGGCACATTAATTGAGAACTTACCGCCAGTTTGCACTGTGCCGGTGAACTCTTTGTTGTTAATGGTCAAAGTAACAACATCACCTACTTTAAATTGACCACTGACTGTACCAGTCACTGGAATCGCTGCAGCAGTAGACTCAGCGACGTTCACGATGCCGTCACCCGCAACGTTTGCATCCAGGCTGATCGCCAGCGCTGGCGGCAACAGGTTTACTGTATAGGTTTGAGTATCGGTCGCTGTCGCACTGTTACCTGCCGCGTTTGTTGTCGTCACGCTCGCAAATACGGTGCTGTCTGAGTCAGCAGCCAAATCAGCACCTGGCACATTGATCGAGAAAGTACCATCTGTCGCAACTGCGCCAGTGAAATCTTTGCCATTGACTGTGATCGTCACAATGTCACCAGTTTTAAACTGGCCACTTACCGTACCAGTCACTGGAATTGCTGCCGCAGTAGACTCAGCCACGTTCACAATGCCGTCGCCTGCCACGTTCGCATCCAGGCTGATTGCAACTGCTGGTGGCAATACATTCACCGTATATGTTTGCGTATCGGTTGCTGTCGCACTATTACCTGCAGCGTTGGTGGTGGTGACGCTGGCGAATACTGTACTGTCTGCATCAGCAGCCAAATCGGCACCTGGTACATTAATGGAGAAAGTACCGTCTGTCGCCACTGCGCCAGTAAAGTCTTTACCATTAATCGTCACCGTCACAATGTCGCCAGTTTTAAACTGGCCACTCACCGTACCAGTTACTGGGATTGCTGCTGCCGTAGATTCAGCAGCGTTCACAATACCGTCACCAGCCACGTTTGCATCCAGGCTGATGGCAACTGCTGGTGGCAATACGTTCACAGTGTATGTTTGCGTATCGGTTGCTGTCGCACTATTACCTGCAGCGTTGGTGGTGGTGACGCTGGCGAATACTGTACTGTCTGCATCAGCAGCCAAATCGGCACCTGGTACATTAATGGAGAAAGTACCGTCTGTCGCCACTGCGCCAGTAAAGTCTTTACCGTTAATCGTAATCGTCACAATGTCGCCAGTTTTAAACTGGCCGCTCACTGTACCTGTCACTGGAATCGCAGCGGCTGTAGATTCAGCAGCGTTCACAATGCCATCACCGGCAACGTTTGCATCCAGGCTAATGGCAACTGCTGGCGGTGCTGTGTTGACAGTATAAGTTTGGGTGTCAGTGGCTGTTGCGCTGTTACCTGCAGCGTTTGTTGTCGTCACGCTCGCAAAAATAGTGGCATCAGCGTCAGCTGCCAAATCAGCACCTGGCACATTGATAGAGAACTTGCCACCATCTAATACCGTACCAGTGAAGCTCTTATCGTTGATCGTCAGAGTCACGGTATCACCCACCTTGAACTGACCACTCACTGTACCAGTCACTGCAATCGCTGCAGCAGTAGACTCAGCGACGTTCACAATACCATCACCCGCAACGTTTGCATCCAGGCTGATTGCCAGCGCTGGCGGCAACAGGTTTACTGTGTAAGTCTGGGTGTCTGTTGCTGTCGCACTGTTACCTGCCGCGTTAGTAGTTGTGACGCTGGCGAATACTGTGCTGTCTGCATCAGCAGCCAAATCGGCACCTGGTACATTAATGGAGAAAGTACCGTCTGTCGCCACTGCGCCAGTAAAGTCTTTACCGTTAATCGTAATCGTCACAATGTCGCCAGTTTTAAACTGGCCGCTCACTGTACCTGTCACTGGAATCGCAGCGGCTGTAGATTCAGCCACGTTCACAATGCCGTCACCTGCAACGTTCGCATCTAGGCTAATCGCCAGTGCTGGTGGCAAGACGTTCACAGTGTAGGTCTGTGTATCGGTTGCGGTCGCATTATTACCCGCAGCATTAGTCGTTGTCACGCTCGCAAATACGGTACTGTCAGAGTCAGCAGCCAAATCTGCACCAGGAACATCAATCGAGAACTTACCTCCAGCTTGTACTGTGCCAGTAAAATCCTTGTTGTTGACGGTCAAAGTGACTACATCACCCACTTTAAAATCACCACTGACTGTACCAGTCACAGGGATTGCAACAGCTGTAGATTCTGCTGCGTTTACAATGCCGTCACCTGCAACGTTTGCATCCAGGCTAATGGCCAATGCTGGTGGCAACAGATTGACTGTGTAAGTCTGGGTGTCTGTTGCTGTCGTGGTATTACCTGCGATGTCTGATGTCGTAACACGCGCATCAATCGTTTTGTCCGCATCAGCGGCCAAATCGGCACCTGGCACATTAATTGAGAATGTACCTGTAGCAGTCACAGCACCAGTAAAGTCTTTACCGTTTACAGTGATTGTGACGATATCGCCAGTTTTAAACTGACCACTTACGGTACCAGTCACTGGGATTGCAGCGGCTGTAGATTCAGCGACGTTCACAATGCCATCACCTGCCACGTTGGCATCCAGGCTAATAAACAGCGCTGGTGGAACGGTATCAATCGTAAAGTTCAATGGTGCGGACGGATCGCTGGTGTTACCAGCTGGATCTGTCGCTGTCACAGTAATACTGTGTGAGCCGTCAATTAATGGTGTTGTTGGTGTGAATGTCCATGTGCCGTCAGGCTGAACAAGTGTTGTACCAAGCTTGGTGCCATTATCGTAAATAGTCACCGTATCGCCAGGATTGCCGCCCGTGCCGCGAATTTCTGGTTTGTTATCATCAATCGAAGAGTTATTAACAATCACACCTTGGATGGTGCCTACATCATCATAACCTTCAAATGCTGGAGTGTTAGGCGCTACTGTATCGACGGTGAAGTTCAACGGCGTCGATGGATCGCTGGTATTGCCAGCTGGATCGGTCGCTGTCACGGTGATGCTATGTGCACCGTCAACCAACGGCGTTGTTGGTGTAAATGTCCAAGTGCCATCAGGCTGAACAAGTGCTGTACCGAGCTTGGTGCCATTGTCGTAGATGGTGATTGTATCGCCAGGATTGCCATTGGAACCACGAATTTCAGGCTTGTTATCATCAATGGTTGAGTTATTAACAATCACGCCTTGTGTTGGGCCAACATCATCAACACCTTCAAATGCTGGCGTATTAGGCGCTACTGTATCAACCGTGAAATTCAACGGTGTCGATGGATTGCTGGTATTGCCAGCTGGATCAGTCGCAGTGACAGTGATGCTATGTGCGCCGTCAATCAATGGTGTTGTTGGCGTGAATGTCCATGTGCCATCTGGCTGAACAAGGGCTGTACCAAGCTTAGTGCCATTGTCGTAGATGGTGATTGTGTCGCCAGGATTGCCATTGGAACCACGAATTTCAGGCTTGTTATCATCGATAGTTGAGTTATTGACGATCACACCTTGCGTTGGGCCAACATCATCAACACCTTCAAATGCTGGCGTATTAGGTGCCACTGTATCGACTGTGAAATTCAAAGGTGTCGATGGATTGCTGGTATTGCCAGCTGGATCAGTCGCAGTGACAGTGATACTGTGTAAGCCATCAACCAATGGTGTTGTTGGCGTGAATGTCCATGTGCCGTCAGGCTGAACAACAGTGGTACCAAGTTTAGTACCGTTATCATAAATGGTGATCGTATCGCCAGAAGTACCACCAGTACCACGAATTTCAGGCTTGTTATCATCAATGGTTGAGTTATTAACAATCAACCCTTGAGTTGGACCAACATCATCAACACCGACAAACGCTGGAATATCTGGCGCGCTCAAATCGATAGTTGCAGAATCACTACCTGGTTTAGATTCATTTTTGGCTGCATCAACAATCGTTGACGTTACAGTAACAACTGCACCATCAGGCTGTGCTGGCACAGTGGTTTTAATGAAGCCATTTGTTTTGTCGTTAGCTGTGATAACAACCTGTTTAACAGTACCGTCATTGGACTTAACAACGACAATATCCCCTACATCGACCAAGCTTGGCGTGAACGACACTTTTACATCTATATCCCCATTAAGCTCGGCACGATTAATAAAGTTGTCGTTATTTGCATCTTCAGTAATTTCGACGATAGGAGCGTTGCCACCATTTGGAACATTGGTATCAATAATTGCAGAGTCTGAGCTTGAAGGCGATGTTTGGCCGGATTGATTGGTAATGCTTGCTGTTACTGTTAATGTAGAACCCTGAGCTGGAACTGGTATTTGTAACTCAACGGAACCATTAGCAATATTAGCGGCTGACAATACGATGCTGATCGTCCCGCCGTTATGTACCACATTTAATGTATCACCAGGTTCAAGTCCCGCTGGCAGTGTCACAATGGCTTTGGTGGTTGTGGCATTACCCAATTCACCTGCGTTTAAATAGCCATCATTATCAGCATCATCGGACAACTCAATCACAGGAGCACCACTTGCTGGTGTCAGGTACACATAATTAGGAGCAATATTGCCACCCGGCGCTGCGCCACCGGCACCAGTGCCACCATCATAATTGGCGCCACCGGCATTTTGCGTCTGGATCCTGTCCAGGTTTACAAAGCTGGCATTACCATCACTACCGGCCTCGCCTGCAGCAGGGCTATCCAACACCTCGGTGATATCACGGCCTTCATTTAACGCTGTCAGCACTGCGTCAAAAACTGTTTGGTTCACAGCGTTCTCTGTGACGTCGGAAACATCCACCTGAGCCAGGTTATCAGTAATCTTGACTGTTTGCGCTTCGGCAAAATTCACGGTTTCACCGTTGGCCAGTTTCACGGCAACAGCAGCGCCAGACGCAGTGATTACTTTATCGCCTGCATGAAGCACTTCACCAACCTTCAACATATGGCGATTGCCACTTGCATCTACAACGATAGCCATCCCTTGAATATTTGTAACAGTTCCGATTACTGTAGCCATGTTTATCCTCACTTAAGATTGAGACAATTCTGATAGTGACGTATTAAACGCCAATCCAAAACAGAAATCTATTGTACTAAAGTACAATGCCTGACCAGCCTGAAAGGCCATTACGCTTGCCAACACGCGCTGGCATATATAAAAAAAGCGGTGCCAATTTGGCACCGCTTTTTTATACTCCCAACAAGCAGGAGCTCAGATCAATATTACTGAGCGACAGACTGGAAGCGAATGACCTCAACACGACGGTTGGCATCATTACCACTTACAGGGTCATTTTCAGCAATCGGCTGTGAGAAACCATAGCCTTTTACAACCAGGCGCTGGGCATCCATGCCTTTTTTAACCAGGTAGTCAGCAACCGCTTTTGCACGCTTCTCTGACAAGACCAGGTTGTACTTCTCTTTTGAGGTATTACGCTTGTCAGTATGACCAGCGATTTCAACCTTGTCATTGCCCCACTCTTTAACAACGTCGTATACGATGTCCAGATCGGCATAAGACTCTGGCAAGATGATGGCGCTATTAGCCTGGAACAAGATACGCGGCGTGAATTTCATCGTCGCTTTTTCTTGTGTTTTTGGTTTGAAGGCTTCACCTTCCCAAGGTTTGGCATTAGCTAACAATGCAGCTTTGTCAGGCACCACTTGTGTGGGCGCAACCGCTTTACACACATTCTCGCGGTCCATGTACTCTTCACGTGGATACTCACCCACATCAGCACGCGTCACACCCAACTTGCTCAACAAAAGGCCTTGACCTGCATAAGTTCTGGCGTAAGCAGTGCTGAGGTCCATTTCCGCATTGGTAAAGTTACGACGGGACTGGAAATATTCGTTTTCTGTATCCAACAAGTCCAGCAAGGTACGTTGGCCGATATCATATTGCTTACGATAGGCTAGACGCGCATTTTCAATAGAGTCTTGGTGTTGCTTGCGGTAAGCCACTTGCTCATTCAATTGCTTGATGTTGTTGTAAGCAATAGCCACCAGCTGACGTGTATCGATACACGCTTTGTCACGCAAGTCATGTGAACGATTTAAGGTTTCTACAGCAGAATCCAGATTGGACTTATCAGTAAAACCATTAAAGATGTTCCAGCTTGCTGTCACTTCTAAAGTATCTGCAGCCAATGTGCTGTTTTTGCTCGCATCATTCACATCGATCACTTTACGACCTTGCAAATCAAGTCTAGGCATAAATGGCGCTTTTTTGCCGGAAACAGATTTTTCAACCGCAATGATATTCTCAATCGCTGCCAGGATGTTTGGGTTTTGCTTGTAAGCAGCATCCAACACCTGATCTGCGCTACCAGCCAAGCCGTCACCTGTCAGCATCACTTCATTGACATTATCAGGTGGCAACTCACCCACCAAGCGCTGGAAACGGGCAGATACATCATATAAGTTAGTAGTTTCTGTCAGCAGGTTCGCTTCAGCCAAAGCCAAACGGCCAGTCGCCTGCTCCAAGTCAACTTTTTTGCCTACGCCTGCATCCACGCGAGATTTAATCTTGTCAAAAATCTGTTTGTGCACGACAAAGTTGTCTTGTGCATAAGACACCAGACGACGATAACGCAGCAAATCGAAATACGCAGTTGCCGTATCCAGTGCAACACCTTGCATTTGGCCTTGCAACTCATAAAAGCGCGATTTCGCGACATGATCAAGACGGCCAACTTCGGAAGGCGTCGCCAAACCATCAAAAATCATTTGACGCAAAGTCAAGGTGGATTGCTGATTGGGTGTATATGTATTATTGACGTTTGGCGTCAAACGCTCTTGATTACGGAACGTTTGGTCAACCGTCAAGTTTGGCAGGTATCGGCCTTTGGCAGCAGACTCATCAAACTCTGCAGCTTTATAAGCATGGAAGCTGGCTTGAACCTCCGGGTTTTCGGAGACAGCCTTTTCGATAATTTTCTCTAGCGTCTCAGGACTGGCAGCCCAACTGATAGACGAGAAAGAAAATACACCCATTAATAGTGCCGAGGCGATTTTTTTTAGTTTCATGTGCAGACTCTTAACAAGTTATAAAGATTCATCCAGAATCAGTATAACCACGGAATTGTGTCGGCACAAGGGTGAATAGCCCATCTGAGTAGTCACTTAGATGGGTTTTTAGTGAAAAATGTCACACATTTCATCTTTATGACAGCAGTTTTTTTGAAAAAATCTGATTAAATTCATTAATTTACAAAAATAAACATAAATTAAAATAATTAATCAATCATGAATTTAAATGTAATTTATTCAAAGAATCTTTTTGCACATTTTCATCGTGGGAGAAGTGTCCCTGAGCAGATTTACCTTGCAAGACTAATGCCAGGTGTAAACGATCTCGTACTTTCAAGGTGTCGAACACAGATGTCAGGTGTGCTTTTACGGTGCGTTCAGAAATAGATAAAGCACGTGCAATTTCTTTATTACTATTGCCTCTGGCTGCCTCAAGTGCGACCTCACGTTCACGCTTGGTCAAACCATCTAATATTTCTTCCGTGGCATCCGGCTGCGGATTACCTCGCGTCGTCAATGTGATTAAATGTTTGAGCACATCCCGCCCTAACCAGACGCCGCCATGTGAAACAACGCTGTATACCTCTTGCAGCACGTGTTGATGGGCATAAGCGTGTAAATAGCCAACCGCCCCTAATTCCAGCGCCTGCATGGCTTCGGCCTGCTCCGGGTTGTTCGACAACACAATCACTTTGGCAGAAGGCAAGAAGGTTAATATCTGCTGCACATGCTTGCGCCACTGGTTACCTTGCTCAATTTGTGCATGTACCCAGATAATGGAAGCTCCGGCGACATCTGCCGACACAACATCCGCAATCGTCGTCAATTGCGGAAAAGCCTTGAGCCAGGACTCTATGGACTGTTTTAAGGTAGTGATAAATATATGCTTCATAGTAATTAGCGCTCGGTTAGTGCGTAAGATTTAGCTTTTAACACTGGTTTTAATAAGTAGGACAGCACTGTTTTTTTCCCGGTCAGAATATCAACCTGTGCCACCATGCCGGGAATAATCGGCAAGTGGTCACCCAGATTATTCTTGTCTGTTCTTACCTTAACGACATAATATGCATTACCTTTATCGTCTATGGTGGAATCTGCTGCAATATCTTCCACTGCGCCATCCAAACTGCCATAAATCGTGTAGTCATAAGCAGTCAACTTAATCACCGCAGGCTGCTGCGGGCGGATAAACGCAATATCCTTGGTTTGCACTTTGGCTTCAATTACCAGCGCATCATCAGAAGGCACCACCTCCATGACTTCCTTGCCGGGCTGAATCACGCCACCTACGGTGTTGTAATACAGCTTGCTGACTTTACCGTTAACGGGTGACGTCAAGGTAGATTGTTTTACTTTATCTGACAGCGCGAGACTGGATTGCGTCAGGCTATTAATTTTGGCGGTGGTTTCGTTCAAGTCCGTACGAATTTTGCTCAGGAACGACTGTTGTGCTTCTGACACTTTACGTCGGGCTTCAGAAATCGCTGCAGTCAAACGCCCCATCTGCGCCGACGCCTGATCAATATCCCCTTTCGCACGATTGGCATCACGTTCCAGCCTTAAGATCTCTATCTCTGATACCGCGCCACTATTTAATAAGGGACGATTGGCCGCCAGTTCTTTACTGGTGGAATCATAAGTTTTAATCGCCACTTCTTTCTTAAACTGCACTTCAGACAGTTCGCGCTCGCGCTGTGACAACTGATCCCTGGCGATATTGATCTGTGAGTTGAGCTCATCCCTGGCGGCATTAAACAATTGCAATTCTTGCAAGTAAGTATCAGGCGTTTTTTGCTGTACTTCGCTGGGAGGATTAAAACTGCCGCCATTGGCCAACGCTTTCAGGCGCGCCTCTTTGGCTTTGAGGGATAAATACTGGCTTTCATTTTCTTTTAATGAAGAAATAGCCCGTGTTTCATCAATCTTGATCAAAGGCTGACCCCGTTTTACGGTATCCCCCAACTGCACCATGATATCGACCACGATACCGCCATCCAGTGACTGCACAACCTGTATCTGGCGAGACGGAATCACACGCCCTTCGCCCCGGGTGACTTCGTCCACCTTGGCGACACTGGCCCAGACCAGTAGCACCAGCAAAATCCCCAAAATACCGTACATAATCAGTTTCGCATGCAACATGGTGTCTTCTATCATCACATCATGTGCTTGCTCGGACCAGGTGCGTGATTCAGCGGTCTCGGTTTTGATGACTTTGTCTACCAGGGCATGCACTGGCTTGCCGAGGCGCACCCAGATACTGTCTGGCTTGGTGACTTCACCTAATTGATCGAATATTTTTTTTGCCATATTGTTATCTCGCCTTACCTACTTTGCCGGCGCGCAGCGCAGCAGTGACGTCCTCTTTATTACCATCTGCAACCACCTGACCGGCATCAATCACTATCAGGCGTTCCGCCAGTTCCAGCATAGCGTTACGGTGACTGATCACAATCATGGTTTTATCAGCTGTGGCTTGGGCAATGTTGCGTTTAACGGTTTCCTCACCAGAGTGATCCATGGCACTGGTCGGCTCATCCAGCAACACAATTTGTGGTTGCGTCACAAACGCCCGCGCAATGCCCACACCCTGGCGCTGGCCACCAGACAAGGTATCCCCGCGCTCACCCACTTCCAGGTCAAAGCCTTTGGGATGCGCATTGACAAATTCTGCAATGCCGCCTACTTGTGCTGCCTGTAGCACTGAATGATCGTCCGCATGCGGATGACGCAAGGTAATATTTTCACGCAATGAGCCATAAAACAAATGGTTATCTTGCTGGACATAGCCAATACTGCGGCGCAATTCAGCCGGATCAATCTGCCGCGCATCAATGCCATCAATCAGGATCGCGCCTTCGGTTGGCTGATACAGACCAAGAATCAGTTTATTAATCGTTGTTTTACCCGAGCCCATACGGCCAATCAGGCCAACGTGCTCACCTGGACGAATCCTGAAAGAGACCCGGTTCAAGGCCAACTCATCCGAGCCAGGATATTTAAAAGAAACATTTTTAAACTCGACCTCGCCCTTGAATGCTGGGCGGGATAGGAAATTAACGCCTTTGTTACGCTCTACCGGCTTGCCCATTACCTCATCAAGTGACTTCAAAGAGGTCGCCGCGGTGTGATACTGCGTAAACAGACCCGCGATTTGCGAGATAGGTGCCAGGCCACGGCTGGTTAATTGCGAGCAGGCAATCAATCCCCCCATGGTTAAATCCCCATTCGAGATTAAATACACGCCTAAAATCACAATCGCAACACTAATAATTTGCTGCAAGGCATAGGTACCATTGGTAATAGAAGAGGACAATAGTTTGAGCTTGCTGCCGACTTCAGATAAAAACAGTGCGTTTTTTTCCCATTTGCCCTGCATCTGGCCTTCCACGCCCATGGACTTCACAGTTTCCAGGCCTACCAGGCTTTCAATCAGCGTGGCATTGCGCTGGGCACTGGCCCGGTACATGGTTTCTGACAGGTCATGCATCTTGGTTTGCACGCTGAGAGAGTAAATCAATACAATCGCGCCACCAATCAATGCTGGCAACACCATATAAGGGTTAATCCAGGCAATGACGATCAGGAAAATAATGCCGAATGGCAAGTCGATCAGCGTCACTACGGTGGCGGAGGTAATAAAATCACGCACGCTTTCAAACGAGCGTAAGTTAGAGGCAAAAGAGCCAACAGAATTAGGCTTGGCTTCATAACGGGTGCCAAGCACTTTTTCCATGATTTGCGCACTGAGTTTCACATCAATACGTGCACTAGCCCAGTCCAGGAAATAAGCACGCATGGAGCGCAACAATAAATCGCCCAGCACAATCAGCGCAACACCAATGCCTAATACCCACAATGTTTCTACTGCCTTGTTTGGCACCACGCGGTCATACACATTCATGGTAAACAGTGGCATGGCCAAGGCAAAAATATTGATCAGCAAGGCTGCAACCATCACATCGCGGTAAATGCCCTTGTTCTCTGCCAATGTCCCCCAAAACCAGTGCCTGACTTTGACCCGCCCCACTTCTGGAGTCCGCGCATCAAACATAAAGTTTTGCTTGGTGATCAAGGCATAACCGGTATATTCCGCCGCCAGGTCAGCCAGGCTCATGGTTACTGCATCGGGCGACAAATCTGGGAATACCACCTGGGCAAAATGCTGGCTTTCATCTATTTTGATCAGTTGGCAGGCGCGGTGATTATTCAGCAGCAAAGTCACATCGGCCTGTGGTTGCAGCAATGTTGCAACCGCCCCCTGCTTCACTGTCACTTCCAGCCGCAAACGTTCAGCTGAGCGTTTAAACAATTCAGGATTAAGCTTGCCCCCTTCCAGCGGTAAGCCAGAAGTTAAAGCATCTCGGGTTGTTGCCAGTCGATTATGGCGACAGATATAAAGAAGACACTCGAGCAGAGCGTCTTTTGCGGTCTTATTAAAGTATGGCGTCGTTTCCATGGCAGATGACTTATTATTATCCTTATCTGAGTTAAATCAGTGACTGATTTACCGACTATTGATTGTATGGGGTGTTAAGCCATGTCAAAACGATGAGTATATGGCATAACACCCCGAAATTACAAAAATTGACACTTTCATTGACACTTTTATAGTGCACCAAATTGTAAATTTTCCTGCACAAAGGGGCCGGTCACCGCTTCAATACCGATTGCATTCAAGCTATCCAGCTCTTGCTGGTCTTGCACACCTTCGGCAATCGGCACAATACCCATGGTGCGTACCATCATGCACAAACCGCGCATGAGAGACTGTTGTTGCGGACGCAGGTGAATGTCACGGATGAGTGACGCATCAAACTTGATGTAATCCATGCCCAGTTCATGCAAATCACCCAATTGCGCCAGGCGAGTGGAGACATGCTCCATGCCGACCATGCAACCCAGGGATTTCACCAGGTGCACAAACTCTTTAAATTTCACAAAATCGCTGAATGCTGCTTCTTCCGCCACTTCAAAGCTTAACCGGGCTGGCGTTGTCACTGTCAGGATTAATGCTTGCAACTTATCTTTATATTCATCACTGCGCATGGCTGCCGCAGAAACGTTCACACTGAGGCTGGCATTGTTCTTCGTCAGCATATCAACGGCATATTCCAATGCCAGGCCGTCCAGTGTTTTGATCATATCGAGCTGGCTGGCCCAATCAATAAACGCACCTGCAGCCAGCCATTGATCGCCTTCATCAATATGCAAACGCAATGGGCACTCGTAGTGATACAGCTGCTGGTCGCGCTGCATGACCGGGTAGCAGGCCAGCTTGATCTGCTTCTGTTCAATCGCCTGCAAGAACTGCTCTTTCCATTGATTGAGGTAGTTTTTCCTTGAAGTGACGATGCTATTGGCATTCATCACCCGCATAGGAATCGCCGCCTGATCTTCAGCCAGGTCGAGAATAAACTGCATCACACGATGAATATCGACAAAGTCATCGCCTTTTTTAGTTTTGGTATGTGTGACCACAAACTGGAACTGCAACAATTGCTGTGCCGCGTTCAGCTTTTCCAGCACCAGCTTGAGCTCGGTAGTGACAGCAAAATCATCCAGTGGCTGTCGGCTGAAAATACCGAACACGCCACCAGCCAGGCGACCACACACCACGTCCTGGTAATGTTCCATCTGCTGCTGCACGGCATCACCAACCTTTTTAATCAACTGGTTGGTCACGCTGTAGCCCATTTGCTTATCGATGTCAGGCAAGTTACGCAGTTGCACCAAAATCAGCACACCTTCGACAAAACCATCATTTTTGAGGGCAACCGAAGCCGTATTGGTGAAATGTGACTGATTCATCAAACCGGTCACTTCATCGTAGTTGATTTGCTGGTTAAAGGTATTCAGGCGCTCAGACTCTGCCGTCACCATGGATTTAACGCGGTCAGACAGCGTATTCATGGTGCGCACCAGTTTCTGGAACTCTTCTGTGGCAGGTTCTGCAATGGTGATGTACTTGCGCTCGCCCAAGGCTTCGGCTTGTGCAATCACGTCATCCAATGGTTTCAGGATACGTTTCAGCCAGAAGCCGGACACGACATAACTGAGCAAGGCGACAATCAATGTCCACAACACGGCATGACGTGAGGTTTCCCACAATTGGTCATAAGCCAGCGATGGCTCACTCTCCAGCTCCAAGGTGCCATATTGCTGCCAGCCGGACTGGATATTGGCCACGCCAGGCTGAATATTGACGGAAAACACCGACTGGAACCAAGCCGGGGCGATGGAGTGTGGATGACGGTTCACCCGCTCGATCATCAGCTTATTGTCCGGCGAAATAATGGCAATGCGGCGATAGTGCCCCATATCAAACTGGGCGCTGATAATCAGCTCTACCGTGACATTGTCTTTCTGGATATTGGAAAGCGTAATCGCCAGGCCGTTGGCGTTATCGTTATTCTTTTTTTGCAACTGCTCAGCCATATAGCGGTGGTCATCATAAACACCGAGGAACAGGCATCCTGCCGCCACCATTAAAATAATGACAGAAATTGCAATTCGTATCTGTTTTACCAAAGACATTTGAAAGCCCTCTTACTTTCCTGGGGTGGATTCGGCCATAACCCGCCGTGCGTGCCGGCTTTGCGCACTAGCCTAGCATTCCGCCTCCATAATAACCACATTTCTAACAGGTTTTTAATCATTCCAATCCGTCCTGTCGCATACGCGTCAACACATCACGCCATTTGGAGATATTGGAAGGGGATCCAGCGCGCATATTCGGGTTATTCGCCACGAACAAGCCTTTATCATTAAAACTAAAGACAGGAGACAAATCACCGCGCTTAGAGGCGGGCAATAATTCAAAATTGAGGTTGTCGAGGACCAGTGGGTCACTGTTTGGCGTGGCATAATAAGTCAACACCATATGTGGACGGATAGATCCGCTAGGCATGCGCGCCCTGACATAAGTCAGCCGTAACTTGTCTTGCGACACGCCCAGCTTTTTCAGCAAGGTATATTTGGCAATACTAAAATCTTCACAGTCACCCGCCCCTTTGCCAAAAGTTTCCAGCGGACTGGCCCAGTAATCTTCCATGCCCCACAGGGTAATATCATCCACAAACAATACGTGCTGATTGGTAAAGTCATTCACCATATGCACCTTGGTCATCTCGCTGGCACCCGCCACCTGGGCGAACATCTCATTCATGCGCATGACATTCTGGTAAGCCTCTTCGCCATAGCGTTGCCGAATTTTTTCCAGCATGGCCAGCACATAGTCATCCGCCAGCGTCTGCGTCCATAGCAGACTCAGTGCCAGGCATAAGCCTGTCAGCAGTCGAGCAATCAATGGCGATACGTGGCGTCTCATGTGAAATTCATTCCCAGTGAGCGATTATGTCACGGCTAAATCAAGCACAATTTACCAAACAAAGCGGTTTTAATCGACAAATTCAGCACGCGTTTACATTGCTGCCGTGAATGGCAAAACACATTCAACAAAGACAAGCGTGGCTGGATTGGGTAAAATATCGGCTTTTGAATCGATAAGTTTTTTACCCATGACGTCTCTCACCACGCTCAACGCCCTGTCTCCACTGGATGGCCGTTACCAGTCCAAACTCGATCCTTTACGCCCTTTCTTTAGTGAATATGCGTTGATCAAATACCGGGCACTGGTAGAAGTCGCATGGTTAAAAGCACTGAGCGCAGCACCTGAGTTGGCTGAAATTGCACCGTTCAGCCCAGAAACCATCGCCGAGCTGGATGCCGCCATCACAGCCTTTAGCGAAGCCGACGCCACTCAAGTAAAAGCGATTGAGGCACGTACTAATCACGACGTGAAAGCACTCGAATACTGGCTGAAAGAAAAATTTGACGGTAACCCTGAGATTAAAAAGGCCAGCGAGTTCATTCACTTTGCCTGCACCTCAGAAGACATTAATAACCTGTCACATGCCTTGATGCTGAAATCTGCACGTGATGCGGTGATGCAACCTAACCTGCAAGCAGTGATTGCGCGCCTGACCGAGCTGGCACATGCGCTGGCTGACCAGCCTATGCTGTCACGCACACATGGCCAGACTGCCAGCCCATCCACCATGGGCAAAGAGCTGGCCAACGTGGTCTACCGCCTGCAACGTCAATTCAAGCAACTGCATGCTAATGAAGTGTTAGGTAAAATCAACGGTGCCGTCGGTAACTTTAACGCGCACTTGTCTGCCTACCCTGACTTTGACTGGGAAGGCTTTGCCAAACGCTTTGTCGAATCACTGGGCCTGACTTATAACCCGATGACCATCCAAATTGAGCCACACGATTACATGGCTGAAATGTATGACACTTTGTCACGCATCAACACCATCTTGATTGACCTTAACCGCGACATCTGGGGCTATATCTCGGTCGGCTATTTCAAGCAAAAAGTCAAAGCCGGTGAAATCGGTTCTTCCACCATGCCGCACAAGGTTAACCCGATTGACTTTGAAAACTCTGAAGGCAACCTGGGCCTGGCCAACGCCGTATTGCGTCACCTGGCAGAAAAATTGCCTATCTCCCGCTGGCAGCGTGACCTGACTGACTCTACCGTACTACGTAATATGGGCGTGGCATTTGGCTATACCTTGCTGGGTTACGACTCCTGCCTGCGCGGCCTGAACAAGCTGGAAGTCAATCCGCAACGCCTGCAAGAGGACCTGGATAATAGCTGGGAAGTATTGGCTGAACCGATCCAGACTGTGATGCGCCGTTATGGCATTGAAAACCCTTATGAGCAACTCAAAGAACTGACGCGCGGCAAAGGTGGCATCAACAAGCAATCTTTGCATGCCTTTATTGAAACCTTGCAGATTCCAGCTGAAGCCAAACAAGCAT
>VFQP010003353.1_pt1 | contig 16350 bp, 26 predicted proteins | sample 3512351 | NCBI WGS metagenome assembly VFQP01 (sample SAMN10412372, study PRJNA504923) | tailings metagenome | isolation source: Relicate 1 Philex TSF1 revegetated site | place: Philippines: Tuba, Benguet | collected 2017-08-29 | reverse complement strand
ACACACACACACACACACACACACACACACACACACACACACACACACACACCTGCAGGCCCCCATGACTCGGGCACAGAGGGTGCCACCTGCTTGATCCAAGCCACCAATGTACTTTCCGGCACACACAGTTGCTGCAGCACATCCAGGTCATAGGCAACAGCAGCGTCAAGAGGAGAGGGGCCTGTGATGTCACCCTTGGCTAAACCCTTTGCCCATGCGTTTTTAGTGCCCAGCAATATCTGTGTATAAATAAAGGGGGGTTGTGTGTGTAGGTGGTGTGTGTAGGTGGTGTGTACAGGTGGTGTGTGTAGGTGGTGTGTGTAGGTGGTGTGTGCATGTGTGTGTGTATAAATATGCATATGTACAGGGTTGTATATGGGATGCTGTCTGGAATGCACTACAAAGCACACACATGCACTACACCTGATCAAGCACGTAATCCATCCAGCTGGTGTACCCTGCCAATGCAAGTTGTGTGTACAAGTCACCATAGGCCTCTAGGAGCTGCTGTGCTGTGCCCCGCTGCAGGTATTGCAACAGACGTAAAAACGCTTGGGATACTTTGGTGGTCATCACTGCACGAAACACCAGCAGTGATGCTGCGCTGTTGATGAGCTCACCAGCAGTGCGCTCTACATCTGTAAGAGGGTGGGTGGGTGGGTGGGCATGACGGTGGTTGAATCTGCCTCAGTTTCCGTTCCAAAAGCAAACCTTTGCCCTGTGATGCTCCTGGCAAATCGAATCCAATGGTGGCTTGTATGGGTGTATTATGGGCTCGCCTTTTGCGTATAGTATGAGAGCAAGGGGCAAGCAAGCAACGAGGGGTTGTATCATGATGATAGGAAAGATGCAAACGCTGAAATGGTCGATTGTGTACACTGCTTTGCAATACGTAGCTGCAGTGATGCTGCTGAGTGAGTACTGGCATCATGGTGCTCTGCAACAAACTCGATGTTGTTTATATGATGAATGCTTGATCAACGCAGCTGGCTAGCCATTCTGCATGTATGCAATCACACTGCAATTACACTGCGCAGAAATAAGCCTTTGCTTGAAAAAAAAAGACCAACGACAAATGTACACAGTATGTTGCCACATCCTGCCACAACATACATGACACGCACAACAGCACGCATCATGAGCGCAACAACATTTACAACTCAATCAACGGCTTTTCTGCTGCAGCAGCAGCAGCACTCGGAGGGGGAGCAACAACAGGGCTTGTTGTTGTTTCTGCTGCAGCAGCAGGTGTATCATCGACTGGTGGCCCCAACCCCAGTTCTGACAAGCATTGTGCCAACATGTCAAATGACTCGAGTGCGTCTGTCATGGCAGACTCGTCCACCTCGGGTGCATCACTAATAGCACCACGCAGCTCTGCTTGCAGTTGCTTGGCTTGGGACACCATGTCATCTTTGGCAGTGCCTGTTTCGCCCAGGGCAATCATCTCCCACAATATTGCAGCTGCCTCCTTTGCCAGCAGTGCAGTCTCACGCAGCTGGTATGACTGTGGGCACAAAGTGTTTGCTTTGTACAGCAGATGTTGCTCCTCCGCACACCCATGAATAAAACCAAACACACACACCAAAGCATCTTTTAGACATACCGGGTCGTTGATAAAGCCACCATAGTAGCTTGCAGCACCCTGGGGCGAGGGACGGGACACATCACCTCCACCAAGGGGCACTGCGTTGGCATCATCTTCGTGCCCATCCACCAATGGCTGTCCTAGGTTGGAACCTGTCTCCAGACTGTTGTACCCCGAGTGTTTTCCCTTGGCCAGATTGAGCATCCTGTCCTTGAAGGCTGCCATGCGGTTGCTGAGGGTGTCCATGGTGGTGGAAGCTGATCTGGTAATCACCGGGGACCTGTTGGTCAATGGTTGGAATATTGAGTACTGTTGCTGTGTTTGCACTGACGGCTGTGCTGATGATTGATTTACTACACGCACACCAATACAAACCTGGGGTTGCGAGAAAAAGCACTGTGTTTGGGGATCTGAGCTTTCGAATGGGCTACAACGTGCGGTACTACGCCTATGCCCCCCGTGTATAGAGACTGTATCAATGTGTTGATTATATAATGTAAAACATATTGCTTGCAATATATTCAAAACGCTGCGTATTGTTTTCGAGGCAGGTCATATTCTTAAAGCCCTTGCTCTTCACACTACACCTCGACACTGCCCACCCACGACATTGCCCACCCATGAGATTGCCACACATTTCAACACACCGCCAGTCAACATTGGTAACCCCACATGCAACACCACAAGCCCATCAGCCACCCCGAACCTCGCTCATCCCAGATTCTCTCCAGTTGCTGCAACAGCAGGCAGCCTCAAAAGAAAGCAACTCCACACAGACATTCCAGGAGGAATCAAGGGCACGCCGACGTGCCTTGTCAAACCTGTCCCTCCCATCGTTTGACCAAGCACTCACCGATGCCAACCTTGCCCCCATGACCCGCAGCACCCCACGCATCCTGCAGCTCAACATTGGCTTGTATTGCAACCAGGCATGTACCCATTGTCATGTGGAGAGCTCCCCATTGCGGGTACAGGAGATGATGAGCCGGGCCACTGCTGACCGGTGCCTGCAGTTGTTGGAGGGGGCACTGGACACTGTCACCACCCTTGACATTACAGGCGGTGCCCCAGAGCTAAACAGCCAATTCAGGTAGTAGTGGTTGTGTTATGATTACAATTTTACAATATATACCCATGGTATAACCCCCCTCCAGGCATTTGGTCACATCAGCACGTGCACTGGGGGTGGAGGAAATCATAGACCGCTGCAACCTCACTGTACTCATGGAACCAGGACAGGAAGACCTGGCTGAGTTTTTAGCACAACATCGTGTGCGTGTGGTTGCGTCGTTACCGTGTTACAGTGGGGAAAATGTGGACAAGCAACGAGGCCGAGGAGTGTATGATCGTAGTATCCAGGCGTGTGGGGGGGGGCTGATTGTGTACCATGTGTGCCTGCTACATCAACCGCATGGGCATTCACAATTCTACCACCACCATACACCCTTCATAGGGTTTGCTGGCGCTCAATGCGGTGGGCTATGGAATGCCAGGCACGGGTTTGCAGCTGGATTTGGTGTACAACCCAGGAGGTGCATTCCTGGTGCCCAACCAGCAAACACTGCAAGATGCCTACAGGCAGGAACTCCGTGACGCACATGGCATCGAATTCTCATCCCTACTCACACTCAACAATATGCCCATTAAACGCTTTGCAGATTGGCTGCTTGTGCGGGGGGAACTGGAGGCCTACATGCAGCTGCTGGTGGGGGCGTTTAATCCTGCAGTTGTGGACAAGGTTATGTGTTGCGACACTGTGTCTGTTGACTGGCAGGGGAGGTTGTACGATTGTACGTGGGGGCGTTGAGGGTGTTGTATATACGAGTATTGTTTCTGCATGAAGTTGCCGCCTCATCACAGGTGATTTCAACCAGCAGCTTGGGTTGGGCATTGCCAAGTTGACAGTATTTGACATTGACAGTTTAGAACAACTCACTGGTCGGCGGGTGATGACAGATGCACATTGCTATGGATGCACGGCGGGAACAGGAAGCAGCTGTGGGGGGGCATTGTCTGTTTGAATATCACAGCATGTGTTTTACAAATTGGTAACTGTCTTGCATGCAGCAGTACATTACCGCATCGTGCTGCACCAGGAGCACCCACCCTGGGCCTTTCCACGTATTTTATTCATAGGAGCATTTGCTATTCCTTGGTGCTCAAAGGGAGGAGTGCCAAAACCCCACATCACAATAGTCCCCGAGGCATCACATGAATAGAGCGTCTGTTGCTCTACGTCTCCGTCCACTATGGCCCCTGGTTGGTTGCACACAGTTTACCATTGGTCAAGGTGTACCACAAACAATACCCCAATCACACCTTCATTCCATTCAATGTTCCAGCTACATGGTTTCCCACGATGGGTCTGCTCAATGACCAGGCTGCCGCAGTGTACACACCGCACAGTCATTTTGGTAGCCAGGGAATACACAGCACAACCAGGACGGTGCGGTGTTGTAATCAAAAAATACACAAATTGATGAAACAGCAAACCATGTACAGGGTCAACATGGAATGACAGAAGATCATGAGATGGTCGCATCAAAAATCGCTTTACCCACACAAGCTGGCCCTGGGTGTAGGGAGTGTGTCATTTGATGATGCGTGCAGTGACTACACAACAAAACACCAACACATTCATACTGCTTCGTTCCACAATGCCATTCTGTATTTGGTCATTACTAGGAATCCAGGAATCTCTGGGCACAAGATAATGTGCTTACGTTGCAGATAACTCTGTGTGTATGGCAAGGTAATCGGCTGCACATCCAACAATCTTCCTGTCGGGGGGTGTTGGGGGCCATGTGCAATTATTGTCAACCACAGGCATACCCCACACGCCACCATACCCTGCCTATTGCGGCGACCGAAGATTGGCATAATTTCAAGGGGACCATGCTCTTGCTTCAGCAACAATGCATCAGACAATGCGTGCACAATCTTAAAGGGACCCCTGCGAGGGTCAGGCACAAGTTGCAAGTCCTGGTGGAGTGTGTGCATTCCGGTGGTTTGGTTGGTACATATATCCACACCTCCCCCCAACGTACGTGGATATGGGCACCAGTAACAGCATCAATCATCTTTACGCAGTTGTTATCAAGCGTCATCAAAATATGTCCAGCGGTTACTTCAACCGCCATGTGCGTACAGTTCAAGGTATACTCACAGAGCTGTGCATACGTGTCCAGACTATACACCACACAGCGTGTTGGACAACCCTGTGCACTGCTACTTGTAATAACAATGAATATATCGACGGCATCAAGCACTTCTACTAACTTAACATGTCGTGCCAAGGGGATAACACAGGGCAAGCAGTGCCCATCCACATGGGCCTGGGTGTGCACTGCTGCATCATAGATTAACATACGCACACCCTGCTCTGCTTGTTGGAGTGCCTGGCACGTGATCTTGTTCCAAAGAAGCATTTCTTTGCGGCGGGGGTTGTATGTGACACCTGCTATATTGTATGTGCGGAAGCAGGCAACTTGCCTTCCCTTGTACAATGCATATGGATTTGCAACGTCAGGTGCAGGAAGGACAAAGAGGCAACCATTCCCTGAAACAATATCAGAGATGCGGTCGCGATCAAATGTGTCTGGGTCGGTGCAGTCTGTCACATGCTCAAATACAGCCTGGTTGGGGGTGATGTGGTGGTTGATCTGCTCTCGGTACCTGGGCCTCAATCCAGGCCCATGGTACCCAGGTCCGGGACATGGTACACGCTCATACCTGGACATTGAATGTGTGCCTGTAGGCTTGCAGGTTGACTATGCGTTTGCTGGTGCTGTCAATGATCACCGAGGGAGGGAGTTGCGGTGATGCATCCTCGGCATTGTCCTCCTGATCCTCCTCAACAGCATTCTCCTCCTGATACTCCTCAACAACGTTTATGGAAGTTGTGGATTCGTTATCAGACTCACTGAGGGCCTGGTTGCGGAGGGAAAGCTCACCATCGTAATCTGCTCGATGACCTGGGTGCTGTCTCACCACAAAAGCTGCGTCATCTTCTCCGTCTGTACAGCGAATATGATCAGTTCCATTTACAGAATACATGAAAAGAATAATGATTGTATACGACAAGAATGAATAATACAAATGAATCAATGTATCATGCACGTTTTTTCACATCCTGAACACGCCCGCGTGCCCCAACCCCCTGCACATCCATGGCAGCAGCAAGCCCTCCCTGTTGTTCTGCAGTGCGCCGTACACGACTCCAAGGCCCCACTGAGGCGTCAGTGATAAAGTGCCACAACACCCATGTGTAGCTGGTGTGATATGCCAGGGAGTTGTAGTATTCGGGTGCAATCTCGCGCAACTGTGTGTGTTGATGTGAGTGATGTGAGTATTGACTGGCATTACTGTGAAAAGTACAAGCATTTTACGTCATGTGTCTCCCCTCCACAAAACCCATACACCCAAAGGTGTGTAAACATACCTTGGGCAGCCGGCTCCCAGGGATTTGAGGAAAGTCATGGTGCTCATTGTGGTAACCCACATTGTACATCCACACATTGGCAGGGCCTGTGTTTAGGAAAGGCAAATGTGCGGGGTGGTCCCAAAAGGCAATACCCCCTTGTCACGCATACCGTAATAGCTGTATGTTTCCTGCCCGTCTACCAACTCCAAGTGTTCTGCCAAGAGGTGGCCAGCCAGTGGGTGCAAGCCACCACCAAGGATTGTGGCACTGAGCAGGTAGAGGAGTGCTCGCCAGCTTGTCATGTACACGAGGATAGCATCAAAGGTCAGCACCACGAGCCAGTTGAGCAGATCCGATAAACCTGGTGATGTGTGCGATACCCATTGTTGGTGATGGTGTTAAAAAACAATCAACACCCACCATCATCTGTCATACCTGGTGTGTAGTGTCGCAGTGCCAGTGGTCGCAGGCAGTACCACACCATGTACCCGGCAACATACACCAGCTTGGCGGGCAGGCTGCGCACAAGTCGCTGCTCAAGCTGTGTTGGCAGATCCATGTCGATGCCCTCCACCCCTTGATCACTGTGGTGCTCATTATGATACTTTTTGAATGACACAGCAGCAGGGAGCACCAAGGGGGCGTTGACGACGAACGACACCCAGCGGCTCCACTTGGGGCTGCGCAACGCCAAGCAGTGAACTATTTCGTGCAGTGCAGCCATCAGATGGTTGCTGAAGCATCCACCAATGATCCAGCCGGCAGCAATAATGGTGAACACGGAGGAGCCTTGGAAGGCAATGGCCAGGGCGACGTGAATGGCACCGGCTGCAAGTGCCTTGAACACGGTTGATGGATCATGACCATAGAGTTTCCTGATCTGTGGGCCATACTTGTCCAACATGGCACGACGTCGAATCGCATGGGGTTCTTGGGTTGTTTGTTTGGTGATGACCATCGTTGAGGACATGATTGTTGACCTTGGTTGTTGGTTGGTTGTTAGTTTATGGAGAGAACATCAGACGCGATTTGTATAATAAAGGGCGACAGTCGATTGCATAGCAAGGGTGCGCTTCCTGTTAGCTCCGACACAGAGCACTCGTTCTGACTGGTTGCACCTGCACACCAGGTGCTCGCCAGAACATCTGCGCAGACTGTTGCTATTTTTTTTGTATGTAACAAGCTCATCAACCTCGGAATTACACCATCAACCCATTACGCTTATCGTCGCTAATATATTCCATCGCAACAACACAACGCACCAACCAATCGCACCAATCATGCGACGACCAACCACAATATCCTCTATAGTCTTATTACACATAGCTATGGTATCATTTTGCATATATGCCATGCTTTGGACACCAACAGTCCTTCCCGCAAACGCCCCTTTCCATCAATTTTCTGAAGCTCGTGCCCTGCAGCATGTGGCAACCCTTGCCTCATATGAACGTCAAGTTTCCACTGCAGGCGTTGAACGCGCTGCCACATACATCCACAACCAAGCAATGCACCTTGCCCAACTTGCCCAAGACACACGACCCGACTTGGTGGTTGAGGTGCTGCGCGAACAGAGCAGCGGGGCCGTGGGCTTTGAGCTCTTTGGTGCATCCCTGACCAATGTCTATGCCAACATCACCAACATTGCAATTCGAGTGTCCCCTGCCGTGCACACCAAGCCAGCCCCCAAGGCCTTTCTCATCAATGCCCATTTTGACTCGACCCTGGGCTCCTCGGGTGCCTCTGACTGTGCCTCCTGCGTCGGCATTGCCCTCGAAGCATTCCGTGCACTTGTCCAAGGCAACACCACGCCACGTGCACCCGTTGTATTCCTGCTCAATGGCGGTGAGGAGACATTTATGCAGGGTGCTGCAGGCTTTGCATCGAGCAGCGCATGGCGCAAGGACATTGGGGCGTTCTTCAACCTCGAGTCGACGGGAACACATGGCCTGCCCATCTTGTTTCAGCACACTGCCAGCTGGGCTGTTGACGTGTATGCACGCAGCGCACCTGCACCTCGTGGGACTGCCCTCAGTCAGGATTTCTTCAACACGGGCCTCATTCCTGCAGACACCGACTACAAGGTGCTTGCTGACCCACAGCAGGGGGGGGTTGCTGGTATTGATGTGGCATACGTGCTGGGCGGTGCAGTGTACCACACATCGCGCGACGCCGTGGAGAATTTGCGAGCTGGCACATTGCAGGTGTGTTTGTGTTTGTGTTGGTTGGGGGTGTGGTACCATAAGTGTGTTCACCAAGTCCACACAACAACAACCCCGCCACCACAACAACCCCACCACTTGACACAGGAATTGGGCGAAACGGTGATGGGCTGCATGTGGGGCTTTACCAACGCTCTCGCTGATCACGCCGACACAGCACCACTGCCCACCCATGACGCGGGCGCCTATTACTTTGATTTGTTTTGGGTCATGGTGCGCTACAGCAAGGCAACAGTAGGCCCCTGGTTGCATGGCATGGCATTCCTTGCCGTTGCTGCATTGCCCGTGCTGGTTGCATTGGTGCACAAGCGTCCTGTATTGCTCACATGCTGTGCAGTGGCAGATGCCATGCGTCGGTATTTGATGGCAGTGGCAGGTGCAGTGTTGTGCCCCATGATGGTCGGCGCCCTCCGTGCAGCCTTACTCGGTACGTGATGATGTGTATATGCATGCGTACCATCAACCACCCTGTTGCTACCACACAACAACCACCCCCTACCAACACAGGCAACCCCATGGTGTTTTTCGCCCACCACTGGGCAGGCTACCTCATGTACCTCCCCTTTGCCCTTGCCGGTGCTATGGCCCCACTTGTCCTGGGGAGCAGCACCACCCAGCCAATGTCCATCAGTACCGCCACCATGGGTGCCGGCTGGGCTTGGGCACTTGCTGGTGCCATTGCCACTCATTTCAAGTTGGGCGTGGCCATCTACCCATTCCTGTGGACCGTACCCCTGTGTTTCCTTGTGCCACTGCTCCCCGGCATGCGTGCATCCCGACAGCTTGCTGTGTTGCTCGTCGGCACTGCTCCAGCCACCATTGTCGGCGTGTCGTCCATGCTAACCCTCCTCGAGCACCTCATGGGTCGCTTTACCATGGCAGGCGCACACCCCGGGCTGCTTGGCGTTGTGGTGGCTGATGCAGCACTGGGTGCGCTCATGGGCGTGGGTGCTGTGTTTGGCTTTGGTGTGTTGCTCCCAGCCTATTCGGCAGCCGCTGCTGGTGGTGGCTTGTTGCATAAGCAGCGTATCAGCGGCCTGGCAACCAAGGTGGTGATTATGTTGCTGCTCACTGGCACCATTGCGTCATGTGTGTGCACCGCAAACCTGCAGCCGTATGGTGTCGACCACCCCAAGCGCATGTACCTGCAGCATCTGCATACAGTGGGGGCAGATCAGCAAGTGCACAGCTTTTATGTTGCAGCAACCACGGATGTGCATCCTGTCAAGCCCTTGCTGCGTGATGCCACTGATGCATGGGTTGCTGGAGATGAAATGCTTCGGGTATGTGATGAGTGTATGGTGGTGGTTAATTCCAACATATTTGTTAGTACATGACATCATCAACTCCCACAACAACTCACAGTTTGCATACCCATTGACGGACAAGCTGCAAGCTATGGCCATGCCTGCCCCTCCCACCGACATCCTGGCAGGGTCCCTCCCAACCTTCCGACTTGCCCACCGCACCCGCCTGTCCAACAACCACACCCGTGTGCACTTTGACATCGACACAGTCAAGCCATGCTGGGCCATTGTGCGCATGCAGGGCGCAACAGTGCATCGATGGTCACTTGGCAAGACGGTGACCCGTGTGTACGATGCACAGCAGGGTGCCTGGGCCCATATGCTGCGCTTTGCCGGCAACCACAAGGCAGGGCGACGATTGTCCATGTGGGTGGATGTGGATGATGATGCTGCGTTGTCAGTGCAACTCACTGCCAAGTACTTGGAGGAGACACCCGTGCTGCAGAGCTTTGGGGCACAGTTTGCAGAGTATGTGGATGTGACTGGAATTACGGTGATGCACGCCGACTGGGACGTCAAGGTTGCCACAGGAGGGGTGGTGCGCAGCTCCAGTGCTGTGCCACGTGTGGATGTGATGCATGCAAGTGTGATGCACAGTAATGCAAGTGTGATGCACAGTAATGCAAGTGCTGCATTGTTTCATCATCAAGAGGGGTATGCAGCCCCTAGGTTGTGTGGCGCCGGAATGGCGACATTTCTTGCATGATTGTATTTGATATAGTCTGTATGTATTGATATAGTGCTGTGCAGTACTTGCGGCAGTGGCTACAATTAAGTGTATTCATGTATTCTTCATGTATTCTTTTGGTACACCAGTATTCATTATCGTCCATGATTTTCTTGACCACACCGTATTCACAACAAATTATGTGTGTAAGCCATTTGCTTTTATATGATGGGTTCATCCACACCTGTTGTACCAATACTAGGGCTGTTTATAAGCTTGGCGTGTTGGCACTGGCCAGCAGTGATTGCACGATGGGTGGTGGACAGCCTGATCACTCAGCAACACACGAAGCTGCCCCTCATTGATGCACTGCGCTTGTGCTTACTGCGCAATGCACAGGAATGGCTGCCAAGGGCATTTATTCAGGTACAGAGCAGGAAACAACAATACATGATCACATTTGCATCCACAAGTTCGTTACCAAACCCATATCAAACCCAGACTGTCCTCGTAAACAACGCATCCAAATCAGTACAATCAGCCAAACTGCATCACGAAAAAATCAACATCCCCTTTTCCAACGACAACACCCCTCTTCAAGCATACTGGTTTGGAACCACCACGCTCCTCCCACCACCCACCACCCACACCATTGTGCTGTGGCTTCATGGAGGCTACTACCTTGTTGGCTGTGCCACAATGCATGCACATGCATTTGATGCATGGTTGAGGCACGCACACACACACCTGGCTGTGTTCAGCCTCGAGTATACCCTCACACCAGAGGTTGCCTTTCCACATGCCCTGCAGCAAAGTATGTGGTGGGATGCTCATGAGTATGGTGGTTTGGTATGTAAGAAATGTTTACTTTTGTACACACTGTTGTTTGTGCTAGCAAGTGTTTCCCCACTGTCACACAGGTGTCACAGCATATCTGTGGTTGTTGCAGCAGGGTTACAAGAACATCATCATTGGTATGAGGTTGTATTATGCAGTGTAGCCCATGTACAGCACACCGGCACAAACCCCAATGGGTATACCAGGTGGTGACAGCGCAGGTGGCAACTTGGCATTGGCAACCATCATGACCATCCAATGCTTTGGTGCAAAACAACACCCAATGCATACACTCGCCAGTGCAATCGTCCACACCATCCCACACCATCCACCAGCACCATGGCCACAACCACGTGGTGCCCTGTTGATCTCCCCTCGTGTTTCATCAGCAGCACAGTACCCACCCCATGCTAATGCTCGTGACATGCTGAGCGTGCGTGTGTTGAGGGCGTCGCTGTTGCACATAGGCTTGCCGGTGCCAGAGGATGTGGCAGCATGTGGCATGGTGCGGGGACTGCGACCGGCAGCAATTGACAGGGCGCTGCTGGCTCGTGGTGGTGTGGCACCAACAAATCTGTTGGAGCTGCTGGACCATCCATTACTCACACCATTGAATGCACCCAAAGAGGTGTTGGGGGGGCTGCCACCAATGTTTGTGTGCATGGGTACGTGGATGGTGAGGTGTGAGTGCGTGCGCTTCTCTTAATCTTTGCACCTACTGATGACACACACACACACATACGCGCACACACACAAGGTACTGATGAGACGTATGCAGCGGATATTGCGCGCTTTGTGGGGCACGTGGTTGAGGCAGGGGGCACGGTGGAGGTGTTGCAGGGTACAGACATGTTTCATGACTATGCCACCGTGTCGCCGCGGCTGTTTCGCACAGCAGAGGTTGGTGTGGCACAGAAAGCGGTCGGGGGGTGGTTGGGAGCGTTGTGTGCGTCATGATGGATTTTTGTTGTAACTATTCTTTGTTTGTACTGTTTGCTTGTTTCCGTCTTCATCATTCACAATCGTAAGTTTCTATTGCAGTACATATTGCAGTGCACATTGCTACACACGTAAAACACACATTCCGTGCAATATACATGTCATCCGACGGCTGTCAAACACCAGAGTGGACTGGTACATCGTTTGCACACCTCAGGCACCAGCCACTGCCAGTCAGTAGCTATGCCGATTCACGAAAACAGCACGGTAGGTGTATGTGAAAAACAAACATCATTGACCAACTCGACCACAACTCGAGTGGCCTACCTCACAGGCGATGTTTCCAAAACCACCACCGCAGCACCTCAACGCAAGCAGGTTGGTGGTGTGATGGAGTTGGTGGGTCCATGAATTGCAAATTGTCGTACAAACTTGCACACAGAGGTTGCACACCCATGTCGGCCCTCTCCCAGGCAGCAACGGGGACATGGGATGGACCAGCACCACGAGGCGCACCTGCCCATGTTGTTGCACAGCGCCCAACTGTAGCAGCACCTGTGCGTGATCTGCCCACCATCACCCTGTCTGGAGGGTTTGCGTTGCCTATGGCTGGCATTGATGTTGCAGGGCTGTCAGTGGAGGACACGTGGTAGGGAAGGAGGATGGTTGTGAACTTGGTATTGGTTGTGAACTTGGTACTGGTTGTGAACTTGGTATTGTGTGCAAACGATGTGAATGTTGTTGTTGTAGAGTACACACATGTATGCGTTTCCAGTTGTTGTATTCATGTGTTGTTGTTGTTTTTATGTTTTAAATGTGTGTTTTGGTGTGCTACACAATACAGTATATACACCACACCACAATACACCCCACCACAGCAACTACCTCAAGCATGGATGGACCCACCTCGTAGCTCGCACCAACAATGCCCAGCAATTGCAAACCATTGCCCAAGCACTGAAAAACACCACCGGCACTGATGATACGAATACCTGCTGTCTGACATTGCTGACACCCAATGCGGACCCTGAGGCAGTGCAGGGTGCTGTCACTGCTGCATTACACACCCTGGAGCGTGCATCTGTAGACATGGTGGTTCTCGAGTGGCCTGATGCTCGTGATCCTAGCACACATGTATGCGGGATATGGTGTGTCGTATGAAAATGCAACACACCATACATGCAACACACCATACATGCAACACACCATACATGCAACACACCATACATGCAACACACCATACATGCAACACACCATACATGCAACACCGTCCTTTCACCAACACACCCCAGGCACTCCTCCCCGACACCACCCTGCAAGCAACATGGCGTGCATGTGAGTCCCTCGTGTCCACAGGAGCCACTGCACGACTCGGGGTTGCTCATTTTTCACTAGCACAGGTGGAGGAGGTGCTGTCATGGGCAACAGTACGCCCTGCAGTGTGTGTGTTGGAGTTGCATCCACTACTGGCACAGCGAAAGATGGTGGGGGTGTGTTTACGCAAGGTGTGGGAGAGGGTGTGTGTGGACGGTTTTGTGTGTTGAATGGGTGTGTATGGTAACCAGTGTGTTTGATGATGTGTGTTCCATGATGTGTGTGTCATGATGTGTGTGTTACATGAAGTGTGTACATGTGTGTGTGAGTGAGGTGTGTATGTTTGTGTAGACAAGGGTGTTTGAAGGAAGAGCATACACCAATAAAGGATGGTACCCATGAGTATATGAGTGATACTACAGCAGCACTGTGTTTCATGACACAGTGCAGCAGTATATCAAAACATATACAACACTACTGGGTGACTATGAATCATCTTCCATGACTCTGACAAACACCTGGCTGCCTGTGCGTGTGTGTATGTAGTGTGCGTAGTATGTGGAAGTGTTGTGTGTGTGAGTGTAGTTAGTGTGTGTGTGTATAGTGTGTGTATAATGTGTGTGTATTGTGTGTGATAGTGTGTGTGTATAGTGTGTGTATAGTGTGTGTATATAGTGTGTGTGTTTCATGTGCAAGACCTTTGTAATTGTTGTTGTTTGTATAGCCCTGTCTTACAACATGTACAGCCATACATACACACAAGTACCCTTCCACACCAACAGTATTCTCCTTTCTCCCATACACAGGGTGTACAGTGTGTGGGTGTGCTTCCTCTTGCCCAGCAGTCAGCAGCATTGATAGAGTGTGCAGCAGTGAAACAAATAGCACAGGAGACAGGACATTCCGTACAAGAGGTGTGTGTGAGGGTGTATTTTGAGAGGGGGTGATGGTGTGGTGTGTGTAGGTGCTTGTACTACATTGTTGCGTTGAGATATGAATGCATATGTATTTGTGTATATTTTTATATTTGTGCATGAATTTAATGTGTTTACTTGTCTAGTGTGTATTGAGTGTGTTTTATGTGCAATGAAAGCAGCGACACTGTGTATAGACACACACAACACACGCAATGCCTATGATGATGTATATTGTTTGCTCTAGTGACCTGGTAAGATGCTGAACCACACACACCACACTTGTTGTGGATGCTTGTGTTGATACGCAACATACTGAGGCATTGCTGTGTGTGTTGTAGACCATGGTGTACACATGTACACCAGATGTTCTCATCATGTGACGCATGTGTGGTTGCTGCGAGTATGCATGTGGTTGCTGTGATGTTGATGTTCCACTCTCCATGTGGCTCCACGTCACTTGACTCCCTCATATCACAGGTGATATTGCGGTGGAACAAGCAGCGGGGCATCCCAATCATCTTGGAAGCAGCACACAGCAGCACCCCCCCCCCCAAGGTGGAAGATATGCTAACATGGCGATTGTCCTACGAGCACAAGGCGCTGCTGGATCGTTTGGAGGATGGCACAAGGGTGTTGGCACCCACTTGGCACGTGTTTGCCGACCCAGAAGAGGGTGGTGCTGTGAAACCCCGCTACTTGCTCGAACAACAGCAAGCGTGAGTGAATTTATTGTGCGTATAGATATTCGTGCTGCTGTTTCCGGTAGTAAACCAACCACGAGTAATATGACAGAGCAGGTGTTCAAGGCATGGGATTGTGACGCCAACAAGGGCATCCCCCCTGAATCTGAACCCGTTGTGTTTGAGGAAATTGCAACCATGGAATTCCCCTTTGAGGGCATTCCCACCGTGCCACCACGAAAGGACATGTCGCATATGGTGCGTTGTGTGTTGAGGGGACATTCTTCCTAGATTGCAAGATGTGGTGTGTTGACGCCCATACACAGACCTTTTTCGCTGCTGATGGAGTCAGATATCGTGTTACAGCATTCCCAGACTGGACGGTGCAGCGGGTAAAGGAGGCGTTGTTCAAGGGAGGCATTGCCGCAAGCAGTCCAGATGGCATGATTCAGCAGTGGCAAGACCTGGAGCTCATCTATGCTGGGCAGATCATGACAGATAACGAATCATTACTTTCATCCTACCATGTTCCACCGGTGTGTGTACAAACCTTGTGTTTACAAAAGTACATTATTCTCCCATCAACCAATCCTGCCACCTCAGGGTTGCCAGTGCCTCATTGCACTGGAAGGTGCTCGCCTACGCAGTGGCAAGCCAGCACCATCTTCTGCGTACTGGAACTAGCTCAGACCGCCCTGCTTGTGGGGATCAACAGCAGATGTCGCCATGCTGCGATGCTTGGCGCCAAACACAGGTGGTGCAGGGAGGATTCGCCACTTGAGTCGCACATCCTCAATATCCTCCTGTTGTTGTGTGTACATACGGGATATGTAAGAGGATCACCCTGTGCAACGACCACCCTGTGTAACGACCATCCTGACAATGGATTACAAACATCTCCCACCCACCTCCCCCACCATACCGCACCTCAAAATGCTTTTCATAGTACAAGCACATCAAATCCTCACAGCTCGTCCCCGCCCTGTACGCCCACGGCAGCAACTCCCCCCTCAGCACAGCTCGACTTCGTGGCTTGAGTCTATATTGTGCTCCCGCAACTGACAGTGCTGTCATTGGCATGCCTGTTTGCACAAACTCAACAGCCTTGAGTGCAAGCTCACCTAGAACATTGGTGTGGCAGTTGAAGAGCACGTGCCAAAAATCATGCACCTCACGGGCACGGGTGGCCACGTATGCGAGTTCCTCATCATCGATAAACCTTGTTGGTTGGGTGGGTGGGTTGGTAGGGTGGATGAGGTGGGTGGATGTGTAGGGGGGATGTGGTGGGTGGATGTGGTGGGTGGATGTGGTGGGTGGATGTACTGTATGTGGAGGAGAGTATGCTAGGATAGCATAGTGCACACATACATGCTGCAAAAACACGTGCTGTCATCATCGTCATCATCATCATCATCATCATCATCATCATCATCATCATCATCATCATCATCAT
>VFQP010003352.1_pt1 | contig 16356 bp, 16 predicted proteins | sample 3512351 | NCBI WGS metagenome assembly VFQP01 (sample SAMN10412372, study PRJNA504923) | tailings metagenome | isolation source: Relicate 1 Philex TSF1 revegetated site | place: Philippines: Tuba, Benguet | collected 2017-08-29 | reverse complement strand
TCGTGGCGTGCTCTCGGCCTGCTGTGCCAGTGCTGCGTCTGCCTGCTGCGCGTGTGCTTGCACATCCCGCCCCTGTTAGCGTCCTCCCTTCCTGTGGGAGCCCCTCTCTCTCCCTCTCCCCTCCTCCTCTCGGTCTCGTCCTGACCTTGGGCTCTCTCTCTCCCTCCGTCCCGTTCCATTCCATTCTGTGCTCCGGGTGGGGGTGCGCTGCGGCTGTGTTGTTCCGCCGCTCGTCGTTGGCATTTGGGCACCTCTTGCTCTGGGCTGATGACTGACCTGCCTGGCTTATGATCCTTTTCGCCCGCCTCCGTCGATGCAAGATGCACACACGCACCTGTGCTCCTCGGCCTTCCTACGGAATGCGCGTGTGCTCACTAGCCCGTCCTGCCCATTGATGCGCACAGCCGCGCATGCCAGGACCAGCCCATGTCAGCCCCAAGAGCTGGGGCCATGGCGGCAGCAGCGTTGGCAGGCCCCGCCTCAGGCCTGCTGTCGGACGCAGCAGCACCGCGCACAGCCTCCGCAGCGCGCGCGGTCGTCCTTCCTGGCTTGCTCCTGCTGAGACGACCGCCTGCTCCATGCTTTCAGGTCCTGGCGGCGCCCCAGAGCCCGCACACGGTGGTGGGCGTGGGGCTGCCAACCCTGCGCGTGGCCACGCGAGAGATGTGCGCACGCACTCGATGGCCACCCACGCATGGGCCTCCGAGCGTGCGCTGGGCAAGTCACAGCACTGCACACTGGACGGCCTGAGGAGAGCCTGATGAGCTCGATCGAACCGCAAGCCCCGGTTGCGCGGGAGCAGAGTCCAGCAGGTCGCTCCCTCAAGCAGGCACGAAGAGGACAAGCGCGGCAGCAAGTGCACCAGCAGCGCTCGCTTCACGCAGGCTCCGTGAGGCTGTGCAGAACACAGAAGGCGCCTCGCACACCTACGGCGCACGACGGAGGTCAGCAGCCCTCAAGCGGCCGCAAGCGCGCCTCTGCCGTCAGGTGTGCTGCGCGCATGCGTTCGGCGTGCAGCCCTGGGCGTCCTTGCCTCACGTTCATCCCGCTCAGGACGCGTCGCTGGGCAGGCGGCGCCAAACAGCCAGAGGAGTCCCCACAACGCTGCTGCACGAGCTGACCACGTGCTTCGCTGCGCTCCTGCTCACGCGCCTGCAGACGCCCAGCCGACGATCAGCAGCATGGCGCCTCCGCCCACGCCTGCGTCGCTGGCGGACCTGCCCGGCCCGTGGCTGCTCAAGCTGGCGGGCAGCGACAGCTTCAAGCGGCAGAACGCAACGCTTTGGCACCTGTCCCGCACGTGCAGCCTTTTCCGCGACCTGGTGCTGCGGCAGCGCAAGGCGACGGCCGAGTTCCGCGTGCCCATCGCCGCCGAGGACTTCCCACGGGAGCTGCGGCGCCTGTGCACGCTGGCCAAGAGCAGCCGCAACATCAGGCTGTCGTTTGTGGGTCCTTTCCAACGTTTGCCCTGGACCGCAGCGGAGCCGCACATCGCACACCTGCTGCTGTGCGCCATGGCGCAGCTGGGTGGCCAGCCGCTGACGGCCGTCAAGGAGATTGTGTTCTACGTGAGTGCATCACTTGTCCACAAAGGCAGCGCCACCAAGGCAGGGAGTTCGCCGCCCTGCTCACCAAGGCGACCGCTGCACTGCTCGTGCACCGCAGGGCCTGCAGCAGACGTCCCTGGTGCCCATGTGGCTGCCGCTCACGTGCCCCAACTTCACCAGCTTGGAGCGCTCAGGCGGCACCATCACGGACAACCTCCCCCTGCCAGCCCCGCCGCCACCTCCCTCCTCCCGCCCAGCACCCGCACCCGTGGCGTGCCAGCACCTGCAGCGCCTGCACCTATCAGACGTGCGGGGAGTGGACCCGCAGCACCTGCGGCAGCAGCTGGCCGCCCTGCCCAGCCTCAGCAGCCTCACAGTGTTAGACCCGGAGGGCCTGCTGGCGGAGCTGCACAGCGCCAGCCTCACGCGGCTGTGGCTTGTGGGCAGCGACCAGGACAATGAGGAGGCGCTCACTCGCGCCGTCCAGCGGCTGCCGGTGCAGTTCCCCAACCTGGTGGAGCTGGGCGCAGTGGACTGCCTCACCCTGACCGACGACGGCCTGGAGGCGCTGCTCAGCATGCGCAGCCTGAGGCGCGTCAAGGTGCAGGATTTTCGTCTGGAGCGCAGCCACGCCCAGCGCCGCTGCGACTGGGAGGAGCTGTCGCTTGAGACGCCCCTATTGGTCGTGGACCAGCTGGCGCGCCTGCCGCTGGAGGGCATCCAGCGCCTCCGCACCAGTGCCAACAGCTTCAGCCCCAGCCGCGACGCCCAGGCCGTGGCGCGCGTGGCCGCCATCGTCAAGCGGTCGGGCGGGCTTGGCGCACAGTACGGGCTGCCCATCATCGGAGGGGACGCCGCGGCGCTGCTCACCAGCCTGCACCCGCTGCTGGAGGCGGTGATGGAGGAGGTGCAGCGCAAGGTCACCATTGCGGGCATGGTGGACGCCACGCCAGAGGTGGTGCAGCAGCTGGGCCAGCAGCTGACGCCCTCTGTCCGCTCTTTGCGCATGTGGAAGTGCACCCTGGCGCCCGAGGCCTTCCCCGCACTACTGCCCAGCCTGCCCGCCACGGTGTCACGCGTGTGCCTGGAATTTGGCGGCTCGCCGCCAGAGCTCTTGGAGGAGCGCGTGCTGGCCATGTGTGGCGCCGCGGTGCGGCCCATCAACGTGTATGTGGGTATGGACGACTTGCATGAGGAGGAGGCACTGAAGCGCATCCGCGCGCGGCTGGCAGAGCAGGGCAACACCCACGTGACGCTCGGTTCCAAGGTGTGGTTCGAGTTAAGGTAGTTTGTGTGCGCTGCGGGGCTGTGTCTCAGCACGTGGTGCGCAAGTGGCGTGTCTGACCTTTGGCAGCTGCGTTGTTCGCATCTGCTGCACCCTTCAACGCGTCCGACCTCCACGCGTGTACCACCACAACACGTTGCAGCAGAGCAGCACAGCAGCCTGAATCTCCACACATCACCACCTGAATCTCCACGTCATCACCGTCACAGTCTCTCGCCCCGCGCCAGCGCCACCAGCGCGGCCGCCTGCCCAGGCTGCAGGAACCAATCACCGCACGCCGCGGACCGCGCCGCGTTCAGGCGCCCCGCGGCCGCCACCAGCCCATCCACTCCCTGCTGTGCCCCTCCCTCTACCGCTCCTTCCCGCCCGCCCGTTGACACCTCCCCACCCCCTCGCGGCGACACATCCCCAACCGCCGCCCTGATCCGCACCGCCACGTCCGCAAGAGCCAGCACGTGCCAGTCCGAGCCAGGCGGCGGGGCCATGGCGTCCGCGCCGGCCGCCGCGGCGTTGGCCGCCCACCCGTCAAGCCGCGCGGCCTGGCGCAGCAGCGCCGCGTCCAGCCACCGCACAGCGCGCTTGCCATCGTCCTCACGCTGGCGTTGCCGCAAGAGCACCGCCAGGGTCGTGGCGAGGTGGGCGGCGGCGGCCAGCGTCAGGTCCTCTGGCCGGGGGAGCACCCGCACTGACGCCCCGCTGCCCGCGCCCAGGATGGCGTCGAGCAGCGCCTCCCGCCGCATGCCGACGCTGCCCTGGTCGCCGCCAGCGCCTGACCCCTCCGCGCCAGACAGGTGCTGCGCCATTGCCAGCGCAAGGACGTGCGCGTGGTCCGCAGGCACCCTCCGCATGAGCTCCCACAGACGCTCGGACTCGCCCGCCTCTAGCTGCGCGCCGGCTCCGTCCACCCGCGGCAGCACGGCCAGCAGGGGCGGTGTCGCATCGTCCGCTGGCACCGCCGCGTGCGGCGGCTGGCTGTGGGCGGCTGCGCCGGCGTCTGCGGCGCTGCCCAGCAGGCGCGGCAGGGCTGCCGAGGCGTGCTGCCGGCCTGCCAGCACGGCCCGCAGCAGCGCCGCCGCGTCGTCCACCCGCAGGAGCGCCGGCCGCGGCGCGCGGCGTGCGGCCCCGCCGCTGCCATCCCTAGCCGTGGCGGCGCCGTCCTTCGCGGCAGGAGAGGCTGGCCTGGACGAAGGAGGAGCGGCGCCTGATGCGGAGGGGTGGGCGGCGGAGGTTGCGAGCAGCGGTGGCGAGGCGCTGGCTCGCTCGAGGGCGGCGAGCGCGGCTTGAAGCGGCGCGTCGGGGGCGAGCCACGCCTGCTCACACAGCCAGTGCGCCAGGCGCCGGACGGTGACCATCAACGCGTCACGCCGCTCCTGCTGGCTGAGCGCGCTGCCAGGCTGCGGCTCCATGCCGCTGCCGCCGCCGCTGGGTGGGTGCTGGGCGGGGTGAGCGGAGGCAAACGCGGCGAGGGGGAGGGCGGCAGCGGAGTCGACGGCGTGGAGGGCCAGGAGTTCTGACCACACCTACGAAGGCAGAATGAAACGGACTTCGCCTGAGCAGCAACAGCCATCCGGGAGCGTGCGGGGCGAAGAAGGAGGGAGACGCAGCCCATGCACCTGGAGGCTGGAGACGCACTCCTGCCAGGGCAGCGGCGCCTGCAGCACGGGCCGCGCGTCGCCGGTGCGCCCCAGGCGCGAGCCCACCGCCAGCTCCACCGTCGCGTCCGCCACCACCCGCCCGCACCACCGCCGCTCCCGCATGCCTCCCGCGCCGCATGGTGGTGCCGCAGCCAGCCACAGCGCGCGCAGCGCGCGCAGCGCGTCGGCCACCGACAGGTGCGGCCGGTGGTGCAGCAGCGACGCAACGAGCCGCGCATCCAGCCCGGCGTCCGCCCACCCCGCACCCGTGACCGGCAGCCCTCCGCTGTCGCCCACGCCCACGCAGTCGCCACGGCCCGGCTCTCCGGTCGTGTTGCCGCCGTCCGCCGCCCCCAAAGGACTGGACCCGCTGGTGCTGGTGCTGGTGCTGCGTGCTGCGGCGGCGATGCTAGGCTGCGCCGGGAGGAGCGACGCGGCGGGCACGGCGGCGCCCTCCACCGCCAGCACTTGCGCCGACCAACGCAGCAGCTCGTGCGGGGACACCACGTCCCACGCCTCGAGGCAGCGGCGCACGTCGCCGAGACGCGCCTGCAGCGCACGCTGCGCGTGCTGAGCCGCGCCACCGCCCGACGGCACCTCCGCCTGCGCCACGCCCTCATTCCTGCCGCCGCCGCCGGTGTTGCTGCTGCTGCTGCTCCCGTCCAGCGCGGTGAGCGCCGGCGCGCCGGCGCCGTCACGACTGCGTGGCTCGAATGGCCCCATGATCATGGCGGAGCCGAGGGCCGCGGCGTCCCCCGCCGCGTGCGCCACGGCCAGCAGTGGGGCCGTGCCCACGCCGCCCAGCTGCAGCGCGCCCGCCGCCTCCACCACCTCGCTCGCCGTCAGCTGCCGCACGCCGCGGCGGCCCTGCGGTGAGGGGGAGGAGCCGGGAGGGGGGGGGGGGGCTGCGAAGGCGGCGCGGCCGTGGCGCAGCTGCAGGGCGCGGGAGAGCACGGCGGCGTCCGCATCTGCCAAGCCGACCAAAAACCCGCTCAGCTGCGCAGCACCCAGGCCGTCAGGGTAAGGTGGCGCAGCGGGCGCCGAGGGCGACTGCGTCGCGTCTGACGCTGCAGCGCTGCCGGCGCCCACCGTGCCGGCCAAAGGCGGGTGAGGGGACAGCGTTGAGGAGGTTGAGGTGCCCGCCGCAGCTGCTGCCAAGTCCTCGCCGCCGGTGCTGTGCTGCAGTGGCGGAGGAGGGACGGACGAAGACAACGCCGTGGCAGTGCCGGGGGGGCGAGGGCTGGTGGCTGAAGATGAGGCGCTCGGAAGCTGCGAGGAAGCTGGGTCCAGCGGCCAGGGCACCGCGCGCGCGCACAGCTCCACCAGCACCTCGCGCCACAGCGGCAAGCCCCGCAGCGCCGGCTGCCACGCCGGCAGCGCCGCCAGCCGCAGCAGCCACGCCGTGGGCAGCGCGCCCAGCGTGAAGGCGCCGGCGTGCGCCTGCAGCGCCTCAGCCAGCACCGCCGCCGCCCTCGCCCTCGCCGCGTTCGCATCCAGCGCACCTCCGCAGCTACGGCCGCCCCGACCTGGCTCCTCCATGCCCGACTCGTCAGGCGAGAGGTGCCGGCGCAGCGACGGCAGCACGCGGGCGCCGCCGCCGCACACCGCCACCAAAGCCCTCGTTAAGGGCTCAGCCATGCCGCTGCTGTCCAGCGCGCCGCGCCGCGCCTCGCCGCACCGCGCCGCCAGCTGCCGCGCCGCCTCGGCCACCAGGTGCGCGCTGGCGCGGCGCAGCGTGGGCAGGCCTGCCAGCGCCTCGTCGTGGTGGAGCAGGGCTGCCGACGACGCCAGCAGCCGGCAGCACTGCTCCGGGGTGAGCGGGCGCAGCTCTGGCAGCGGCTGGGCGGTGTCTGCACCTCGCCTTGACCGCCTCGGCGACCTGCCGCCGACTTGCGGTGGCAAAGGTGGAGGAGGAAGAAGGTTGGCGAATGAGGGGGCTGGAGGGGCGAAGGCGGCGGTGGCGTTGCTGGGCGTGGGCGAGGGCGCTGCGCCTGGGGGCGCTGCGTGAGGCTGCGTGGGGTGGCGGTGGGGGATGGCGGGTGAGGGAGGAGGGGGCAGGCGCAGCAGCTGCAGGCTGCAGGACAGCAGGAGGCCCTGGCCCCAGGCCTGCAGGGCGCGGAAGCGGGGCGAGGACGCGGGCACGGGCGCCGGCGCGGGGGCGTTGACGGCCGCGAGCAGCCCCGGCCACGTCACGGGTTCCTCCTGCCGCCGCTGCGGTTGCTGCTGCTGCTGCGGCCGGGGCGACGCCGGCTGCCCACTGGCCGCCGCCACGCGCGGAGACGAGGAGGAAGAGAAGAGCGTCGGGCCGGACGCTGCCGCCGGCGATGCGGGTTTGTCGGGCGGGGCGGCGAGAGCGGCGGGGCGGGCGAAGGGCGAGGGCGTGCGCGTCGCGGCCTCAGGGCCCCCCGCCGCCGCTTGCTGGAGGGAGGCGGCGCCCAACGGCCTTGAGGAGGCGGCGGGCGCCGGGACCGCCTCCGGCAGGGGTGCTCCAGGCCTGCCGAGGTGCAGCGCCACCAGCGCCTCGTGCAAGGCGAGCAGACGCTCGACCTGCGCTTGCATGCGGCTTGCACATCGCTTGTCTCTTGCACAACTGATCATCTGCCTGCCGACCAGAAGATGCCGGAGACGGCTCTCCATCCAGGAGCAAGAGCTGCACACACCTTTGTGCCTGCCTCGCCTCCCGGTTCGAGACCTGAGGGCAGAGGGGTGGCGGCGGAGCGGGAGCCGCTGCCGACTGCTGCAGGGCCTTGGGTGGTGATCCCCTCCGCTGTGGATGCGTGCGTGACGGGTGGCAGCCCGAGTGGCGCGACGCCGGCGGCGGCCGCCGCGCCCGCGCGTGCCCGGGCGTAGGGCTTGGGCGCGTGGCCGAGGCATGCGGCGGCGCGCGGCAGCAGCGCGGCGTGCAGGCGCAGCAGCGGCGCGTCCAGCGCCAGCGAGGGCATGGCGGGCAGGTGCTGCAGCGAGAGCGCGCCGGCGATGGAGGCGCGGGCGAGGGCTTGCGCGCGCATGCGGGCGAGCGCGGCGACGTCGGCGCTGAGCTGCTCCACCGTGGTGCGGCTCCAGCTGTCGGCCAGCACGCCTGCAAAAGATGCAGGTGCATGAGCAAGCGTGATCAGGACCTGTCTTCTTCGCTCTGTGACTGATGGTGGGCAGAAGGCCTGGAAAAAGGCCTCACCTGCCAGCGCCCTCACTAGCCTGAGGTCTGGCCGCGCGCCCGCCTCCTCCAGCGCACGCAGCAGCGCGCTCACGTGCTGCTGCCGCAACACGCCGCCCCTCTGCCGCCGCTGCTGCCGCTGCTGCGCTCCCTCCGCAGCCGCCGGCGCCGGCACGCCCACCTCGCGCAAGCCCTCGAGCAGGGCTCCGAGGGCGCGCTCCATGGCGTCCCGGAACGCCGGCGCGTCGTCCGCCCGCGCCAACCGTCCCAGCTGCCCCACCCACTGCGCCGCCGCAAGCGAGCGTGGCCCCGCGCCCTCACCCGCAACCCCAGCCACGGCCTCCGGTGCCGCTGGCCGCCAAGGCGCTGCCGCACTGCCTTCGCTCGCCGCAACTGCAGGCAACGCGCCAGTCGGCACGCCTGCGGTGCCCTTCGTCCCTGATGCCACCGTGCCGCCGCCGTGTGCGTCCCAGCGCCCGCCGCGCTGCTCCGCAGCACCCGCCAGCGCGCGCCGCACCCGCGCCGCCACCACATGCTCCCCCAGCCCCAGCGCCTCACAGCTCCTCAGCAGCTCCGCCTGCTGCCCCGGCGCCAGCATCCCCACCGTCAGCAGCGCGTGCCCCTGCCCCAGCCAGTCCAGCAACGCCCCGCCCGCCGCCCGCGCCTCCTCCCACGGCGAACGCGCCGCCCCGCCCACCCCCGCGCCCTCCGCCGCCGCGCCGCCCAGCGCCCCCTCGGCGACGCTGCCAACGCGCTGGCTGCCCAGGGGCATGAGCTCCAGGAGCGCGGCCGCCAGCCCGACGGCCCACCCGCCGCCCTCGCGCTCCTGCCACGGCGCCGTCGTGGCGCGCCCCGGCGCCGCCTTGCCCGCCCGCGCGATGACGCGCGCGACGGCGGGGTCGCCGCCGGCGAGCAGCAGCGCCTCGGCCTCGCGCTGCGCCGTGTCGTCGCGCTGCGCGCCCAGCAGCGACGCCAGCAGCGAGGCGGCGGCGGAGGACAGCGGCACGGGGCGGCAGGCGCGGGGCAGCGCGGCGAGGCCGCGGGCGAGGCCCACGGCGTGGTAGAGCGTCTGGGTGAAGTCCAGGGTGCTGGCGGTCGGGGTGAGCGGCGGGGTTGGGGGGGGGCGGGGTGGGAGGGAGTCGGTGGGGAGGAGGTCGGTCGTGGGGGGAGAGGAGGAGGACGCGGAGGACGCCGCATTGTGCGCGTGGTGCGGTGGGGTTGCGGTTGCCGGCAGGGCTGCGGAGTCGGCGGTTAGGGTGTGCGAAGCCTCCACAACAGCTTCGTGCGGCCCGGTTGCGGTGCGGCGCTCGGCGGTGGCGCGTGCGGCGGGGCCGGCTAGGAGGGCAGACAGGGAGGGCGGTGCCGCGGTGGCCGTGGCGGAGGGTGACGCGGGGAGGGCGGCGGACGACGAGGTGGGGGTCGCGGGGGCGGTGGCGGGCGGGCTCGCTTGGCCGGGGGTGTGGCGCAGCGGCACGAGCGTCTGGAGGGAGAGGGGCACCGTCGCCCTCCGGGGCGCGAGGAGCTCTGCGGCTTCGGAGGGCGTGCCAGGAGGGGCGGCGGTGGCGGCGTGCTGCAGTGGCTGTTGCTGCGGGGGGCGGCGCTGCTGCTGCGCCCTGAGCGCCCGCTGCGCGGCGCGCGCCTGCACCTCTGCGTCCTCCACGCAGCGGCGCAGCAGCGGCGCGTGGCGGCGCGCCGCGTCGGGGCCCAGCATGGCGAGGGCTTGCAGCGTGTAGCCGGCGTCCTCCAGCGCCATTCTGCAATAAGAATGGGACGAGGTGGACCCACCTCAGCGCGCTGTGTGGAGGCTCGTGCCAGAGCACAGCAGTGAAGCACAGGACAGGCGTTAGGTCCCTAGCGCCCTTGCTTTTTCACCTGTCGGGGTCTTGCAGGGCCACGGCCTCGACAGAGCCCAGCAGCCGCTCCAAAGCAAAGCTGCCCACCTGCTGCCCTGCACATGACGAGAAGAGCACCGTTGCTGACCGTTGACTGCTGCCGCTGGTGGCCAGCAACCGCCTGGTTTCAAGCACTGGCAAAGGAAGAAGGGCGCACCTGAGACGCCAGGCGCGGCGTCCGCCGCCGCGGCGGGGGCCGGCGCCGCGCCGGTGAACGGCGCGCTCGCCGCGCCCGCGTGCAGCAGCGCCGCTGCGTGGAGCACCCGGGAGCGCCACCCGTGCCCCAGCTGCCCCGCCGCCGCCGCACCGCCCTCCCTGGTCGGGGCCTGCTGCAGGGCAGACGCCAGCGGCAGAGCCGAGAGGGAGGAGGGGGCGTGGGCGAAGGCGTGCGGGTGGTGGAGCATGAGGAGCGACGCGGCGTGGTGGGCGATGTGGTCGGCCATGGCGCGGTGCGGCGAGGCGGGCGCCAGGTGCGCCAGCTCGTGGCCCAGCTGCACGAGTGCCTGCGGGCCGCGCTGGTCCACCACCCTGAGCAGGCGAGGAGCAGGCGAGCGTGCGCGCATTGCTAAGCTCGGGCGCCTGAGCTTCAGGTCCTGACACGCTCTCTGGAGGGTCAGGCAGCGGGCACAGCAGGATAAGATGAGGTGCTGGTGGCGCTGCACTGGCAGGGCTCTCTCCTGACCTGTCGAGGTTGTGCATGAGCACGAGCGCCAGGGCGTCGCGCAAGCCCTCGTGGTGGTACCGCTGCATGTAGAAGGCGTGCGTGGCCACCACCGCCGCGTGCAGCGTGGGGCCGTCCACCGGCGGCGGCGCGGCGACCTGCGGCGCACACCACCCGCCATCAACCGTACACACACAGGCTTACGCCCTCAACGCCCTCAACTTGCTCTCGCACGGCGGCGGTGAGCAGCAGCGCATGAGCGGCACTTGGACGCACCTCCTGGGTGCTGCCCAAGGACGGAGCAGCGCCGCCCGCCCCGCCGGCGCCTTGCCGCGCCTTGCTGCGCGCCTGCCCGACGAGCGCGGCGTGCTGCACGACCCTCCCGCCCACGCCGCGCATCTGCCCCACCAGCGCGCGCGCCGCCGCCGCCAGCAAGCCCTCGTGCCGGTACCCTATCCATGCGCAGGACCGCACCGCCTCCAGCAGCTCCTCGGGGCCGCAGCCGGCGGCCCTGCCGCCGCGTGACGCGGCGTCCAGCAGCGCCCGGCACAGCGCGCGCAGCAGGTCGGGCCGGGCGTACCGCCACCAGGCGTACTCGCGCAGCACGAGCAAAGCGTCCGCCGGTGACAGCCACGGCTGCTCGGCTGCGGCGCCGCCGCCGTGCCGCTGCCGCTCGCCGCCCTCCGTCTGTGCGGCACCGCCGCGGGCAACGGCGAAAGCGGCCTCCTTCGGCGCGCCGCTGTTCCGGTGCTGGTGCCGCTCGCCGCTCTCCGTCAGCGCGCCGCCGCCGCGGGCAACGGCGGAAGCGGCCTCCGTCGGCGCGCCGACGCCGCGAACGCTGGCGGGCGAGGCCCGCAGCACGAGGGCGTCGGCGGCAGCCTCCAGCAGGCCGGCGTCGTGGAAGTTGGTGGCGCGCGCCGCCCGCAGCACGCGCAGCATGTCGGGCGGCGCGAACGCGCGCGGCCGCGCCAGCATCAGCTGCGCCGCCGCCCGCATCACCGGGTGGCACTCGACGCCCGCCCGCCCGTACGCGTCCACTGCGCGCACGGCGAGCTCCGGCGTCAACGCCATCCCCACCAGCTGCCCCTCCTCCTCTGCTGCCGCCGCCGCCGGCGCTACCGTCGCCTGCCGCACGAGCCTGGTTAGGCTCGGGCCCGTGGGCGTCGGCGCGGCCTCCATGAGCACCAGCCCGAGCTTGCCTAACAAGGCACGTGCCGGGTGGGCGGGTGGGAGGGCGCTGACGGCCTCCACGGCGCGGACTAGCTGGTCGGCGCTGCTGCACGCGGCGAGGGCCTGCCAGGGGGCGCCGAGAAGCGACTGCACGGCCGCTTGCAGCTCCGCGCCGCCTCCGCCGCCGCCACCGCTGTGCATTCCTGCCGCGGACGTGACGGTGCCTTCACCCTGAAAAGACGAGTTGGGCGGCGGCGACAGCTGGGAGAGCAGCTGCTGCAAGGAGCGACGCAGCTCCTCGTGTTGCTGCGTGGCTGCTGCGCCGTAGGTGGCGCTCCTGGGGGGCGGCTCACCGCCGCGTAGCAGCGGCGGCGGAGGCGGGTCGGGGACGTGAAGCGCCGCTCGTGACTGGAAGGCCAGGGCGTCTGCGTCCGGCTGAGGCTGCGGCGTGAGAGCCTCATCGCCATGGTGCGGCGCTGCTCCTTCCTGCTGCGGCTGTGCGCGTCCGCGGGGTGCTGCAGCGGCGGTGCTGAAGGCACGCGCCGCCGCTACCAGGGATGGGAGCTGCTGCTGCGATGAGGACGCAGTGGTGCTGCTGCTGTGGCCGGCTGCAGCCGGTAAGGGCGCTTTGTGGCGCTGCGTGCGGCGACTTGATCTGCCACGCGTCCGCCACAGGGCAGCCTGCACCACGAAGTGCACACGACATCACGTCGACGAGAATTCTCTCGAGCTTGTCCCGCTGTTCACGTTGCCCACATTGGTGCTGGGAGCGCAGGCACTTGCCGCACACCGTCATGCCGCACCTGTCCGGCGGAGTCAACGCCTGCGGGTCCCTGACAGCCATCGGCGCCAGGCACGGCACACCAGGCCTGGCAGCAGTTTGCCTGGCCGCAGAGCGCCCTCGCTGCTGCGTGGGCGACCAGCTGGTGGGCGTCGGGGGCGATGGAAGCGGGCCAGAGAAGCGGCTGCGAGGTCAGCAGCGCCACGCGGGACAGCAGCGTGGACCCCGCGTGGCGCATCGCCCTGCGCAGCAATGGCGATGCGCAGCTCGTGCAGGGGAGGCCACAGTTGCGGGCTCAGCAGGTGCAGCTGTGCATCGCGCAGGAGCGCATCGCCCAGGAGCGCTGCTTCTCAGCTGCAGGCAAGGGCGTTCAGGATTGCAGCGCAGCTTTGGGCACCACGGCCACCGACCGACGCAGTGCGTTTGCAGCCAAGGTCACCCTACCCTGGCAAAAGGACGACAGGCGGGCAGCACGCACCCTCAGCGCTGAGGAGGGCGCTTCCACGGCGTCACGAGGCTCAGTGTGCCATCATCACTGCTGCGCGCTAGCCATCCAGCGCCCGTACACGCCCCCACCTTGACCGCCCCGCGCAAGTCAGACCCCTGCAGCGCACCAAGTCCCCCCCCCCACCGGGCAAAGAATGGAAGGCCTCCGAGCCGTCAGCACAAGAAAGAACAGAGCGCGGCAAAGCGAGAGTGTGGGAGGGGAGATGAGGAATGGTCGAACCGGCGGCACAAACGCACAGCGGGGAACCGTCATTTCAATGGGTGCGACGTTCGTGGGCCGGAGGCGCCAAGATGAAGCGCGCAGCCAGACCTCCTGCTGCAGGAAACCTCTGGTGGGGGAGAGCCTGACAACAACCTACTTACGACTCCTGCTCTTTTCGCTGGACCACGTCTCCATCACCCACGCCTGCTGCCCCCACCAACAAAACAGCCCCCGACGGCATGTCAATCAGCGCCTGGCGCAAGACCACCCGGTGGGTGAGGCCGTGGAGAGCGGGCCGGCGACGATGGCCCCAAGCAGGCCTTGCGACGCCCGGCCCTCACTCGCAGAAGTACCTGCGCACGCCAAACGTGGCGGGGACAACAGAACCACCAGGTCATGGCGGCAGGCCGCACGGGTGGCTGCCCCTGTGCCAAATCGCCTCCCGGCGCCACGACAACCGCAGGCATGCCCCGTCAGCGCGCTCACCTGTCACCGAAGTTGCCGCACCCCGGCACAATGAGGCACTCGTCGTTGAGCCCGTCGTCAATCTCGCTAGTGATGACCTGCAAGCACACACAGGTGTGTGGTGGACGGCGCGTCACGCGCTCAGTCATCACAATTGACGGAGTACAGCGTGGCGGCAGGCCAGAGCTCCACGCGGCCAGTCCACGCAAGGGCATCAGGGAATCGATGCACAAGGTGCCGCGCCGCCGCCACGTTCCCTCTCCAATCCCAGCCCGAAGCAGCAGCATCCCCCGAGGCACTCTCCCCCACAGTCGCCTCTTGGCGGCCGCCGCAGCGGCCCGCGCCTGAGCAGCGGGAGCCAGCACCCTTCTAGGCAGCGCCGACTGCCGCCCCCCGGAGCCCCACACCACCGCACAGGGGCCTCTCGGCCTTCACAGGGCGTGTGTGCAAGACGCTCTCCAGCGCCGCCGCGAGCTGCGGCTGCCCGGAGGCGCATGAGCCACCACGCCGTGTGTGTGGGGCGTGCGGGTGTTGAGGCTCTAGGGGGCGGTGGTCGAGCTGCACGAGAAGAGGGCCTCACAACCGTGCCGGGGCGCAGGCCGCAGCGGCGCCGCGTTGCGGCGGCGGTGAGAGAGAGGACACGGGCTCCCACACTTCGGGCCGGGTGGGAAGCTGGAGCGTGGTGGCGGCGCGGGCGCTCTGAGTTTCGCGCCCCGGCGCCAGCGACAAACGCCTTGAGAGTAGGGGGCGGGGGGCAGCGCGGGACCGAAGCAAAGCGCACCTTGACCTGGGGGAAGGCCGAGCAGACCTTGTGGATGCCCTGCGGCGCCGCCATGATGCTGAGGAAGAGGATGCGGTCGGCGCGCACGCCCTTGCGCAGCAGCGTCTGCGCACGCCACCGCCACCACCACCAGCACCACCACGCAATGCTGAGAGCACGCCCGCAAAAGCGCGCCGCCCGGCCCGCAGAACGAACAGCACGCTCGTGAGGAAGGGCGGCTGCGCAGCAAGCGGCGGCCCGCGGCGGCGCACGTTGATGGCTCGCACGGCCGTGTTGCCGGTGGAGAGGCAGGCGTCCATGAGCAGCACGTGGCGCTCGGCGATGTCCGAGGGGAGCTTTTCAAAGATGACGTCCAAGGCCGGGTCCTCCTTGTGCCTGCGAAGGAGGACGTGCGGGGGGACGAGGAAAAAGCTCCAGGTGCCGCGTGACCGACCCACCCGACTCGCCCACCTCTCGTCAGCACCCGCGCCCTCCCCCACGCCCCCACTCAACGCAGCTGGCGGCACGTCTTTTGCTTTTGCTGTGCCTCCAAAGCAGGCTGTCGGAGACGCAAGACGCAGTCACACGGGCATTGGCGGCAGGAGGCAAGCGAGAGGGCAGCTGCGGGCGCGCGCACCTGTGCACGAGGATCTTGCCGATGGAGATGCCCTGCACGCACGCCCTCAGCGCGTTCTCCATGGCCTCGCCGCTGCGGATGATGCTGACGCCGCAGAGGCTGTTGACGGCGCACTTGCAGCCCACGTAGAGGTTGCTGGTGGGCGTGGTGACGATGTGCTCCTCAAAGGGCAGGTTCCCCAAGGCCGCCTCCACAATCTGCGGCCATCAACGCACCCTCATGCGGGGCTTACGGCAGCACCAGTGAGCAGTGAGATAGGCGTGTGCTTGCGCAGCACAAGGCCTGTGCGGGTGCGTGGTGCGTGGGAGGGCCCGCGCGCAGCAACTGGGGCTGCAGAGCAGTCGCTGCAGGACGACATGCCGCCCTGCAACGCTCGCCAGACTGAGATGCGGTCGGCCACGAGGGGCCCAGAAGCGCGCGCGCTGCAGTGTCACACACGCCGCAGCTCACCAGCCTGATGAGGCGGTCGGCCATGAAGACAAAGTTGTTCTTGGGCGTGGCCGTGTCGCGCAGCGCCGTGTGCATGCCGCGCGTCTGGAAGGAGGACTGCAGCACCTCGAGGTTGGGGTACACGCGCCGCAGCGCGTGCTGCCCCAGCTTGGTGCGGATGTGCTCCGTGATGAGCTCGATAGCCACCACGTTGTCGCCCCTGCGACGCGCCCACGCACAGCGGCAGGGAAACGCGTGCGCTCGCCGCTGTCCGCGGGATCGTGCATGGAAGCAGGGGCGTGGCGCGTGCCGTCGCGCTCAGAGCGGGCACAGGGCTGGCGGGAAGCGCTGCGTGCTGCTGCGTTTGCTTAGTGCGTCGTGTGCAAGCGGGAGGAGAGCCGGCGTGACCGGGGCAGGGAGGGGGAAGGACGGAGCGCGGCACACTCACTTGCCCCAGGGGATGATGACGTCGGCGTGGCGCCGGCTGGGCGACACGAACTGGTCGTGTGCGGGCTTGACGAAGCGCGTGTACTGCGCGATGACGCCTGCAGTGAGATGGGAACGCGACGGCGCGCGGCCCTCACACTACGCTTGTCGCGCGCCCCGGGTCGTGATGCTGGCAGAGAAAGAGTGGGGCGCTGGCTAAGTGACTGTCAGGTCCCAGCTGCGTGCACCCCAGCATGTGCCCAAGGGCGCACATGCGTGCGGCGCCCCTTTTCCCACTGCGTGCACACCTGCCACGTCTCTCCCCCGCTCCGCCACGTCACGCTGGATGCGCCTCGCCAGCCTGCACACCGCAGAGCAAAAGAGCAGGGGCGCGCCTTCACTCTTGAGCACCACAGCTCCCCGCAGCCCCTGAGATTTGCGCGGCGTGGGCGCACGCAAGCACCAGCAGCCAGGCAAGCAAGCGCACCTCAAGTCGTCGTCGGCGTCGGTGAAGATCTTGAGGTTAAGCAGCTGGCACACGCGCTCCATGTGCAGCACCAGGATGCCTGAACAGGCAACGCCCCAGGCGCGCGGCACGCCCAACATCGCGCGCCCGCAACGCATGGCAGGCGGCCAGCACGAACCGTGTGCGTGTGCCAGGGTGGGGGCGGCGGCGCACCTTCGATGATGACGACGTCGGCGGGCTCCACGCGGCGGCTCTGCTCCTTGCTGCGCGCATGGGTGCTGAAGTCGTAGACGGGCACGTCCGTGGCCTGCCCCGACTGCAGTACGCACATGGCAGGTGG
>VFQP010003351.1_pt1 | contig 16357 bp, 28 predicted proteins | sample 3512351 | NCBI WGS metagenome assembly VFQP01 (sample SAMN10412372, study PRJNA504923) | tailings metagenome | isolation source: Relicate 1 Philex TSF1 revegetated site | place: Philippines: Tuba, Benguet | collected 2017-08-29 | reverse complement strand
CTGGGTTACACATACACACACAACCATCAACAACCGGTGTTTATCAACACCACCATATTGATGTGTTGGAGTTTGTGTGCAACAGTACAAAGTACAAGATGGCGGTCATGTCAGAAGGAAACCTGTTTGTCATGCAGTAGTGTACAAGTTTGTCGTGCGTCATACACCTTTTGGTGACACCTCAAAACGCCACAAGTCCACTTCAATGTCCTTGCTTTTCATCCTGTACACATATGGTGGAAGATGCAATTGTTTGATCCTCTACCAGCCATGGTCACACCACAGCAAAACATACCGATGAAAATGATATGTGGCTGGCAGATCATACCGCAGCTCTGCCAGCACCTCTGCACTGGAAGCACCATATTGACTACACGCAACACGCTGTATGTGCGCTCTTGTACTGCTTTTGTGAAGGGAGTATACCTTGAGCATTAGAGGGGGCATGTATGTGGGGTGTGTGTATGGGTAGGTGAATACCCATATATGTAGGTGAACTTATTAACACAACAACGTACTGTGTGTCTTGTTGCTTTGAGTGCAACACACAAGAATTCCATGTCTGCACCTTTGCTTTTCGTGCCAAATGGTGGATTCATAACGACCGTGTCTGCGCGTGGCATTGCGTGATCACTTAACTGCTCCCTGTGGAGTGTACCATCAAATGTGGTGCAGTGTACCATCAAATGTGGTGCAGTGTACCATCAAATGTAACAATAGCATGTATACCATATGTATACCATATGTACACTCCCTTCAAAGCATACCCTGCAGCAATGCGTGCTGCAAGCTGTCGAATGTCCATTCGTACAAAATCTATGCATTCTTCCACACCCTCAAACTGGGCTGCGTTTTCCTGTGCCAGCGCCAGTGCATCCTCATCCACATCAACACAACATACGTAAGGGCTTCCTAGCATCGCCGCGCCAATGCCTAACATGCCCTATGTGTGGTGGGTGATGTATTGGATGTTTTGTCGCGTGCAAAACTTTGTTGCGCATACAACAATAGAATACCGTGCCACAGCCCAAGTCAATCACCGTGTGTCCCTGAAACTCATCAAAGCTGTTTGCCACCTGTGACATGTGAGTGATGGTCAACTATGCGGTGGTCAACCATATTGTGCCCCTGTCTAATACCGTAAAAAGCAATCGAGACGCTAAATGTGGTCCTGTAGGGTACTGCTCTAGCTCTACTTTGGGTTGGCTGAATGGCTGAATGTCCTGTTGTGTGGATTGAAACACTTGTGTGGAGATGGTCAACCCAAAGTTGGGGGATGTTTCCACACCGACGCACAACCTGCATCAACGCGTGCAGCTCCTTGAGTTTCATCTTGTGTGTGACTATTTCAATGAGCAAGGTGTAAACAATAACTCAATGGTACAAAAACAATTGATAAAAAATCGACTGTGGATTGACCAGCGTTTTGTGCACATACCCAGTGTACACAATCAATCTGTGAACAAAATTAGCACTGCAATAGTGCCCACGATAAGGACATCAACAGCACACCAAGCATACGACAATGCTGTTGTCATTGCATTGCCATAAGACTTCGCTATTCCAGGCGTGCCGAGCAATACAAACATCGCACCGTCACCTCAAGAGCACATACATGACGTACAAGCTCTTGCAATCTGCACAACGTACCACCCCTTGTGCAGCATCCATCAACAGCGGGTTTGGACAGCAGACCATCCATGCCTTTGAAGACACGTGCGTGAAAAAGTGCATCTCTGTGGGGTGCCTGCCACCCAACCATGTCACCCACTCATCTCCCCTCATCTCTCCGCATATCCCCTCCTCAGGGAAAGCACAGCAGCAACGATTGCCATCCTGGGTGACCTGCACATGCAGCCCAAAGATGATGGTTTATTTGCACAAGCAGCACAGCAAATACACACTGTGCTCAGTACACAACCTCATGTTGGCCGTGTAGTGCAGTTGGGAGACTTGGGAGGGTATAATGATGCACCTGGTATGCACCGTTTTGTTCCCCTGGTGTGCAAGGCTCAGACACATGTGGCATGCCATGACATGTGACACCTGTGTGTGTTATCTTTGTTTCACCCTCATGCCTCACCTTGTCATTACCACACACTCATGCCCCACCTTGTCATTACCACAAACTCACAACCCCATGCAACCCCATACAACCCCACAATCCCACACCACCACCACACCCACACAGGGAGTAGAGCATGTTTCACCACAGCAGCAGCATGGCTAGAGTCAATAGGGTTTCCAACCCTCCTAGTGATAGGCAATCATGATTTAGAGGGGGAGGAGTTTGTGACTGATGAGGAAAACTTGGATGCATGGCTACAGGTGTGGATGATGTGTGCAGTTTGTGTGTGCGATGTGTATGTGTACATGTGTGTGTGTGTGTGATGTGTGCAAGGGTTGGTTGATATCCGTGTAGTACAGAGCAATGTTGTGTGTGCGACACACATGTATTGACACACATGCGCACATACATTCTCACTCACACACACAAACCCACACTCACACACTCACATAAACACACCCTCCAACACAAACCCACTCACACCCTCATAGACATTTCAGCAGCCCCATTACTGGAGGGCACGCCTGGGTCCTGTGGAGTGCATTGGTCTCTCTTCCACACGGTATCGCAGCAACGCATACAGCGTACATGAAATTCACATTGATGATGCCCAGCTGTCGTGGTTTGCACAGCAGTTGGAGGCTATAGACCCAAACACTCCAGTGGTGGTGTTTTCTCATGCCCCCCCAATAGGATGTGGACTCAAAGTATGTTTTTGTTTTGTTGTTTGTTTTGTTGTTTGTGTTGTTGTTTGTTTTGTTGTTTGTTTTGATTTGTTTGATTGCTGTGATGTACAATGCACTGTGATGTACAATGCACGCACCTATGTGGTGAGTTATCACAACCCAACGTCACGCCATCACGCCCCACATAAAAACACCATCACAACCCCACATCCATCACAACCCCACATCCATCACAACCCCACATCCATCACAACCCCACATCCATCAAAACCCCACATCCATCACAACCCCACATCCATCACAACCCCACATCCATCAAAACTCCTCTCAATCACTCTAATTACAATTTACACAGGTGCTCAACAACGTGCATGTCAAGAACCGGTGTGCATGGCTCAACCACTCGAGCAACCCGCGTGCACTAACAGACCTGATCCGTTCCCACCCCAATGTCCACTTATGGTTCAGTGGTCACTTTCACCTGTCCCATGACTATACTCGCAGCATTGGTGTGCTGGGGCAATGTGCATTTGTGTCTACGAATGTGATTGGGTCGTATAATAGGGATGGGTTGAGGCAATCCAGGGTGTTGCAAGGTACATGGAATGGTTGGGTGTGTGTTGAATACATAGGAAATGGTTGGGTGTGTGTTGAATACATAGGAAATGGTTGGGTGTGTGTTGAATACATAGGAAATGGTTGGGTGTGTGTTGGACACAAGGAATGTGTTGAATGTGTTGACTGTGCTGTATGGTGCTGACCATCTCTTATGTATATGCCACACAATAACATGCTGTGTTTCCATGTCATCATTCATTCCCACATTCTTTTCTACCTATATCCAATATATATATATATTCACCAATATTCACTATATATATACTCACCAATATATATATACTCACCTATATTCACACAGTGGATGCTGTTTTTCTATGTCATCATTCATTTTCACCTATATTCACACAGTGGATGGTCAAGGATATGCAATACACACATTAGATCATGACACTGGGCTCCTGAGGCTGGACCTGCAACACCAGTGGGGTGCAGGAACACCAACACCTGTTGTATTGGACCATGTGCTTGATGAGGACGTACAGGTAGGTGGAAGGAGGGGGGATGGTTTGGGGTATGGTCACACACACACACACACACACACACACACACACACACACGCACACACACGCACACATACCTGCACACACACATGCACACACATGCTCACACACACTCAACAACGCATAACCCTCCCCACTCCCACCCTCACCCCAGTTTGACACATTCGCCACACACACACTCAACACACATGCCCTCAACAACACATATCCCTCAACACCCACACCCTCACCACACACACACAGTTTGACACATTCACCACTGAATACGCCTTTGGTGAATTTGATGAAACAGCAGCAAGCTGTCCCCTGCCCACACCAGTAATAGTAGGTTTGACTCAAGGAGAGGGTTTGACTCAAGGAGAGGGTTTGACCAGGGGTTTGACCAGTAATGCGGAGGATACGCAGTGTGCTAATCCCTTTGTGAGAACAGGGCCTATGTCTGCTGTGTCATTACAGGGTGCACTGCTTGTCGAGTATGTGGTGGTGTGGTGATCGGTGTGCATATATGCGTGGTGGTGTGGTGATCGGTGTGCATACCTGATTGTGCATACTTGATTGTGCGTACCTCATTGTGCGTACCTCGTGACATCCTGTTTGTGTTTCAAACACTCTTTTGCATGTGTCAAACACCCTGTGTATATATGTGTGTGTGTGCATGTGTATATACACACAATGGTATACCCTCCCACACAGGTATGACCTCATCACTGGCTCCCCTATTGGTGTTGTCTCTATGGAGGCACAGGGTTGTAGTGTAGTGACACTCAATGATGATCAACAGGAGGTGTGCCCCGAGGAAGGTGTGACGTCTGATGGTTCCGAGGTATGCATGGTGCTGGTGTTGTATGCTTGTTGTATGCTTGTTGTATGCTTGTTGTATGCTTGTTGTATGCTTGTATATTCATGTGCTTACATACTGTATGCTCATGTGCTTACATATGCTTACATATGCTCATATGCTCATATGCTCATATGCTCATATTTGTGTGCTGTCACACAGGAAAAAGAAAACACACAAGCGCACACACACACACACACACACACACAGGTGGCCTACTTGTCACTGGTGGATGAACACACCAACGAGGAACGGGAACGGATAGGACGAAACAAACAGGGAGGGTTTTTCCGAATCTACCAGCCCAACAAGTGGCGACGAAAACAAAGGGAAGCGACACAGGATACACCCAACTTGGCAACAGCACAAGGTGAAGGTGCATACAACGTGGCATAACTGTGCACAACTCCTGCATTGCAGGGCTGTGTTACAGCTTGTGTTGTTGCAGCCTGTGTTGTTATCCTATGTTGTTACAGCCTTGTTACACCTCAAAAATGGTATTCCCACTTGTTCATTTCATTTGATATGGTAATTTCCTCGTTCAAATTGACCTCCACTGTCGACCTCGACCATTGTCCTTATTGACCTCGACCATTGTCCTTATTGACCTTGACCATTGTCCTTATTGACCTTGACCATTGTCCTTATTGACCTTGACCATTGACCTCAACTATTCACCGTATGTGCCTCTAGTGCCAGCTGCATACGATCAAGTCGCTCCTGCAGCTGCTGTGTCTCCTGTGCTGTGGTGGTCAACACATCACGCATGCGCTTCATCTGTGCAGGGGGTACTGCAGTCAACCCACTGCTTGCTCCATGCGCAGGGTCCCTGTGCATGCCGGGGCCCCCTCCTCTGTGCATGAGCGGTGACATGGCGGTGCGAAAACTGCTGCTGCGGGTACCACCAAAGGGACTTGATGTGGTGGGGGTGCGAAATGTGGTCAAGGTTGGGGCTGGTCTGTGTGTGGGTGTATTTAGAGGGAATGTGCAGAGGGAATCTCTTGAGTGAATACTGGATTATTGTAATACAAGGGGTGTTGCATTTCCATACATGCGCCATACAATACCACCCACACATGAGACACACAATACCACAAACACAGACACATCTACACACACACACATAATCCTACCGTGTGGGTGTGGTCAATGAACCAACAGCAGCAGCAGCAGGTGCTCCTGGTTGCATGGTGTTGATGAGAGACGCACTGGGTGGGGGTGCTGTTGGTTGATGCCCGCGTGGTGTGGTGGTGGTGGTGGTGAGAGGGGTACGATGCAGGAGCTTGATGGCACGTCGAGCCACATCTGCTATCTGATGATGGAGGATGGGATGATGATGGAGGGGGATACAGGACATAGACACACCATCCCAGTGTGAGTAGCAACACCCACCACCACCAGCACTACCAACACGTACACACTTCAACACACTTCAACACACACACATCAAAACACACACATGCATACACACACACACGCGCGCATATATATGTATAAATACACACACCTCCATTTTCAATTGACTAGCCTGATCTTCTAATGCAGGCAGCTGAACATCCCTCGCCACCTGTTCCGCTGCAGTCAACCGTGGGGGGACCAACATGTGTAGCTCCGTGAGCAGCTTCAACCTCTCCTGTAGGTTTTGTTGTATGTTGACTGCATGGTCGAGGCGGTGTTGTAGGGTGGTCATGGTTGTGGTGGTGTGGTGGAGGCGGTGTGCGAGGTCGGCTTCAGTTGTCTGTGAAAAGGGTGGGGTGCGTATGTGGGTTGTGTGTGTGGTGAATGTGCGTGGATGTACAATGCATGTAGAGTGCAAGTACAATGGGTGTTTAATGCAATTACCATTTATATATACTATATATATATATAGCAAATCCTGTACGCAATCCACATGGCGACACATCAATCATCCTCACCCACACACATAATACCCACACATCCTCACACGACACCCAAACACACCCACCATAAAACAACCTCTCCCAAAACACACACACACACACCTCTTGCTTTGCGTCCTCTACACCCACAGCCTCACACCGTGCCCCCAGGTCAATAGCAGCCCTGTGTATCTCCTCTACAAACTTGCGCCGCAGCACATCGGTGGTGGCTGTGAGGTGCGCCAGGGTCTCGGGTGTGTCGGGTGCCAGGGGCCCCTCTTGGGAAGGAGGGGCCGGCAGGGTGAGCTGTTGCGAGGGGCCCTTGAAGAGATCACCGTATATGCGTTGCATCTGTGTGTGTGGAAGGGGGTGTTTAGGGGGAGGAGTGTGGCTTGGGATAGGTATATTATATGTGGATATTGATTGTGTGTAATTCGTACATACACCAACACCTCCTTACACACACCACATGCAACCACATACAAACATACACACTCTCAATAACAAACACACTCTCTCAATCACAAACACACCCTCACACCCTCACAAACACACACTCTTTGATTACCACAATCTCTCACAAACACAGTCTCACACACACCATGGTATCTATGGCCTCTTCACTGTCACCCTGCTCTATGCTCTGAACAGGTGTTGCAGCCAAAAAACCACCCCCCACACCCCCACCACACCCACCAAAAGATGGCCATACCACCACAGGCACACAACTACCACCATCACCACCACCACGTGTCACACCCACCACAGCAGTACCAGTGATCGCAGTTCCCACCACCACCACACCCTGGAGCGGCCCTGCAGGGGGCTGCACAGTCAACAGTTCGTTGACCATGGGTGGTGGGAGTGGTGGAAGGGTGGTGGGTGGGGTGTTGGTGCGGAGGAGGGTGGCGAGGGTGGGTAGCCAGGGTATGTGCACAGCAGTGACAGCCCTGGTGTTGTTGAAGAGGAGGATGGTGATAATGATAAGGAGGAAGAGGATGATAATGAGGAGGAGGAGGAGGAGGATAATGTATACACACACACAGGTCACAACCCCCCCCCCACAAAAAAAAACTTACCAGGAGCTTGTCACATACACACGCTCAGGCACCACCCAATCGCTCATCACCTGCACCGTCCCAGGCAACCCCACCCCCCACCCCCCCCACCCACCCCCATCCCCCTCATCATGCTGTGCCACCTCATCCACCCACCCACAGTCGACCAGGTCAAGCAGGAGCGCATGAGGAGACGCATGTGTGGGGGTGGGGGATGTGGGTTGTGTGGGGTGGACGAGGGCGAGTGGGGAGGAGGGGGGTTGTGTGCCCGCAGGGGGGACGAGGGGGGGCTGGGTACGTACACATGTGCGAGAGATAGCCTGTTGGGTTGTAGGAAACGTGTTGCAGGTGGAGTACTGTACAATACTGCACATACAATGACTATACACTGTGTACACTCTGTAGACGTATACACTGTTTGCTGTATGTAGAGTGTACAGCAACAGAATGTACAGGAACAGCAGCACAACAACATGTACACATTTGTTTGGGGTTTCCCACCACAGGTATACATGACACACCTGTGTATACACTTGTGGGGGGTTGTTTGCCCACACAGGCACTGATGATCCCGCCAACACATGCAGACCCACACACCCTGCAAGTGTGGCCACACACAACACAGATGCATCATGCAACCTGTGTGGGAAGTGATGAACATGAGTGTAATGTGATGAACATGTGCGTGATGAGATTGATATGTGTGTGGTGTGATGAATATGAGTGGTATACGATGAATATGTGTGGTGTACGATCAGTATGTGTGGTATATGATAATGCACATGGTCAATGCAATCACAAACCCCATCAACGTAACGCTACATCCAGTCAACAAGAATCAGTCAACAAGAATCAGTCAACAAAAATCATCAACACAAATCAGTCAACACAAATCAGTCAACACAAATCAGTCAACACAAATTAGTCAACACAAATCAGTCAACAAAAAAGAACAGAAACTAAGAATAGAAAAAGAACCTAAGGATAAGACCATCATCATACCGCATGTTGATCATGCTTACCACCACATCATCATCCTCACAATACTCCAACATCCCCCCTCTACTTTCCGCAGCATCCCCCCCTTTTTCAGCAGGGACCTGTACCACAAGGGGCCCCTGCAGTGCTGGGCAGTGATCTGCAAGTGCATGAGGCACAACAACTGAAAGGGAACCCCCCTCCTCATCTTCCTCCTCCTCATGGCTATCAGGGGTGGTGTGTGTGTGGTGGGGGGGGGTGCGGAAGGCTGCACTGGGTATTGCCTGAGGTGTGTTATTTATTGGGTTGTGGGGTGGGTGGGTGGGGGTGGGGGTGGGTTTGCATCGTTTCTTTGTGGGAGGTGATGTGTTCATCTACAAACATGCAACATAAAAACAAGTATGCAACACAACAACAACAACAACAACAACAACAAAAACAAAAACAACAAAAACAACAACAAGTATGCAACATACTCCCACCACCATGCAACCACAAAAACAATACCCCAACACCCCCACACATACTCGTTGCAACCAGCTTGTGGTGGTTTTCATGACAACCCCACCCTCCCCTGGGTCAACAGCAGTGGTCAACATGTCGGTCAATGCTGCATGTGGTACCCGAGCACCAAAGGGGGCCACCGGACACAATACATACAGCCCACCAGCACGTGTTGCAAAGTACACTGCAAAGCATTCCCTGTGGGTGTGGGTGTATAATGTGTATGTGTCAGTGTCTGCATGTGTGTGTGGGGGGGTGCGTGGATGACACATGTGGGTGTGCATTGATGATATCTGTGCGTGTTTTGTATAAATAATATGTGTTGAAAATCATGCATGATACATGTGACTTGTGCACAAGACATATACACACATTCATGCAGGCACAACCCCCAAAACACACACACATGCACACACACACACAATACACACAGAAAAACCAAAAAAAACACGTACCAACCAGGCCCATCACCAAAAGCAAAGCTACTCAATGTGTGTTGTTGTGAGGAAGCAGTCAACCCAAAACGTTTACGGCGCTCCATGTGCAACTCAAATGTTTGCTCCTGGGTAGGTCAAGTATGTAAATTATGTAAAGTGTGGGTATGTGGGTATGTGGGTATGTGAATCATTGGTATGGATATCCATGCGAATTCGTGCCCCAGCCCCCCCCCAAACACACACATACCGCACACGACACATCAGACACGTTGTACAACCGCCACGTGTTATCACACGTCAACACCCCGAAATGTAAACTGCTGTGTGGGTGCCACGCAACATGTAGTATAGCCAGCCCAGCAGGGCCCTCAAATAGCTCAGGGTCCACTGCCGCCACATCACACACATCTGCAGGTCGCTGAGAGCTAGGGTCCCTCATAGGGGAACATGCTGTATCATCATCATCGTCGTCATTATTGGTGGTGGTGGTGGTTGTGTGTGTGCGAGGGAAGGAGGGGCGTGGGGGGGTGGGGGTGGGGGTGTGGGCACGTTGGGGTCGGGCACTGGTGAGATCAACCAACCATAGATAGCTTGTGGTAGACTGTGTTTGCATGTGTGGGTGTGTGGGTGTTAAAATGTGTGTGTGTGTGTGTAAAACCCACACAAACCCACACACACAGGAGACAACCATACATTATATCCACACACACAGGCAACAATCATACAATACAAAACAACCATACATTGTATCCAGCAACCAAGGCAAAGGAGCCATTGGGGCTCACAGAAAGCCACTTGGGTGTTGTGGGAAATGGTGATGCTGGCAGTATGTGACGTACAGGCCATTCCAACACAGGGGGTGTTGTTGTTGCTGCTGGGTGGGGGTCCTGTATGAGGTGGGGGTAGGGTGAGGGGGAAAAGTGTATGAGGGTAGGGGTGGGGTGATAATAGTGACATACATACCCTTGTCATATACACACACCCAAAACACCGCCACCCAAAACACCGCCACCCAAAACACCGCCACCCAAAACACACACATACCCGTGCCCATGGGCCATTGAGGAGCCATGTACGCACATCTGCCACCTTTATGCCACCACTGTTGGAACACAAATATCTGTGTTTATGTGGGGGGAGTGTGTGGGGGGAGGAGGGGAAGATTGACAAGGGCAGGCATAGACCAGAGGGTACAACGGGTGGGTGTGGTTGGCGTGGGGTGTGGGGAGCGCAATGCAGGTGGCAGGCAGTGGGTATACAAATGGGGACATCATAATGATGTGCGTGTTTCATTGTGCATGAGCATCATCCACGCCCCATCAACAACCCCATCAACAACAACAACGTACAGCTTGCCAGTGGCATCAGATGAGACAATGCTGGCGGTGGCACCATCATTGCCTGTGGTTGAAGCTGCATCTTGAAATAGCTGTGCTACTGGATCCACCATGCTGCTGCTATGTACACGACGTGGATGGATGGCCAGGTGTTGATGTGCAGCAGCAGCAGATCCTGATGGTGTTGTGGATCTGTGGCTAAACACGACTAATCATTTTTTGTGCTATAGTGCACTATTTCTTGAGTCCCTGCAAGCATACACAGCATTGATTCGATAACAATTGCCTGCGAGATGTGCACAAATACTTTGCCAAAAACGTATATGATGTAGGCACACAACCCCCGTCATCCATCCTTTACCACAACAATTGCAATCTATGTATCAGCAATCTGCACATGCTGCATCAATAAAATGGACACTCTTTACCGCGCTGAACACCACATAATCGTGATGCCATAAAGCACACAGGAATTTTGCACATCAACCACAACCACAACCATGCGTGGGTACTACAAGAGCAGCAAATCGGTCATACGTGCTGAACTGGAACAAAAGGATAAGTTTTTTGACAATGGGGATCACTACCGTGGCGGATGGGCACAGGGCGGGGTGCGTGTGTGTGGTTTTTTGGGGGTTGATGACACCAACACATCACCTTGAGTGCATTCCCACAGCCTGAGGGACAGGGTCGCTATGTGTGGGCTGATGGAAGTGTATACGAAGGAGAGTGGAAGGTGTGTTTGCGTGTATGTGTTTGCATGTATGTATTGCAACACGAGGTACATAGTCGTTTGAGATGGGTTGTCAGCGCACTTGTAGTGTGGGCACGTGATTCCTACTCACCTGCATACACAAACCGTACAATAACAGCATGTTGCCCATTGCACAATCACCATCATCACCATTATCACCTTCCTCCAGTACAACCCTATCCCACAACAACCCGTTCCCTCCTGTGATCTCCCAGGGTGGTGTAAAGCATGGTGCAGGTACCTACACATGGACCACTGGGGCTGTGTATAGTGGAGACTGGCTGCATGGGTGTATGCATGGTGTGGGTACGTTTGCCACAGCTGATGGCAGTTGCTATACAGGATCATGGGCTACTGATATGAAGCAGGGTTTGGGGAGGAAGACCTATCCCAATGGGGATGTGTATGAGGTGTGTTGGTGTGGGTGTGGGTGTTAGGTTGTGTGTTGGTGTGTTGTGCCCTGTTGTACGCTCGCCACAACCCACACACATGTACAACAGTACTACAACAACACACCCATACCATCAATTCCTCATGGCGCACAATTACATACACACACAAAATGACATACACACACAAATGCATACAAATACATTCACACATAATGCATGCACACAATAACCACCACTATACACACCAAGGGTATGTGGGCAAAGGGTCGTCCTCATGGCCCAGGGCGTTATGTGTGGGCTGCTGGTCCCGAGTATGATGGGGAGTGGGTGTCTGGTGCTATGCATGGAAAGGGTACCCTCAAGGTGTGTTGTGCACTGTATGCATGTACTTGACTGTATGTATGTACTTGTGCTCCTATACAATGAACTTTTGCTCCTGTACAAAAACAACCCTATCTCAAAAACCCAACCCCTCTGAAAAACACACACACAGTGGGCATCTGGAGAGCGGTATGATGGTGAATGGCAAGGTGGGCATGAAGAGGGCATAGGTGTATTTGCCTGGCCTGATGGGGCCACCTATGAGGGCTTTTGGAAGGGTGGAAAAAAACACGGATTGGGTGTGTTTCGGGCAGGGGGGGCGCCTGGCAGGCAGGGGTCCAAAGCTGTAGGGGGGGGTGTCAAAGGGGAGCATAGCAAGAGGGTTTTGGTGGAATCTGATGGAGAGGTGACAACCACGCCTCGGTATGATGGGTATGGTGGATTGGTGTTGGTGATGTGACTCTTAACTGTATTTGTACTTGAAACTGAATGTATTGGTGTTCGTATGGTGGTGTGTGTATGTGACTCACATGATGTGGGAAACCATGTGGCTGTTTGGCATGTATTGTTTCTTGATGAATCGTGCATTCATACCCCATGTCCCCCTCACACAGGGATACCAACAACCATTCCACCCCACCTCCGCCCCCCCCACCCCCACCCCCACCGCCCTATGCACCCATCGCCACCACCGCCCCCCGCCACCCGGAGCAACCCAGCACACCACAGTGGTGTGAGGATGAACACACACCCCACCATGGAATGGACACACATACCACCACCACACCAACCAACTCCACGATGTTGGTCAAAACAACCAACGTCCCAGTCAACGGGGAAGAGGAACCACTGGAGGAAGCGGAGCAGGGTGATGCAGTGGGGCCCCTTGGGGGCTCCGCAGGGAGTCTCCCCACTGTTGCGCAAAAACACAGCAGCACCGTGTTGGAAACGGCAGGGGACACACCAGTGGGGGTCCCCCCACCCGACCCTGCTGGGATGGTTGGTGCGGTGGGTGGTGCAGTGGGAGGGAGTGCGGGGGGGGGGGAGGTGCGGCCGGCATGTGTGGTGCGTGATTATGCGCATGGGCGGTTGGTGCATGAGTTTTACCTGACAGGTGGGTGTGTTTGGGGCTGGTGTGGGTGGGTACAATGTGTGGCGTGTTTGTGGTAGAGTGAGGACATGTACACATGATGCTGGTGACACAATCACACACACACACATATACACATGATGTTGGAAACACAGACACACACACACACACACACACACACACAAATACACCCTCACCCTCACACACACTCACACACACAAACACATACACAAACACACATACAGCGGAGGAGGAGGAGGCTGTGTTTGGGACGTTGAAGCAAACACGAAATGATTTTGTCAAAGCACAGCGTAGGAAACAACGAAGAAGGGTGTGTTGACTGTGTGGTTGACTGTGTGGTTGACTGTGGTGTTGAATGTGTGGTTGACTGTGTGGTTGACTATGTGGTTGACTGTGTAGACGGTGACAGTGTGGAATACCCCACACACTATCCACACAGCTCAAACACACACCCAACACTCCCCACACAGCTCAAACAAAGTCTAGCTGGGGAGAAGATATTCAAGGGTCACCGTAGCTATGACCTCATGCTCAACCTGCAGCTTGGTGTGCGTTACACCATTACCAACACCACTGCCCATGCTGCCCAACTTGCTGCGGGTACACTGCCCAAATCCACCACCCTCCCCAAACCTACCACACTCCCGAAATCAACCTCTGCATCGACAACAAGTGGGTTTGCTGAGCGTAGGCTGCCTGAGCTGGATGATCCTATGTTTCGGGAAGCGGTGTGTTTTCGTGTAGGGGGGTTGGGAAGCATTTGTGGGGTGTGTATGGGTATGGGGGGGCGATGGTCGGGGGTGGTGGGGGTGGTGGGCGCACTTTTGGGGGGGTGTATAGGGTGTGTAGGATATTGTATTTTGTGGGTGCCTGTCACATGTGATACACATTGCATGTGCCTGTCACATGTGATACACATTGCAAATGAAACACATGCAGGTGTCCTAGATGCACAATGTACATGATACAAGATATGCAAACATACCAACAAGCACCCACAACATGCACCCACCATTCACATGCACCCACACCATACACCCACCACTATATGTACACCCACCATTATATACCCCAGGTGTCTATTCCATTCCCTCGGGATGGTAGTCGTGCAACCCCACCCCACCCCACTGAGGATTTTGAATTCAAAGCATTTTGTCCCCTTGTATTTCAAAAATTGCGTGATGTATTTAAAATTGACAGCACTCAGTTCTTGTTGAGCATGTGTGGTGATCAGGTGTGGGTGGTAGAGGGGGTCTTTTTGGGGTGTGTTTGGGGGTGTGTTTGGGGGTGTGTTTGGAGGTGTGTTTGGGTGTGTGTGTGTATTTGATGTGCACACAGATTCAATATGCTACACATGCCGCCACGCACTCACATACCTACCTCTCTCTCTCTCTCTCTCTCTCTCTCTCTCTCTCTTACACACACACACATACTTCTTTCTCTCGTGCGCTCTTTCCCTTTCACTCTCTTTCTCACTCTCTCTCTCTCTCTCACACACACACACACACACATACTCAAAGGCCCTTCGTGAGTTATCAAGCCCAGGCAAAAGTGGGAGTGTCTTTTTCATTAGTCATGATGACCGATTCTTAGCCAAAACAGTACGCCGAGAGGAAATGCGCTTGCTCATGGAAATGCTTCCCCGCTATTTCCGACATGTGTCTACATATCATCATACATTGTTGGTCAAGTTTTTCGGGTTGTACAAGGTCAAACCAAAACATGGGAGGCGGGTATGGGTGGTGGTGGTGTGTGTGGTAGTAGGTGTTCTGGACGGTGTGTGTGTGTGTGTTTGTTTGTGTTACGATTGTCACTGCTTTCATCATCACCATCATCATCACCATCACCATCATCACAATTGTTCTTGCAAACATGCACTCCACCCACCCACCCTTAATCGACCACATACCTCATGCCCTTAATTGACCACATACCTCATGCTTAGTCCACGCCAACCCCATCCCAACCCCATCCCCATCCCAACCCCCACCCCATCCCAACCCTCCACCTCAGGTGCGTTTTATCGTCATGAACAACTTTTTCTGCTCAGCACTGCCCCTGCATGTGACCTATGACCTCAAGGGGAGCACCCTAGGTAGGTCAGCATGCAACCTAAAGGTCCCTGCCGCAGGGGGCCCCGGGCCCGGGGCCAGGGCCGGGGCCGGGGCCCGCAAGGGCCTCCTGGGCAGTGCAGCTGCAGTGAACAGCATCCTCAAGGACTTGGATTTGGATGTGTGCTTCAACTTGGAAGAGGGGTGGTATGAACGGTATGGGGAGAGGGTATGGGGAAGAGAGGGGGTGTGGGGAGAGGGGGTGTGGGGAGGGTATTGTGTGTTTTTTGTGTGCTTGGTGATCATGGTCGTGTTGACTGCATGCTATGCACACCATGAGCATTCCTACACACATCATTCCTACACACCCACACACACCATTCTTACAACTACACACACTTCATTCCTATACACCCCATCACACCATTACACCTCATCCACCCTACAGGCTCATGTTGCAGCTGCATGCTGACTGTGCATTATTGGAGGAATTAAAAGTAATGGATTATTCTTTATTGTTGGGGGTACATATTCGAAGTGGCAGGGAGGAGGGGTACTCAAGTGCCATACCAACAGATAGAGAGGTGTGGGTGTGGGTGTGGGTGGATGGGTGTTGGGGGAAACATGCACACCTTGTCATGCACATACACACACATTGCTATACACACCCCTTATTACGCACATACACAAACTTGCTACATGCATTCACACCCCTTGCTATACACATACACATACCTAAGTACACACACCTTACCACACACACCACACACCACACACACACACACACACACACACACACACACACACACACACACACACAC
>VFQP010003350.1_pt1 | contig 16359 bp, 15 predicted proteins | sample 3512351 | NCBI WGS metagenome assembly VFQP01 (sample SAMN10412372, study PRJNA504923) | tailings metagenome | isolation source: Relicate 1 Philex TSF1 revegetated site | place: Philippines: Tuba, Benguet | collected 2017-08-29 | reverse complement strand
GCGGAAAGACTCGGTTGCCCCATCACGGTGTTGCCTCCTGCGTTTGCGATTCGACCTTCACGCCCAGATTGGCCAGCTTGGCCTCGACCAGGCGTCGGTAGTCCACTTCGGCGGCCAGGGCCTTCCAGGCCGTCTGGTACTGGGCCTTGGCCTCGTCGCGTTTGCCCTGGGCCACCAGCACGTCACCCCGGCGGTCGGCCACCAGGCCTTCAAAGGCCGGCGGCGCCTTGGCGTCCAGGTGCTTGAGCGCTTCGTCGTAGGCCTGGCGCTCCACGGCCAGTGCGGCCAGGCGCAGGCGGGCCAGGGTCTGGTAGGCCTCGTCGCCACCCTTGTCCACCACCCAGCGCAGCGCGGTGTCCGCAGCGTCGTTGCGCTGGCCTTCGTGGAAGGCCCGGGCGGCCAGCAAGGCACCCTGCAGCGCCTGCGTGGTGCGGCCATAGCCGTTCTGCAGTTCCGCCAGGGTGCGCTCCACGCGGGTCAGATCCTTGGCCTGGGCCCCACGCTCCAGCTCGTCGTACAGCACGGAGGCGGCCAGCGCCTGGCGGTTCTGCCAGTAGTTCCAGCCGTTCCAGGCCGCAAACGCGCCCAGCACGGCCACCAGCAGCCAGGTGATGAGGTTGCCGTACTGCGCCCAGAAATGCTTGATCTGGTCGAGTTGTTCCTGTTCTTCGAGGTCGAGGTTGGTGGCCATGGCTGTTTGGAAAATTCGGTCGATTGTAGGTGGCGCCTCAGCGCAGGCTGGCGGCCCAGGTGGCGGCCTGCTCCAGCGCCTCGGTGCGCTGCCCCGCCTCGGCGCCGGCGCGCAGCGGCTTGATGGCCACACGGCCCTGGGCGAGTTCGTCGGCGCCGAAGATCAGGGCGTGGCGGGCGCCGCTGGCGTCGGCTTTCTTGAACTGGGATTTCATGCTGCCCATGCCCTCGGCGCCGGCGGTGTGCATGACCACGCTCACGCCGGCCTGGCGCAGTGCGCGCAACACGCCCAGCGCGGCAGGCAGCGCGGCCGCATCGGGAATCACCGCGTAGGCATCCGGCGCCGGTGCCTCGGGCAGGCGCTGCTGCACCTTGAGCAGTTCCAGGATGCGCTCCACGCCCAGTGCCCAGCCCACGGCCGGCGTGGGCTTGCCACCGATCTGGGCAAACAGGCCGTCGTAGCGGCCACCGCCACAGACCGTGCCCTGCGCCCCCAGCGAGGTGGTGACGAACTCGAAGGCGCTGAGGTTGTAGTAGTCCATGCCACGCACCAGGCGCGGGTTGACGCGGTAGGCCACGCCCTGCTGCTCCAGCAGGTTGCGCCAGGTGTCAAAGTGATGCAAGGATTCGGTGCCCAGGAAATCCATCAGCTGGGGCGCGGCCTCGACCAGCGCCTGCATGGCCGGGTTCTTGGTGTCCAGGATGCGCAGCGGGTTGGTGTGCAGGCGGCGTTTCGCGTCCTCGTCCAGCAGTTCGGCGTGGGCCTCCAGGTGGGTGATCAGGGCCTGGCGGTGCGCCAGACGCTCGGCCGGCTGGCCCAGGCTGTTGATCTCGAGCGCAATGTCGGCGAGGCCCAGGTCGGCCCAGAGGTCGCAGGCCATGAGGATGATCTCCACGTCCACGTCGGGGCCGGCGAAGCCCAGGGCCTCGACACCGACCTGGTGGAACTGGCGGTAGCGGCCGCGCTGCGGGCGCTCGTGGCGGAACATGGGGCCGATGTAGTAGAGCCGCTTGCCGCCGTCGTAGGTGAGGTTGTGCTCGATGGCCGCACGCACCACGCCGGCCGTGCCCTCGGGGCGCAGGGTCAGGTGTTCGCCGTTGAGCTTGTCCTCGAAGGCATACATCTCCTTCTCGACGATGTCGGTCACCTCGCCCAGGCCGCGCACGAACAGCGCGGTGGGCTCGACGATGGGCGTGCGCAGGTTGCGGTAGCCGTAGCGCGCCATGAGCGCGCGCAGCGTGTCTTCGAGCCACTCCCAGTGCGCCGACTGCGGCGGCGCGATGTCGTTCATGCCTTTGACGGCAACCAGTTTTTCAGCCATGTGCGGGACGGGATGGGAAAAGGGCTCAGGCGGGCGTGCCGAAGCGCTTCTCGATGTAGTTTTCGACGATGGTCTGGAACTCGCGTGCGATGCCTTCGCCACGCAGCGTCATGGCCTTCTGGCCATCGATGAACACAGGCGCGGCGGGCGCTTCGCCGGTGCCGGGCAGGCTGATGCCGATGTCGGCGTGCTTGCTCTCGCCCGGACCGTTGACGATGCAGCCCATGACGGCCACCTTCAGGCCTTCGACGCCCGGGTACTTGGCACGCCACACCGGCATGGAGGACCGCAGGTGGTCGTCGATCTGCTTGGCCAGGTCCTGGAACACGGTGCTGGTGGTGCGGCCGCACCCCGGGCAGGCGGTGACGCTGGGCACGAAGACACGCAGGCCCAGGGCCTGCAGGATCTCGGTGGCGACCACCACCTCCTGCGTGCGCGCTTCGCCGGGCTGGGGCGTGAGCGACACACGGATGGTGTCGCCAATGCCCTGTTGCAACAGCACCGCCAGCGCAGCGGTGGAAGCCACCGTGCCCTTGGTGCCCATGCCGGCCTCGGTCAGGCCCAGGTGCAGCGGGTAGTCGCAGCGGCGGGCCAGCTCCTGGTAGACAGCGATCAGGTCCTGCACGCCGCTGACCTTGCACGACAGCATCACCTGCTCGGGCGGCAGACCCATGTCCACGGCCATGGCGGCAGAGTCGAGCGCCGAGGTGATCAGCGCCTCGTACATCACCTGGCGCGCCTCCCAGGGCTGGGCACGGGTGGCGTTCTCGTCCATCAGGCGGGCCAGCAGGTCCTGGTCCAGGCTGCCCCAGTTGACGCCGATGCGCACGGCCTTGCCGTAGCGCGCCGCCGCCTCGACCATGGCGCCGAACTGGCGGTCGCGCTTGTCGCCACGGCCCACGTTGCCGGGGTTGATGCGGTACTTGGACAGTGCCTGCGCGCAGTCGGGGTGATCGGTCAGCAGCTTGTGGCCGTTGTAGTGGAAGTCGCCGATCAGGGGCACGTTCACGCCCATGCGGTCGAGCTGCTCGCGGATGTAGGGCACGGCCTTGGCGGCCTCGTCGTTGTTGACCGTGATGCGCACCAGCTCGGAGCCGGCGAGTGCCAGTTCCTTGACCTGGATTGCCGTGCCTACGGCATCGGCGGTGTCGGTGTTGGTCATGGACTGCACGCGCACCGGCGCGCTGCCCCCCACGGTCACGACGTGGTCACCCCAGACGACACGGCCCTGGCGGCTGCGGCGCGGCGCGGCCTCACCCAGGGGAATGGGTACACACTCGGTGCGGGTGTTCATCGGACCTCGAAACGCGCAACGTTGTTGCGCGCATAACCGCTGATGTCCAGCACCTTGCCGCGCACGCGCACCTGCGTGGCGTCGGCACGGCCCACCACCACCTTGAACGGCGCGTCGGCGCTGAGGCTGACCGTCTCGCCGGCCGCCAGCTCACGCTGCAGCAGCAGGTTGCCGCTGGCGCCCAGCACCTCCACCCACGAAACCTGGGTGGCCTGGATGTCGAGCAAGCCCCCACCGGTGGACGCCACGGCCGCAGGCGCCGGGGCAACCGGTGTCGAAGTGGCTGCGGCGGTGGTCACAGCCTCCGGGGTGGCCACCTCGCCCGGCTCGGCCGGGGCGGTGGTCACCGAAGGTTCATTGCCCGCTGCGGCGGCCTGCACGGGCGGCACGGCGGCGATGGGGGCGTCTTCAGCCAGCGTGTTGCCGTTGGCCGGCACCACCGGCGTCACCCGCACCGCAGCCGGATCGCGGGCCGGCACGGCAAACCAGACCACGCCGGCCAGCACCAGCACGACCAGGGCAAACAGCACCGGTCGGGGCACGGAAGCGGCAGCGGGCGCTTTGGGGCCCGGGGTGGCCTCGGGCGACCGGAACGGGGTGTTGAGCGAGGCGACGTCGCCCAGACGCACCTGATCGGGTTGCGGCAGCAGCGCCAGTATGGGCGTGGGATCGACCTTGAGCTGGCGACAGACGCTGAGCGTGAGCGTGCGCACGAAGGTCTTGTCCGGCAGCTCGTCGAAACGGCCGGATTCCAGGGCCTCGAGCTTGCGCACCGGCACCTTGAGCATGGCCGCCAGCGCCACCACGTGCAGACCGGCGGCTTCACGCGCCTGGCGCAGCAGACGGCCGGGCGCCACCTCGGGGCTGGGGCTGGCGTCGTTCACCACTTCAGTCATCAAAGGCTCCGCGGTTGAAGGCGGCCAGTTCGGTGGAATCGGGGAAGCGGCGGCGCAGCTGGTCGCCCAGCTGGCGCACGGCCTCCTGGTTGCCCAGGCGGCGCTCGATGCGCACACCCAGCCACAGCGACTCCGCATTGGCCAGCTCGGAGTTGTTCAGCCGGCGCGCGTGGAACTGGGCCCGCTGCGCCTCGCCGCGCTTGAGCAGCACGGCAGCCAGGTTGTAGATGGTGATGGGGTTACCGGCGTCGTATTCCAGCGCCCGGGAGAGGCTGCGTTCGGCCGGCTCCAGCTGTCCAGCGCGGGCCTGGCAGACGCCCTGCGCCAGCCAGGTGTTGCCCACGCGCGCATAGCCCGGCACCTGCAGCGCACGTTCGAACAGTGGCTGCGCCTGGGCGAACTGCCCGGCGTCGCAATGCAGGAAACCGAGGTTGTGCAAGGCATCGGCATCGCGGGGGTTGAGCTGTATGGCCCGCTGGAAATTGGACATGGCGCCGGCCCGGTCCTGCATCTGCAGGTGGATCACGCCGCGCACGGTGTAGGCCGGGCTGTAGTTGGGGTCGGCCGCCTGGGCCTGCTTGATTTCGTCCAGCGCGAACTCGACCTTGCCCTCACCCAGGTACGCCGAGGCCAGTTCGGTGCGGATGCGGGCACGCCGCCGCGCATCCGGCTCATCAGACTCGGTGTAGGGCTCACCCATCGTAGCGCTGGTGGTACCCGAAGCCGGCGCGTGCGTGCCGGCGCAACCGGCCAGTGCCAGCAGGGCCAGGAAGAACAGCAGCCCGTGCACCGGGCGCCAGAAGGTTCGTGCTTCGCGTGGTGTGTCGCTCATGGTGCCTATCATGCCTCACCCGATGAGGCCACGACACGCACCGGCACCACGCGCCGACGCGCCATGCGCTCGGCGGCGTTGGTTCGGTCCAGCACGTCGCCGGCCAGCTGGCCACAGGCTGCGGCGATGTCGTCGCCCCGCGTCTTGCGCACCGTGGTGACCACCCCGGCGCGGTTGAGCACCTCGGCAAAGGCGGTCACGGCCGCACGCGGCGAACACTTCAGGCCCGAATCGGGAAACGGGTTGAAGGGAATCAGGTTGAGCTTGCAGGGCACCGCCGGCCCCTGGTAGGCCGGGCTGCGGCCGCGGATCAGGTCCAGCAGCTGCTGGGCGTGCTCGGGCTGGTCGTTCACACCGTCGAGCATGCAGTATTCGAAGGTGATGAAGTCGCGCGGCGCGGCCGGCAGGTAACGCAGGCAGGCGGCCATCAGCTCGGCCAGCGGGTACTTGCGGTTGAGCGGCACCAGGTGGTCGCGCAGGGCATCGTTGGGCGCGTGCAGCGACACCGCCAGCGCCGTGGGGCAGTCTTCGCTCAGGCGGTCCATCAGGGGCACCACGCCCGAGGTGGACACCGTGAGCCGGCGGCGCGAGAGGCCATAGCCGTGGTCGTCCAGCATCACACGCAGTGCGGGCACCAGCGCCGCGTAGTTCTGCAGCGGCTCGCCCATGCCCATCATCACCACGTTGGAGATGACACGCTCGGTGGTCTTGAAACGCTCACGCAGGAAGTGCTCGGCAAACCACAGCTGGGCGACGATCTCGCCGCTGGTGAGGTTGCGGGAAAAACCCTGATGGCCGGTGGAGCAGAAGCGGCAACCAACGGCACAGCCGGCCTGGGACGAGATGCACAGCGTGCCCCGGTCGTCCTCGGGAATGAACACGGCCTCGACCGCGTTGCCACCGCCAACGTCGAACAGCCACTTGATGGTGCCGTCGGACGACTCCTGCTGGCTGAGCACCGGCAGGCCGCGGATTTCGCACACGCCCGGCAGCTTCTCGCGCAGGCTGCGGGCCAGGTCGGTCATGTCCTCGAAACGGGACGCGCCTTTCTGGTGGATCCAGCGGAACAGCTGAACGGCCCGGAAGCGTTTTTCTCCGAGCCGCTCGCAAAAGGCGGCCAAACCCCCGAGGTCGAAATCGAGCAGGTTGGCCGTCATCGCATGGTTTTCCCGATCAGCGGGAATAGACGTTCATGCCGGGGAAGAAGAAACCCACTTCCACGGCAGCGGTTTCAGGGGCGTCGGAGCCGTGCACGGCGTTGGCGTCGATGCTGTCGGCGAAGTCGGCGCGGATGGTGCCGGGGGCGGCCTTCTTGGGGTCGGTGGCGCCCATCAGGTCACGGTTCTTGAGGATGGCGCCTTCGCCTTCCAGCGCCTGGATCATCACCGGGCCGGAGATCATGAAGTCGACCAGGTCCTTGAAGAAGGGGCGCTCTTTGTGGACGGCGTAGAACTGCTCGGCTTCGCCACGCGACAGGTGAACCATCTTGGCGGCCACCACTTTGAGGCCGGCGGCTTCAAAACGGGCGTAGATCTGGCCGATGACGTTCTTGGCGACGGCGTCGGGCTTGATGATGGACAGGGTGCGTTCGATGGCCATGATGGTCCTTGAAGGTTGTAAGTGGGGTTTCCGACTTCCGGAAAACCGCGTATTTTAGCCTGAGCCGCGCTCGGTACCGTGTCAGCGGCCGCCCTTGCGCGAGCGGTTGCCGCCGCCGTTGTTATTGCGGCGACCACCGCCGGCCGGGCCGGCGTCGCGGCGGCGCTGCAGCGAGTCGGCCCCGATGTAGCCGTAGCTGGTTTTCATCGGATCGGGCTGACCGCCCGCACCACCCGGCTTGCCCCCGGGCTTGCCGCCCCGCTTGGGGCGCGGCAGGAAGGCGCTGGCCTCGTGCGAGACGCCGGGTGGCACCCGCTCAGACCCGCCCTGGAACGAACGGTCCTGCCGGTCCGGGCGGTCCTGGCGATCACCCCGGTCGGGGCGGTCAGGGCGATCGAAGCGCTCGGCAGCCGGCCCCTGCGGGCGCGACGGGCGCGGACCGCCGCCCTTCTTGTTGCGCCGCGAGGCCGGGTGGCGGTTGGCGCCACGGCCCGGCCGGCTCTCGCCGTCACCGGGCGCGGGGCGCTGCAGGCCGGCCGCATCGCCGAGACGGTCGATGTCGCGCTGGTCCAGCTCCAGCCAGAAACCGCGCTTGAGGCCACGCGGCAGCATCATGGCGCCGTAGCGGATGCGGATCAGCCGGCTGACCGCATGGCCCACCGCCTCGAACATGCGCCGCACCTCGCGGTTGCGGCCTTCGGCGATGGTGACGCGGTACCAGCAGTTGGCCCCCTCACCGCCACCGTCCTCGATGCTGCCGAACTGCGCCTGGCCGTCGTCGAGCTGCACGCCGTCGAGCAGACGCTGCTTCTCCTCGTTGGACAGCGCGCCCAGCACGCGCACGGCGTATTCGCGCTCCAGGCCGAAACGCGGGTGCATCAGCTTGTTGGCGAGTTCACCGGAATTGGTGAACAGCAGCAGGCCTTCGGTGTTGAGGTCGAGCCGGCCAACCGACTGCCACTTGCCCTGCTGCAGTTTGGGCAGGCGGCGGAACACGGTAGGCCGGTTCTGAGGGTCGTCGTGGGTGACCACCTCGCCCGCCGGCTTGTGGTAGGCCAGCACGCGCGGCGGCAATGGCGTCATGCGCACGCGGATGGGCTTGCCATTGACCTTGACGCTGTCGCCGTGCTGGATACGCTGGCCGATGTGGGCCGGCTCGCCGTTGACCGAAATGCGGCCTTCCAGGATCAGTTGCTCCATCTCCAGCCGCGAACCCAGGCCCGCCTGGGCCAGCACCTTGTGCAGCTTGGGGGATTCGATCTGGGCGCCGAGCACCCGCTTGGGAGGCAGGGCCGGCGCTTCCTGCTCGGCATCGAAATCGCCGCTGATCACGTCCTCGAAACGCAGCACGTCATCGGCGGGCGCCGCTGGCACCGCCTGTGCGGGCGCCGGGACGGCCTGGGGCGCCTCGGCACCGGAAGGGGAAGCGTCGTCGGAATCAGGCGTCGTGCTGGACATGGTCGGGGTCCTGGGAGGAAAGGCGGGGTTCGGCGTCGGGTTCGGACGGCAGGGGGTCTTCGGCAGGTGCTTCGGCGGGTTCCGCTGCCAGGGGCTCGGCCACCTCGCCAGTGGGTGGCTCGGACGGTTCATCCGCCGGCACGTCAAAGTCCAACCGCTGCAGTGGGTCCAGCACGTCGGCGGTGGCGGCCTGCTGCTCGATGGGCGGCAACTGGTCCAGCGACGCCAGCCCCATGTCGTCGAGGAACTGGCGGGTGGTGGCAAACAGGGCCGGGCGGCCCACAGTCTCGCGGTGGCCGATCACCTCGATCCAGCCCCGGTCTTCGAGCTGCTTGATGGTCAGCGAGTTGACGGTGACGCCCCGGATGTCCTCGATGTCACCCCGCGTCACCGGCTGGCGGTAGGCGATGATGGCCAGCGTCTCCATGGTGGCCCGGGTGTACTTGGGCGGTTTCTCGGGGTGCAGCCGGTCGAGGAAAGGCCGCAGCTCGGGCCGGCTCTGGAAACGCCAGCCGGTGGCCACCTGCACCAGTTCGACGCCACGCGGCGTCCATTCCAGCTGCAGGTCGCGCAGCAGGGTCTTGAGCGTGTCAGGCGAGACGGCCTCTTCGAACAGCAAGCCCATGTCCCGCAGGGACAGCGGCTGCTGGGCGCAGATCAAAGCGGTCTCGAGGACGCGTCGGGCATCCGCCGTGTTCATGGAACCTTATTCAGACTGGTGCGACAGGCGGCCGCCAGTGGCGCCGCGAAAGCCAGGCCGCCGCGTACGGCGGGGCATGGGTGAAGGGGTCAGGACGCAAAGGCCTGCCACCACGAGCGGCCATTGTATTGCAGGCCGGCGGTTTCCAGGGCCAGGGCCATGTCGGCCGGCAGCGGCCGGTCGAACACCAGCTCCCGGCCGTCCACCGGATGGCGCAGTGCCAGGCGGTGGGCGTGCAGAGCCTGGCGCTCCAGCCCCAGGCCGGGCCGACCGCCGTACAGCGTGTCGCCCACCAGCGGGTGCCCCAGCCAGGCCATGTGCACCCGGATCTGGTGGGTGCGCCCGGTGTGCAGCTTGCAGGCCACCAGCGAATGGCCACCGCCGCTGTCGAGCAGCCCCAGGGTGGTGCGGGCCGGTTTGCCGGAGGTGGCTTGCGGCGCCAGCGCGGCCATGCGCAGCCGGTTGCCGCTGTCGCGGCCGATGGCCCGGTCCACGTTGACGGTGGGCTCGCGCTGCCAGTTGCCCTGGGCCAGCGCCAGGTACAGGCGTCCCACCTCGCGCGCCGCGATCATGGCGGTCAGGGCATCAAAGGCGCGCTGGCTTTTGGCCACCAGCATCAGGCCCGAGGTGTCCTTGTCCAGGCGGTGAACGATGCCCGCACGGGGCAGGTGCTGCGCACCGCCGTGGTAGGCCAGCAAGCCATTGAGCAGGGTGCCGCTCCAGTGGCCTGCGGCCGGGTGCACCACCAGGCCGGCGGGTTTGTCGATCACCAGCAGGTCGGCGTCTTCGTGCACCACCGCCAGGTCCATGGGTTCGGGCGCGAAGGCCGTGGCCTGGGCCGTGGGCCGCAGCTCGACCTGCAGGGCATCGCCGGCCTTGAGCTTGTGGGCCGGTTTGGCCAGGGGCGCGCCGTTGAGCGTGACCGCTCCGTCCTCGATCAGGTGTTGCAGGTGGGCACGGGAGAAAGCGTTCAGGCGCTGGGCCAACACGCGGTCGGCGCGCATGCCGTGACCGGCCTCGTCCACCACCAGCGCCACGCGTTCGGTTTCCAGCTCGCCGTCCTCGCTCTCGGCCGGGGGGTGCGTCGATATAATGCCAGCGGCCAAATCGGTCTTTCTCTAAGAGGTGCTCGCGCAATGTCCTTGTCAAGATTATCCGTGGTGACGCTGAGCCTGGCGGCTGCCCTTGTCCTGGCAGCCTGCTCGTCCACCCCGGAAAAGGATGTCACCGTCGACTGGAGCCCCAACAAGCTCTACGCCGAGGCGCTGTACGAACGCGACGCCAACAACTTCGATAAGGCCGTCACCTACTTCGAAAAACTCGAAGGCCGTGCCGCCGGCACCTTGCTGGCCCAGCAGGCCCAGCTGGAAAAGGCTTTCACGCATTACCGTGCCGGTGAACGGGCCCAGGCCCAGGTCACGCTGGACCGCTTCATCCGCCTGCACCCCAGCAGCCCGGCGCTGGACTACGCGCTGTACCTCAAGGGCATCGTCAATTTCAACGACAACCTGGGGATGTTCAGCTTCATTTCCCGCCAGGACCTGTCTGAGCGCGACCAGAAATCGGCCAAGGACTCGTTCGAAGCCTTCTCCGAACTGGTCACCCGTTTCCCCGACTCGCGCTACTCGCCCGATGCCCGCCTGCGCATGACCTACATCGTCAACGCGCTGGCGCAGTACGAGGTCCATGTGGCGCGCTACTACTACACCCGTGGCGCCTACCTGGCCGCCGTCAACCGCGCACAGATCGCGCTGACCGAATTCCGCGATGCACCGGCATTGGAAGAAGCGCTGTTCATCATGGTGCGCTCGTACGACGCGCTGGGCATGGAAAACCTGCGCGACGACGCCAAAAGGGTGATGGAAAAGAACTTCCCCAACAGCGAATACCTCACCCGGGGCTTCAAGTCCAAGGACGATCCCTGGTGGAAGCTGTGGTGAAGCACCCGGCCGGCTGATTCCGCTCAGGCAGCGGCCAAATCGGCCAGCAGCGCTTCCAGTTCCTCCAGGGTTTCCAGCCAGCGCATGGGCGGCAGGCCCGCCAGCAGCTTCTTGCCGTAGCCCATGCGGCGCAGCCGCACATCGCACACCACCAGCGCACCCCGGTCCTGCTCGCTGCGTATCAGCCGCCCTGCACCCTGCTTGAGTGCGATGGCAGCCTCGGGCAGCGAATACCGCGCAAACGAGCTCTCGCCCTGGCTCTCTATGCGTTTGGAGCGCGCCTCGACCAGCGGGTCGTCGGGCGGCGGAAAGGGCAGCTTGTCGATCACCACCAGCTGCAACACCTCGCCCGGCAGGTCCACACCCTCCCAGAACGAGGCCGAGGCCACCAGCACGGCGCCTTGCCCGCCCACCTCGGCGGCGCGCTGGAACGCGGCCAGCAGTTCGCGTTTGGACGACTCGCCCTGCACCAGCACCTCCAGCGACGAGGCCTCGTCGCTGCGCGCCTGGCGCAGGCGTTCGGCAATGCCCTGCACCGCCCGCAGCGTGGTCGTGAGCACCAGGGTACGCCCGCGCAGGCGCACGGCCCATTGCCACACGTGGCGCGCCACGGCCTCCGTATGCCCCGGATCGGACGGCGCCGGCAAGTCGGGTGGCACGAACACACCCGCCTGCCGGGGGTAGTCGAACGGACTGGCCACGCGCAGCGTCTGGTGCCCCGTGAGCCCCAGCGGGGCGCTGAACCAGGACAGCGCCTCGTCGGTGCCCAGCGTGGCCGAGGTGAACACCCAGCTGGCCCCCGCAGAACCTTTGCGCTGCAGCACCTTGTCCTGAAAAGCCTGCGCCACATCCAGCGGTGTCAGCACCAGCCGGAAACCGGCGCCCTGCTCCACCCAGCGTGCGGCGTCAAAGCTGCCATCGGGCTCGCAGATGGTGTGCAGCCGCTGCTGCAGCTCCCGTGCACGCTCGGCCGCACGGGCCAGGTCGGGCGAAGACTCCGCCACGCTATCGAGCGCCGCCTGCAGCTGCAGCAGGGCCTGCTCCAGCACCGCCAGGCCCTGCAGCCAGCCATCGCCTTCCAGCCCGTCGGGTACGGGGCGCATCCAGCGCCGCCGGCCCTGACCGCCGCGTTGTGACCCCAGCTGCAGGCGCAGGTCCTGCACCGCGTGTTCCACCGCGCCGGCCAGGGTGTGCCAGTCGTGTTGCCCCCGGGCAGCCTGCAGGCCATGCGCCAGCGCGTCGCGGGCCATGTCGATGAGGTGGCCACTGGAGAGCTGCAAGCCGAGGAACATGACGCCGATTTCGTTGAGCTGGTGGGCCTCGTCGAAGATCACCACGTCCATGCTGGGCAGCAGTTCGGCCACACCGGACTCCCGCACCGCCACATCGGCAAAAAACAGGTGGTGGTTGACCACCACCAGGTCGGCCGCCAGCGCCTCGCGCCGTGCCAGGTTGACGTGGCATTCGCGGAACTGCGGGCAATCGGAGCCGAGGCAGTTCTCCCGCGTGGAAGACACCAGCGGCAGCACCGGCGAGCGGTCGTCCAGACCGGGTACCTCGGACAGGTCTCCGCTGCGGGTTTCACGCGACCAGGTTTCGATGCGCGCGAGCCAGGCCAGCGTGTGGCGCTGGCCCGGCGGCACCAGTTGCCGGGCCTGGCCCAGCCGGTGCACGCACAGGTAGCTGGATCGCCCCTTGAGCAAGGCGGTGCGCAACGGCAGACCGGTGGCCGACAGCACCGCCGGCAGGTCGCGGCTGAACAGCTGGTCCTGCAAGGCCTTGGTGGCGGTGGAGACCAGCACGCGCCGCCCGCTCAGCAGGGCCGGCACCAGGTAGGCGTAGGTCTTGCCCACGCCCGTGCCGGCTTCCACCACCAGCACGCCGCGGTTGTCGATGGCCTGCGCGATGGCCTGCGCCATGGCCTGCTGGCCCTCGCGGGGGCGGTAGTGACCGCCCCGCCGGGACAGCGGCCCTCCAGCGGCGAAAAAGGCCGCGACTTCGTGCTCGAGTGGACTCAAGAAATTCCTTCAGACTTGAGCTAATAATACGTGTGCATGAGCCGCCTGCCGCCCACCTTCACGCCCGCGACACCCCATACCCCCACCAGCACCATGTCCAAAGGCTACCGCATCAGCGCATCGACCGGCATTGACCGCGGTGACCGCGAATACCAGCAGGACCAGCTGTGCATCCTGTCCCACCCGCGGCACCCGGGTTGCCTGATGGCCGTAGTCGCCGATGGCATGGGCGGCCGCAGCGGCGGGCGCAAGGCATCAGACCAGGTCATGCTGACCGCCAAGCAGCTGTTCGAGCGCTACCACCCGCAGACCGACGATGCGCAGAAGATGCTGCGCCAGCTGGTGGACGAGGCCCACCTGGTGATCAAGCTCACCGCCGTGTCGGCCGAACAGGAGCCACACAGCACGGTGGCGGCTTTTGTGCTCAACCCGGCGGGCGACTGCCACTGGGCGCATTCCGGTGATTCACGCATTTACCACTTCCGCAAGGGCAAGGTGGTCAAGCGCACCCTGGACCATTCCTACGTCCAGCACCTGATCACGCAGGGGCAGATCACGGAACAGGAAGCCCTCAACCACCCCAACGCCAATATCCTGATGGGCTGCCTGGGCACCGAAAAGGAGCCACCGGTGGACTTTCATCACATCGACCAGATGCAGGTGGGTGACGCGCTGATGGCCTGCAGCGACGGCGTGTGGCACTACTTCACGGGCGAGGAAATGGCCCGCGCCATCGACATGCTGTCGCCCCGCGAGGCCTGTGAATTCCTGGTCCAGAAAGCGCGCATGCGCGCCAAGGGCACGGGCGACAACCTGTCGCTGCTGGTGGTCAAGTTCGAGCCGCTGGCCGAATCCTGACGTTCAGGTCAGCGAGGTATCGACCGTGCGGTGCTCCAGCGCCAGGAACTCGGCCGACTGCATCTCGTGCAGGCGCGAGACGGTGCGCGGGAACTCGTGTGCCAGCGGGCCTTCGGTGTAGAGCTGCTCGGCCGGCGCGGCGGCCGACAGCACCAGCTTGACGCGGCGGTCGTAGAGGACATCCACCAGCCAGGTGAAGCGCCGCGCCTCGGAGGCCATGTTCACCGGCATCACCGGCACGTTGCTCACCAGCACGGTGTGGAACTGCGCGGCGATTTCGAGGTAGTCGTTCTGCGAGCGCGGGCCACCGCAGAGCGTGCGAAAATCGAACCAGACCACGCCGCCGGCCTTGCGGATGGCGCGGATGTCACGCGACTCGATGCGCAGCACGGGGTCTTCGTCACGGGCCTCCGCCAGCCGGCCGAAAGCGGCCTCCATGGCCGCATCGGCCTGTGGCCCCAGGGGCGTGTGATAAAGCTCCAGGTGCTCCAGCGTGCGGCGGCGGTAGTCGGTGCCGTTGTCCACGTTCACCGCTTCCATGGTGCGCTTGATCTGTTCGATGGCGGGCAGTATGCGGTCGCGGTGCAGACCGCCCGGGTACAGGCCGTCGGGCTGGAAGTTGCTGGTGGTCACCATGCCCACGCCGTACTTGTCCATGGCTTCCAGCAGGCGGTGCAGGATCATGGCATCGGTCACGTCGGCCACGTGGAATTCGTCAAAGCAGACCAGCTTGAAGCGCTCCGACAGGCGCTTGCCCAGCACGTCCAGCGGGTTGACCGTGCCCTGCAGGTCGGCCAGCTCGCGGTGCACCTCGCGCATGAACTCGTGGAAGTGCAGGCGCGTCTTGCGCTTGAGCGGCACGGCATTGAAGAAGCAGTCCATCAGAAAGCTCTTGCCGCGCCCCACCCCGCCGTACATGTAGACCCCCTTGGGGATGTCCGGCCGGTTGATGAGCTTCTTGAGCGCGTTGGAACGCTTGGCCTTGTAGGTGGCCCACTCGGCCGCGCAGCGCTCCAGCGCCTCGATGGCGCGCAGCTGCGCGGGGTCGCTGTGGTAACCCCGCGCTGCCAGCTCGGCCTCGTAGGCCGCGCGCACCGGACCCGTCATCAGAAGTTGAGGGTCCGTTTGTCGACGGCCAGGGCCGCTTCTTTGGTGGACTCCGACAGCGACGGGTGCGCGTGGCAGATGCGCGCGATGTCTTCGCTGCTGGCGCGGAATTCCATCGCCACCACCGCCTCGGCGATCAGCTCGGAGGCCATGGGGCCCACGATGTGCACGCCCAGGATTTCGTCGGTCTTGGCGTCGGCCAGCATCTTGACCATGCCGGTGGTGTCGCCCAGCGCGCGTGCGCGGCCGTTGGCCAGGAACGGGAAGGTGCCCGCCTTGTAGGCCACGCCGTCGGCCTTGAGCTGCTGCTCGGTGCGGCCCACCCACGCGATCTCGGGGCTGGTGTAGATGACCCAGGGGATGGTGTTGAAGTTGACGTGCCCGTGCTGGCCGGCGATGCGCTCGGCCACGGCCACGCCCTCTTCCTCGGCCTTGTGCGCCAGCATGGGACCGCGCACCACGTCGCCCACCGCCCACACGTTGGGCAGGTTGGTCTTGCAATCACCGTCGACCACGATGGCACCGCGTTCGTCCAGCTGCAGACCCACGCCTTCGGTGTTCAGACCAATGGTGTTGGGCACGCGACCGATGGAGACGATCAGCTTGTCGGCATCCAGCGTCTGCGCCTCGCCCTTGGCGTTGGCATAGGCGATGGACACGCCTTTTTTGGACGTCTTGATCTCGCCGACCTTGACGCCCAGTTCGATCTTCAGGCCCTGCTTGTCGAAGGCCTTCTTGGCTTCCTTGGCGATCTGCTCGTCCACCGCGCCCAGGAACGTGGGCAGGCCTTCGAGGATGGTCACCTCGGCACCCAGGCGGCGCCAGACCGAGCCCATCTCGAGGCCGATCACACCGGAGCCGATCAGCGCCAGCTTCTTCGGCACCGCGCCCAGGCGCAGCGCGCCGTCGTTCGAAAGGATGGTTTCCTCGTCGAAAGGCGCGCCGGGCAGCGCGCGCGCATTCGAACCGGTGGCCACGATGACCTGCTTGCCGGTGAGGGTCTCGTCCTTGGCGCCCTTCACGGCGATCTCGTAGCCGCCGTCCACCGCCTTCACGAACGAGCCACGGCCATGGAAGAAGCTGACCTTGTTCTTCTTGAACAGGTACAGGATGCCGTCGTTGTTCTGCTTCACGACGGTGTCCTTGCGGCCCACCATCTTGGCCACGTCGATGGTCACGTCCTTCACGCCAATGCCGTGTTCGGCAAAGTGCTTGTTGGCGTGCTCGAAGTGCTCGGACGACTGCAGCAGCGCCTTGGACGGGATGCAACCCACGTTGGTGCAGGTGCCACCCGGTGCCGGGCCGCCCTTGTCGTTTTTCCACTCGTCGATACAGGCGGTGTTGAAGCCCAGCTGCGCCGCGCGGATGGCGGCGATGTAGCCACCGGGGCCGCCACCGATGACGACCACGTCGAATTGTTTGCTCATGCGGCCGTCCTCAGATGTTGAACAGCAGGCGCGCAGGGTCTTCCAGCGCTTCCTTCATCGCCACCAGGCCCAGCACGGCTTCGCGGCCGTCGATGATGCGGTGGTCGTAGGACATGGCAAAGTAGTTCATGGGACGCACCACGATCTGGCCGTTCTCCACCACGGCGCGGTCCTTGGTGGCGTGCACGCCCAGGATGGCCGACTGCGGCGGGTTGATG
>VFQP010003349.1_pt1 | contig 16361 bp, 14 predicted proteins | sample 3512351 | NCBI WGS metagenome assembly VFQP01 (sample SAMN10412372, study PRJNA504923) | tailings metagenome | isolation source: Relicate 1 Philex TSF1 revegetated site | place: Philippines: Tuba, Benguet | collected 2017-08-29 | reverse complement strand
GTGGAGAGAGTGGCCCGTGGCGGCGCGTCGCCGCCGCCGCGCGCAGGCCGCTCGTATGAACGTGCGCGTGCGGCTGCCGCCAGCTGTGAGCAGGCGCATCAGGAAGCGCGCCACGCGCCACTGCTGATCTGTGAGGCCCATCCTGCTGTGCCCACGGCGTCGGTGGCGGTGGCTTCTTGGCGTGGACGGCTTCAAGGTCACGGCGCGCCTCGGTTTGGCCACGGCGCCGCCGCCCTTCACAGTGAGCTTCTCCGCAGACAGCACCAGCGGCAGCCTGTGCCGCGCCACCATTGCTGCTGCAGCACGCTTGCGCTGGATCGAAGAAGGCGCAGTTGGCAGGGTGCATGGCCGCCATCCGGGCTCAGCGGCGTCAGCGGCATCGGCAGCGAAGCGTCGATGCAGTCAATGCCGATGATGCAGGCGTCGTCGCAGCTGCAGCCATGCTGTCAGGGCCCCAGGCGCGCTCTGCTGGCGCCTGGGAGACGGAGACGCACCTGTGCCAGAGCTCAAGTGCAGCAGGAGGTGCAGCTTCAGCAGCAGGACGCCAGTGTCACCGGCGTGTCTCGCTTCCTGAACGGCAGCGCGCCTCTGCAGACTCACATCGGGCCCATCCGCGCCGCACTGGTCCAAGGTGCACGCCGCCGTTGCTCTCTGGCGCGCGTCCTGGGCACTGCACCTCCTGGACACTGCACCTCCTGGGCACCTAACCAAGAGCGCTGGCGCCGCACACACACCTCGCACCTTGGTGCGCACGTTGCCACGCAGGCCGCGGCCGCGCCGTGGTGGCCACGCGCCCGCTGCAGCCCGGCGACCTGCTGCTCTGCGTGCCGCCCGTCGCCTTCCTGGCCGCCGCGCCCGGGCAGCCCCGCGCCGAGGGCGAGCAGCTCATCGACCTCATCGTGGAGCGGCGGCTCTTCCGCCGGCCCTGGTTCAACGCGCTCTACGACGGGACCAGCGCCAGCTGCGCGCAGACACCCGACTTGCTCATGCCGCCTGACGGCCCCGACCTGCCACAGCCGCCCACCGGCGCCCCCGCCGGTGAAGGCGGCGGCGGCACGGGCGGCGCGCAGGGGCCGCCGCCGCCTGCTGGGCAACCGCCAGAGGCGGCGGCTGCCGGCGCGCCGAAGCCCAGCGCAGGCGCCCCTGCGGCGGCCTCAGGGGGCGGGTTCAAGGCGGGACCCAAGAGCAAGATCGCGAAGAAGGGAGCCAAGCAGAAAAAAAAGCAGCAGCAGCAGCAGCAGCAGCAGCAGCAGGAGGGCGCGGCGGAGGCGAGCCTGGATCGGCGCGAGCTGCGGCGCATCGCCAAGGCCACCATGCTCAACTGCTACGGTGAGCGAGTGCGATTTTGCTGCTGCGGCTTCCGGGGGCCGCCCTGACCGCCACACCGGGCGCGCGAACGAGCAGCCGCGGTCAGGCGTGCGCTTCACCAATGGCGGCGGCGCAGAGGGCGCTGACCACGCCAGAGCGTGTGCACAGTGTGGCGTCGTTGGCCTCACTTGCTGTTGGGCAGGAGACAACCACGAGGACCTGGCCTTGTGCGACATGCGGGGCGAGGCGCCGCGCGGGCACATCGGCGTGTGGGGCCCGGTGCGTGCAACTGGCTCGGGCAACGCGCTTCGCGCACGTCCCCCCACCCCCCCACCCTCGCCTCCCCTCACCGGCTCGCACTGGAGAGCGGCGAGCGAGCGAGCGAGCGACTTTTCACGCACGTAAACGTACCCCCGGCGTGTGCGCTGCTGTTGTCGTCGCCGCCGCCGTGACCTGTTGCCTGGACGCCGCAGTTCGCGCTGCTCAACCACAGCTGCGCGCCCAACGCGATCAACCACGTGGTGGGCGACCACATGGTGGTGCGGGCGGCGCGCGCCGTGCCCGCCGGCGGCGAGGTGACCATCTCGTACCTGGGCCGGCCGCAGCTGGCGCCGGTGGAGCCCCGCCGGCTGCAGCTGGCCGACCTCTACGGCTTCGAGTGCGACTGCGAGCGGTGCGCGCTAGAGCTGCACCACATGGATAAGGTGCGCGCATGGTTGCAGGGGTGAAGTGTGCGGGTGTGTGTGTGTGGGGGGGGGCTTCACACAGCACGTGCGCGCAAGTCACGTATTTGCACAAACGGCGAGGTGCGCGCACCGACTAACGCTGGCACGCTGCATGCGCGACGGGCGTGCCAAGGCCTTGGGCTGAGGCGTGCCTGAGCATCGTGGCACAGCAAGCGGTGCGCAGACGCCGCACCCCATGCCCACCTTGTGCCTGCACCGTGCCTGTGCGCTACGCCCGCGTGCAGTTGGACGGCGCCTCGTTCAACGGCCTGCACGCCGAGGCCAGCACGCGCATGCGCGAGCAGTTTGAGGAGGCCAAGGCGGGCGGAGACGCCGAGGAGATGCAGGTGCTGCTGGAGCAGCTGCAGGTGCGGCGCTTGTTCGAGGGGAGACGGGCTGGGCCGTTGGGGCAAGAGCCGTGTGGGTTGCGGGCGCATCACGCAGTGGTGCCTGGCCTGCTGGAGCAGCGGCAGGTGTGGCGCTCAATTTTCTTTCGGGGGGGGGGGGGGGGGGAAGTATTCAGTGGTACTGCTGGCCGCACTGCTGCGGCCCTGCTGCGGAAACTGCACGCTTCACGCGCCGCCGGCGCCGCCGCAGCCGATGCGTCAACGCGGCACGACACTTGTGCGGCGTGTCGGCGCCTCTCCCGTGCGCGTGCGCAGGCGGCGCTGCAGGACGCGACGCGGCGGTTCCGCACGGCGCTCGTCTCGCCCCGGGCGCGCCTGTACCTCATGGCCTCCATGTACGAGGCCTGCGAGCTTTACGTGAGTCCGAGCCCAGCCTGCAACCACGCCCCAAGCTCTAGTGCTGCTTGAAGTGGGCCGCGCTTGTGAGCTCGTCCGGTTGCGTCGTGCCATGCACGCGACCACGCGCGCAGGTGGAGCTGTGCGTGGAGCTGGGCCTGAGGGAGGAGCAGGCGCACCAGATGGGCCTGACGCTGCGGGCGATCGAGGTGCGTCTCAAGGAGCGCTCTGGTCCTCGCTCCCGCCGCCTGCATCGCACAGGCAGGCAGCTCACCCTGCCCTGCGCTGCGCGCGCTCCGGTGCAGGCAGTAAGCCCCGGCAGCGACCTGCACGTCATCCTGGCGTCGCAGCTCCACGCGCTGCAGCTCGAGCTGCACGGGCCGGGCTCGCAGCAGGCGCAGCAGGCCTGGCGCGCCGTGGAGGCGGCGCACCGCACCCGCTACGGCGCCTTCCCGGACGCCGCCACGCTCGAACGACTGGCCCACCTCAACGCAACGCTCTACAAGTGACGCTGCTTGGACGCTGCATGGCGCACGCGTGCAACGATGGCGCACGCGTGCAACGTTGGGCGGCCAGCCTGCTGGCAAGCATGAAGCGGCGAGTGGTGGAGGAAGAAGGGGCCCCCTCAGCGTTGGGCGTGTCAGGGTGCGTCCCCACGGCAAGATGAGGGGGCGGCACGCTCAGGTGTCCGGGGTGGCTCATTCAAGACAGGCATGAGCGTGTGCGCTGGCAAATGGGAGGGCTCAGTGGGCTTCAGGGACCGCACCCATGAGGAGCGCCCGCCCTGCGCCCGCACTCAGCATGCTCAAGCAGGGAGCTACCACTACGCAAAACTGCTGGGCCCGTTGGGCGGCAAAAGGAACTGTGACTGCTCTGCGTCTAAGTCATGGTCCGCACATGGTGAGCGCACCGCGCGCACCGCCGCAAACGTTGAGCGCGCGCCTCCTCCGGGGCTGCCGGACCCGGCGCCATCAGAGCGGAACGCACGCGTGCCGGCCACACGTCAGCACCGCAAATGCCATCCACCAAACAGCGCCCACCGCCCACAAACAGCGCACAAGAAGCCAGCGCAACATGGCCTTGCGCGCGCCTCCTCGCGCGCTGCCCAAGGTCCCAGGAAGAGAGACACCCACGACAGCCCTCACGGCGCCCTCCCGTAGCCCAGCTGCGCGTGCATGAAGCTCCTCGGCTCGCACGCCGCCAGGTCCAGCGCCTCAAAGCCCGGCGGGTCGGGCCCGCCGAACGGCGCCGCCAGCCGCACCGGCCCCAGCCGCCAGTCGTTGCGCAGCAGCTCCACGTTGCGCTGCGCCTTGGACAGCTCCTTATACGAGCGGTCCACGTGGTCAAACGCCAGCAGCAGCCGCTGCTCGTGCGTCAACCGGCCGCCGCCGTTGCCGTCGCCGCCGCGGCCCCGACGGCCGCCCCGCCCGCGCCCGCCGTCGTCCTCCTCGTCCTCGCTGTGGCTGCGCGCGCGCCGGCGCGGCCGGCCCATGCCGGGGATGAAGCCCAGCAGCCCGGTGCGCTTGACCAGCCACAGGCCCAGGAGCCCGCCCACCGCCATGGCACCCAGCCGCGTGTGGCTTGTGTGCAGCGCCTGCGGCGGCGAATGCACGCGGGTGCCGGTGAGCTGTAGGAGGGTGGCTGCTGCATTCAAGTCGTGCGTTCGCGGGCTGACGTCAAGGAGAGCGGCTCAGGGCAACGGGCGTGGGGACGGACCTTGGCGGCGGCGGCGGCGCAGGCGTGCACCGTGTTGTGCGGCTTGCTGGTCAGCGCGTTGACCTGCGAGGGTGGTGGCAGAGGCGCCAGCACCAACAGCAGCGGCAGTGGCAGGTCGCTTGTCGGCTCAGCTCACAGTGCAGGGCGCCTGCGTGCGGCGCACCAGGCCACGCCCGCCGCGCGGAAAGACGCAAGCCCGCTCAAGAGAGCGAAGCGCAGCCATGGGTGCGGGACGAGCTGATGGGTGCTGGGTCATCGGTGCTGGCGGAGGGACTGGGCAGGCACCCTAGATGGGCAGGCACTTTCCCTGGATGGGCAGGGACTTCCCCTGGCGTCAGCGCACCGGGTTGGCCGTGACGACGCTCGTGTTGTACACGACGGCGCCCTGGCCGCCGCCCTGCGGCTCGAGGCCCACGTTCTGCATGAGGCGCTCCTGGATGATGGAGTTGGCCTCGAAGCGCACCGTCAGCAGCCCGCGCACCGTCCACATGTCGTCCTGGATGAACTACGGGGCGGGCGGGTCAGGCGCGTGGGAGGGGAGGGCGGGGCAGAGGCGGCGCACCTTGGTCACGCAGGCGGTTGGGAGGCGCACCCCAGGGCACGAGGATGGGAAGGGCATGTGAGGGAGGAGGCCGCGCGGCAGAAATGCATGTGCTGCGGCGTCCTGGCGCGGCCACCGGCAACCGTTTGGCAAAGCAAGGAGAGCGACGAGGAGTGCGCACCTGCGGCATGCTCTCGATAAACTCCTGCTTGAAGAGCCCCCAGAAGGACTCGCCGTAGAGGCGCAGCAGGAACGCGTAGTCCTTGGTGTTGATGGCGCGGCTGCTGTTGCTGCGCTCGCCAAAGTCGGCCGTGCCAAACGTGGACAGTGCCTCGCCGACCTCCACCACCTGCGCCACACGCGCGCATGGACAGCAGAACCGGCCTGCCTACACCTCTCAGCACCACCTCAGCAAGCCGCAGCGTGGTGCCGTGCATGCACGGCCCACGCGAAGGTGGTGGGCGCCCTCGCTGCGGCGATGGGACAATGCTGCGTTGTGCAGACCGCGAGCGGTGGGCATGCGATGGACGCTCGGACCTGCGCCTTGCAGCTGGGCTGTTCTCACCATGCTCGCGCTGGCACCCCTCCCCTGCCCTCCTCTGCACCGCCAGCGGCAAGCCCCGACTGTGTGCGCCGCGGCCCGAGCGCACCCGGTGCAGCAGCTCGAGGTGCGCGGCGCCAGACCACGACGAGGGCTTGAACGGGTGCTCCATGCCCAGCGTGGCCATGTCCCGCTTGACGCTGCTCAGCAGGCGAGTCAGTGCCTTGTACCTGCGTGTGCGGTGTGTTGGCGCGTGAGAGAGGCGGATCTGCCTGTGCACCTCTTGGGCCCGGCCACCGGGCGCATTTAACGCCCCCCAGCAGCACGAAAGGCAAACGCGCGTGCGTGGCGCAGGCGGGCTCTGTTGCTGCAGGTCCCGCGGGTGCCGGGCCCACAAGCGGCGCCCCTGCGCGCTCCGCCAGATCCGGCCCACCCTGCAGAGCGGCTCACTCGCCTGTCCATGGCGTTGCTGCCGGTGCGGGCCAGCAGCACGTCCTGTCTGAACCTGGCCGCCTGAGGCCGCCCGTCCACGGACGCCCGCAGCGCGAGCGCTCCCGCGCCTCCGCCCGCCACCGGATCCACCAGCGCGCCGCCCCCGCCGTAGGGCACCACCGCGCCCTGCGCTGGCGGTGCTGCGGGCAGGCCCAGGCTGACTGGCGTGAGCGGCCCTGCCGCCGTGGCGGGGAGCGCGGCGGGCGGCGCGGCGTCCCGAGCTGAGGGCGGGGGCGGCAGGGACATGTGGCGGCTGCTCGGGAGGACGCTGGTGGAGACGCTGTGGCCGAGGTGGTGCGCGTGGTGTTGGTGCAGGTGGTGGGGGTGGAGGGCGGCGGCGAGCGGCGAGCAGGGCGTGCCGACGCTGCCGGCGTCAGAGTCCAGGTCGTTGATGGGGCGGCTGGAGGGGCTGTGGAAGTTCGGGTCCGGCAGGAGCAGAGGCACGCCGTCGTGCCCTTGCTGCGCTGAGGGGCCGTTTGCGGCGTATGCGCTCGAGGCAGACGCGGCGGTGGCGGCGTGCTGGTGCGCATCCGCCAGCGATTGCTGCTGCACGGGCGACTGCTGCTGCTGCTGCTGCTGCTGGAGCTGAAGGTGGTGCGACGCGCGATGCCACCCGCCCCTGCGTTGCTGGTGGCTCGTGGCGTTGGCCGTGCTTGCGGACGAGAGGTGGTGCTGCCACGAGTGCGGCACGTCGCCCCAAGGCGAGCTGGCGCGTGAAAGGGACGACGGCCCGAAGCCGCTGCGGCCTCCGAGCTCCTCCACCTGCAGCATCGCGCGCGGACGGCTGGATGGAGGAGCTGTCGAGGCACCTCGATGAGGGGCGCTGTGCCCGCCGGCGGCCACCTAATCGACTGATGCACGCGCGCTTGGTGGTGGAGTGGCGTGGCGCAGGCGAGTCAACTCGGAGTTCGGCGGCTCGGGGCGCGTTCGGGTCGCGTCAGAGGCCTATAGGGGCTTTGCGTCGCCGCTGAGAAGAACGTTCCAGCGGCTCGTCAAGGGGTGGATTGGCAGACGCCGTGGTTCCACGCTCCTGGGTTTCCTCCCTCCCTGGTATGATGAGCGCACGGCACACATCGCGCACGAACCTCTCCACCTGTCGGTGGGCCGCAGACGGGGCAGAGTGAGGCGTCGTGATGAGCAGCCAGCACACGCAGCTGGTGCGGGCTCAGCAGGAGCAGCTGCACACCAAGCTCCAGCAGCTGGGCCTCGCGCTGCCCCTGGCGTCGGTCCCGCTCCTCAACCACCCGCTCGCCCAGCTCATCCTCCAGGAGGCGGACGCACGCCTGCAGCAGCAGCACAAGCAGCAGCAGCAACAGCAGCATGCGGACGGCAGCGACGTGGTGCAGGCGGTTGACCAGTCTGGCCGCCCGCGCGACGACGCCCAGCAGCAGCAGCAACAACCGCAAGGCCCGCGATGGCTCTGCATCGACGTGCCGGAGGCAGAGCAGCTGCGCGAGGCGCAGCAGGAGGAGAGGAGGCTGCAGGCGCAGCTGGCCGAGCTGCAGGCCGTCGACCGCCTCCTGACCGCCGGCATGGACAAGGCAGAGGCCAGCAAACAGCAGGTGGGCGCGCCTCCTCTCCTCAGCATGCCGCGCACTTGCTGTGTTGGCTGCCTGGCGACCTCAGCTCAGGTGCTGGGCTCCGAGCACGTGGAACGTTGCACCCGGGCAGTGTTTGGGACTCGTGCACCACCACCGCCTCCTCGCAGGTGGCGGCGGCGCTGTCGCTGTGCAACGACCGGCTGTCCAGCCGCCGCGCCTCGCTGCAGCAGCTCAACCTGCGGGCCAACGAGGTGCTGTCCACGCTGCTGTCAGCGCTGCAGGTGCGTTGCCGGTCCCCGCTGCCGCCGCACGCAGGACACGCCAGGCCGGGGCACGATGGGAGGCTCTCCGTGTGCTGGCAGCGCCGGCGGGCGCCTCCCACGCACGGTGGATGCCACGCAACTCGCCGCGTCCTCAACGCCACCCCGAGTGGCAGTGACACGCGTGTGCGCTGCCGGGTGGGCGGGCGCCTGCGTGTGCGCGCTCGGCGACCGCAGAACGTGCTGCAGCTGCTGCGCATGCACCGGGCGAGCTGGCTGCTGGTGGCGGCCGACGCGTCGGGCTACGAGGCGGCCAACCTCGCCTACAACGACGAACTGGCCAAGTGAGGTCGTCCGTTGGGGGTCGGGGGGGCTGTATGGGACTGCCGCGGAGGGGGAGGGCGTACGATCGTCATGCGGCTGTGTGAGGACTCACGGGCGTCACCAAGCTCTGGCAGGGCAGTGCGCTTTCATTCCAGCCCACCTCTGGCCAGACATTCGGCTGTCGTTTCACGTGTGCCGCCCGGACGCAGGCAGCTGGTGCGGCCGTACGTCACCTCGGCGGCGCACGCCCTGCAAGCCGGCGCGGCGCTCGCCACGCCCGCGCCGCCCGGCGCGCCTCGCTGGCTGTCCTCCGCGGCCACGCCCTCGCGCCGCGCGTCCATGCAGCACGCAACATCGCCGCGCCTCGCCGGCGGCGGCGCGGCGGGCAGGCTGTCGCTGGGCGGCGGCGCGGCGGGGCTGCTGCAGGGGTTGGCGGCGGTGGCGGCAGGCCTGCCGGGGGCGGCGGGGGCGGTGGGCTCCACCGGCCAGGAGCTGGACGCCCGCATGGCAGAGATGTACCGCCTCAGGTGCGCGCGCGCGCGTGGAGGGCGTACCGCCGTGTTTGTGATGGAGGGGCGCGTGAGTTCAGGGGCAGGCGGACCGCAGCCGCAGTGTGCGCTTGCGTGCGGGGCACGTGTTGACCGCAGGGTCGCCTACTGTTTAGGTGAGATGGAGGACGTGACGGCCACTACCAAGCTGGCGGGCCTCCGCGCCGAGGTGCGCCGCCCAGCCCCCCCGTGCCCCACACGGCAGCCACACTGCTCGACACCCACAGCTCCGTCGCCTGTGGGGCCTGCAGTGACGGGGAACGCCTGACAGCGACTCTGGGCAGCGCAGTGGCTAGGCTCCAAGCTGCCGAGTCGTTGTCGTTCGCGTGCGGCCGCAGATCTCGCAGCTGGCACACCTCGTGGCGGAGCAGCAGCGGGGGCCGTCCTCCTCCTCGTCGTCGTCCTCCGCGTCGGGGGCGCCGGGCGCCTCGGCGGGCGCTGGGTACGCGCCCTGGCTCAACGCCGCCGAGTGCGAGCGGCTGGCGGCGCGCGTGCACGCGCTGCAGCACGACGTCTCCGGGTGGGTGGCTGGGCGTGCGCCTGGGGCGGCAGGCCGCTGGCGCGAGGAGCCTGTCACAGCAGCCGCGCCTGGGGGGCTGTCTGCGGGCGTGCGGTTTGCGCCTGTTGCGACGCCTGGGTGGGGCCGGGTTCCCAGTTGCGTAGGCGCAGCGCGTGTGGAACGTGCGGCGGCGCGGGGACGGCACGCTGGGTGCGCTGCGGCTGCCTCGCTGGCTGCAGGCTGCTGAAGCAGGAGCTGCCGCAGGTGGTGGACCAGGTGGGCATGCTGCAGGACACGTACGTCCTCAAGGTGAGCGAGGCGCTTTTGTGAGCCTGTCAAATTCGCCTCCTCTGTGTGCGGTGACCGTGGCGCCGCCCCAACGGAGCGATGGCGTTGTTCTCCCTTTCTCCATGCCGTGGTGGCCGAGGTGTGGTCGCTGGTCGCTGCGCTGCGCTGTGTGGCCGCAGGGTGACTTTGAGCAGGAGGCGGCGCGCCACGAGCTGCAGATCCAGCAGAAGAAGCGCGTGCTGGCCACGCTACAGGCCTGGGGCAGCCACAGCCTGGTGCTGGACAAGCTCCGCGCCGCAGAGCGAGCCAAGCTACACGTGAGGGCGGGGTGCCGCTGCTGATCGCTGCCGGGCGGGGGCTCCGCATGCGGCCTGTGCTCTCCTGTTCCTCGGACGTGGCGTGTGCTCTCGTTTGATTCAATGTGTCCGCGGCGTGGCTTGTGCTCTCCTGCCTCCACGTGCCGAGAGCGCGGCCGCCGAGGCCGAGCGACGTTTCGCGTCGTGCGCGCGTCGTGCGGCGTCGCCTGCCCGCGCAGGACCTGTACAACATGGTCCAGGACTTGACCGACACCCTGGCCGAGCTGATGAGCACCGTGCAGCTCCGGCAGCAGCGCTACGACCACGCCGCGGTGCTTGCGCCGTCGTCCTCGCTCGGGGCCAACGCCGCGTCAGCACCGCAGCTCTCGTCGCCCGCGCCGCCCTCGTCGGCCGGCGGCGCGGCGGCGGCGCGGTCGCCGGCGGCCGCCGCCTACCAGGCGGCGTGGCAGGGCCAGCAGGCGCGGCAGCAGATCCCCGAGGGCTCCTTCCTCGATGCGCTGTTCGAGACGCTGCAGGCGCCGGGGGCGGCGGCGGCGGCGGCGGCGTCACGCGGCGCGCACGGCGATGGGCAGGGCGGCGCCGTCCCGGCGCCCGCCACCGTGCGCTCGCTCACGTCGGCGATCGCGCAGCTGCACGACGCCCTTAGCTCGACGGCGGCGGCGCTGGCTGGCGCGTCCGAGCGCAGGATGCCCGAGCTGGTCGCCGCGGCCAGGGCCGGCGCGCAGAGCGCGCACGCCGCGCTGTGCGGCGAGGGGCCCGCGGGCTCGGCGGCGGCGGCAGAAGGCGTGGGCGGCACGAGGAGCGACGTGGCGGTGCGGCCGGTTATGGCGGACCCCGAGTTCACGTCGGCGCTCGCCGAGCTGGAGCAGCTCAACGTGCAGCTTCAGGTGCGCGATTCGGCGGTCCCCTGCTTCTCGTCTGGCTGCAGTGTGTGTGTCTGTGTGTGCCACACACAGATCATCTTGCATCGGAACGGGCCACCGCCCATTCGTCATGCAGGGCAGTGAGCAGCAGCGGGGAAGAGGCACCAGCCCAAACCAGCCCCAGCCAGGACACGCAGAACCTGGCTGCACGGCACGCACAGCTGCGGTGCCGTCGACGACGCGTGCACTGCTGCGGCGGGCGACCTCGCCGCCCTCTTGCGTCGTGGCTGCAGGACGCGGCCAACTCGATCGTGTCGACCAGCAACGCCTGCCAGGCCTACGAGCACCGCCGAAAGGAGTTCTCGGACCTGGAGCGCTCCGTCTTCCGGCTCTTCCACAACGAGCCCGACAAGCTCATGGTGGGGCTGCAAATGGCTTGCTGGTCGTGCTGGGCTCGTGCTGGGCTCGTGGCGCCTGGCAGGCTGGATCAACACGGTGTGCTGGATCAACACGGTGTGCACGTGAGCCGCGCTGCCCCTCCCTCTTGCTGCGCCGCCGCAGGATGCGCTGTCCAAGCTCCAGTGCCGGCTCGACGCGCTCAACGCCGTGGCGTGAAGGCGCCGCGCAGCGCCGCTTGTTTGCCGTTGCCGGCCGCCTGGCCGTGGAAAGTGGATCACGCGCTCGCAACGGCAAGGATGGCAAGAGCATGGCAAGAAGAAGATGTCGGATCAATCCCATCCAGCTGCAGTCAAGGCACGCCCACCACGGCAGAGCGAAAGCACGATCGAGACCGCCGGGTTAGGGGTAAGGGGAGGCCGCCGGGTTTAGGGGTAAGGGGTAAGCGTGAGGGCGCACGCTTCGGCAATCCAGGACGCTCCACATGCAACCGGCCGCACCAGCGATGCGTCCTCACGAGGCGCGGGAAAGCCACTGCAGCAGGCTAGGATGCTGCGCCGGCCCCCCGCCCGCGTGCCGCGAGGGCGCGTGGTGCACCACGCTCGACGCGCCGTGCCACTGCCCGCCCGCCCCGCTGCCGCTCTGCCGGCCGCTGCCCGGGCCCTGCTGCTGCCACGGCGGCGGCGTCCCCGGCCTCGCGCCCGCCACCACGCCGTTGCTGCTCTCCGCGCGGGAGACGGCGGGCGTCCGAGGCAACCAGGGCGTGCCGCTGTGCTGCTGCTGCTGGTACTGCTGGGCATCCGGAGGGCCGCTGTACGAAAAGCCAGACTGCTGGCCAGAACGCTGCTGCTGGCCCCACCCTTGGCTGGCGCTGCCTTGGCTGGTCGGCCCGGCGTGCAGCCAATGCGCGGCGGGCGCCGCCTCGCCCGGTGCATCCACGCCCGGTGGCAGCAACGGCTGCTGCTGCTGCTGCTGGTAGTGGTGGTGGGAGGTGCTGTGGAACGGGTGTGCGTTGGCGGGCTGCTGCGCGTCCACGTGGCCGCCGCGTGCGGGCTCCGAGTACGGGCCCGCTCTGGCGTGGTCGTAGGCGCCGGCGGAGGCGTGCCGCGGCGCCACGTCGGGAGGGTAAAGCGCGCCGCCTGCTGCCGCCGCCGGCGCGGCGCTGGCGAGCGGCGCGTGGCTGGGCGTCCACGTGGGCAGCGGCCGCGCCGCGTGCTGCATGCTGCACACGCACGCACGCGCGCGTGCGCACGCAACGGTTCGCAAAGGTTTGGAGACAAGGAGGAGGAGGAAAAGGAGGAGGAGGAGAGAGCGCGCGCACCTGCATGTGGCGAGCCAGGGCATGCACGCGTTGATGTGCCCCAGCACGTTGCGTATCGGCGCCATGGCCATGTTGAAGGCGGCGGCTCCGTGCCAGCCCAGCAGGCCCGCCGCGCCGCCGGCGCCCAGCGGCCCCAAGGAGTCCAGCGCCAGCGCGTAGAGGAAGGCGTCGTAGTGCACCTGGTCGGCGCGCAGCTGCCGCCCAGAGTTGATGGTGTAAAAGTCCTGCGTGCAGGGGTGGGACGGGATGGCGAGGGACGGCATGTGCGGCGGAGGCTTCTGTTCCGCTCCGGGGCGCGAGACGAGGGCTTGCGGAGGCAGCGAGGAGCGGAGTGGAAGCGGGCGCGCGCGCCGACCTCGTCGCCGCCGGGCTGAGGTCGCCGTGTGTGTGAGCGGACAATGGGGGCTTACCTTGAGGTGTGCCATGCAGCGGTACGACGCCGACTGGTACAGCCGGATCGCCGCCTCGTTGTACGTGATGACGTGCAGGTAAATAGTGTGCCACCTGCCAGTGGGGGGGAAAGCAGCAACCCCAGGCGCAAGGGCGCCACTCTTTTCGCCGCTTTGCCGCCGTGGGTCAGGCGCGCCGCGGCGCCACAGGCTTGCGCGTGTGCAAGCGCTCCTCCATCCGTGGAGCGGCATTGGCCTAGAGGGAGCGGGCAGCCGCCGCGTCCACGTCGCCGCACCTCATGGACAGCGCGCGCTGGTGCACGTGCTGCAGCAGCATGCGCGCCACGCCGCGCTTCTGCCAGGCGCGCGTGACGCCCAGCGTGAGGATGTACACCACGGGCGTGTGGCCCATGGCCGGAGAGTCCAGCCCTAGGTTGTGGCGGTCCTGTGGGACACAGGCAGCAAAGCCAGTAGCACCTCGCCCTCACCAGCCGCTCCTGCCGCAGCTCAGCAAGCCTGCCTCCCGCTGTCACAACATGCAGCGCACACAGGGCCACGCAGCGATGCCCCCCTCCTGGTCCCTTCCTCTGCTTCCCGCAGTCACACAGCTTGACCCACAGTCCTACGTAACGCACACACGCTCATGGAGGCCCTCGCTCTCCCGCGCTCACCAGGGGGTCAACCTCGTACGCGTACATGAGGCGCGCCGTGATGAAGCCGACCAGCTGGCCTGTCACCGGCCCGCCGGGCGCCACGGCAGCAAAGCTGAAGAGCCTGCAGCGAGACAGGAGGGCAGGCAGCGGCTCGGCCTCCCACTTGCCGCCCGCTCACCCACCCGCCCACCCCATGTTGGCTGCTCATCTGCCCGGGATCTGGAGCTCCTGCTCATGCACCTCGCACTGCGCCTGCACACGGGGCTGCTGCTGCTGGCTGATGCGCACCGGTCCGCAGACGTGGTGGCCTTGGTGAAGAACAAGTCGTCGTAGTCGATGGGGAAGAGCTCCTGGTGCAGCGCCTGAGGTGCAGCAAGAGCAGCGGCGTGATCAGGTAAATCTGCAGGCGCGAGCAGGGTGTGTGTGCGTCGAGGTGCGTCGGCGACGTCGGCGTCGCACCTTCAGCGCCGCGTAGTCGCATGGCTGCAGGGAGCGGAACTGCAGCTCCGGCGCTGGCTGCAGGTAGTACTGCTGCTGCTGCTGCTGCGGGATGAGCTGCGGCTGCTGCAGCGCGCTGCCGGGGTGCACGCACAACGGGGCGAGCAGCGCCGTGGCGTGGCTCATCAGGTGCAGGGGCCCACCAGGAGGCCAGCAGCAGCGTCAAGAGCAGCTGCTCAGCAAGTGGTGTGCCGCTGCTGCTAGCGCTCCTGCTCGCTGCGCTGCTTCCGCACAGACAGCAGCGTCGCCATTCGCGCGAGGAGCTGGCTCCGCGTCGTCGTCGTGAGGGCCCTGACCAGCGCTGTCGTGCGAATTGCGCACGCCGAGCAGCGTGTGTTGCGTGTGGGCTGCTGGGGCTTGCACATGGTCACTCACGCGGGAAGGAGAAGCTCCGCGTATCGAGGTGATGCAGCGTGAGCAGGATGATCCCCAAGACCCTCCTCCCAGCAGCAATTCCGCCGGTGCTCCAGCCGCTTTGGGAGCAGCACGCGCGAACGCCGTGCCCGTCACTGCGCACCGGGACCCCAAGCGCGCTGAGAAGAGCATCACGACCGACGCTCGGCGCAAGGCCACCCAGCTGTTCCAGGCCACAAGGCAGGCAGTGCAGCAGGAGGAGCAGCGGCGCCCGTCCCTGCCCACCGCGCCCCTCGTGATCCAGCCCAGCGGCCGGCCAGCACCGCGCAGCACACCGGCGCCCTCTCAGCAGCAGCCTGAGCCAGAGGCGCCGGTGCCCACCGTCGAGCAGCTCATGGCGGCTCCGCGCTTCGGCGTCAACGCCCGCGAGCTCATCCTCCGCGCAGCGGCCTCCGCCTTCGCGCCGCCTCCCGGCCAGCAGCCCGCAGCGAGGCCCGGCCAAGGCAGCGTCCCCGCGCCGTCAAGCACCCACCACCCGCCAGCGCCGCCGGCGAGGGAGCCGCTCGTCGTGCTACGGTTCCAGCCCACCAAGCTGCTGGACGCCCTGCCGCCGGCGCAGCGGCCCCAGGTGCGGACGTCCGCCACATCCGCCTGCCGCCCCCGAGGAAAAGGCCCCATTTGGTGGCCACCGCATTTGTCGCTCCGGCGCTGGAACGCCACGCCGAGACGCAGACCTGATGGGCAGCGGGGCGGTGCGCAGGTGCAGTACGTGCCGCGCAGCACGATACCGCGGCTCACCCGGCAGGGCTGCTCCGACGCGCTGCTGGGCGGCTACCTGGCGTTGCTGGCAGGGCTGCTCAAGCTGGCGCCGCCGGGCGACGACGCAGCGGCCGTGCGGGTGCGCCGCCGCCGCACCACCTGCTCCCTAGGGCGACCTGACGGCGTGGGTGAGATGCGACTGCGTTTCATCTGAGGCATGCGCGCCGTGCCGTCTCGCATTGCAGGCGATCAAGGCAGACGGCGCCCTCGTCGCGCTGGCCTGCGCCACGGCCTCAGCGCACGAAGCGTGGGTGTACCGCCAGGTGCGCCGCCGGCAGCCCCGTGCCCGCCGTGCCGCTCCGCCCACGTGCGGAACAGCCCCGCCTCCGCCCTGCCACTCGCCAGCGCCACGCCGCCCACGTCTGGCGCCCGCCCGCCTTCCCCACCCACACAGCGGCGTGCCCCAGGCACGCCTCACACATCAGCTTGCCACAAGGCTGGCTGCGCCTGACATTCCATTCATTCATTCAAGCTACACGCACTCACCTGGTGTGGCCCACGCACGCGTGCAGGTGGCGAGCAAGGCGGCGTACAGCCAGCAGGCCGCCAAGGCGCTGGCCACGCGCGCCTCGCTGCTGGAGCACGCGCCGGCGACGCAGCTCGACGTGCTGCTGCGCGCGCACGGGCTGCCCGGCGCCGACCACCTGCGGCGGCAGCAAGAGCCCAGGGGCGGCGCGGCGGGGTCGCTGCGGTACGCGGGCCAGCCGCCGGCGGCGGTGGCGGCAGCGGAGGAGGAAGACGACGACTTGTTTGGAGAACGGGACGCGGATGGGGAGGGCGACGAGGACGACGCGGAACGGCGCGTGGAGGAGCTGTTTGCTGATGATGGGAGTGGCAGCGACGGGGATGGTGGCGGGAGGGCGGAGGCGCCTGGGACGGCGAGAGTCGGCAGCAGGGTGGGTGGGGCGGAGGCGGCGGAGGCGGCGGAGCCGTCGTCGCGGGCTGTGGTTGAGGACCGGGCGGCGAGCGGCGGCGTGGAGGAGCAGCGGGAGGGCGCGGGAGTGGCAGCGACTGGCAGCGCGGGCGATGCAGGTGGAGGGGTGGCGGAGGCGCGCGTGGCAGCGCGGGGCGCACCGGTGGGAGCGACGGACCAGCAAGCCGTGCGTGAGGGGCCGGCGGAAGCGGAGAGGAGCGCAGCGGACAGTGGCGGCGGGGGTTCGGCATCATCACCGTCAGCGGCGGCCGCTGCGGCGCTGGAGCGCAAGCGCCGCCAGGCGCTGGACGC
>VFQP010003348.1_pt1 | contig 16364 bp, 15 predicted proteins | sample 3512351 | NCBI WGS metagenome assembly VFQP01 (sample SAMN10412372, study PRJNA504923) | tailings metagenome | isolation source: Relicate 1 Philex TSF1 revegetated site | place: Philippines: Tuba, Benguet | collected 2017-08-29 | reverse complement strand
TCCCCGCCGCGCGGCGCCGCCGCCGCCGCCACGCCCAGCCCGCCGCCGCCGCCCTCCCCGTCCCGCTCCGCGTCGCCGCCACGGCCCATCTCACCCACCAGCGATGGCAGCAGCGGCGGCGGCGGCGGCGGCGGCGGCGGCGGCATGGGCGCCGGCCCCACCTCCGCCGCGCCGCCGCGCCTCCCGCCCTCGGCCGCCTCCTCGCAGCTCTCCTCCCGCTCGGGGCTCGTCGCGCCGTCGCCGGCGGCCAGCCGCGGCGCCCGCGGCCCCGGCAGCCTGGCGCCGCGCGCCACTCCCGCCAGCGCCGGCGGCGCCACGTCCTCCTCGGCCTCGGCGGCGCCGCCGCCGGCGCGCCGCCCCGCCTCGTCCGGCGGCGCGCCGCACGCCGTGAACCAGCAGCCGCCCACGCGGCGCGTGACGGGCCCTTGGAAGTTCACGGGGCTCAAGAAGCAGGTGCTCGAGGGGGGCAAGGCGGCGGGCGGCGCGGGGGAGCCGCCGGCCGCCGGCGCCGAGGGGGCGGACGGGGGAGCGCCGGGGTCGGCGTGAGCCCGCCCCGCGTCTGTTTCCTTGCGGCATCGCCTGGCCCACGACAGTTTGGGTCTCAGCGGAGCGACTGAGGGTGGGGCGAGAGAGCTGTGGCGCCGGAGAGCTGCTGTGGAGTCGGTCGGAGTGTGAGGCGGCGCGCGCGTGCTCCGCCCCCCGGTCAAAGGAGCGTGGCGGCGCTGAGGGATGCGCCGGCGGCCCGCTGCCGGTGGGACGGGCGTGGCGCGTGGAATGGAGAGCGTCGCCTCGGGTTGCGTTTGGCGGGGAGGGGAGCTTGCGCGAGGCGCTCGCTGCGGCCTCTCCCCAGGCCTGGACACCCAGCGTCCATCTGTACACGTATCGTCTGTCGAGGGCCCTGAGGACGCAGCAAGGGAGAGGCGGCCGCGCCGCGACCCGGTGTGGCGTGTGCAGGCGTGCGCGAGTGGCTCATGCGGGCCCGAGGGGGTGGGGGGCGACCCGGCCCCCCCTTTCGCCCTTGTGTCGCGAGCGCCCTGGTGCGCGCCGCGTCTGTGCGCGGCTAGCGAGAAAGAGAGCACGGCGCAGCGCCGGCGTCGCCGAGATTGGTTTCGGGTTCCGCTCCCGCCCTCCCCCCCTCTTCATGTTTATCATCGTGTGCTTTGATGACGGCGCTGCTGCACGCCCTCCGCTGCCCGCACGGGCCCTTTGATGATCCCTCGGTGCGCCAGCGGCGCCTGCTCCGCGGTGGGAGAGAAGGGAGAGCGGCGCTCCTGGGCGAGTTCGTCTGGCAATGTGCTGGCGGATGAGGGTGGCGCCTGCGGGGGAGCGTGCGAGTGAGCGAGAGGGCGGTCGCCAGCAAACGCCGGCGGCGCACTGCACGTGTGCGCGGCATGCAGCATGCAGCGCCGCACGGGCTGCGCCCCCCATCTGTTCCTCTTGACCAACCGCTGAGCCCCTCCACTCCATCCTCTGCGCCCTGTACCACCCCCACCCTCACCTTCTTCCCGCCTGCAGACCCGTCTTGCTCTGCGTTTCGGTGTCTCCCGCTTTCCCTTTCACTGCCCCCCTTCCCTGGCTTGAGCGGACCAGCATGACAGCACTTCGGGCCGGGCGGACGCGCGCCGCCGCCGCCGGCACTGCCGTGACACGGACGGAGGACAACTGCAGATGTGTGTGTGTGCGTGCGCGGGCTGGGCCGTGGTGCGGTGGGGCCTGCGGCAGGCCCCCCCCGGCGGCGTTTGCGCTCGCGTGCGGCGCCGGGCGCACGGCCCCTGCCCACTGGCTGCGTGTGTGTGGGCGGTGGAGGCGCCGCGGCGCGGCGGGCGGTTGGCATGGCTGGTGGGATGGCCGCTGCGCGCCTGTGGCAATGAGGGGCCCGCCGTACCGCGCGATTTGAGGACATGCAGCGCCGCACGGGCGTCCCTGACCCTGTATGCCGCGTGAGCGATCGAGGGAGGCAAAGGCGCCGCGTCCAGCGACGAGTGAGCGGTCTGCACAGCGGACGGGTCGAGTGTGTGGCGGTGGCCGCTGGCTGGTTGGCGAGTTGGCGTTGAGGCCTGGTGCTTGCAGGCGCGCTGCCGCGGTGGGCGGGGGCGCTCTTTTCGGGCGCTCTTTTCGGGACTCCAAAGAAGCAGCGCGTTTGAGTTGGTGGCAAGCGGGTGGGTTTGGTTTGGTGGGGACACGGTTCGGCGCCAGGACGATGGCGACCCTGTGGCACGCGGCGGCGGCGGTGGTGCGAGACCTTCGTGGCTGCTGGCTGCCGCGCCCCGCTGGGGGGGCGCCTATGTGCGCTTACTTGTTTGTGTGGTCGGGCGTGGTTGGTTGGGAGGGGGCGCGAGGGAGCTGGGCGGCCTGCTTGCCCAACGGGGCGTGTGTGCGGGGCCTCCGCGTCGCCTCCCTCTGCCCGCGTCCCTGGCTTTGTGGGCGGGTGGGTGGGCGCTGGCTCACCACGCGCGCGGCGTCGAGGCGGCGGGCGCTGGGCGCGTGGGCGGGCGCGGAGGCGCGCGCGTGGCGGTGACGCTAGGGAGGTGGGCGCACGCGGCGGCGGCTGCGGCGGCGGCGGTGGGGCGCACGGTGCCTGGCGCAGCACGCGGAGATTGACAGTGGGCGCTCCAGCGGTGGCTGCTCGACGCAACGTGTGACTGCTATCGTTCCGCGCGATCCGGCCGCCGTTCCGCCTGTGAGTGAGAGTCGTGTGGGGCATGGGCTGCTGGAGCCGGGAGGCGGGCGCGTCGTGCCTTGTTCTTGCGCCGTTTCCGTCCCGCTGGCACACGCCGAGGGGAGGCGCCTGGGACTTGGCAGCCCGACCCGCCCGCCCGCCGACTCGCCCCTGCTCCGCTGCGCTTTGGGCAGCGCACAACACGCCTGCCGTCGCGCCGCGCCCGCCCACCCACGCCCCGCCCGCGGGACTCCTCTTGCGGCGCGCACCCCCTCCCCCGCGCCCCTGTTTGTTGTACCAAGGTTCGCTTCCACTCCTGCCCGGGTGTGAAACCCCTTCTCTGTTGTGGTTCCGTTGTCGGTCGGCAGCCTGAGCGTACCGGTACTAGCCCTGTTCCCGCTAGCCCTTCATAACAATGATGAGTGTCTCCTGGCCAGCGCCCTCGTAGTCATGCCAAAAGGGAGGCGCGCCGCTCGTGTACCGATGGTGACGCGGCGCGGGGTGAGACCCCGTCACCTCACAGCGCTTGAAGAGAGCGTTGACACTGGTTGGATGACTCGAGAGCCCTGTGTGTGCCTTTGCGTGCGTGCCGCGCGACCAGTGGTGAAGCAACAACGAGCGACCCGTGGGGCCCCTGTGTCATTGAGTGGCGCCAGCGACAGGCCGGGTGGGCGGCTTTGACTCACACAGTGGTGTGCAGCTATTCCTTATCTCTCTCCGTCGCGAGGGCGTGTGCGCGGTGGTGTTGCATGACGGTGGCGGCGACGGGCCTTTGCTCCGTGCGCGCTCTTTGCCCCCTCTCGTAGTCGTGGTGGTGGTGCTGAGAGGTGCGCGAGGTTTGGCGGACGAGCGCGAGGTTCTGGGAGCGACAGGGAGCAGCCGTGTGTGGTGGAGCAAGTTGTTGCAGCACGGCGGCGGGCGCAGCAGGAGAGCTGGGTGGGCTGCCTGCTCTCCCCCAGCGTGCTTTCATGGTTTCGTTCGCTCCGCACGGCACGCAGCGACCACAGGGACCTGCTCAGCACTGCTGCTGCCGCATCTCGAGGGAGGAGGACGGGCCTGCCGCCGCTCCCTCAGTGCCCCGTGCAACAGCACTGACCCGCCTCCTGAGACGTCGCATGTGATTCCACGAAGCCCAGGTCCAAAGGACAACCAACCATCGAGCGTAGTGCGAAACACGCGCGAGCGAGAGTGCTCCTGAGGGCAGCCGTCTCCCAAGGCAGCTCCAGGGCAGCGGGCAGCTCCAGCGCATCTGCGCCAGCTCGGGTTGCAAGGTGGCTGCTCCTCGCTGGGGGACTCCACACGCTGCTGTTGTGCCCCTCGCTGGTCCGGAGCCGCCGGGCGCGCGTTGGTTCTACCCCCTGCCGCGTCCCCGGCCACGCCCCCTGCCCCTCCCGCGGCCCCTCCCTGCGCGCACACATGCACACGTGCATGCCGACGCTGTTGCGGGCGCCGGATCGAGCACTGCTGCCTGCACGGCGGGCACCTGACATCTGAGAGAGAGCGCACCTGCCGCCGCCTTGACCTTGACCTGCCGCTGCTTGGGCTTGTCAATGTCGACCAGCAGCGTGTCGAGGTTGAGGCTGTCTGGCAGAATGTAGTAACGAATGTTGTTGCCGCGCACGCTCAGGTGGTCTAAGCTGACGGGGCTGCGGCCCTTGGCCGTCAGCTTGACTGCCTTGAGGTGCGTGTTCATGGCAATGTCCACGCCTGCGCAGCGCGCCAGGGATGAGAGCAGGTACCTGTGCTGCTGGGGCGCTCCTGGGTGCGCCTGGGGGAGATTGCGTTGTGGTGCCCGGTCTGCGCCCACCCCCATCAGCCTGCATGGCGACGCTGACGCCAGCACAGGCGCCCGGCCGCTTAGCAGCTTCGCGCTGCTTGCTGCGCGCACCGGTGATGGTGCCCTGAATCACCGACCCGTTCTTCAGCTCAATCTGCACCGTCTCGTTCGACAGCTTCATGAGGAACCTGCGAGTCGAGTGCACCATGCGTAGCGACGCCGCTCGCACTGCAGCGCCATGCGCTCGCGCTGTGACTGGAGCCTGGAGATCTTTGCAGGCGGCCCCCACACAGCGCGGGAGGGAGAGCGCACCAGCCAGCGAGGCTATGTGCGCACCTGACTAGCTTGACCATCTTGACGCCTGGCCGCGCGCAGCCGCAGCCGCTGCTGCCGCCCGCGCTCCTGGGCCTTGCCTGGGCTGTGGGTCAGATCGTCACAGGTGATGAGAGGTGCAGTCTCTTGAGAAGGCTATAGATTGGCTGGCAGCTCCACAGGTCCACAGCGGCACGCTGCACGGCTGCCCATGGGGGGTGCAAGCCGCGTCAGGACCCAGATCGACTAGGGCTCCTCCGCGCGCCATTTGTTCGAACTGCTCGCTCGTCCTGACGAACTCAGCACCGAACGCGCACAGTCAGGATGCTCTTGCTTGCGTCGCCGGCCGTGGTCGGCGCCCCCTCGGTGGTCCTGGCGCGCCTGAGCGAGGTCTCGGCCTCGACCGCGCTGCCCGTCTTCAGCTCGGCCTGCGCCTCGGCGTGCACCTCCTCCTCTGCGTCCTCAGCGTGGTCAGCAGCGCCTGGAGGCAGCAGCGGGCCGCACGCTCGGCGAGCGCGCGTGGTCGCGAGCGCCACGCGCGAACTCGAAGCCGTGAGAGCCAGGAAGCGCCGGCGACCGCGCCGCGGGGATTCGTCCTCCTCTGACGACGACGAGTTCGTCTTCCCGGAGAGCGGTGGGGGAGGCGGAATGGGACCCTCGCACCCAGGAGGAGGAGCGGGCGGGGGCTGGGGCAGCGGGAGCAGCAGCGGCGGTGGCAGCAGCGGCTTTGGCGGTGGAGCGGGCGGCTTTGGCGGCCGGCGCGGCCTCTACTCGGAGGGCTTCAACGCCTGGAACCGGGCGCTCCTCGAAACCGCGTGGTGCGTGGCCGGCCGGGGGGCAGGGTGCGGCACCAGCCTCCTCCACACCTCCTCTGGGCCTCTTCTAACACGCGTGTGCACAACGACGAATTTCGTGCCCGCAGGCTGTGGCAAGTCGTGTCAGGCGCCACGCTGCTCCAGGCGCTGCACTTCCTCGTGTGCGGCGAGGCGCAAAAGGCCGCTGCCACGGGCGGCGCCTCTGCGGTTGCGGCCACGGCGTCGTGCCTGGCCGCCGCCGCCGCCGCCGCCGCCGCCACGGGCGCCACGGTCGAAGCGCCCGGCGGCCCCGCCGCGCCGCCCGCCGCGGCCTGAGGGGCGAAACGGGAGCGTTGCAGCACACGGACGCTGACGTTGTGTGCGTGTCTCTGGAGAGCCGGACCGCACAGCAGCTGTGCGCGTTGAGCGCGTGGAGGGCTGCCTTCCTCGAGGCCTGCGACGGTTGTATCCCTTTGCGCGCGGTAGAGCCTGGGGCCGGACGCCGTTTCATCAGGGGCTCGCCGCAGCTTCTGCTTCCCCGCACTTCTGTGGAGCGCTGGAAGTGCGGCGGTCGCCATGGGCCGGGCCGTCGTGCGGATCCCGCCCTGCATGTAGTTTACGCCACCAATCCGCGCCGAACCACTGTTGTATTTCATTCCTTCGGGGCAAAGTTGCCCTCGCGTTCTGGGCAGGCTCCTCCTGTACGACCAGACACAGGCCGCGTGACCCGTAGCACACGTAGATGATGGAGCGACACGTGCTGGGCGGTAGCATCTCAAGGCTTTCTGGGGGGAGGTGTTGCTGTTGTTGTCGTTGTTGTATCTGCGGGCGTGGTGTTGTGACAAAGTGTTGCCTGGCCTGCGGGTGTGTGCGCTCGGCCAACTGTGCCCAGCCCGCGACGCAGCGCCCAGTGAAGGCTGTTTGCTGGCTGACCGCAAAGGGGTGGTGCAGCGTTCGCCCACCCCCCTTTTGCTGGTGACTCTGTGGGTGTGGAGGTCGTCGTTCGTGCCCGCTCTGCTCCTGCCCCCGTGCAATCGCGAACGCCCACGCGCTCTCGTCAACAATCACATTGCAGAGACGCTGCTGTCAGCGCCCAACCGATTGGGATGAATGTGCGGCAAACAACAGCAAACCAGCGCTCCTGCGTTTCTCAGGTCCCTCGCCCTCTCCGCCGCGGCACGCGCGCTGCTGGGCGGTCAGCCAGCAGACTCCGGCACGCGCGAGACACCTCGTGGACCTGCCCCCAGCGCACGCTCCTCTCCTCCGCTGCCCGGCCGCTCAGTTCACGGCCACCTCCTGCTGCCCCGCCGGCGCCGCCGGCGCCGCCCCTCCTGCCGGCGCCGGCGGGAAGTCCTCCTGCGGTCGTGTGCGAGTGCAGTCACCCCCGAGCATGTCAGCCTGCCGCCAAGCAGCCGCCTGCGCGGGCCCTTGGGCGCACACCGCCCGCTGAGCGCGCCTTCAGCTAGGCGCACCGGGTTGTAGACGACAGGGATGTAGAGCGAGCAGCTCGGACACCGCGCCACGTCCTCGCCGTTGCGCAGCTCCTCCTGCATAGGTGCACGGGCCCACGAGAGCGGCGCACGCGGGCGTGGGGCGGCGCCACCCCCACTCAACGCTCAGGGCCCCCGCATGCCGCATGCTGCATGACTCTGCGCACGGTGCAATTGCGTGCTGCTGCTGCTCCTGCTTGCGTGAGGCCAGCGCTGCCCGAGGTGCCGCCGGCGAGGGAGGTGGCCCCGCACCAGCGTGATTTGGAAGAGGTCGCCGCACGGGCAGTTGTAGGTGTACGCCTGCAGCTCCTCGTTCCACGTCATGTCCTCAATCTCAATCTCGTCGTAGGCGCCCATTGCTGAAGAGCTCCGCGCGAGCCTTTGCCGAGGTGAGCGAGAACGCGAGGAGGAGGGGAGAGGCAGCCGCGCCACGCCCTCGCCCTCTGCAGTGTGTCCTCCTGCTCCTGCTGCGCTGCGCACTTGCTCGCGCGGCCGAGCGTGTGAAGGCGGCATGGGCACTGCACCCAGGGTCGAGCACACAAGCCAGAAGCAGGCAGAGCACTGCAGCATGCTCTGAATGTGCGTCGCGGGCGTCTCTCTGGGCCCTGCAGCGGGGCCAGCCTCCCGGGCCGCGCGTCAGCACCAGTCGCCGGCGGCCAGCTTCTTGGGCAGGTACTCGTGCGTCAGGTACTGGAAGCCAAAGGAGCTCAGCGCCTGGATCTCGGCCTTTTTCCTGCGCACGCAAGAGAGGGGGGTCCGCGTGCAGCGCGTCAACCCTCGACGCCACCCTGGCCCGTCCTCGCGCTGCACCTTCTCCTCCCTCACTTGGTCTGCAGCATGAGCTCCAGCTCGGCCACCCACTGCGGGTTGCTCTTGATGAAGTCCTCTTGGAGCTGCGCGCCACACGCAACGCGCGCAGCGTGCAGCGCGAATTGACCCCTGCTTGATCCCCGCCACCGTCCGTCGGCGCAGCAGAGTTACACGGCGACGGCGAAGCAGCTCGCTCACCAGCTGCTGGCCCGTCTTGATGTCCTCCGGCGTCAGGTCCAGCCTGCGCGCCGCAGCGACACGGGCGGCCGGCCTGCTTTGCCATGCCGCTTGCAGCGCGGCCCGGCCCACCAGCCCCACGTGCAGCTCCGCCACGCAACCAGCCCCCTGAGCCCGCTCGCTGCTGTCAACCAGCCAACCAAGAGGTCAAACAGGGTGGCGCCGGCGGGCGTCTGTTCCCCGCCCCGCCCCTGGCGCGCGTGCTGAACTGCTCGCCTGCACTGCTCGGGCACGTTGAAGGCGTCGAGGTCCGAGGGGCGCACGCCCAGCCACTTGATGTCGGGCGTGGTCAGGTTGTGCGAGTCGTACGACATGTTCATGGAGCCCTGCGGCCACAGGTCAGGTTGTGTGAGGCAAACAAAAACTGTTCAAGGAGCCCTGCGGCCACATGCCGCCACCAGCGGCAGTCTCAAGCCGAGCAGCCTGAAGCCTCCAGCAGCCTGCCCAATCAATCCTCGCACGGCGTTCTTGTTCTGCGGGGAGGCGGGCAGGGGACGCCGCGCCTCCCCAGCGACCGGCGCACATCTCCTCTTTGCCGGAAGGGTGTCGCGCCCAATGGGCACCCCACCACCACAGCACTCCACGCCAGTTTCCAGGCGCGCTGGACACCTGAGCTGGATGCACCGGGCTCCCCAGAGGGCGCGCGCACCTTCATGTACACGGACAGGATCTTGAGGCCGTAGGGGTCGCTGTCCACCAGCGCCAGCACGGGGATGCGCAGCGTGGTACGCAGCTTTCGAAGGAACAGCCTGCGGCCGGACCGTGCGCACACACGACGCTCAACGGCCCCATCTCAACTGCTGCGCGCCCCTGTCTCCCGTGGTGATCCGGTAGGAGAGCAAACGGTAAAGCGCCCCATCCAAGCAGCACGCCGTGCGGGCGGCCGTGCACACACCGCCTGGCGACGTCGGGCTGCCCCTTGGCGGTGATGATGATGCAGGGGTGCTGAGCGCTTGCGCGCGCCCAACCTGTTTGTGTGAAAACGCCGGTCACGGCAAGGAGCCCCAGAGCGCACCGCGTGGCGACGTCGGGCTGGCCCTTGGCGGTGATGATGATGCAGGGGTGCGTGTTGTAGAAGCGGTCCTCGGCCAGGCGCATGAAGGCGGCGTCCTTCTCCACCAGCAGGATGAAGAGCGCGTCGCTGCGCAGCTCCGTCACCTGCAAGGTGCCCCCAAGGTTTAGGGTTCGAGGCGAGGGTTGAAGGTTTGGGTGACGCGAGGCCCCCGCGCCCCATGAGCGCTTGGCCCCACGATCGCGCGCCGTGGCGCAGCAACGCCCACCTCGCAACATAGCAAACAGCTGCTGACGGGCGCAAAAAGCGCAGGTCTGGGGCTGGGCCCACGTCTGCCACCGGCAAGTCGCAAGCCAGCCAGCCATACGCTGCACAAGCAAATGCTCCAAGGGCTCCGCGTTCTCCTGCCCGCGCCCCCTCTCCTTCCGTCACCTTGTCAATGTTTGGCGGGATGGCCTTGCCGCCAACGCCCATGCGCGTGCAGTCAATGGCGTCGCCGTCCTCCGTGAAGGTGAGCCGGCCCACCACCACGCCCTTCTCGCTGGCCACCACTGCGGCCATACATGCCTCACACGCAGGTGCACGTTTAAGGTACAACTCTGGGCCGTCTCGGGCCGCGCGCCGTGCCGACGCTGCCTCCGCCACCCGCCCAGCACCCGGAACAGCGACCCTCCGCCCGCTTGCGTCCGCTGGTGTGCAGGCGGCGTTGCGCACGGGAGTGGGCTGCCCGCGCTGCTGAGCACGGCAGCGCCGCCGGCCGCAACAGCGCCGCCGGTGCGGCTGCCGCTCACCGTGCAGGCTGGAGCGCGTGCAGCCGAGCATGCACGACAGGTCGTCCAGGATGGTGTCCGACTCCTTTTGGTCCTGCAGGCGACCAGAGCCGCAGTCACCAGAGCAGTGGCGTTGCAGTGGAGCGCGCAGGTGACGTTCGCTCCACGCGCCCCCACAGAGCTGGAGAGTCGCTGAGAAGGAGGCCGGACGCGCACGCTCCTGGTGCTTGTCCCACGCACCCCAAACAGCTTGACGTCCGTGTAAAAGAGGTCGCGCTTGGTGACGTGGATGCGCTTGATGCAGAGCTGGTGCACCAGCCCCAGGATGCGCGTGGTGATTGCCGCCTTCCTGCGCGCGAGTCGCGTCAGGGGACCCCCGGGAGGCAAGGCTTGCACATGTGCTTGGGCGCGTGGTGGTGCGTGCTCCGCAGCCACCTACCTCAGGACCCTCCTCGTCCACCCTGCTCTTGACGCGCCCTCACGGCCCTGCTTGCCGCCCCCGATCCCTTTGAGCGGGACGGGGGCGGCGGCCCCTCTCCCATCCCCTGGTGAGCCGCTCCAGTCCACAGCCCGCCAACCAGCGCAGGACGGCCCCCACCCACCCCTGCGCGCGCCGCACCTGCAGGACGCCGTGCTGGCGAACTGGCGCTTGCTGGAGCTGTCCTTGAGCACGATGCGGTCAATCTCTGGCACGTACACCTGGCGGATTGTGACGACAGGTACGCGTCAGCATCCGTGTCTTGTCACAGGGGCCGTGCGCACTGGCCTGGGCTCGTGGCAACTCTTGCTCGCTGCTAATCCTTGCTGCCCTGCGACGGCGGCGCCCCACCCCGCCGTGCAAGCACACACCTGGTTGGTCTTGGTGCGCGACGGCACGTCGTACTCAAAGCCTTGCTCCTGCGCCCAGCGCCACAGCCAACACCCAAGGCACACGCACACACTCGCAAGCTCAGGCCACCCGGCAGTACCTGTGCCAACTGCACGCCAGAGCTCCCTAATGCAAGGCGCAAACTGCCCCAGTGTGTGGCCCGAGCTCCCTAATGCAAGGCGCAAACTGCCCCAGTGTGTGGCCCGAACAGCTCGAACTGCTTGCCTCCACAACGTGATTCCACACGGCCGCTGTGGCAGAGGTCCTGCCCGCTGCCGCGCCAGCCATGCACACACGCTTGCACGCGCCTGCATGATGCTTGCGGCCACCTTGAGCAGCGCCGCCTCAATCTCGTCAATCACCTCGTCCGGGTCCTGCAACGCACGCGTCGCGCGACGGCAGCGCGCACACCTGCCACACCTGACGGCAAGCCGGTGGCCCAGGCGGCTGGCCACGGCGGGCGCTGCCCTCAGTGCCACACGGCCGCCTGCTGCTCCCCCGTCAAGAGGCTTCGTGTGCCAGCCGTGAAGAGCCAGGCAGGCGTCGTACGCGCCTCACCTTTTCGACCACCTCCCGGGCTTGGAAGGACAGGTTGAGGTCCGAGAGCGCCCTGCTCATGCGTGCGAGTGGCCACGCGGCGCGCCGGGGTTGCGGCGTGGCGGTGGGAGGCAGCACGCGCAGCGGCGAGCGGCGGGTCAGCCCCGGGTCAGTGGCGCACCTCTCCACGTGGGGCGACGCCTGCATCTGCGCGGTGAGCTGCTTGACCTTGGCCAGCACGTCCTGCGCGTCAGAGGGAGGCACGCAGGACGGCAGGTCGTTCCTGCACGCACGCGCCGCCCCACCCCGTGTTTAAACACCCTGTGCGTGAGCCTCCTCCATGCGCATCAGCACCTTGGCGTTGGCCAGCTTGGCCTTCTTGCCCGCGTCCTTGCCCGCTGCTGCGTCAGGGGCAACGGCGCGCTTGTGCTGCGCGCCAGACGTCCCCGCTCCAGCCCCGCCTCCTCCTCCTCCCTTTGCGTCAGCCATGGGCAGTGACTTGCTGTGCCGGGCTGCTGCTGCTGCTGCTGCTCTCCCGCTCAACAGATCGCCCAAGTCCTCAAAGTCAAGCCCTGGGCTCCAGAGCGAGCGGAGAAGCTCGACGCAGAGGCTTGCGATGCGGGGCGAGCGTCAGCTGAGCGCTGGCATGGCGCCGTCCTAATCCTCCAGCGGCGTCTGGAAAGACTCTCATCGCTCGGTCGCTCGAGCGCGGAGCCGCGCGAGCGTTGCGGCAGCAGTGAGAGCTGCGTGGCATCAGGGGGCAGCACCCTGCCGTGGAGCTGCTGGCGCGATGAGCGCGCGTGGGCGCGAGGGCGCTACTGGCGGACTGTCGCCAGAGCAGCACGAGTGCGTCAAGTCCCTGCCCGCGCTGGTGGAGCTGCTGCAGCAGAGCCCGGCGCAGCAGAACAAGACAGATGCCGCCAAGGTGAGGCCTGGGGGCAGCACACAGAGGAACGGCGTCGAGGAACCTTGGACGCGGAATCCGCCGCATGCGTACACGCTGCGCAGGAGGCGCGCCTGCTGGAGCAGCTGGCCATGGCGTTCGGCTCCGCCTACGACTTCACCACCAGCTCCAGCACGCCGGCCGTGCAGCAAATCAGCCACACCTTTGACGTGCTGGTGCGCTTCCTTTGGCTCGCCAAGCCACCCAGCTGCTGGGATTGCAGGCGGCAAGCCGAGTGCGGCACCCCCGGCTGTACATGGTGCACCGCGCGCATCGCCTCACGGCACCCTGCAGGTGGCGCAGCGCATCCGGCGGGCGGAGCACCGCGCGCGTCTACGAGAGGACCACCTGCTGCGCGTGCTGCAGGCGGTGCGGCTCTTCACGCGCGACGCGCAGCTGCGCAAGGCGCTGGTGGCCTCGGGCGCGCTGCAGGACCTCTGCCAGGTGCGGCGGGTGCGGTGAATGAATGGGGGCGGCGTGCCTGAAAGGTGCGGGGTCCCTGGTCGCGCTGCAGGACCTGTGCCAAGTGGGTGGGGTGGGCAGGTGGGTGGGAGCAACGGGCTGGCGTCCCTCATGGGGCAGCCTGCGGAGCAACGCGCAATCGGGCCCAGTAGGTGGGGCAGTGGCACTCGTGAGCACCCAGGTCCCTTGTGGGAGCGCGGGGCTCGTGGCTGCCGCCAGTCCGGTTGTGCGCTTGCACTTGGGAGCGCGCTCGGCTGCAGCCGCGCAGGACTCGTGAAAGGGCGCTGCACGCACCCCTGCTGTGCCCAACGCCACCGCGCCCGACGCTGCCGCGCAGGTGTTTGCGCACCAGGCGGAGCTGCACTTCAACGGGCAGGTCACGCCTTTCCAGGTCAGCGTGTGCAACGGCCGTGAGCGGCTCTCCTGCGTGGCTGTTGCGCGCCACCCTGACGCTCTTGCCCCTGACGCTGTGTGTCTTGTGCCCCACTCGCCGGTATGCTGCGGCGGCTGCCGTACCCGCAGGTGGAGCTGCTCACGGAGCTGGCGTCCATTGCCAAGCGTCTGGCGGCGGACGAGTGGGGCCTGCAGGCCATGGTCGCCTGCGACATGCCCAGCGTGCTCAGCACGCTGCTGCAGTCCACAGGTGAGAGAGAGGGACCTGTGGCCCAGCACGCTCGCCGTTCACTCGACAAGCAGCCACCCAAGACAGCTTGCAAACGCATGGGTGCTCCACGGAGCTTTAGGGGCGGCGGCGGCGGCGGTGGGGCCAGCACTGGTGAGGCGAGTCACCTGCGTGCTGCGGAGACTAGCTAAGCCGCGGTGCGCCGTTTTGCCTTCGTGCGCAGACCCGGCGGTGCTGCCGCTGGTGCTGGTGGCTCTCATCGGCTTTGCGGCGCACAAGGAGCACTCGACGCTCGTCTCGTCGAGCGCCGTGCTGCACACGCTGCTGCGCATCGTGGCCGAGTACGACCCGCCCTTCAAGCGGCTGGCGGGTGCGCAGCGGGCGCGGCCCTCGGCCTGATGGCGGCGTGTAGCGGTCCCCTTGCAGAGGAGGGCACTTGTGCTGCTCTGGCCTGCGCTGAGCACGACGCACAACCTTTGCCACGAGCTGCGAATGGCACCGCCATGCATGTGCTCCCTGCCTGTGCGCCCTGTTTGCGCGCAGCCGACCTGCTGGCGCTGCTGGCGCGCCGCGAGGCCGTGGTGTCGGAGCTGCTCGAGCTCAACGGCCTCGGGCGCGTGGTCGGGCAGCTGGCGGGCGGCGACGCGGCGCTGACCGCCTCGCTGCTGCGCGTCGTGTGCTACATGGCCAGCGACTCGAGGGCGCTGCTAGAGTTCTACCAAGTGAGGGCGGCGCTCTCGCTCCGTGCTCAACTCGCGTCGCTGCGCCTCTGCGCGCGAGGCGGTGATGGACAGAGATCCCATCGTACGGTGTGTGTGCGAGCGTGCGCGCGCAGACGGGCACGATCCCCGTGCTCATGTCGCTGGTGGCGGCGGCGGTGCGCGAGGCCGGCGTGGGGCCGGGGCAGGGCGCGGCGGGGTGCGTGGGGCTCTCCTCGGCGCGCGTCACCGACATGCAGGTGCGCGCTCTGCGCGGTACCTGCTCGCTATCTGTCGCCAGAGCCACCCATCCAGACGGTCGCGGGGGCGACGCTTGCCTGGCGTTCCGGGTGTGGCGCAGTTGGTGTGCACGGCGCTGACGCGCATCAGCGAGGACGACGAGCTCTCGGCGGCGGTGCGCACGGCCAACGGCATCGCGCTGCTGGGGCGCCTCCTGCTGGTCACGCCGCCGCCCAGCACAGGTGCCCTGGCGCGCTCGTTGTCCAGGTGCAGAGGTCCTCGCGTCGTCTTGCTGCACCTCGCTTCACGGCACACAGTGCGATCCGCGCGCTGTCTGTGCAGACGCGCGCGAGGCGGACAGGGCGGCCAAGGAGCTATCGGGGCTGCACGCCTACGTGCTGCGGGCGCTGCGCTTCCTCTTCTCCGTCGAGCGCAACCGCAAGGTCTGGCTGAGCCGCCGCATCGAGCTCGCTGCAGCCTTTCTCCTCGCGCCTTTCTCCACCGCGTTGCCTCGCACGCCGCCTAAAACGCAGGCGTTCAAGCGGCTCTTCCCTCCCGACCTGTTCGCCGCCTTCATCGACGTCGGGCACTACAACGCCTCGCTTTCGGCCTACTCGCACCTGGTGCAGCGCATCGAAGGCGAGTGGCAGTCAGCGCGCCGCAGTTGCGCGTCTGGGCCTCAGCACGCCATGCACAGACACACCACGCCTTCGCCACGCCCACAAGAAGTGTTCTGGCCCGGGGGCCTCCACTCCTTGACCTGCTTGCCACCAGGCGCCCATGGAACCCGCATGCTACTTCGTTGTGCCGTGCATTGTCGCTTGCACCGGAGCGGCCTCCGCTGAGGCGGCGTGCAAGGAAAAGAGTTGGCACCATCCCAGGCCAGAGCGCGCGCACCACACCTGTGCGCGCGCAGGCATGACTGACAAGGCGCGGGCGGCGCTGGCGGCGGCGCTGGACGACGTTTCCGCCGACCGGGACGCGCTCGAGGGCGCCGGCCCGCTGCGCACCGTGCACGGCGGCGCCTACATCATCCTCGAGATGCTGGGCAAGGGCGCGTACGGCGCCGTGTACAAGGCGCGCAGGTGGGTGCGCGTGAGGAGGCGTGGTGCTCTCGAGGTGTGCAGATCATGAGGGAGGGTCCATACGGCGCGCAGGTGGGGCGCGAGGAACGTGGCCGCACAGGCGCCGTTCCGCCTCTGCACACCTCAACAACGCGCACGCTCTGTCCCTTGCGCCCCCCAAGGGTGTTCTGCTGGCAATCGCATCCTCCGACGCGTCATGCGTGCTGCGCACGTGCAGGGCGCGCGGCGACGCGCTCGTGGCGCTCAAGGAGGTGCCTCTCTCGGACGTGGGGCTGTTTGGCGCCACGGCCGCCGAGCGCGAGCAGGGGCTCGGCCGCATGGGCAAGGAGGTGGACATCCTGTCTAGCATGAGCCACCCGCACGTGGTGCAATACTACGAGTCCTTCGTGGAGGGGTCCTACCTCTACATTGCCATGGAGCTGGTCGAGGTGACTGGAAGGTCTCGCCTTTGAGCGCGGGGACGCTGGACGCCGCTCTGAACGCCAGCACCAGCCCAGCGCGCAGGGGCCGGCGCGGCGTGGCCCACGCAACCCTGAGCCGTGTTCTGCGGCGTTGGCCCTTGGGCGTGTGAGCGGGCGGAGCCATGTATACGCGTCCGTGCGATTGCCGCTCTTGCTGCCCGCAGGGCGTGTCGCTGCTGGACCACCTCAACAGCCTAGCGGAGAAGGGCCGGCGCATGCCCGAGCAGGACATCTGGCAGGTAGGTGGGCGCCGCTGGGCAGTGCGGCGGGAGGACGGCGATGTTTCGCCACGCACGGCCCTGCACGCCCTCCACGCACGGCCGTGGCAGGCACATCCGCCCTGAGGCAAGGGGCACAGGTGCAGATTGCCGTGTGCCGCGCACTGTGTGTGTGTGTCGAGCTTTACATCTGGTGGAGCCATCTCTGGCAAGCAGATGATCATATCACAAACCGCATTTCTGCGCACGCGGCACGAGTGCGGTGCCTCACTCGGCTAGACCGTCACATTGGCACCCCCAGCCACCCCAACGCCCATACGGGCGGTGAGGTGAAACGCCGGGCAAGGGCTGCCCCCAGCCACCTTGGGT
>VFQP010003347.1_pt1 | contig 16365 bp, 16 predicted proteins | sample 3512351 | NCBI WGS metagenome assembly VFQP01 (sample SAMN10412372, study PRJNA504923) | tailings metagenome | isolation source: Relicate 1 Philex TSF1 revegetated site | place: Philippines: Tuba, Benguet | collected 2017-08-29 | reverse complement strand
GGATTGAAAATCCTCGTGTCGGCAGTTCGATTCTGCCTCTGGCCACCACTTCCTTCTTGCCTTCCGGCATATTTTTCTGGGCTTGTTGATGTCATTAAAACACTTAACACCGGATGAATTACACCCTTTGCTGAATGATCCGTCATTGTTGCTGATCGATATCCGCAATGACCATGAGCTGGTCTCCGGCATATTGCCCGGTGCGTTGCATGTGCCTTTAGGAAACCTGCCCACTGCATTCAACCAATTACCGCAGGATAAAAAACTGGTGTTTTATTGCCGCAGCGGCGTACGTTCAGTGTCAGCAGGTGAATTTGCCCTGGCGCAAGGCCTGACCGATGTATCACATCTGGCTGGTGGCATCCTGGCGTGGGCACAAGCAGGTTTACCGATCAACCCGGTCTGATTTAACGTTTGGATACAGACATGCTGAGTGATAAAGAAGTAGACGCCCGCAATTTGAATTGTCCGTTACCTATCTTGCGCTGCAAAAAAGCGCTGAATGAACTGGCAGCGGAACAGGTATTGAAAATTACCGCGACTGATCCGGGATCAAAAAAAGATTTTGACGCGTTTTGCCGCCAAACCGGCCATACTTTGCTTGAGTTGCAAGAGACGGATGGTGTTTTCACGTTCTGGATAAAAAAACGCAGCGCATAACTGGTTTACTTGCACCAACTCAACATAAAAAAGCCCGCAGATGCGGGCTTTTTTATTTTAGCGCCAGAGATTACTTGGCGTTTTCCAGGCTACCCATGGCTTTCGGGTATGTCACTACCCCCCAAGGCATGTTCTTGACAGCGATCTGCTTAGTCACTTCAAGCTTGTCTGCATCAATCACCAGTACCGCATCAGACTTGCCGCATGCCAGCAGGATATCCTTGTTGTTAGGCGTAAAACTGAAATGCCAGCAACGATTGCCTGTAGGCACTTCCTTGATTTTTTCGTATGTCTTGGCATCAAACACTTGCAGCAGTTTTGCCTTGTTAGTGGCGACAAAAATACGCTCGCCTTTGGCGTCGTAGGCGATACCATAAGGGGTTTCTGCCGTATCCACGGTGCGCACGACATTAAACTCTTTATCCAGCACCAGGAATTTATTACCGAATTCCAGCGTTGCCAGGTAAGTGTTGCCGTCCGGTGACACCTTGATACCACGGGGGCGGTCGCCATGCTCATGGGTCTGCACGGTTTTGATCAGCTCGCCGGTTTCAATGTTATGCACTGTCACCGTATTATCCGCTTCGTTGGTGATCACCAGTTGTTTGCCATCGGCTGAGAATTCAATGCCTTCGGTTTCCGGCCCGCCAGTGATTTCACGTACTTTTTCACCTTTGGTCAAATCCACCACCGCGATTTTGGCCGGGATTTTTTCTTCATCATCATCGTCATCGTCTTCTTCACCCGCTTTAGGAGGCGGTCCGCCTTTGGCACTCGGCTCTGAGGATACGAAAGCATAGTTGCCGCTTACGCGTACAAACTCGGGGTTTTTACCCACATTGATCTGCTGCAAGACTTCACCAGTGGCAGTGTCGATGACTGAAATGCTTTCGTTATCCTTGGTGGCAACAATCAGTTTCTTGCCATCGTCAGACACTGCCAGGCCGCGCGGACCTTCCGCTTTCACGTCCAGCTGTTTCGCCACTTGCATAGTGACCAGGTCAATCACATCCACGCCGGCATCCTGGGTAGATACGTATGCCACAGAACTTGGTGTGGCGTTGTCTTCCGCTGGCGAGGCCGTTTCTGCAGGCGCTTCTTCTGTTTTATTACAGGCAGCCACGCTGGCGACCAAGGCCAGTAGCAGCAAGCTCATGCGCGTGCGGCGCGCTAAGGGTGAATTCAACATGCAATCTATCTCCTGATTATTATTTAAGTTTAATGACACCAGCAAAAATCATTCTCGATGTGAAAGGCAGCGATTACACAGCTATCCATCGACACTCGGCATGAAGTGGCTGTAATAAACCACCACATTGGCTGCTTGCAACCGGGCTACGAACCATTAACCCAGGAATAATTGATACGCCGGGTTATCGCTTTCATTCCAGTACGGGTAACCTAATTGTTTGAGAAACAACTCGAAAGCCACTTTCTCTTCCGGCGGCACTTGCATTCCGACCAGCACACGCCCGAAATCCGCACCATGGTTACGGTAATGAAACAAACTGATGTTCCAGTTGTGACCCATGGATTCGAGAAAGTTCATCAAAGCGCCCGGTTTTTCAGGGAATTCGAAGCGGTAAACCACTTCGTTTTTTGCTTGTGGTGCATGCCCGCCGACCAGGTGGCGCAAATGCAGCTTGGCCATTTCGTTACCGGTCAGGTCCAGCGCCTTTAAGCCGGCGGCATCCAGTGCGCGCGTGATTTCAGCTGGCTCTGCCGTGTTTTGCACAGAAACACCGACGAAGATATGTGCCTGGCTGGCATCCGCATACCGGTAATTGAACTCGGTGATATTACGGTTACCCAACAAGCGGCAAAATGTTTTGAATGCGCCTGGTGTTTCCGGAATAGTCACGGCAAATACCGCTTCCCGGTGCTCGCCCAACTCTGCGCGTTCGGCAATAAACCGCAGGCGGTCAAAATTCATATTGGCGCCGGAAGCGACCGCCACCAGGTTTTTGCCTTGTAACTGATGTTTTTCGGCGTAGGCTTTTAAGCCGGCTAATGCCAAAGCACCGGCTGGCTCCAGGATGCTGCGCGTATCCTCAAATACATCCTTGATAGCGGCACAGATCTCATCGTTATCGACCACCATCATTTCATCCACGTATTGCTGCACCAGCGAGAAGGTATGCACGCCTACCTGCTTGACGGCGGCGCCATCTGCAAACAGGCCCACTTGCTCCAGCATAATGCGCTCGCCGGTTTTCAGCGATTCGGTCATGGCTTCCGCATCTTGCGCTTCCACGCCTATTACCTTGATTTCAGGACGCAATGCCTTGATATAGGCAGCGATGCCAGCCAGCAAGCCACCGCCACCCACACAGCAGAAAACCGCTTCTATCGGCTCGGAATAATCCTTGAGTATCTCCATCGCGATGGTGCCTTGCCCGGCGATCACATCCGGGTCATCATAAGGGTGCACAAAGGTCAGTCCTTCGGACTTTTCCACTTCAAGTGCATGCGCATACGCATCGGAATAGCTATCGCCAAACAGGACTACTTCGGCGCCGCGCGCCCTGACCGCATTGATCTTGATCGTAGGCGTAGTGGTCGGCATCACAATCACGGCGCGGCAACCCAGCTTTTGCGCACTCAGTGCTACGCCTTGCGCGTGGTTGCCGGCGCTGGCACAGATCACGCCGCGGGCAAGTGCTTCCGCTGACAGGTTAGCCATTTTGTTATAGGCACCGCGCAGCTTGAAGGAGAATACCGGCTGCATATCCTCGCGTTTGAGTAGTACCTGGTTCTTCAGGCGCACACTCAGGTTAGGCATCAGGTCCAGCGGGGTGTGCCGGGCGACGGCATAGACTTGGGAGTGTTCGATTTTTTCGCGGTAGTCGGTGGTCATCAATTGCTTTAAGGTTTTAAAACCGCAAGGTTGCAGTGTATGATAGGGAATTGTTTGTATTATAAAGAATTAATCAAGGATTGAAGCAGATGGCATTGGATAAAGCACAACAAGACGCACTGAAACTGGAAGTGGCAAAAGCAGCAATTGCATATGTAAAAGACGGCATTATCGGCGTAGGCACCGGCTCAACCGCCAACTTTTTTATTGATGAATTAGCCAAGGTCAAACACAAGATCGAGGGTGCGGTCGCCAGCTCCGAAGCGACTGCACAACGTTTGCGCAATCATGGTATCGAAGTATTTGACCTGAACAGTGTAGATAGCCTGGATATTTACGTAGACGGTGCAGATGAAATCACCGAACACATGCATATGCTGAAAGGTGGCGGCGGCGCTTTGACACGTGAAAAAATCGTGGCGGCAGTCGCTAAATCTTTTATCTGTATCTGTGACGAAAGCAAGTTTGTACCGGTGCTGGGCAAATTCCCATTGCCAGTGGAAGTACTGCCTATGGCACGCAGCCAGGTTGCGCGTGAGTTGGTCAAACTGGGCGGCCAGCCAAAATTGCGTGATTTCACGACTGACAATGGCAACATTATTCTTGATGTACACGGCCTGAGCATCACCGATCCTATCGAGCTGGAAACCAAAATCAACCAGATCGTCGGCGTGGTGACTAACGGCCTGTTTGCATCGCGTCCGGCTAATGTCTTGCTGCTGGCAACGCCAAACGGTGTTAAAACCCTGACAAAATAATTCAACGCCATCACTATCACGAAGTTGTCATATTGTGCTGGTATCCTGCACCGGCACAATAATTAGGAAAATACGTCATGCAATTTGAACACACCTCAAAACAATATGATGTTGAACTGGAATCGGTACGCGCCAAGGTTCTGGAAATGGGGGGGTTGGTCGAACAGCAAATTGTAAATGCGCTGGAAGCACTCACCAGCGCCGATGTCAATCTGGCTAAAGACGTGATGGAACGTGACGCCCGCGTCAATGCCCTTGAAGTCCAGGTCGATGAAGACTGTAGCCACATCATTGCCCGCCGCCAGCCTGCAGCGCGTGACTTGCGCATGATCATGATGATGGTGAAAACCATCACCGACCTGGAGCGTATCGGCGACGAAGCGACCAAAATTGCACGTACTGCACAACGTATCTATGAGCAGGACCGCATGTACAAGCCTCGTTTCAACGAGATCAAGTCCATGGTCGGCATCGTGCGCGAGATGTTGCGTACTTCTCTGGATTCATTTGCGCGCCTGGACGTGAGCCAGACCGTAGAAGTGGCCAAGCAGGACGAGCAGGTGGATGAGCAGTTCCGTGCCGCCATGCGCCAGCTGATTACGTTCATGCTGGAAGATCCGCGCACCATCTCCATGTCACTGGAAGTGTTGTTCGTGGCAAAAGCGGTAGAGCGTATTGGCGACCATGCCAAGAATATTTCGGAATATGTAGTCTATATGGTGAAAGGCAAAGATATCCGCCATACCAGCCTGGAAGACATCAAACGCGAAACCATGTCTTGATCATCAAAAACAAAAAGCACTCCGTAGAGTGCTTTTTTTATGCCCGGCTAATTAAGCACTGGGTGGAACATAACCCGTGGCCACATCCGCACCTTCACCAAAGAAATACTTTTCAGTTTGCTCGGCAAGATACTTCCTGGCACTGGCATCGGCCAGGCTCAGGCGGTTTTCGTTGACCAGCATGGTTTGCTGTTTCAGCCAACCTGCCCATGCTTCTTTAGACACATGCAGATAAATTCTTTTACCCAGTTCACCAGGATATGGCGGGAAATCCATCCCCTCCAGCTCTTTGCCCAGTTTCACGCACTGCACCATTCTTGCCATGTTAACCCTCATTACACTGCTAAAAGCGTTATCATAGCGCATGTTAAAATGTGATGTAGATTTTTAGAGATAATCCATGCAAAACAAACACTCCCCGTCACATGAAGAAAGCCCGTTCAAGGGCAAAACCGGCATTCGCCGCCTGGTCAATGCCTTCGGTTATTCCATGGATGGATTTAAGGCCGCTTACCAGCACGAAGATGCCTTCCGCCAGGAAGTCTGGTTATCGCTGGTGCTGATTCCGCTCGCGTTTTACCTGGAAGCAGAAGCCTTGCATCGCATACTGATGGTAGGGAGTGTGCTACTGGTGATGATCGTAGAATTACTGAACTCTGCGGTGGAAGCAGTGGTTGACCGTGTTTCTATAGAACGGCATGCCCTGGCCAAACGTGCCAAGGATATCGGCAGCGCTGCGGTATTATTGGCATTGATCAATCTGGGTGTGGTTTGGGGCCTGATCCTGCTGGCTTAATGAATGGCTTGTTAATGAAAGCCTGAATAAAAAAGGTTGGCAATCGCCAACCTTTTTTATTGCTATGCTGATACCTCTTAGAAGTCTGCCCTTGCACCAACCAGCAGCGAGCGTGACCCTGCTGGCGAGATATCCTTGAGGAAAGACGCATGTTCACGGATTTCATCATTGAGCAAGTTGTTGGCTTTGGCAAACAGCTCCACGTGATATTTCACTGGTAACTTATAAGCCAGCATGGCACTCAGGTTGGTATAGCCATCCGTTTTCAATTCGTTCTCAGCCACATTGTTTTGCTTGAATGCATGTAGCACATCCATGCGAGCATTCCAGTTACCCAGCCGGTAATCCAGCCCGCCACCCAGGCGCAAGGGCGAGATACGCGGCAGGTACTCGTTATTTCGGGTGTCTTTGGCATGCACATAATCGCCCCGCATTTTGAGTGTCCACTCGTCGTTCAGGGCAAATTTGCCTTCCAGTTCCAGCCCTTTAAAAAGGGCCGGTACCGCAGTAAAGTTGGCAATCGCCAATCCGGTCCCGGGATCCGTGGCACCTGAATTCAGCAAGCCGATAAAGTTCTGGAAGCGTGTGGCATAAGCGCCCACCGTGATGCTATGGCCGTTAGCTTTCCACTTTAATTGCGCATCGACCCCGTTGGAAACCTCTTTATCCAGATTGACGTTACCCACCTCAAATTGCCCGGTCGCCACGTGCTCGCCATTGGCATACAACTCGAAATAGCTAGGTGCACGCTCGTTAAGTGAAAGGTTGGCAGTCGCACTCCAGGCGTCATCAATGGTATACAAGCCACCTAATGCAAAACTGTTAGGGTTGAAGCGGTTGTTAAACGCCTGCGTAAACTTGTCATCGGCAGTCGAGTTGACCGAAGTTTCACCAAAGCGCCCACCAAAAGTGATTTTATGTTTGTCGATAGGCAATTCTTCATACACATAAAGCGCTTGAGTTTGCGTCACAACGTTAGGCACGAACGCTTCCTCGCCTAAAGCTTGGAAACGCGTATTCTGGAATTGGTAACCGACCACACCATTAATGCCGGCCCAAGGCACATGCGTCGCTTCCAGGCTACCTTCCATACCCCGATTTTTGAAAGTGGTACCCACTTCCCCACCTTCCAGTTCCACATGCTGATAATCGGTATGCGCCATACGTAACTTGAGTTTCTGGATAGGCCCACGCAATTCCCTGACTTCACCAGCCAGTTCCCAGCGCTGCTGATCCATATCGATGCGGACATCGTCCTCTGCCACCACACCATAATTGTTATTCAAACTGGAGTAGGAAACACCCAGGTAGCCGGTATCAAAAGTCCATGCCGCACCCAACGCGCCACCATTCGCCAGCGCACTACTGTTGTTTAATTTGTTCTTACCTTTATCATCGCGGGGAGTACCATCTGCCAGGCTTTTGCGATTGGATACTGCATAGCCGGGGATATCCAGGTTGCTGGTTTCGCGTGAGTAAACATCAGCATGGATGGCAAACGTCCCATTACCCACATCCACTACAGCTGCACCGTTACGCGCATTATCCGGCCCGCCAAAACGGGCTTCGCCGCGTCCGGTCATGCCATTCAGGGATTCTTTAGGAATGCGGTGATCAATTGCGTTCACCACGCCCCCTACAGCACTACCGCCATACAGCAAGGCCGCAGGCCCACGCACCACATCGACCTGCTCAATAATTAACGGATCAATCGCCACGGCATGGTCAAAACTGAGTGAGCCGGCATCCAGGATGCCGACACCGTTTTGCATGATGCGCACGCGTTCGCCATCCAGGCCGCGGATAATCGGGCGTGAGGCATTGGGGCCGAATTGGGTGGCTGTCACGCCTGGGATCCCGTTCAAGGTTTCGCCCAGTGTGCCTTCGCGACGCAAGCTGAGTTCACGGCCACCCAGTACTGACACCGGCACTACCATATCATCGGAACCCACGCCTAAGGGGTTACCGGTGACAGGTACATTATCCAGATCGAGTGAATGGCTGTGTTCTTCAGCATGCAATGCTGGGGCCGGGAAGACCAGTACGGTGGTCAGTGCCAGCCAGACCGGGTGTAGTTTCATTTGGTGAGCACGTGCGATGTGCTTTGCGATATTCATCATGATTCTTCTCAACTATTAACCGTCTGTATACGATAGCTAATCGCATTCACATGCGTAGCAAGCATATCAACAGACAATGATTCAAGCGCGCGATGGGCGCATTAAGGTAATTAAAGCTGAGAAGAAACAGGTGGGGCGCGGGCAGCATAGATGCTGTTAAAAGACTGCGCATTTGATGTTGAAGTGAAGTGGTAGCGGGTATCATCAACCGCGATCACAGGACAGGCGAATGCCGAAGCAGGCAGTGCGCCAGCCATCAGTGACAAGCTCAGGCAAAGCGTGCATGGCTCGCTACTGCTATGTTTGTGGTCGGACTGGGACTGGCTGGTAAGATCTTCGAGGTGGCTGATTTCATGCGCAGCCATACCGATTTGCGTGACCGCAAACAGCGTGGCGAGAAGCACATAAATATAGAACCGCTTTAACATGTTGAATATATTAGCATATGTTGCTTGACTCAATATGCAATTTTGTTGCAAAAAATGGTTAGCTTATTGCAGAGCGAGTTCCTGAAGTATTGCTGCCACCGCTTTGGCATTGTTTTCTGGCACATAGCCACCTTCCAGCACCCAGACCGTTCTGCCTTGTGCATATTGCCTGGCCAGATTCACCAGTTTTTGCGCAATGGCAGCATAACCAGCATCTGAATAATCCAACCCACCCAACAAATCGCCCTTATGCGCATCTAAACCGGTAGAGACCATGATCAGTTCCGGCCTGAAATGTTGCATGGCAGGCTCCAGCTGGGTAGAGATTGCTTTCAGAATAATGGCTTCGTCGCTGCCGGACGGGACATCTACATTCATGGTAAAACTCTTGCCTTTGCCATGCCCATTTTCTTCAGGGCGGCCTGACCTGGGATACAAAGGATGCTGGTGAGCACTGAAATAAAACACGCTGTCATCCTGATCAAAGATATCCTGGGTGCCATTGCCGTGATGTACATCGATATCCACAATCAGGATTTTTTGTACACCATATTTCTTTTGTGCATAGCGGGCTGCCACGGCAATATGGTTATAAACGCAGAAACCCATGCCGCGATTCGGCGTGGCATGATGCCCAGGTGGCCTGACCAGCGCAAAAGCACTGCTGCTTTTGTTCTGCATCACGGCATCCACCCCGGCCATGGCGGCGCCGCTGGCCAGTTTCGCCACTTCCAGTGAATGTTTAGAGATAACGGTATCGCCAGTACTCAGTCCGAGATAAGGCTGTTGGAGTAGTATTTTTTGCTCAGCTTCCAGTAAATCCAGGTAGCTGGCGTGATGGACAGCAAGCAGATCTTGTCTGGTAGCAGCTGCAAATGCAGGCCAGCGCAGACTGGCAGCAAGGGTTTTATGCTGCCTGAGATATTCTACGATATAGCCAAGCCTGTCAGGTGTATCCGGGTGGCCTGGCCCTGCATCATGCAGAAGGAATCGATCGCTATACAGCACAGTGACTGCTGATTCGGGCCTGGCTTCCAGCGGCAAAACAGACAGCAATAAAAAGCCCAGAAAATAACTGCGTAGCCATGTATGCATGCTTTCTCCTCAACCATCGATCACATCCAGTGCTTTATCCAGCAAAAATGCTTACTTACATAGTGACATGTATCCAGTAGCCAGGTATCGCCTGAACGATGAAGCTAAAGATTCACCACACGTTTGGGAGCGATGCGGCCATTGGCAAGTTGCGTACCTACACCCAAGAACAAGCCATCTTCGCTATATACCCGTATCTCACCATCCGGGATCTGGCCGGATAACCACACCGGGTTTCCCTGCTTGAAATAATACGCCGCATCGGCATGCAGCTCAATTTTCGGCAATGCATTGATGGCGGTATCCACCGGCAGCAACAGGGCATCACGCTGTTCCATAGTCATGGCTTCCAAAGCCTCCAGGGTAACCGTATGCGCTATCTGGTAAGTGGCCGTGGCAGTTCTGCGTAAATCAGTCAGGTGCGCCCCTACGTTCAATGCCTTGCCAATATCTTCGGCCAGCGTACGGATATAAGTGCCTTTGCTGCAAGTGACTTCGATACGCGCAATATTCTGCTGATGATCCAGCAGGCCGATAGCATGAATAGTCACTTGCCTCGGCTTGCGCTCAAGCTCTATGCCTTCCCTGGCATATGCATACAATGGTTTTCCATCTACCTTGAGGGCTGAATACATAGGAGGGATTTGCGTGATTTCACCAGTGAGTGCCGGCAAAACCGCTTCTATCTGATGCGGCTGCACATCACAGGAGACTTCCTGCAAGATATCGCCCTCTTTGTCACCGGTGGTGGTGGTCACGCCAAACTTCACTGTCGCGACATAGGTTTTATTTTCGTCGGTCAGATGTTGTGCGAATTTGGTAGCTTCACCAAAACAGATCGGTAACACACCGGTAGCCAGCGGATCCAGTGTGCCGGTATGCCCGGCCTTTTGCGCCTGGTATAACCACTTAACCTTTTGCAGTGCCTGATTCGATGAAAAACCATGCGGTTTATCAAGCAGTAACACGCCGTGAACGGCGCGTTTAATGCGTTTGGTTTGCATAGAAAGTTAGTCTTGCGAGGGGGTATCGGGAGAAGCTTGCTCGGATAAGGCCTGGTCGATCAGCTTATCCATATGCATGCCGCGGTCTATAGATTCATCATAGACAAAATGCAGTTGCGGTACTGTGCGTATCATCATGCGCTTGCCGAGTTGCGATCTCAAAAAACCGGCTGCTTTTTCCAGGCCAGCTTGCAGGCCCTTGCTGTTTTTTGCGGCGGTATAAAACACTTTGGCATGTGCCATGTCACCCGCCACTTCAACATCGGTCAGCGTGACCATCTGCACTCGTGGGTCTTTGACCTCGAACATGAGCAAATCCGCCAGTTCACGGCGCATTTGCTCAGAAACACGGTCATTGCGGGAGAATGCTTTAGCCATTAGAGAGTACGGGCCACTTCAACGACTTCATACACTTCCAGAATATCGCCCACTTCGATGTCATTGTAGTTCTTCAATGACAGACCACATTCAAAGTTGTTTTTCACTTCTTTGACGTCATCTTTAAAGCGCTTCAATGAATCCAGCTCACCTGTATGGATAATCACGTTATTACGCAGCAAGCGGACTTTGGAATTACGTTTAACCGAGCCGTCCTGTACATAACAACCAGCCACTGCACCCACTTTGGAAATGCGATACACTTCGCGGATTTCCACAGTACCTATCATCTGCTCTTTCTGTTCCGGAGCCAGCATGCCACCCAGGGCTGCCTTGATCTCGTCTACAGCTTCATAAATGATGTTGTAGTAGCGCATATCCACGCCCATGGTTTCAACCAGTTTGCGTGCACCGGTATCGGCACGCACGTTAAAGCCGATCAATACCGCTTTGGAAGCGGCTGCCAGGTTGACATCAGACTCGCTGATCGCACCCACTGCCGTATGGATAATATTGACGCGCACTTCACTGGTAGAGAGTTTTTGCAAGCTGGTGGCCAAAGCTTCGTATGAACCCTGTACATCTGACTTGATAATCAGGTTCAGTGTCTGTACTTCACCTTCGCCCATCTGTTCAAAAATGTTTTCCAGTTTGGCTGCATGCTGTTTAGCGAGCTTCACATCGCGGAACTTGCCCTGACGGAACAAAGCGATTTCACGTGCTTTGCGCTCGTCATTCAATACGATGGTCTCTTCACCGGCACTTGGCACATCTGATAAACCAAGTACTTCTACCGGGATAGAAGGACCCGCTTCTTTAATATCCCTGCCGTTCTCATCCAGCATCGCACGCACGCGGCCATAAGCGGTACCGGCCAGCAACATATCGCCGCGACGCAGGATACCGGATTGCACCAATACCGTAGAAACCGGGCCACGGCCTTTATCCAGGCGACCTTCGATCACCAGGCCTTTGGCCGGTGTATTTTGTGGCGCGGTCAGCTCCAGGACTTCTGCTTGCAACAGCACAGCTTCCAGTAATTCATCGATGCCTTTACCGGTTTTGGCAGATACCTCGCGGAACATGGTCTCACCACCATACTCTTCCGGCACCACTTCATGCGTGATCAATTCATTTTTGACACGCTCAGGCTGAGCTTCCGGTTTATCGATCTTGTTGATAGCAACCACGATAGGCACGTTACCCGCTTTGGCGTGGTGAATCGCTTCAATGGTTTGTGGCATGACACCGTCATCGGCAGAAACCACCAGAATCACTATATCAGTGGCTTTGGCGCCACGGGCACGCATGGCAGTAAATGCCTCATGGCCCGGGGTATCCAGGAAAGTCACCATACCACGCGGTGTTTCTACATGGTAAGCACCAATATGCTGCGTAATACCGCCAGCTTCGGCAGAAGCGACACGGCTGCGGCGGATATAATCGAGCAGGGAAGTTTTACCATGGTCAACGTGACCCATGACGGTCACTACCGGAGGACGTGCCTCCATAATGGCTTCCGCCCCCTCTTCTTCCTCCAGGAAGCTTTCCGGGTCATTGGCTGCAGCCGCCTGTGCTTTGTGCCCCATTTCTTCCACTAAAATGATTGCAGTGTCCTGATCCAGCACCTGGTTGATGGTGACCATCATGCCCATCTTCATCAATGCCTTGATGACTTCAGCTGCCTTCACCGACATTTTGTGTGCCAGATCAGCCACGGAGATGGTTTCAGGCACCATGATTTCTTTGATCACTGGTTCAGTCGGTGCATTGAATGCGTGCTGATCATCTTTGTTTGGTTTGTGATGCTTGCTTTTTGGCGTGCGCCATCCCTGTGTGGTGCCGCTAGCGGCTTCACCACGGGTTTTGATGCCGCGTTTTTTGTTTTCGTTCTCGTTCCAGTCACGATTGCCGGCCTTGCCTTTTTTATCTTTACTTTCCGGCTGTTTGTCTGTGACTTTGTTGGCAGGTTTATGCAACGTTCCTTCAGACAATTTACTTGCTGCCGGCTTGTTTTTTGCTGCTTCAGCGTCAGCCTGTCGTTTTGCTTCTTCTTCGGCACGACGTTGCGCCAATGCCTGCTTGCGTTTGACATCTTCAGCCTGCAACGCGGCCAGTTTGGCTGCACGCACCGCTTCATTTTCACGCAGGGCGATCTCTTGTACGGACAATACAGCCGTTTTGGCTTTGGTTGCCGGCACAACAGGCGCTTCCACTACAGGCGCAGGCTCAGGCACTTCCGCCACAGGCTCGGCTACTGGCTCTGGTTCTGGCTCGATGGCAGGTGTTTCCACTTGTGGCTCTATGGCCACGACTGGCACTTCCTCCACTTTTTCCGGCTGAGCAATCTCAACTTCTTCGACTGCTGGCGCTTCTGTCGGGGATTCGTAACTGATGTCTTCAGGACGCTCTAATACACGCTTTTTACGTACCTCTACCTGGATGGTGCGCGCCTTACCGGAGCTATCAGTCTTCTTGATCTCCGTATTCTGCTTACGCATTAGTGTGATTTTGTTTTTTGGGGCATTGGCAGCACCATGCTCTTTGCGCAGGTAATCCAGCAATGCAGACTTGTCACCTTCTTCCAAAAAATCATCCACAGACGTTTTATTAACGCCTGCGCTCTTCAGTTGCTCGATGAGCAAGGTCGTGGGAAGACCCAGCTCTGCGGCAAATTGTGCGACGGTTGAAAGTGCCATGTACTGCTCCAGTTCAATTACTTTATATTCTAATTTAAGATGTACGCATGATTCTTGCCTGGCGGGTTTGAGAACCGCTGATTACTTAAACTCAGGTTGCAAAACCCGGGATTTTTGAATCCCAGGTTTATTAAACCTCAGGCTACTTAAACCAAGGTGCGCGCGCAGTCATAATCAATGCTTTGGCGCGCTCATCATCTATTCCGGTCAACTCGACCAGTTCATCTACAGCCAGTTCAGCCAGATCTTCACTGGAATGAATGTTATTTGCAGACAACTTATGTGCTGTATCTGCATCCATGCCTTCCAGCGTCATCAAATCATGTGTGTCTTCTTCGACTTTTTCTTCTTTGGCAATCGCCTCAGTCAGCAAAGCAGCACGCGCACGTGAGCGTAATTCATTGACAGTGTCTTCGTCAAAAGCTTCGATCTCGGCCATTTCTGCGATCGGTACATAGGCAATTTCTTCAAGGGTACTAAAGCCTTCCTGCACCAGGATGTCAGCCACTTCTTCATCCACATCGAGTTTTTCAATAAACAGCTGGCTGATCTTCGCGTATTCGTCCTGGTTTTTCTGCGCAGCCGCTTCTTCGGTAAGGATGTTCAGGCTCCAGCCAGTCAGTTCCGAAGCAAGGCGCACATTCTGGCCGTTACGACCAATCGCCACGGCCAATTGCTCTTCACTCACCACCACATCCATGCTGTGTGCATCTTCATCGACAACGATGGAGCTCACTTCTGCAGGTGCCAGTGCGTTAATGACGAACTGCGCCGGATCCATGCTCCACAACACGATATCCACGCGCTCACCACCCAGTTCAGAGGTCACCGCCTGCACGCGTGAACCACGCATACCTACGCAAGTACCCACCGGATCCAGACGCTGGTCATTGGTTTTCACAGCAATCTTGGAACGCAACCCTGGATCACGTGCTGCAGAACGGATCTCCAGCAGGCCCTCTTCGATTTCAGGCACTTCCAGTTCAAACAACCGCTTTAGGAAGTCTGGCGCGATACGTGATAAAATCAGCTGAGGGCCGCGGCCACCACGGTCTACGCGTGACAAATAGGCACGTACACGGTCGCCAACACGCAGGTTTTCTTTCGGGATCATCGCTTCACGTGGCAACAGGCATTCAATACGTCCCACTTCGATAATCGCATTCCCTTTTTCCATACGCTTGATCACGCCGGTCACCAGGCTCTCACCACGGCCCAAGAAATCCTGAATCATTTGCTCACGCTCGGCTTCGCGGACTTTTTGCAAAATCACTTGTTTGGCTGCTTGCGCACCGATACGGCCAAATGAAATAGACTCCAGCGGTTCTTCGTAATAATCACCAATCTGGCGACCTTCTGCACGCGGGTCTTCTTCGTCGAACTGGTAAGTAGAGCTTTCGAGCAGATCGTATTCCACATATTGCCAGCGTCTGAAAGTGCTGTAATCGCCACTCTCACGGTCGATCTCGACACGGATGTCGGCACCCTCTTCATGGTTCTTTTTAGTTGCCGAAGCCAATGCCAGCTCCAATGCCGTAAAAATGACTTCTTTACTGACATTTTTTTCATGTGCCAGAGCATCAACCAACAACAATATTTCACGACTCATCGCAATCTCCAACGCACCGTACGAATTAACTAAACGAATTAATCAAAAACCGGGCTCAAGCGAGCCTTATCTATATTATCCAGCGACAGGCTGTAAACCCAACCATCACACTCAATCTTTACCTTACCGTCTTCTACCCCTTGCAGCACCCCTAAAAAGGTTTTCCTTGGCAAGGTGGTTGGCGTCGACTTAGGGCCATCATCTTTAATCCCCACGCGCAATTTGATTTGCGCGCGCTCACCGACAAAACGAACAAAATCATTTTCTTTACGTAAGACACGGTCCAGACCGGCTGAAGAAACCTCCAGACGGTCATAATCGATATCCAGCTCTACAGTCAACACGTTACCCAGCTGATTACTCACTAACACGCAATCATCAATATTAACGCTGTCTTTAATATCCTTAGGCGCCAATTTGTCTATAAACACGCGTAGCAACTTGCCGCGATTGGCTGCTTCAAAATCAACCAATTCATACCCTAACTGGATAACTGTTTTTTCAACAACCGAATGCAAATCTTGCATGGCGACCCTTATTTTCAAACATATCGACCAGAAACGAAAAATGGGCGTAAAGCCCATCAATCCAAAGCATTATACCAAAAATCCTTTTAAATTTAAAGCCATACTTGACTGCACAAGCGATAGCCGGGCAAGCAATCCAAGGCATTAAGCAAACAGGTGCCACTCCTATAGCCCTAATGGGTCAATGACAGCGCCAGCAGATTTTTTTATGATGCCTGCAAATGAGGGAGAAGACTCAAAATAACAGCCGCAAGCAGAATGCGAATGAGCGGCGTCAATAATTAAGCAGGACAGATTTCATGGCAGCCTATTAAGAGTTCATCCTGATAGGCTTTGATAGCCCGGTGCATGCACCGGGTTTTTTTATGCGTATTTTTTAGTGGCAGAAGTAAATGATTGCCACCAAATATTTTCAGATCTCTTTAAAGCAACGCTGGTTGTAAAAGCAAATCTTTATAATCTGCGCGGAATCTCTGCACAGGATCTAGCAAGCAAGTTAATGACTTATGTTTGTTATTTCTATGCTTTTGCATCTCCAAGGATGCATGTATCGCCTAAAAGCAAAAACCCCGCTATTGCTAGCGGGGTTTTGTTGTAAGGAGCTTGGGGATGACCTACTTTCGCATACGAAGAGTACACTATCATTGGCGCA
>VFQP010003346.1_pt1 | contig 16366 bp, 16 predicted proteins | sample 3512351 | NCBI WGS metagenome assembly VFQP01 (sample SAMN10412372, study PRJNA504923) | tailings metagenome | isolation source: Relicate 1 Philex TSF1 revegetated site | place: Philippines: Tuba, Benguet | collected 2017-08-29 | reverse complement strand
GGTGTTGTGCACCAAGGCTGCGCGGGACTGCGGTTGCTGCGTCCGCAGGCGGTGTCCAGGGCGTGCGTGGCCTTTCTCCGCGCGTCGCTCATTGCCTCTCGCGTGGCGCTGGTGGACCAGCTGCACCCGGGCGTCGTGCTGGCGCCCATTGTGACGGCCACCGTGTCGGCCTGCGGAGGTGAGCGCGCCCGCGCCTCGGGGCCTGCGACACATGTTTGCGGGACGGCTGCGCCTGGCATGTTACGCAGGGAAAGACACGTGCAGCGTCGGCGGCTTTGGGTGGCTTTGGCTGCGCAGCCGCACGCCTGCACGCGTGGCACAGCCAGGCGTTAGTGGCTGGCAGGCAAGCAGGGCAGGCGGGCGGGCGGGTCGGGGAGTCGCCGGCGCAGGCGCGCCCCGCCAGCGCAGGCGGCCTCCACCGCGCGTCCGTCAGGAAGCTCCGGAGCTCTGCACCTTGGCTGTGGAGGCGGCTGCGCAGAGAGGTGATGCTTTGGCGCGCGTGGTGGGGGCGTTGCGCGCGCAGGCAAGTGCACGTACGACGCCATCCGCCACCTCTACGGGCTCAGCACGGCGCCGGCAGAGGTCACCGTCCCCACCTACTCGTTCCGGTGCGCCGCGCTGGGCAGGCGCCCGCCAGGCTCCTTGACACTTGCACACGGCCGCTGCGGCGCTCCCGCTCGAGTGCTTGTGACCTCACGCCCGCGATGTGCTGAGCCTGGTGTGGGGCGAGCGAGGCGCCCTCACCACCCAGCACCCAGCACCACACGGCGACGATTCGGAGCATGTTTCGGCGAGGCGGCTGGAGACATCTCCAGCCCACCTGACAGCGTCCCAAAAGCATCCTCGTGGGCGCAGGTCTGCGTTCCTGGGCTCGTGCTTCACGTACCTGGCCGCCACGCACCCCGCCACGCGCTTCCTGACGCCGGCCCAGGCCAGCGGCGCGCTCGTCTCGCTCTTCGTGGGGCAGGCGCTGGCCGCCGAGCTGACGGGCCTGCCCATGGACTGGACCGAGCCGCTGCTGCGTGCCGTGCTGCGCCTGGCGTGAGTGTGGTGACTGCGGAGCAGCGGAGAGGCCAGGGGCTGGTGCGACCAGCAAGTGCGGGCGCCGTCAGCGGCCATGTGGTGCAGCGCAGCTGCGTGGGAGGTTGCGCAGGGATGGGCCGAGCAGCAAGGGGGGTTGGACGGTGTGGGAAAGCGGAAGGTCGCCTTGCTTCTCGCACTGCCCCATTCCGTTCGCCTCGCCACCCGCATGTCGCGCAGGAACATCCCCTGGCCCTCGGGCGTGCCGCTGCCCGCTCCCTCCAAGCCCTCGACGCCCCCCGCCACGCACCGCGCCGCCGCCGCCGCGCCCTCCAAGCCGCTCTCCCCCGCCCCCGCCCACCTGCACCCGCACCGCCAGCCCTCCTCCGCCGCCTCGCACCCGCTGCATCACCTGGAGGACGAGCACGACCAGGCGCCGTACGCTGACCAGGCGCCGCTCCAAGCGCTGGGTTCCAAGGAGGACGCGCTGGTGGCGGTGGTGGCCGAGGCGCCGGGCGGCAAGCGGGGCGCGGAGCCGCCCTCGGCCGACGCCATCCGCGCCGCGCTGCAGGTCGGTGTTCCCGGGCCCCGCCTTGCTGCTTGCTCAGGGAGGGCTGAAAAGGGGCGCGTTGGGGAGAGGGACGCCGCTTTCGGTGGGAATGTGCGAGGCGGGCTCCTCCTGAGCAGGGCGGTGTGGGTAGCTGCGCCGTAGGCACGGCGGTAGGGGCGTGCGTGCTGCCGGCGAATCAATCGTTGCTGCGTGCGTGGTGCTGTCCCGCAGGAGTCGGCAAAGGCGGGCGGCAAGGCGGACGGCGGCGCCAGGCGCCAGGCGCGGCCCGACGACGGCTGGCAGGTGGTGCCGGTGCGCGTCAAGAAGCAGCCGCCGCAGCAGGCGGCGGGCGCCAACGGCAAGAAGGCCAAGTGATCAACACAAAGCGGACGTCGCGGCGAGGACGAGGGGCCTACGAGGGAGCGTGTTTGCGCGCGAAAAGGGGAGCGGGGAGACTTCGTTAGGCTGAACGGCACGTGATATTCCCTTGGATCGAGAGGAGAGGAGAGGAGTGCTGCCGCGGACTGCAGGAGAGGGACATGCGCCGTGAGCGAGAGCTGGGGAGGGTAGTGGAGCGTTGACGTTCGCGACGGCGGGCGTGCGGGCGGCACCTGACCCGTGCCAGACCCAGCGAGGCCATCGGGATCGCATGGCCATCCTCACGCCGTCATACGTCCCCTTGCTTTCCTTTTCTTGCGATGACCGTGCTGCGCGCGCTCTGCCGCCGCCTCGCGCTGCCTGCCTTGGGGGCCGGTCCAAGACGGCCCAACCGTGCTGCAACCGACGCGGCGCTAAAGCTGCGCCAGAAGACGCACAAACGCAGCGCAGAGCCTGCAAGGGCAAAACGCAGAAAGAGCACCTCTTCCCAGCGCCTGCGCGTCCACCATGCCCAGGGTGCAGGTCCGGCTGCTGACGCCGACGCCAAAGCACCCGAGCGCCGACGCGGCAGTGGAGCTGGACCTGGAGGACGACAGCCCCATGTGGGAGGTCAAGCTCAAGCTGCAGGTGGGGTCACAGGGAGTGCTCCGCGCCGCGTGGGACGCACGCCCCACGTGCCCACCACAGCGCGCAGGCCGCGCGCGCCGTCTCACGCTTCCCCAAGCAACCGCAGCTCGCTGGGACCGCACCGCCAGCGAGGTGGCAACGCCGCGCCCACACACTTTGCAGGAGCTGACGGGCGTCCCCGTCGCGCACCAAAAGGTCTTCCTCCAGGGCATCGGCCACATCGTCATGGCCGACAAGCGGTGCGCGCCCGCTGGCCGGCCACCGCCCGCCCGCACACAGCAGCCGCAGCAGCGGCGCCAGGCCCCCACCGGTGCAGGGCTGACGCGGCAATCGTTGTTTGTGGGCGAGTGCGCACGATGCGCAGGGGCAGCCTGGGCTTCACGCACTCGGCCGTCACAGGATCGTTCTATCTCGGGCTGCTGGGCGCCGGCACCGTCCCCGCGCACGGCCCGCGCAGCGCCGCCGCGTCGTGAGGCCCTCCCTCGCCAGCCGCTTGCACCGCGCTTGCATGCACCTCGTGGCGGGGCTCACGAGTGTGGAGGGGTCCCGTCACGAGCAGTGCAAGGAGGTTGATGGAGATTCGCCGCCGAGGGCCACGACATTGTTGACAAGGGCGGCGACCCGTTCCGCTAATGCAAGATGCACGCACGCACGACGCGGGGCGGGCTAGTGCTGTTCCTGCCGCGCGGCGGTTGAGGCGGTTGAGGCGGCGGCGGCGAGCACGCGGTCGGCGGCGGCGCTGACGGCCTCCCAGGCCTCCTCCACGTGGCTCAGCTGCGTGGAGCTGCTGCCCACGGCCAGCCGCAGCGTGTAGCGCCCCGCCACCTCGGTGTGCACCAAAAAGAGGTCGCCGCCGGCGTTGATCTCGTCCAGGAAGCGCACCTGCTGCTCCCGCGGCGCGTCTCGCAGCCTGCGGGCAGCGCACGCACAGCACGCGCGCAAAGATGTCCCGCGCCGCTTGCGCTCGTTGCCGTCCAGAGCGTTCCACCTCAAACAAAAGGCGAGCAGGCAGGCTGGACGGTGGGTGGGTGGCGGGCGGGCGGGCGGGCCGCACCTGAAGCAGACGAGGCCAAAGCGCGGCGGCGCGGCCAGCTCCAGCCGCGCGTCGCGCCGCACCCGCTCGGCAAAGTGCTGCGCCAGCGCCACGTGGTGGGCAATGTACTGCCTCAGGCGCTGGGCGCCGTACATGCGCAGCACGAAAAAGAGCTTGAGCGACCTGCGAGCGGGGAGCGCAACCGTGGCGGCGACAGCGGCGACGGCACTTCCGTGGCGCTATCGTCGTGGCAACGCAGCAGTCTGGAAGCTGCTGCACAGGTTGCGGCGGCAGTGTGTTGCGGGGAGGGCGCGCACCTGAATCTCCGGCCGAGTGGGACCTGCCAGTCCTGCGGGCGGCGGGCGGCGAGGCGGCAGCAGGCGTTCACGCGTGTGTGACTGGGCGGTGGCGGCGGCGCGGCGGTCAGGGGGCAGGCGTGCGCGCCAGAGCGGCGGGCCCACACCAGCCCAAGCGATGCGCTGCTCCTTCCCTCCCTCCCTCTCTCCCGTCAACACTCTCACCTTGAGGTCGAGCGCGTTGCCGGCTCCCTGCGCACGGCGAGCCACAAGTCAGGGCAACGGCAGCGCGTGGGTCGCGCGCCACGGCCCTCCTCTTTCTCCTCCATGGGACAGCCCCACGTTGCTCTTCACGGGGCATGGGGCCCACAGCGGCCACGGCGCCGGGCCGCAAGCCCTAAGCAGGGCATGGAGAAGCGTAAGCCCTCACCTGCAGGTAGACTGGCGTGAGCGAAAGCGCCTCCCACAGCGGCCGGCTGTCCGCCACCCACAGCGTGGAGCAGTCAAAGTTGGTCAGCAGCCACTTGTGAGGGTTGAACGAGTACGAGTCCACCTTCTGCACACGCACACGCACACACAATCAAGGTGGGCGCGCCCGTGGGCCGCCGCAGCAGATGCGCGTCAGCCGGCCCCCCGCACCCCGGCCGCCTTGCCTCGCTCCGCACCCAGCACGCCTGGCGCCTCCCCAAACACAAGCGTCCGGAGCTTCCCTGGACTGCCCTGCCACGGTTGTTGAGCCCCTGGCACCTGTAAAGCGCGCTTCATCCGCCGTCCCACTCCCACGCGATGGATCGCGCGCCCGGAGCGCCCCTCCTGAGCAAACCTGCCTGCGCACCTCTAGCCCCTGGAACCAGGCGGCGCGCTGCTCGGGCAGCACGGCCGCGCTGCCGGCGTACGCCGCGTCCACGTGGCTCCACGCGCCGTGCGCCGCCGCCACCTCGCCCACCCGCGCCACCGGGTCCACCGCGCACGTGCTGGTGGTGCCGATGGTGGCCAGCGCGTAGCAGGGCAGCAGGCCCGCCGCCTCGTCCGCGCGCATGGCCGCCTCCAGGTCCTCGGCCTGCGGGAAAACCGCCGAGCCGAAGCGCAACCGCAACAGCCGTGGTGAGGAGAGATGCGGCGGCTGTCCAAGGGGCTGTGGAGAGAACCGTGGGCACGGCGCAGCTGGGGCGTGAGCAGCAGGCGGGCTGCCGTTGGGCTTGAGGCGGCTGCTCAGTGGCGGGGAGGAGGGGCTGGTGCGATGACCACGCTGGGGCTCAGCGCGCAAGGGCGCCGCGCGGGACAGGACGCAAAGCAACCCTCACGGGTCTCAGTGCGGCCTTGGGCGTGACTGACCTTGAGAGCAAAGTCGTTCTGCTCGAGGGCGGGGACGACGCGCACGTGGTTGATCCCCGCCACCATGCACGCCTTCTTGAACGCGCTGTGCGCCTGGCCGCCCGCGCACGCCGAGCGCAAGCAGCAGGAGGGCGCGACCACGGTGAGCGGCCAGAGGCAACAGCATAGTGCGCGCCTCCACCCGGGTCATCCCTGCGTGCGTGCAGCCACGGAACGGGCCGCCGCCCCGCGTCCCGGTGCCTCACCTGGTCAGACGAGTAGGCCACCAGCCGCAGCGCGTCCTCCGGGGGCCGGCCCCGCAGGGAGCGTGCGCGCGCCGCCAGCAGCGCCACCAGCACAGCCTCGCTGCTCGTGCCCTGCGCACGGAAATCCAAATGCCAAACAGCCCAGTGGAGCTCGAGGTTGGTGCGCCGCGATGCGACGCCGCAGAGCAGCGAACTCGCATGCGTGGCGGCAGCGCCCCGCACCCCCCCCCAGAGCGCACGCGCCTGGATCACGCCGCCGCCGGGCCCCCCGCTGCGAAAGGTGAAGCGCTCCGGGAGGCCGACCAGCTCGGCCAGCCAGTCCATCATCACCTGTCAGGCAGGGCAGGGCAGGGCAGGCACCCACACACCGCCTCTCGCCCTGGAATTCCGACCAGCACAGGAGAGGAGAAGGCGACCAGTGCGGACACACGAGCGAGGAGTTGGCTGGAGGAGAGGGCTGCGCCCGAAGAGGGGCCAAGTCGTGCGTTGAGGTGGAGGGCAGTCGGCAGAACAAAAAGCGGGGGCGAGTGCGAGGGCGCACCATTTCGAGCTCTGTGGAGACTGGGGACGAGCTCCACGTGAACCCAATCATATTCAGAGCGCCACCCAGCAGGTCGGCCAGCAGGGCGGGGAAGGACGTGTTGGCGGAGAACCAGGCGAAGAACTTGGGGTGCTGCCAGTGCACGACGCCTGCGGGGACGGTGGCAGCGGCGGCAGGACGAGCTGGCGGCGCTGGCGTGGTCCCCGCACAACCGCTGGCAGCGCTGCTTTCCCGCAGCTGCTGCTGTTGCCGCTGCTGCTGCGGTGGCACGTGCTGCCGCTGGTCATCAATGAGCGCAGATCTTGCGGTGGCTGTGCGGCACCAGGCGACCAGTGGCGCCAGATGACGCAGCGGGGGAGTGGAGAGGGGTGCCCGCTCGCCCCAGGGGCGCCCAGGACGCGGGCGCACCTGGCATGAGCACGCGCTCGAAGTCGTCCATGACGGCCTGGAAGGGCTCTGGGTGCTCTGGCGGGCAGGCCGGCAGCTGGTCGCGCAGGTACCCGGGCTGAGCAGCAGCGCGTGGCGGAGGCAGGAAGAAGAGCGTGTTCAACGGTAGGGAGTCGCCGGCGCGTGTGGTGGCGCGGGCGAGGTGTGTGGAAGTGGCCCACACACCTGGACGTTGGGCCGCACGCGCCGGCGCTTAGGGAGGCCCTTGTAGTAGTCCACGACCCAGTCCACGACTTGGTAGCCGAGCTTGCGGAACTGCGGAACGGCGGGCGCAGCACGCGTGCCCGTGCCCGTACGGGTGGCGGGCCTCATCGCCAGGCTCCTGTCCAACGCGTGCAGGAGCTCACTGGCGGCACCATCCTCGCCAGCACGCGGCGGCTGGCCGCTCCCACCTGCTCTGCGTCCACGGGATGCTCAAAGTCCGCCAGGTCCGAGGTCCGAGACGTGGCGTGCTCCTGCTCCCGCTGCAGCACGCGCCGGCGGCAGAGCGTTCGAGGGCCCTGCTCGGCGCCAATGCGCCAACTGCAGCGTGCTCCAGGCTGCGCTGCACGGCGCTGCGACATCGTCGCAGACAGCGCCATCGCGGGGCCGATGGAGGCCGGGAGACCGGCGTGATGCAGGCCTGCTGCTGCTTATTGATGTGCTGAATGCTGCTGCCTCAGCAGCTGTCCTGTTGCTCTGGACTGCCGCAAGCCGCATGCGCGCGGGTGCACGTGGTGGGCCTCGATCGTTGCCAATCGAGCAGCCGTCAGAGGTAGGGGACGTCTGAGATGGCAGCATGCTGTATATCGTGATCGCGTGCGGCAGCTGCTAGCTCTAGCAGAGGGCACGCCGCGGGGATGAGCAGCCGCTCTCCGGCGCAGGACGCACAGCAGCAGCAGCAGCAGCAGCAGCAGCAGCAGCAGCAGCAGCAGCAGCAGCAGCAGGAGGGCGACTGCGTGGAGTGCAACATCTTCGAAAAGGGCGTGTGCCTGGAGGAGTTCAAGAGGTGAGCGGCGCCATCCATCCTGCAGCTCGCCACGCTCATTGGGCAAGCTGGCCAAGCGCATGCCGCCTGTGGACGTCCACACGCCTGCAGGTTCGACGGCTGCTTCGACAAGGCGCAGGCAGAGGGCCGCGACGAGGCGCAGGAGTGCATGGGCCTGTTTGAGGAGTTCCGCGCGTGCTACGCCCGCAAGACGGCGCTGCAGGGCGTGCTGCAGTCCGCCGTGCGTGGGCGGACAGGCTGACTGACGTGCCTCTGGCCCACGGGTGAGCGCGCCACCACCAACGATTGCAACGCTCCGTCAACACCACAGGCAGTCAGGCACCGCCGAGGCACCGTCCCAGTCCAGCTGTGCAGCCCCCAGCGGCGCTTGGCGCAGCGCCCCGCTCCTCACTCCGGCGAGCTCAAGCGCACCACATCACGGCGCACCACATCCTGCCCGCACCTCCCCAAAACGTCACGTCAGCGGCGCCAAAAGCCCTCCTGCAGTGCCCTCCCACCCCCACGGCGCCGCTGCGCCTTAGCAGGCAGCCGTCTGCGCCCGTCTCAGACAGCCGTGGGCGATTGCACCGCCGCCGCCGCCGCCGCCGCGGCTCCCCCGCCGGCCGCCGGCGCCGCCGACGCGCGCATGAGCTCCAGCGCCGTCCGCGCGCGCTCCCGCACGTCCAGGCTAGGGTCCGCCTGCGGCCAAACCACACGCGACCATGGGCGATGCCGCTGAGCCAATGTGCCCCTCCAGGACGTTGCGCCTGCCTCGCCCTTTCTGATTTGAAAGAGCAAAGCGTGCACAGCGCGCACCAGCAGCTCCTGCAGGCTCTCCTGCGCGCCCAGCGCCCGCAGCCGCCGCAGCCGCGCCTCAATCACGGCCGCCTCGCCCGACGCGCCGCCGCCGCCGCCGCTCGCCGTCGCGTCGCCGCCGCCGCCGCCGCCCTGGCTCGCCGCCCCCCCCGGCGTGCTGCTGCCGGTGCTGTTTGGCGCCACCCAGGTCAGGTTGATGATGCACCACACGGCGGGGAGGCGCACCTGCACGCCGCGGCAACGGACACACAGCCTGCTGCTGGTTGGTGACTATCCTGCGTGGAGCACTGTGGATCCGCGCCATCTGATATGCCCGGTAGTAGGGCTCCGGCCCCGCCGAGGTATCCAAACAGATGTGAAAAGCAACACACACAGACGCGTCGTCCACGTGGGGCTCCTGCCCGACGATCCACGAGCCCGAGTCCGTGCACGACCCGCTCCACCGCCAGCTCCACCATGCAGCGCAGAGGCATGCGACGCAGAGCGCGTGGCACGCGCGCTTCCTGTCCGCGCCCGGCTGGCTAGCAGCTCGATCGCGGCCCATGCCCTGGACGCCTCGTGTGCGGCGCACCTCGTGGTCTGGGCTGGTGCGCATGTGGTGCAGCAGCAGCGTGGGCACGTTGCTGGCCATGATGTGCTCCTTGGTCGACTCGGACCCTACACGTACGTAGCGTCCGCAGGCAGCGCCCGGGACCGCGTGGCGCAAGGCACACCTCGCCCAAACTCCGCTTCAGGCCACCAAGCCGCTGCATGGGCCTGACCCTAGCCCCAACCCCAGCGCCACCGGCATTGCATGTCGCCACGGTGCTGCTGATGCTCGGTGGACCCGGGAGATGCGTGCTAGCTCGTGATTGTGCCGCTCACCCGTGAGCGAGTTGACAATGGTGTAGAGCGCGTGCACCCGCAGTGTGTTAGACACAGGCCTGCGGGTGCACACGGAACGACAAAAGAGGGCGAGGGCGGCGCTCGGCGGCGTGTGCGCGATGCCGCCGCGCACCCAGGCGCGCACGGGTCGCAGTGCAGGGAGGCCGCGCCGGCGCACTAGAGGCGTTGCTGGCCCGCCAAAGAGCAAAAGGTCGGCGCGAGCGTCGTCGGGCACCTGGAGGGGTCGAGCTTCTCCTCCAGGGCCACCAGCACGTCCGCGCCGCCCCACTCGTACGCCGCCATGATGTGGTCGGCCGCTGCGGGCGCGCCGACGCGCATGCATCGCAGCGTCGGGCGCAGCGTCAGGCACGCAGCCAAACGCCCGTGACGCGCTCCTGCTGCCATGGTGCGGCATTCTGTTCCGCTCTGTGCCGTGCTTCTGCCAACCCAAGCTTTGTGCGCGAGGGTGGCCGTGGGCGAGTGCGCGCGGTCCCCAGGGGCGCGTGCTCACCGTCCATGCAGAGGTTGCGCAGCAGGCAGATGGCCTGCTCCTGCACGCCCTCGTCGGCGTCCGCCAGCAGCGCCCGCGCCCGGGGCCACCCAAGTGCCTGCGCAGCGCGCGGCAGGGACGCACGCTGCTGGCTTGCTGAGGTGTTCTGTCTACCTGGCAGAGGCGGAGTTCGCTCCGCAGCGTTCTGAGTGCTTCTGCTATACCCCGAACAGCCGTTTGGCTGAAGGCATGCAACACAACAACAACGCTGCGCCGCCCTCTCACGCGCTGCCGCCACGGTTGCTGGCCACGTGGATGCCCAAACGGCGGCGTGCTGACGAGCGAGGCGCCGCAGCCAACAGAACAACGCCACCACGGACGTGGCCCCTCAACCGCGCTCAAGCCCTAATCGCATGAGCCCTCGCACCTGCATGAGCCCCTTCTTGACGGCGATGCTGCTCTTGTGCGCCAGGTTGCGCAGCGCCCAGGCGCTGTACAGCCGCAGCATCAGCACCGGGGACGCCGTGTGCGCCGCCAGCCTGCGCCAGACGCACGCCACCACGCACACACCGGCGCGCACTCCCTCTGGGCGCTGGGCCTTTTCGGGCATGCTCCCTCTCAAGAGCGCGCTCCCTCTCCATTGAAGGCCTGGAGCGGCGCTGCAGCTGCGGCGGTTTTTGGGTCGCGCAAACCCCGGCCAAGGAGGACCTCCTCCCCCATCAGCGCGAGGGCCCCGTTGTTGCGCGCCGTCCCGAGCCCTCGTCCAGGGCTCACGTGTCGAGCACGCCCATGTCGAGCGCCGTGTCCTTGACGGCCGAGAACTCGAGCACCAGGTTGCACAGCGCCGCCGCCGCGTTGATCTGCGCACAACACGACACACGCACACACATGGGCAAGGGCGCACTCAGCCCTGCGCCGTGTGCTGGCGCACCGCCGGTCGCACTCAGTGACTGCTTTCCCCCACCACCGACAAAGGTTCGCCAGCGACGCCGGCGCCAGCCGTCCCAACCACGCATCTCCCTGCTGCTCGCGCAGCGAGCGAGAGAGCGAGAGAGCACCACGCGCCTGCACCGAGGCGTCCCGGTCCTTGAGCAGGCGGCACAGCGACTGCGCCATCTCGCTGCTGAGCGCGTTGAGCCTGCGGCCAGGCGCGAGGGCAGGAAGGAGACGAGGTCGTCGTGCCGAAGGGGCAGTTCCATACGCCTTGGCCGTAGCGGTGGCACCCGTGCGCTGTGGTCGGCTCTCAGTCCGCCTGGAAGTTGGGCTCCAGCCCGGCCGGGGTGCCCCAACAGACGGTGCACATCCCAAGTTGCGCATGAACAAAGAGAGCGTCCGCGTCCGCAGGGCGAGGTGGGTTGGGCGCGGCCATCCGCGCAGACGCCGCTGGAATGCGCGCCCGCACCTGAGCGTCTTGACGTTGCGGCTGAGCGCCAGCACGCACAGCGCGGCGGCGGCGCGCGTGCCCGGCGACGAGCCGTCGTCCAGCGCAGCCTGTATGTGCCCCAAAGCCACCTGCGAGCAAGGAGGGGGCGGGCGTGTGCCGCTCAACCTCTACCGAGCGCCACGCACGGGCAATGACCGTCGTGCAGCCCTTTGCTTTCAAAGCGTCTGCTGCGGCGTAGGAGGGCTATGGCTGGCTCGCGCACGCGTCTGTCGCTCAGGGCGGGGTTCGAAAGCATGCAGCGGGCGTGCGCTGCTGCTGCTGTGCCCGACCTCATCGACCTGACTCGGTCAAGTGCAGGCACGCTGAAGGGAAGGGAAAGGGAGGGCGCACCTTGGAGTCGAGCAGCTGCTTGCGGGCGCCCTCCTGCGTGATGCACAGCGTGCCCATGGCGCGCAGGCAGCCCTCGCGCACGTGCGCCGACACCGCCGCGCCCAGCGGAGGCCGCGCCGTGCCGCCGACGCCGACGCCGGCGCCGCCGGCCGGCGAGCCCAAGGGAGGGAAGGGGAACGTGCCAAACGAGGGCGCAGCGGGCGCAGTGGTGGCGGCGGCGGCGGCGGAGGAGGAGGAGGGCGGCGGCAGCTGCGAGAGGAGCGCGCAGAGCTGACGGATGGTGTCGCCATCCGCCGCCATGCGCTGCAGCTCCTCGCTGCAGTGACACACGCACGCAGCAAGCAGTTGCGCAGCCGCGCATTCGTTTTCCGTTGGCTGAAAGTGAAGCAGAGAGCCCCCTGACACCTGTGCTGTCACACGCCACAGCCAGGGCCGCGCGCTCCGACGCCCAGGGTCTGCACGCACGGGCCCCGGCACCACCCCCTGCGTGCCCTCCACTCACTTGTCCTCGATGAGCGAGGCCAGCGTGAGGGGCGCCCGACACCACCCCCTTGCGCCCTCCACTCACTTTTCCTCGATGAGCGAGGCCAGCGTGAGGGGCGCCATCTCGCCCGCCATAGGGTCGCCCAGCAGCCGCAGCACCACGGGCAGCGCCGCCCGCTGCGCCGCCAAGATGGCCTGCGGGCACGCGCAAACACAGTCGGTCTTGGTCGTTGCTCTCAGGTCCCTGCCGAGGTGCGACCAAACATGCGCAAGCGAGCGAAGCGAAGCGAAGCGAAGCGAACCCAGCGCCCCCTCCGCGCACCTCCCCCGCCGCCTGCTGCGCCTCGGCCAGCGCCGCCCGTGACGCGCCGCCGCCCGCCGCCGCCGCCGCCGCCGCCGCGCCCTCGCCGCCCGCCGGCGCCACCGGCCCCGTGGCCAGCGCGCCCGCCGGCCCCGCCGTCGGCGGCAGCCCCTTGCCCTCCGCCGCGCCGCCCGGCGCCGACGGCTTGCCCTCGGAGGCGTGCGAATGGAACAGCGGCAGCGCGCCGGCCGCCGCCGCGGCGCCCGCCGGGTGCGCCGCCGCCACGATGCCCCGCGTGATGAGCACCAGCAGCCGGTCGCGGCCCATGCTGGCGGGGTGCCCGCCCACGCGCATGGCGCCCTGCACGGCGGACGCCTGCGGCGCCTGCATCGGCTGCTGCTGCGAGGGGCCCGCCGACGCGGTTGCGGCGCGCGGCGGCGCGGCCGCGGACGGCGCCCCACCCTTGGACGCGGCGGCGGCGGGTGCGCCGCCATCTGCCGCTGCTGCTGCGGCGGCAGCGGCGGCACCGGTGCCGGACGCGAGGAAGGAGAGGTGCGCTATGCAGGCGGCGGCGAGCCCGCGTGTGATGGCGCAGGCGTCCCGGAGCAGCGCCGTCAGCGCGTCGAGCGCGGCGGGGCACTGCAGCAGCTGCAGCAGCGCCGGCGCGTTGCTGGCGACCAGCGAGCCCAGCAGGTGCAGCGCGCGGTGCGTGGTGGTTCTGGTGGTGGGGGCGCCGCCGCTCAAGGGTGAGGGGCTGAAGGCGCCGCCGCGCGGGTGCGCGGCGCCAGGCGGCGGGAGGTGCGAGCGGAGGGCGGCCACCAGGCCCTGCACGGCGCCCGCCTCTGTCAGCGCCTGCCTCTGCAGTGTGCGCACGGCGGTGAGCGACAGGGAGGGTGGCCCGCCCCGCGTGGCCGTGGCGTGGCCCCCCCCCCCCCCGATTGTCGCCCAGGAGGCCCTGGCCTTGCGGCGCACCTGCGCTGCCGTCGAGCAGCACGTCGCGAGGACGGTGGCGGCGCCCTCGGCGAGGCTGCTGGGCGGCGGCGCCCCGAGCAGCTGCACCAGGCGCGCCAGCACGCCCGGCTGCAGGAAGGGCGCTGCCGGCAAGGGCGCGCACTGCGCGTGCACGCAGTTGTTGCACGGACTGGTTGCTACACCTGCTGGCCTGGCCCAACGGAGCAGCTGCTCGCTCTGCTGGGGAGCCCCCAGGCCTCCCTCGCGCTCGCGATGGCGCCCCACACGCAATTGGTGGTCACGCTTGCCTGGCACATGAGCTTCAGCGTGCGCACGACGGCTTCGACGGCGCGGGGCTCGATGGCGTCGGCCTGCAGGAGGACCTGCGTCAAGGCCTGCACTCCCTCGTGCTCGACGGCCTGCTGCACGGCGTCGCTGTTGTCGCAGCACAGCGAGCCCAGCGTGGCCGCCGCCTGCACCAGGAGGTCGACATCCGCCGTGCTGCTCGCGCGCAGCAAGAGCTGCACGACTTGCGGGACGGCACCCGCCTCGCGGTAGGCCCCCTTGGCGCGCTTGTTGCCGATGATGGCGTTCTTGACCTGCGCAGTGACGCCGCGATGGTGGCGGTGGGGGGCCCAGCAGGCCTGGAGCCTGCGCCGCGTTGCGCGCGGGCGGCGCACACACGCAGGCGCGGCCAAGCAGAGGCCCCAGCTGGCCACCGCCCAGCGTGAAGATGGGCCTGACCTTCTTCACGGCCGCGAGCGCCTCGGCGCGCGGAGCCTTCCCGAGCGCCTGCAGCACCTCCTCCGCTCGCGCGACCATGCTGGCAGCAGCGGCGGGACCGCGCCGCGCCAGCCTCTCAGCAGCAGCCGCGCAGGGGCCTCGCAGGGCTGCCTCTTGTGGGTCGACGGCTGACGAAGAGGTGACCGGCGACGACGCCGGGAGGCGCTCCCAAGGGGGGCTGCGGTGACGCGCTGCTGGTGCTGCTCTCGGTGTGGGGCCGACGTGGAGTTCGTGTGTGCAGGGAGCTGAGTCAGAGAGGGGGTGGAGAGGTTTGCGTACGATGTGTGCGCGTCTGGTGGTGCGCCAGCGCTGCGTTAGGGTACGCCGCCCGGGTCGCGTCGGCTGGAGCACGCGTTCAAAGGCCTCCATGCACCTGCTACAAGGCCTGCGTTTGGACTTCTCTGCTGTGGCCCTTTAGGCCACGCGTGCCAGAGTGTTCGAATCACGCGAGCGCCCGACGCCGAGTCCCAGCGGGATCCCCCACCCCACCCCTTGCACACCTTGATCCTGACATCAGTCCTGTGGGTGCGGACGTCTCCTTGAGGCTCCTGGAGAGGTGCTGTCCAGAAGGCCAGCCATGGGCGAGAGGGCCTGCCCACAAGTGCCCGGCTGCAGCGCACCGCGGTCCAAGTGGCGCGCTGCCAGGCTCACGTCTTGTGGGCATGCACCGCACCCCGTCGGGCCACTCATCTGGCTTCGAGATGGTAGAGCCTGGTGACCGGGCGACCAGCGGCGAGGAGCACGAGGAGGAGGAGGAGGTCGAGGAAATCGAAGAGGAGGAGGTGGAGGTGACCGAGGACGAGGCGCCACAATCGCAGCAGCAGCGGGAGCAGCAGCCCGGGCAGGAGGAGGCAGCCCAGCAACAACCCTCCTCCCAAGCGCCGAGCCAGTTGCCGCCGCGGCCGCCTCCAGCAGCAGCACCAGCACCAGCAGCACCAGCAGCGGAAGAATCCGCTCCTGCAGCAGCGGCGGCGCCCGGAGGCGAGGAGGACGCCAGCTTCGCCGCGCTGCGGGCGATTGAGGCCATGGCGCTGGAGAAGCTGCAGAGCGCGGCCAAGCTGCTGGGCTCGTCGCAGACCGTCAGCGAGGCCACGAGCAACCTGAGCAAGCTCGCGGGCGGCTTCACCGCCGGCTTCACGAGCGGCATGAGCTCCTGGTTCGCCGGCTCGTCGGAGGCGTCGGGCTCGTCGGGCGGCGCGGCGCCGCAGGCCAGCAGCACCCGCTCAGCAGCACCACCGCTCAGCACCCAGCAGCACACCAGCGCCGGCGGCAAGGGCAGCAGCGAGGTGCAGCAGCTCTTTGGCCTCAGCGACACGGAGCAGCTGGTCGAGAGCTTCAAGTGCAAGCTGCTGCAGACGTACGCCTGCTCGCACAACAGCTACACGCCCGCCATCCAGATGGCCTTCCAGGGCACGCTGCACGTGACGGACGGCCACGTGTGCTTTGGCGTGGAGGAGCGCGGCAAGCAGCTGCCCATCAAGGTGGCGCTGCGCAGCGTGCAGGCCGCCTCGCGGCAGCTGCCCGCCGCCAAGGGAGGCTCGGACCTGCTGCGGCTAGAGCTGCGGGCGGGCGAGGGCGCCGCCGCCGCCGCCGGCAAGTTTGTCGTGTTCAAGGACTTTGAGCACGGCGGCTCGGCGCTCGACAGCGCGCTGGCGCTCATTGAGCACCTCACGGCGCCCGACAGCTGAGGAGGCGGTGGCAGCGCGGAGGAGGAGGAGGCGCGGCGCGGTGCGGCGCGGGCGCTTGGTGGGCGGGCGCTGCTGGAGGTGCAGGGACGGCGCGGCGTGGCGGGGGCGCGGGTCCTGCCGTGGGGTCGCAGCCCACACGCCTGTGACAGCGCAGCGGGCAAACTGGTTCTCACCCGCTCTGCAAGACAGGGGGGAGGGCTGTGCCGCACACAGTTGGCGTCGTGCCTCTGCTGCGCTGTGCTGCGCTGATTGCGAGGGCGTGTGGAGGCGCGGATAGTGCGGAGGAGTTGGCTCTGTCCACAGGACGCTGTGCGTGCTGATGAGCGGCGAGCAAGCGATGTTGCAGCCCCCTGGGACTTTGGTGTTTGGCAGGCGCGCACTGGCTTTCCTGCTGCGATTGTGCGGCGGAGGCCTGTGCGACCTGCTGCTGTACGATGTATGCACGCCGTGACTGGCTCAATGTTCTTCGACGTTCGGCTGTCTGGCCTTCCGTTCTCCTGAATTGTTGCAACGCGCACAGTCCTGGTCTTTGACGGAGCGCATGGAGCTGCAACGTGCAGGTGGCGAGAGCAGCGCGGCACCGGCCCAACCAGCTACAGCCACGCGCGGTTCCGTGGTCGTGCGCCGCAGCTAGCCTGCGCATGCAATGCGGGCGCAAGATGCAGCACAGGTCAGGACGGCGGCATGCCTGCAGGCCGCAGCATGGCGCCAAGCTCGGCGCACCACCTGAGTGATGGAGCCACAGCACGCTGTACGCCACCAGGAACGTCAGCCTGC
>VFQP010003345.1_pt1 | contig 16368 bp, 15 predicted proteins | sample 3512351 | NCBI WGS metagenome assembly VFQP01 (sample SAMN10412372, study PRJNA504923) | tailings metagenome | isolation source: Relicate 1 Philex TSF1 revegetated site | place: Philippines: Tuba, Benguet | collected 2017-08-29 | reverse complement strand
GGCGTATCAGATGTCTCGCAGCACAAAGGCAAGCGAGCCAAAGGCACACGCACGGGTGCAGAAACGCATTGCGGCTCAGCACCCAGCAGGCATATCCAACAGGCCCCGCAGCACAGGGCTCACAGCACGGCACGCAAAGCGTGCCCATCGTGTGTTGAGCTGTACATCTGGTGGAGCCACCTCTGGCAAGCAGGTGACGAGTGTGTCCACTATGGCGTGGCGCCGAGTCCAGACCTGCGATGCGCTCTGAGCGCGCTCGCCAGCGCTACATCCCGCGCAGCCAATCCTCCCGGCTGAAGGCCGCACCCCGTGGCGGCGTGCGTGACGCTCTAGACCTTGGTCCACGCCTGTTGGCGTCCTCTTGGATTCGTTCCTTTTCTCTGAATGCAGCAATCTCACCTGGAGCCCTGTGGCGTTGAGCCCCCAGCCCACCAGGCGCGAGAGGCGCAGCGACGCAAAGGCGGCGCCCACGTCCGCCACCTCCATGGCCGCCACGCCCGGGGCGAGGGCCGACGCCTTGGCCTGGACCTGCGGCCAGGGAGGCAGAGTCAAGCGCGTTGCGTGGGCGGGTTGCGGCGGGGGGCGGCGCGGGTCGCAAGGCATCGTCAGTGCAGTGCAGGCGAGCTGGAGTGGAGGCCTACTTTCCCTCCTGCCGCAGGGCGCCCCCACGCACACCGCGTCAGGGGCGCACCCGCCAGTGCCCTCCTCCACCCCACTCTGCCTCCTGCCGCAGGGCGCCCCCGCACACCCGCCCGCACCGCGTCAGAGGCGCAGGCGCCGATGCCCGTCTCTGTGCCGTTGAGCGCCAGCAGCACCAAGGCGAGGTAGTCATCCAGCGGCAGCACCAGCGTCACGTTGGCCATCCACACGACCGCCGGCGCTGCCGCCAGAAGCGCGCCCGCGCCGGGCGACGGCGCGAGGGGGAAGGCAGTCATGGGCAGCACCGTCGTCGTCGCCGGGAGCGGCGCGCCGACGGCGGCGGAGCCGCTGCCGCTGCTGCTGTTGCCGGCGGGCGCAGGGGCAGTGAGGTTGGGCGGCGGGCCCTGCCCCAGGCCGGAGATGACCTGCCGGTTGGCCACCAAGCGCCAGGCGAGAGGGACGCGCGACATTGAGGCGGGCGTTCGCGGCGTGCCGCGCTGCGGCACGGCTGCTGCTTCTGCGCGCACCATGTTTTGGATGAAGAGGCTGGCGCCCTGTTCGAGTCGCAGCAGGTCGCTGGCGCCGCCGAGGTCCAGCAGCGCCTCGACGGGCTTGCTGTGCGGTTCGTCCCAGCTGGGCCCGGCGAGCAGCAGCCACCCGGCAAGCGGCGAGATGCGCGGCGGCGAAAAGACCGACGCGACTTGGACCGTGCCGCTCAAGAGGATGACGGGCACGCCGTGCTGCACAGCGGTGCAGCGCGAGAGGGGGCGATCGCAAAGCGTGAGCGCTCGAGGTTCTGGCTGCGAGCGTTCGTCACAGCGCGCGCGTGCGCGCGCAGCGGGAGAGGGCGAGCCGAGAGCACTCACGTACGCCCCGCTGGTGTCGTTGCTCGTCGCCTGCACCGCGGCGGTCGCCTCGGCGAGCGCGTCCAGCCACGCCAGCGCGTCGCCCGTGATGTAGAGCGGCGCGACCGGGTCCGCCTGCGCGGCGCCCGCGGCGGGAAGGCGAAGCGAGGTTGCGCCCCGGACCAGCGCGGCATAGGACAGCCCCACGCGAGCGCCCGCTCCCCAAGGCCCCCGCCCGCACCTGGTTGCGCGCCGACGGGGGTAGCAGCGTGCCGTTGCAGAAGCGCGGCGGCATGAGCGTGAGGTTGCGGAGCACCGGGTCGAAGAAAGGGTCCGACGTGCTCTGCGCGGCACTCGCGCAGCCACCGTCGAGTGCGCCTTACCACCTTCTGCTCCTCCAAAGCCCAGTCACAGGTGCGGGCGCTCCGCCTCCTAGCAGCAGGGCGGTAGTCCCGCCCGCGGACAAGGCAGGTGCATCATGGCAGGTGCACCGCGACGCGCTCACCCTCAGCGTGAGGTTGTTGCTGTCGCCGCCCTTCTTGCTGTGCGACACGAGCACGGCGTGCGGCGTGACGAGGCGCACCGTGGTGAAGCTCTGGGGGTAGGCGCCGTGCACCACCAGCGTCTGCTCCCACACTGCGCGGCGCGCATGACGGCAACAGCATATGCGCCGTGCACCACCAGCGTCTGCTTCCACACGCTGCGCGGCGCACGACCTTGACAACAACGAGCAGGTACCAAGCAGGCGACGGCACTCGGCCCAACGCCCATGAACGCCGTGCGCGTGGCTAGTGGGGCGGGACACGGCAACGCCGGGAGACGAACAGGCGGGGCCGCCGCCGGCTGCGCCTCCCAAGATGGCCCAGTGGCATGCACGCACGCCGGACACGCGCCCGGTGGCTGGGCTCCAAGCCCCGCGGAGGCGTCCAACAGGACGTGTAGGTACCCCACCACACGCAGATGGCAGGGCGTGCCCACGATGCTGCACACGGCCAGGGCGGGCCTTGAGGCAATTCGTCCCGTCCGGAGTGCGGGACGAGCCGTGTGCGAGCTGTTCCGTCGGCCCGCCCGCGGAGCACGCCTCACGTTGCGGGAAGAGCGCCGTCTGCATGACCTTGAGCCACATGAATACGCCCACGGTGGCCTGGCGCGCCTGCGCCGCCGCACCACCGAGCGCGCGCGCACACATGCGTCTCTGAACCTGTGCGTGTGCCTCTGCCTCACTTGCCTTTGTGCTGCGAGACATCTGATACGCCCGGTAGTTGGGCTCCAACCCCCGCCAAGGTGTCCAAACAGATGCAAAATCCCACACACGCCGTTGCACCAGGGCAAGCTTTGTTGAGCGCTGCGTGAGGCCGCAAACAACCACGCTGCCGCCCTGGGGCAACAAGGAAACGCGCCAAAGGGGCACACATTCCGCTGCGCCACTCACGTAGAGGGTGACGCCGTTGGCGAAGTTGTTGGAGAGCACGCTGCTGCGGTTGAAGAGCCAGAGGCCCAGTCCTGAGTTGAACGAGACGCCGGGGCCAAGCACCTCTGGCTCCTCGCAAAGGTTGACGAAGCTCAACCTGCGGGACCAACCAAGACGCACGCGCGCAGAAGCTCTCGTCATGCGGAGCTGGGGCGCTGGGGCCCTTCGGCGCCCGCCTCCCCCCGGGGCGCGCGTCGCCACCGCCCAGCGCAAAAGCCAGCGTGCGCCGCGCCACGTCGCGGGGTGGGCGTCTAAATCGTAAGAACGAGGCGTGGCCAACGGCCGGTGGGTGGGCGGCATGCGGTCCAGAGGTGCCTCCAGGCAGCGTGCGTGACACGCCGCACGAAACCAACCCCCCGTGGACGCAGGCGCACCTGTTGAGCACGAGCTTGGCGGTGCCGCTGAAGGGGGGCGCCATGTGCGAGCGCATGGCGGCGTCCACCACGACGGCCTCGGAGGCGCCCGGCCACGGCTCCAGCGTAAGCGTCCCACGGGCGAAGGGCGCGCCGGCCCCCGGCCCATCCGTGGGGCCCAGCAGCGCAAAGGTGGCGTTGGCCAGGGACGTGACGGGCTGCCGCAGGTAGACCGTGGTTGTTTGGCCTGAGTGGCCGAAAGCACCAACGGCGGCGGCCAGCTCCTCGCCACGATTAACCGTCACCACGAGTGCCCCATCTGCTGCTAGCTGCTCAGGTGATGGAGCCCGCTGTGTTGATGAAGATGCTGCGCTGCGCAGGCCCCTTGCTGCTGCTGCATAGGGAGCAGAGCGGCCCGCCGAGGCCGCTCTGGATGGCCGATCGAGCTGCAACAGCGAGAAGCACTGGGCGCCCGGCGGGAGCAGCAGCGGGGCCAGCAGCAGCGCGAGCCGCAGAAGCAGCAGCGCTCGCCGTCTGCGCATGCCGGGCCCCGCCTTCACGGGCGGCCGTTCCTCGACGATAGTGGGCGCTCCTCTACCGGCGTGGAGGGAGGCATGTTGGTCGCCACTGGGGCGGTCTGTGCGGCCGCACAGTGTGTCACATGCCGCGCTGACGCGCGGGCGCCGCTGTGCTGCTTCGCCCCTGCTTTGCTGGCGCTTCCGCAACCCACCGGTTGATAGTGTTGGCCCAGGCCCCCGAAGAGGGAAGAGGGATGGCGAGGCGCAGCGGGCGCCCGCGTTCAGGAGGGCACACCCGGCATGCGGCGCCCAGAAATCGCCCGCGCTTGGCGTCCAGGGAGCAGCCAGGCAAGGCTTTGGGGGCCCCGGGCTCGCGGGTTCCCTGCACCTGCCGTTGGTAGCCATTCTGACCACCGCCTGATGACGACTTGGCAGGACGCGCAGCGAGATCTCCGGCGCTGCTGGCGGTTGGGCAGTGTTTCGCCACAGGGCTGGGCAGGCGCACGGCGTGCACGGCGGCGGGCTCAGTTGTTGCAGAGAGAGTGTTGGCCCGTGTGGGCGTCGAGCGGCGGGCGGCGCCGCAGACCGCACTGCCACGCGTCCAACAGCAACAATGCCCTTGCTCCTTGCGAGAGAGGACGCCACTCGGGCTCATACAGCGTGCACCCCGGCTCTCCTCACTGTGCGCGAAAACCCCTTTCCCAGTTTGCGGAGAGAGCAAGCGGTGCGCGCCACCAAGGGCTGCGCGCAAGACATGGCTCTCCCGTCTCCCCTCAGCCCCCCTTCCGCCCCCATCACCCCCGCCCCCACCCCAGCGCAGTGCTCTCTGACCCCACACGCACAGCACGGCACACAGAAGACGCCGGCAGCCAGCGCCACTCCCGCCGTCCTTTCCGCCCCCGCCACAAGAGGAGTGCTGCGGTGCGACCGTCCTCGTCTCACACGGCGGGCCAGGGCGAGCGTCTGCGCTTGTTCCGCAAAGCACTCGCTCACACAGGCGCCAAAGACGGCACAGGCAGGCGGGCAGCAGGCGCCACACACACACACGCACACACACACACACACACGCGCGCGGCTTTAGGAACGAGCACAAGCTCTGGAGCCCCACGCGTGCTCTCTCACAACCTGCGGCACGGCCCGCAGCAGCAGCACCTGTGCCGGGCGCGGCGCGCGCGGCGCCGGCGCCGTGCGACAGGGCGCGGCCACACACCACTGCGGCTGGTCGTCGTCAAACTCCCAAGTCGTCGTTGCAGCTCAGGTTTCTTGGGGGTCGTCGTCGCGTGCGCGGGCGGTGCCAGCCACCAGGCCGTGCGCCTCGCCGCCGGTTGACTCCCTCCGCTCAGGACACAGGTGCCATGCACGCGTTTCGCCCCCCGCCGTCGTTACTACGAGGTGGTCCTGTCGGAGAGGCTCCTTCCGCATCCGCGCCCTACGCTACAGCCGCTGGCGACGCCTCGTCAAACTCTCGCGTCGCGTACGACAGGGTCTCTCACTCGTCGCCAAACGTAAAACGGTGCGGCGCGCCGCGGCCGCCCACGCCGTTCTTGCGCCCGTGCACCGCAAGGAGATGGCGGGGGCGGGCGGGCGGGTGGGGCACCGAGGGGGGGGGGAGGGCCCGGGAGCGCTTTCTCTCCACACAGTGCAAACAGGGGACGCAGGGGCAGAGGTCGAGGTACATGGGCCGCACGTGTGGGGAGGGCACCAGCGCGGGACAAACTGAGAACAGGTGGGCGTGGGCTAGTTGATACCCATGCGCACGCCGTGGCTGGGCCGGTTGCCACGCCCACCCAGGCGCACAAAGGGGCTCTGGCGGGGCTCTCTCTGCGGCCGGCAGCCCCCGCAGGGGCGTGCACGGCCCGCCGCGCCGCACGCCCAGACCGGCACCCTCCTCCCTGCTGCTCCTCCACGCGCCAACCGCCCCACGCGACGCTCTGCGGGAGGCGCGCGTGGGCAGAGGGCGGGCGCGGCTGCCAGGGCGGCGCCACCCTCACCGCCGACGCCGTGCGGTGCGCAGAGAGAGGCATCGCCATGAAGCACTGTGCCTGAAGCACGACGCGTCCCCAGCACAGGCATGGTGCACCATTGGATCACGCCGCGGGCTCGTGGGCCCCAAAACCTGGGGCACGCGCCCACCCGGCATGCTGCCCATCCTGCTGGCCGCGCGGCCGACACGCCCCCAGGCGCCATTCCGTGACAGGCCCCGGCCCGAGTTGCTCACACGCGTGCGCGCCTCCTGCGGGCCCTCCAAACGTGCGAGCGAGGGCGGCAAAGGCGTGGGGGGCCGCCGCCCGCGCACAAAACAGCCGGGTCGGCCGCGCCGGCGGGGCGCAGCGCGCGCGCGATCCTGAGGCGGCGCCCCGCCCGCGAGCGCCGCTGCCGCGGCCGCACGTGACGCCAAGGTGGCCAGCGCCCGTCGCAGGCGCCTGCGATGCCGGCCCGCCCGCGCATGGAGCCACGACAGCGGGCGTGCTCCATCCTGCGGCTGCGTGCCGCCGCCGCTGCCGACCGGCGTCCTGCCGCCGCCGCCGCCGCCGCCGCCGCCGCCGTCGCCGCCGCCACCGCCGCCACTCAGTGTGCTTTACATCTTGAACCCAGCCGCTTGGAGCGCTGTCCACTCGGCGATGGTGTTGTCGAGCTGCTTGAGCGCCATCTGGACGAACGAGGGCGCCGCGCGCTCGTAGGCGAGCAGCGTGGGCTGCGGGCGCAGAGCAGGGGCACGAGAGAGCGTGAGGAGGGGCATCCCTGGTCGCGCGCGTTCGACGACGTGCGCGCAGAGTCCTCCTCGCGCACACTGACCTTGAGGAACACGTTGATGAAGCCGAGCTGCGCCGTGGGCATGTTCATCGTCGCGCGGATGCAGAAGGGCGAGAGCGGCAGGCCGCCTTGCGCCTCCTTGTCGCCCTGCGTCTCGTCGTGCGCGCGTGGGCGTTGGGCGGGCAATCCCGTCGGACCTTTGGACCAGCGCGTGCTGCGAGGACTGCGACTCGCCGCAGGCCAGCACACGACTCACCTGGTCGCAGAACTCTGTGATGACGCGTTTCGCCCACCCGCGCGCGAGGTGGAAGGGCCGCGAGGGGTTGGCGATGTCTGCCAAGTGCAGCAGCATCATGAAGTGCAAGTTGGGGTCGGCCCAGGACGCCAGGTCGGGCTGCTCCTCCGCCTGGCTGTTGAAGCGCTTGAGCAGGTCGAAGTGGATGGCCATGTCGGTCGCCAGCACCATGTCCACCATGAGCTTGCGGCACTGCGCGGAGCAGGGGCGGTACATTGCCGCAGAGCACGGCAAAAGTCTTGACGCCCCCGCACCTCCACACGCCCCCCTCGACGATGCGCTCGCGAATGCAATGGGCCCCCTGGCGACATTTTCCTCCTCCTTGGCCCGCAGCGCTGCGCCCTGCTGGTGCTCTCCGTCCCCTGCCCGGCCTTACCTTTTTCTGCTCGTCAAAGCTGAAAAGCTCGAAGATGTCGCAGCCCCGGTAGTTGCGCGCAATCTCAAAGGCGCGGCTGATGTGGTAGGACTCGTTGACGGACTTGTCGTTGTAGGTGGTGGCCCTGGGGTGTCTGCTGTTGATCAGGAAGTCGTTGTTCACGCCGAGGTGCCCCAGGTCGTGCACGGCGGACGCCATGATGATGCAGAACGTGTCCATTTTCGACACGGGCGCCACGTGCTTGCTGAAGCTCTCGAGGATGATGGCCGAGGTCTGCGTCACGTCTGCGCCGTGAATGTTGTTGTGGTACGCGTTCGGCCGGTACTCGGACTCGACCGTGAGCAAGAAGTTCTCGACCGTCTTCCGGTTGACCATCCACCCGTCCTGCGCGCGCGGCGGGAGGGGGGCGCGCTCAGGTTTTTGGGGGGGGGCGACTTCGCCGCACAGGGCGGTGCTGCATCGGCCCGCTTGCCCCCCAAGGGGGCCCCGCTCGCCCCCGCTTCCGCGCCAAAACCTGCGCGCCGTGCCCCTGGTGCTGCTCGGCTGGCCCTCTCACCAGCAGCTCGTAGTGCTCGAGCAGGGCGACCGTCATTGTGATCAGTGGGTGCCCTCGGGTGAGCAGCGCGAACTCGAACACGCTGAAGTTCCACGAGAAGAGCTGCGGGCGTGGAGCAGCGCAACACGGCGGCGCGTGCGTGAGCTCGCGGCCTCTCCTGGGGCGGCACCCTCCAGGCTTTCTCCCCCCGCACACGCACGTTCTCCTTGGCCACGCTAATCCACTTTCGCCGCTCCGCGCCAAAGTCGTCGACCACCGTCATGGGCCTGGGCGGTATCGCCACCTCGCGGCCGTGCCTGCTGGCCCCCCCGGGCTGCTCCTCGGAGCCTCGGGGCGGGAGGGTGGCCGTGGTGCTCATGGTCGTCCTCAACTGCAAGGCGCCAAGCAGCGCGCGCAGCCCCTCAGAGCCTGCGGGGGCCAGCGCCAGCACGCCTGCGACCCGCGCCGCTGCCCCAGACCTCCGCGCAGCGCACCGTCACTGCGCCATCGTTGCTGCTGCCTGGCGCCAGGGCGGAGGCAAGGCGGACTCCTTCAGCCGCTGCGTGGCCGCGCTGCTCCTGCTGCGGTGCTCCTCGCGACGCCGGTGCTGAGAGCGGTGCTGCTCGGCTGCTGCCTGCGGCGCTCAGCGCGCATCACTGCTCCTGCTGCGCGGGGGCGACCGCTGGCGCATCGTCGCAGAGCTGCGGCATGTCTCGGTCCTGCAGCTGTCTGGAAGGGCCGCTGGGCAGTGTGCGCTGCGCGGCTGCCTCGCTCTCCCGCTGGCTTGCGTCCGCGCAGGCGAGGGCCGCAGGGGCAGAGGGTGTCGTACGCGCGAAAACGCTTTGCCCCGGCACACAGCCAGGGAGAGGCCTCTGATAGTGACAGAGCCCAGGGATGCAGCACAAGGTGGCAGGTAGGATGGGGCGGGCTGGAATGCTCTGCTGCTCAGGGGGAGGGGGAGGGACCCAAGGGCAACGACCTGCGGCACAAGATGGGCCCGGCGATCCCGAGCCTGAGCCGCCGCGCCCTGCGCGCCGTGCCGACGCTCTGTGTGGTGCAAGCTCGCCAGGTGGGTGCGTCGTCTGCGCCGAGTGCTTTGCTCGGCCTCGCGTTCCGTCAGGCGCGATGCGTGCGGCTCCAGCACGGCACCAAGGTGGTCGCTCGCGTGCTCCAAGGCCACTGCCTGTGGCGGCTTGTTTAGCGAGAGCTGTAGCCGCCCTCTGGGCATCATCGGTTCGGAGCTGACCCTTGGCGCGATGCGTGCGCCCGCCCGCTCTCTGGAGACGGTAAGCGATTGCTCCCGCTGCGTCAGAGGGACGCTCAGCAGCTGTTGCACGTGGTGCGCCTCCCCGCGCGCGCACAAGCACACAAAAGCGACTCCAGCTTGAGAGAGCGCAGACGCACGTAAGCCACGTGGCCCGCAGGCTCCGCCGCCACCCACCCAGTGGCACACGGGGCAGCTGAGTGCGCGGACGGCAAAGCGGTGGAACGCGGCGTGGCCCAGCGCAACGGCGCGCTCCTGACCGTCACCCGCAGCCTCCTCTCCCTCGCACTGCGGCGCGTGCGCCTCTGCCTTTCCATCGCAGTGAGCACGCAACCACGCACGCTGGTACACAACCAGTGCCCGCAGTACAAGCGTTCCGCAAGAAGCGTACACAAGCAGGACGCTCGCCCGCCGCCCTCAAAACCACGCGCGCTGCGCGCCGCCGCCAACGCCCAAAACCCTAAGAGCAGCAAGGCCGCCCCGCTGCCAGGACGACCCCGCGCGACAGCAGCTCGGCACACCAAACAAGCAAGAACGCCGCCACGCGGCGCGATGTACTGTACACGTCGGGCCCGCTGGATCCCAGCAGCAGCGCCCAGAACAACCCTCTCTCCCCTCTGCGCGCGCAAACGTTCGCCAAGAGCGCGCACGCCACCCTCGCTCCGCCTGGCGCCCGCCCCCCGCCCAACCCACGCTCTCTCAGTGCATGATGCCGTAGCGCCGGAGCTGGAGCTGCGACGGGGCCGCCGCGCCGCCGCCGCCGCTGGTACGCATCGCCGCCGGCCCCGCGCCCGCAGCGCCCTCGGCGGGGCCGGCGGCGGCGGCGGGTCGGCTGCGGGCCGGCGACACGGCCCAGTTGGGCGGGCTGCCCTGACCCGCCTTGGCCGTGAAGGAAGACGGCGCCGACGTGACTAACTTCAGCGACGGGCAGGCGGCGTGCCAGCCCTCCACGCCGCCGCCGCCGCCGCCGCCGCCGCCGCTCGGGGGCAGCACGACGGTCAGCGCCGCCTGCCGACTCGCGCCGCCGTCGCCGCCGCCGCTGCCGCCGCCGCCGGAGCCCAGCGCCGGCGCGGCGCCGCCGCCGCTGCCGACGGCGGCGCAGCAGAGCTCGCGTTGCAGCGCCAGCAGGAAGGGCCCGCTGGCGACGCAGGTGGAGGCGTCCAGGTGGCGCAGGCGCGGGCAGAGGCGGAGCAGTAGCTGGGCGATGGCGGGCGCCTCCTGGTCGTCCAGGTCCCACGCCTGCGCTCGATTTGGATTGCGGGGTTAGGGGGCGGGGCGCGCACGTTGGTCGTCGAGATGCGTCAGGAAGAGGCGGGCCTCGGGGCTTGGCCCCGCCCACTGTGGAGAAAGAGAGGCAGCCCGCGAGGGGGGGCGCACCCATGCGTTCCCCGTTCCCTGGAGAGCGCTGCCACACATGGGGCGTCCGCGCCGCGGAGCTACCCAGGCGCTCACCTGCAGCGTGAGGTGCGTGACGCCTGCCATGAGCTGCCGCGTGGGCGCGTGCTTGAGAGCCGCCCGGCTGGTGGCCAGCAGGTGCCGCGCCGCAGAGTGCTTGAAGAAGCGCTCGATCGAGGTGCGGGGCAGCCTTGCCATGTCGTGCACCATGCGGGCCTTGTGCACGCCGGGCAGCGCCGCGCCCTGAAGCAGCCCCGCCTCCTGCTGCTGCTGCTGCTGCGAGTGCGAGTGCGAGGAGGACGCCGCGGCGGCGGCGGCGGCGGCGGCGGCGCTAGGGTTCACGAGGCTGCTGCGCTTGCGGCTGAAGTAGGCCGTCTCGGCGGAGCAGCGCGCGACGAAGGTGGCCTCGGAGCTGAGGCTGCAGCGCGCGCGGGCGGCCTTGGAGGTCTGCATCAGCGCATGGCGCATGGGGGCGTCCAGGTTCGCGTAGACGAGCGCCAGCGGCCCGCACGGCAGGTCCAGCAGCGGGAAGAGCAGCGGCGGCGGCTCGTGCGTGCCGTGAGACATTCCTCTCTCCGCACAGCTGCTTGCAGCTTGCAGCTGACGTCCTGCTGGCAAGGCGAACGGGCATCGCGGGAAGGGGGGCAGTCAAGGCGTGTGAGCACAGCGCCGCGCGTCGGGCTGCGCGCTCTCAGAGTCGCGTCGTGCTCGCATCCTCGTGCTGCGATGCGCGCACCTGCACCGGCGCTGTGGCGGAGGTGGAAAAAGGGACAACCCTGGTCGCGCTGGGGCTCAAGCGGCGTCCGATTGGCGCGCTGGGCCAGGAGCGACGCTGGCGAGGCGCCTCCACCTCCGCGACGTTACGCGGCCTGCTGAGAGCGCTGGACGCGAGAGCTGTGGCCCTCTCCCTCTGGCACCACTGGGCAAGCACGAGCTCGCGATGCAGACGCTGGCCTGGCGCGATTTCTGAGCACGACGGTCCGTGTAGGCTGTGTGGGGGTGTGGCTGCTGTGTAGGGCGAGGAGGATATACCCCATAGGGTTGCCGTATTTCTTCCCCTCACCCAAGCGCACCAGCGCACAAGCGCAACGGCCACCCTCGCACGATGAATTGCTGAGCGTACTCTTCTCCAAGCTCCCTCGCGCAGCGCGAAGCCCGGGAGCAGCCTGCGGCCTCGTGCGGCCAAACGGCAAACGCGCAGGCGCAGCAGCAGCACTCTCACTTAGAGCCAATGGTCCTCACGTGGAACCAGGAGCCCACCACGGCGCTCAACGGCTGCATGCCGCTGCCGCCCGAGCACGTCCAGGTGCGCCGCCGCCGCGTTTTTTTGACTATCGTGTGATGGCTCGCCTGTGGGCAGCAGCAGCAGCAGCATCCTAGCGATTGCGCAATGCTCCCCAGTCGCCAATTCGTGTTCGCACGCGCGCAGGCGGCCCGCTTTCCCGAGACGGCGCGCTTCGTCAACGACGGCACCACGCGCGAGGACCGCCTCCCCAACTACCTGAACAAGGCTGACCCGCAGGCAAGCACCGTGTGGTGCTGCACGCCGCCCACAAACATGTCACAACTGCAGGGCGACCGTCTCGCACAGGGGGGCCGGCGAGCGATCCTCCGCATCACCGCGCCGCCCCGCGCGCGGCTCGCCTGCGGCGCCCGGCCCGCACGCAGGGCAACGAGCGGCGGCACGGCTACGCGCAGGGCGTCAACACGTGCACGCACACGCACGTCCAGGACCGGCTGGCCACCACCAAGGCCGTGCTGGAGCTCGCGACGCAGGTGTGCCAAGGGGCAGAGCGCCCGTCCCGCCGACGCCCCCAGGGGCGCACGCGCACCAGTTGCGCCGTTGCGTGCGCGCGGCAAAACGCCACTGGCGAGCTCCGAGCGTGATGTCCTGGCACCCTTGCATGATGAATGGTTCTGTCAGGTGGAGCAATTTGTGGGTCTCCGCCGGCTATGGCCGGCCGATGCAGCTCCTCATCCTGATCCTGGTGCACCGCCTTCACGTTTGCCCTGCGGTTCTCAGGTGGAGCAGTCGCTGTGGTCTCCGCCGGCCATGAGGTCCGACCGGGTCAAGTCCGCCACCAACAAGTCGCTGCTGTCCAACGACGTGCGGTTCGAAGTGCTCCGCGACAGCTGCTCGCCCGACCTCGGTGAGGCGCAGCGGCTCCGCTCCGCCACTCTGCACTGCCCGCCTGCCCCCTGGCCACCCTTGCTTGCTTTGCTGTAAGCAACGGCCGCCCGTGGCACGGCGCGACATGCCCATGCCCGCCCACCGTGTCTCTGGCTCTGGCGGGGTCCAGGCCCCAGCTGCAGGGGAGGTAGCCGCCACCTCTTGCTGCCGTTGCGCGCGCTGCCCGCCGACCCCGCGCAGGCCCCGGGCAATACTGGCCGGCCGCCGGCGCGCAGCCCGGGCAGCTGGGCCCCGCGCCGGCCGACCTGCCGAGCCGCGGCGCCTCGCCGGCGCGCGACCCGCTGCGCGCCTCGCGGCCGTTCGTGAGCCCCCCGCGCGGCGAGCTCTTCACGTGCAGCGAGGCGCCCGACCGCGTGTACCAGAGCCCGGACTTCAAGGTGAGCAAAGGGTGAACCTTTGGTCTGCCATCTCCGGGAGGTCCGGGAGGTCAACCCGACAGCACCACCACTCATGCACCCTCTCACTGTCGGCGCACGCCGCCGTGCCACGATGGTTGCCGTCGCGCGGCGCGTGATGGTGTGCCGCTGGCGCCGCCAAACGGCGTCCTCCTCGTCGCTCACGTACATGCGCCCCGCACGAAGTGGCTAGGGCACCGCAGTGTGGTACCAGAGGGATGCGCGATGCCCTAGTTTTCCACAACCACCAGCGTCCCGTTTTTATTTTCATCTCTTTTCGTGAGCCCCCGCAGCCGGCCAACAGCACCATGGTGCCGTGGGGCAGCACGCCCGAGCCGCAGCGCGCGCCTGTGGCTGACTACCGCTACAACACGCGTCAGAGCGAGGCGGCACGGCAGGTGCGCCCTTGCCCTCTCTGGCCCTGCCCACCTGGAGTCTGTGGGGGCCTCCTGCCTTGCTGGGTGCCTCCTGCAACTCGCGGCAGAGCGAACCGGCCCGGCAACATGTTGCGCCCTTCCCCTCTCTGGCCCTGCCTGCGCTGTTGCTGTGCTGGGTGCCTCTTTCTGGCTCTTGGCGCCACTTCCATCCGCTCTGCTCGTGAGCCTTCGCGCGCCCCGACCACGCCGGCCGCCGGACTCTAACCCTACCCCAAACCCTAACCCTGCAGGTGCCGGTGGACGCCGAGTACGAGCACGCCGCCGCCATCAACCAGGCCAGCCAGCGCGTGCGGGTGGGCGACGTGGCGGCGCGCTGCGACAGCCCCACGCACACCTTCAAGACCAAGGAGGTGCGGCGCGTGTGGGGACCTGACACACCGCGCGCCACGCGCTGCAGCTTGCCGTCGCTGCCGCGCCCAACACGCACGCGATTGCAGCCGGGCAGCACCAGATGCGGCCATCTCCTGGCCCGCATCCCGCATGCCGCAGTGCCCATACAGCGCTCCGCCGAACCCCGTCCACATCCCCCGCCTCGCGGCCCGCATCGCCCACCGCACCAGCCTCCGCTCCTGCTGTTTCTGGACTGCGCAGGCGCGCCTGGGGCGGCTACCCAACAGCCGCGTGGCGGACGTGCGCCTGTCCCGGCTCCGCTCCGACGAGGACCCGTCGGCGCTGGGGCCCGGAACGTACGGGCCGTTCACCTCTCTGGGCGCAGCGCGACGCAGCACGTACAGGTAAAGGCACGCTCCCTTGACGGGATGGGGACCACAACGCGATGCGACGCGCGCGCTGCCCCAGTCTCGCACAACCACTCGTCCTCCTGCCTGCTGCCAGGAGCCCTGCATGTGGCGACACCACCCCTGAGCCTGACATGACGAAGCGTCCTGCTGCGCCCGCGCAGGCTGTTTGCGCCGCCGGCGCCCAACGGCGTCATCGGCGGCGAGCCGGCGCAGCCTGCTTTTGTCAAGATGGGCGTCAACGTGCGGCGGGGGTCCACCTCGGCGAGCAGCAGCTTCGCCAACACGCCGCGAGGCAGGCCGGCGGGGCCCTACAGCTGGGCGCACGACTCGTCGCTCACCAGAATCTACTGAGAGCTCTGCAGCAGGGGCTGTGCTCTCCTCCTCGTGGGCGTGGCACGGTCCACACCAGCAGGTAGACGTCCGAGGCAGGGTGTATTGCGCGTTCGCGCTGCGACCAGCTGTCGCGTGCGCCCGCCGTTAGCTAGGCAGGCTCCTCCTCATCCTGCGTCCCTTTGCCAGAGGCTTCCCGAGGACGAGTTTGCAAAGAGCGACGCGCAGCTGGACGGCCCCCAGGGCCCCTTGCATCAAAGGATCAAAGCGCGTGCATGAGAAATCAACGACGGCGGCACCGCCGCCGCCAACAGTGGGTGAAGCCATCGTTCCCGGCTCCAGGTCAGCGCGCCGTGAGCAGCAACGTTTTGGTCCGTTTGCGTGAGCCACCAAGGCCGCAACCTCCACCCGCACCGCACACGCGGCGGCGCGCGGCGGCAGCACACACACGTCAGGGACGCGGACCCGGGGCGCGAGGCCTCCTGTCTGAGTCAGCGCCACGTCACAGCAACACCTCAAACAGCAAAGGAGGAGCAGGCCGGGGGCGCCGGCCGCCCGTCTCGCACCCCTCCCCTCCCCTCCGCTCAGCAAACAGCCAAACCGCGTCCTGCGCCGCTTCCCGCAGTTGGCCCACCCTGGGTTGGCGACACCACGGCAGCAACGCCGCGCCGGCAAAACAGGGCGCGCAAAAACAAGCAGGAGCAACCGAGACTCTCAGGGCTCTGGCCCTGCAAAGACCTCCCCACCACCACTCTCTCCCATCCCAGCCGCAACAGCCGTCAAGGCCTAGCGGACCGCTCAAGCGCACTGCCAAACCAGGATCCTGCCCCCGGTCGTGCCTGGTCAGGCCGCCGCCGCTCAAGAGTGCCCGAACAGGCCGCCGCCGTGATGAAGTTGGCCACGTCCAGCAGCCCGGTACGCCTCGGACATCTCCCCGCCCGCCGTTGCCCGATCAGGCCGCCGCCGCTGAACTCGACCGCCTGATTAGGACGCCGCCGTGATGAAGTTGGCCACGTCCAGCAGCCCCGCGCTGCGGTACGCCTCGGACAGCTCGCCCCGCACCTCCTCGTAGCTGGGCAGGGCGCCCGCAGCCACCAGGTCCAGCAGCGCGTCGGCCCGCTCCAGCGCCACCTGCGCATGGGCGATGAGGGTTTAGGGTTCAGGCTAGGGTTGAGCTGGAAGAGGCGGAAGCAAGCGGAGGGCCAGGTCAGAGGGTGAGCGGGCGGCCGCGTCCCCCGCGTGACAGAGCAGAACGCGCCCCATACGTGGGCGCCGGCCACGCCGAGGTGTCCAGAATAGATGCCAATGCCAGCGCACCTGCTGAGGGCTCTTGGGCTCCTTGGGCAAGGCCACGCCGCGCCCAGCTCCCGCCGCCTGCGCCTGCGCCGCCGCCGCCGCCTCCTCGCTCAGGGCGTACTTGACCTGGGAAGTGCATCCATGGGGGCGGTTCAGGGCTTTAGGGCGGAGGGGCCACGGTGCAGCCACTTTGGCGAGTGGCCGACTCGCCCTTCCGTGAACCCTAGCCATGCCGTGCCCCCCGCACCTCCTCTGGCGTTGCCGCCCAGCTGCGCCACCTCCTGCACCCCTCTCCTTTGGCCAGCGAGCCCTCACCCCAAACCCTAGCCATGCCATGCCGCGCCCCCCGCACCTCCTCTGGCGTCTTGCCGCCCAGCTGCGCCACCTCCTGCACCTCGCTCAAGGGCTTGGCCAGCGTCCACCAGGGCAGCCGCAGCGCCACCCTGCATGAGGGTTCCGTTAGGGCGTGGCATGGCGTCAGTTGGCGCACGCCTGGCCGCCTATGTGGCACCGACGCCAGTGCTCCAGCGCCCA
>VFQP010003344.1_pt1 | contig 16376 bp, 17 predicted proteins | sample 3512351 | NCBI WGS metagenome assembly VFQP01 (sample SAMN10412372, study PRJNA504923) | tailings metagenome | isolation source: Relicate 1 Philex TSF1 revegetated site | place: Philippines: Tuba, Benguet | collected 2017-08-29 | reverse complement strand
GGCCACTGCCTCGCCCCTGTGCGGCTGCCACCAGCCGCAGCACCAGCCTCGCGTGCGCCGCTGGCCACTCGCGCCTCGCAGGAGCGCATCATGGTGGAGCCGTTCAAGACGGGCGACCTGGAGGAGCGCTTCAAGTACTCGCTCTTCCTGGTCCTCTGCAACCGGCTCACCAGCTGCATCATCGCAATCACCATGCTCGTGGTGCGCTGCGCACGCTCTCCTTCAGTTCTGCAGGGGCCGGCTGTCCCCGTCCGCCCCGCCCGCCGCTCGAGCACCAGATCGACCCGCCCCCGCAGCCTCGCAGCACGCAGCTTGGTGGACCCCCAAAGCTCGTGAACTCGTGCCGTGTGCAAGCGCAGAGCCACGGCAAGTACTCTGAGCTCAAGCCGGTGGCGCCCTGGTACAACTACGCCTTTGTGTCCGTCTCCAACGTGGTGGCCACGTTCTGCCAGTACGAGGCGCTCAAGTACGTGAGCTTCCCGGTGCAGACGCTGGGCAAGTGCGCCAAGATGCTGCCCGTCATGGTCTGGGGAATCCTAATCATGCGCAAGCGCTACACGTACAAGGACTTTGGCCTGGCGCTCAGCATCACGGGCGGCTGCACGCTCTTCCTGCTCACCGGGGACATCAAGAGCAAGGTGCGGCGGCGCATGCGCAGCTGCTTGATCCCCAGCCCAAAGCCGGTGGAGGCAGTCTGAGAGGTCCTCTTGAAGGCAGAGGCCACGCGTCGCGTGTCCCACACACGCGCAAGCGCACTTGAAAGCAGAGGCCACGCGTCGCGTGCTCCCCCCCTTTGCGCAGGCGCACGCCGTGCCGGGCATGAGCTTTGCCGTGTACGGTCTGGCGCTCATGGTGGGCTACCTGGGCTTTGACGGATTCACGTCCACCTGGCAGGTGGGCGGGGCGGGACGGGGCGGGCAGGCAGGCAGGTGTGCGGTGCCCTGGGCGGCACGGCACGCCAGGGAGGATGCACGGGGGGAAGAGGGACACAGTGCAAGGCGTCGCCGCGCCAAGGGCGTGTGTGCATGGGCGCACCGTGACGCCCTCCTCCTGGGGCGCGTGCCTGTGTGCGGCTGCAGGACAAGCTCTTCAAGGGGTACCAGATGACCACCTTTAACCAGATCCTCTACACCACCATCTTTTCGTCCATCTTCTCCATCATCAGTGAGACAGCGGGCAGCGGCCACTGCGCGCGGCCTGTTGCTGTGTCACGGCGCTGAGTGGCACTGCCCAGCGCGGCACGCTGCCGTCCCTGTCGCGCGCAGGCATGAAGGCCAAGGGCAACGAGGACGTGCTGGCGGTGCAGTTCCTGCAGCGGCACCCCGACGCGCTGTGGCAAATCATCGCGCTCTCCGCGTCAGCCTCCATCGGTGCGCGGGGGCGGTCCCCCCCCCCGGGGGAAGCGGGCGCCGGCCCGGCAGCAGGGGCGATGCGGCAGCTGCGCGCCCGCCCCAGGACCGGCGGGGCGCCACCCTCCTCCATGCACTGGGGGGCGCCGGGCACTGTTGGAAGTGTGTCCGTGGTGGGGCCAGGAGGAGGCGAGGAGAGCGCGGCTCATGCCTCACCACGCGCGCTGCGTGTGCGCTCTGCACGCTGTGCAGGCGCGCTCTTCATCAGCTACACCATCAAGTCGTTCGGCGCGCTCATCTTTGCCACCATCATGACCACGCGCCAGTTCCTCTCCATCCTGCTCTCGTGCTTCCTCTTCCTGCACCCGCTCAGCTTTGGGCAGCTGTGAGTGCGACGCCTGACGCCTCCACCCCCTGGCCAGCAGCCCCCCGGCTGGGCTTGCAGGCACCTTTGAGACGCTCAGTGGGAGCAGGGCGCCCTGGCGCGCAGCGAGTGACGCGCCTGTGTGCCTCCGGCCCCGCATACCGCCCCCCCCTGGGTGCCACGTGTGCGTGTGCGTCGCGCGCCCGCAGGGTGGGCACGGTGATTGTGTTTGCCGCGCTCTACTACCAGGGCTTCTCCAAGAAGGAGGGCGGCAAGGGGGGCAAGGGCGCCGCGCCCGACGGCGCCGACAAAGTGCGTCGGGGGAGCGCGGCCCCATGAGGGGGCGGCTCAGTGCCACCGTGAACGCGCGCCTGGCGGAACACGCACGCTTGCAGAGAGCGATGGTTGAGCCTTGTGGCCCACGCGCGCGCTGACGCCCCGCCTGCACGCCCTCTCGCGCAGCCAGGCAAGGTGAACGGCGACGAGGAGAGCCAGACGCCGCTGCTCAAGGCGCCGGCGGGCGACGACGGCGGCGCCGGCGGGCAGGACGACCACCTGCTGGCCCTGGACGGCAAGGCCACGCAGCAGCGATGAGCGCCGTCTGCCGCACGCGTCCCTCCCCGGGATCGGAATCGAATCCTGTTCTCCCCTGATCCTCTGTATGTCACGCCTCGTCGGACGCACATTGACGCTTTGCACGCACGGACCACAGCACGTACGCCCACACGGTGACCACTTTGCCATGACCACCAGAAGATTGCAAGATTGATTGATCGCCAGGCCACGAGAGCGGCGGGCGGACGTCGCCGTCAGCGCTTGCCGGACGCCTCGCGCGCGAGCAGGCGGCGGATGACGTGCACGTTGTCCGTCTCCTGCGCCGCGTGCCGCAGCGCCCGCGGGAGGCTCCGGCAGCTGCTCACGTCGACCGTCTCGAGCTGCGCGCAGTGCTCGAGCAGCGCCGCCAGGCCCTGCACGCACGACGCGCACGTGGCCACCAACAGGACCGTCGACAGCACGCCACGCCAGCCTCTGGCAGAGGGCAGGTGGAGGCGCCACAGCAAGAAGCGCCGCCGCACCGCTTCGGTGACGGCCGAGCCCGCCAGGTCGAGCTCCCTCAGGCGCGGCGCGCTGAGCGCCAGCGCCTGCACCCCCGCGTCCGTCACGCTGCCGCCGCACCCCGACACGTCCACCACCTCGAGCGTTGCGCCAAAGTGCTCGGCCGCCACCTGCAGGCCCGCGTCCGACCCTGCGCCGCGCAAGCGAAAAACAGGGCAGCGCCTCCTCGTCGACAACGGCGAAAAGTGCGGCGCGGTGCGGCTGCGGGGAGGGGGGGGGGACGCACGGCGCGCGCACCGATGCGGCAGCGGCGGAGCCGGAGCACCCTCAGCGCGCCGCGGCAGGGCAGCGCCGCCAGCACCTCGGGCGTGAGGCCGTGCTGGTTGCACCCGCTCAGGTCCAGGTGCGACAGCAGCGGCGACTTGGACGCCAGGCGCAGCAGCAGGGCGTTGGTCAGGCAGGAGAAGCAGTCGCGCTGGCCCAGCGCCGAAAAGAGCTCGGCTGAGCCCACCTCGAGCCTCTGCGGCAGCGCCGGACGTGCAGAGCCGCCCGTGAGTGACGCCCAAACCGCAGCACTCTAGCAGCCGCGACGCGTGGGGGCGGCGCATGCAGGGTGTGCATGCGGTGGCCCGGGCGGCGCCACTCACCCTGAGGTGCGGCCAGCCGCCCGCCTCGCCGCCCTGCCCCGGCGCGTGGTCCACGCGCACGTCCCAGCCAAAGACGCCGCCGAGGCCACTCACGGCAAAGATCTCGACGTTGGGCGCCGCTGCCTGCAAGCGGCGAGCAAGCAAGCAGCGCGAGGCGGCTGTTGCGCTGCAGCCTCCCAGACGTGGAGCGCGCACCCAGCCCCAGCAAGACCATGGAGCAATCATCATTGTCAGCAGCGGGGCAGCGGCGCACCTGCAGCTTTTCCGGGTGCAGCTGGTGCCTGCCCTCCAGCACGCCCGACCCACTCAGGTCCACGTGCCTCAGCTCCAGCAAGTGCGGCACGGCACCTGCAGCCGTGCCAAGGAGCGTACCGCAGGCGCGGCATGACGCACGCGGCGAGAGACGCGAGAAGACCAGGCTTCCCCCGAGCAGACGCTCACCGGGAGCCGCCGCTCCCGCTGCCGCTGCGCCCGCACCGCCACCGCCGCCGCCGCCGCCGGGGGCACGAGGCGGCGCAAAGACCTGCGTTGCGGGACGTTGCCAAGCGCACGCCGGCGGCGCCTTGGCCGTGTGCAAGTGCAGAGGTCCTGAGAGCAGGGAGGCACGAAGGACCCTGCGGCCCTAGCAGCGCACCTGCATGAAGGCCCGGGAGAGGTAGGGGCACTTTCGCGCCTTGAGCGTCTGCAGCGCGCTCGTCACGCGGCCCGGCCGCGGCGTCAGCGCTGCACGCACGGGGCAGCAGCGCCCCGCCACAACACACCCTCAGCGACGCCGGCGACGGCAGCAGCCACACCGTGGCGCCCGCAGCACAATCCGCGGAACCTCCGGGCACTGGGTGCCCGGCGTGGGTGTCCAGGCGTGTCCAGGGGCGCGAACCGAGGCCGCGCGCACCCGCCCTGACGATGGCGTCCAGGCCCGAGCCGCGCGGGTGCACCACGCACTCGGACACGTCCAGCGTGGCGAGCAGCGGCAGCGCCGCCAGCGCCGCCTCCACCTGCTCCTGCCTGCGCGCCACCACATCACAACAAGCACACCCCGCAACGCGCAGCACAGATGCGTCAGAGGGAGCACAGATGCGCGTCTCCAAGGCCTGGCGTGAGCTGCAGGCGAGAAGGTGTGGGGCAGCTGCGCCGTCCAGTTGGGCCAATGCGCAAGCTGGGCGGTGTACGGCGGGTGCGTGGGCCCCCCGCGCACCGCCACGCCTTCCCTGCCCACACACCTGAGGTCCTTACGCCCAATGTGCCCCCACTGTGCGCCACCTTTGTGCACTTTCAGCCTGCCACGACTGTCTGCCCACACACCTGAGCTCCTTGCACCCCGACAGGTCCAGCGTGGTGACGCCCGGCGCGCCGCGGGCGATGCTCGCGAGCGCGGCGTCCGTCAGCGCCTTGCGCTCGGCAAACCGCACGTACTCGACCTGCCCACGGCGGCGGCGGCGGCGGCCAAGGTCAGGACAACGCACACATTGCCACCATCACCCCGACCGCCTTTCGCCGCCGCTGTGCAAAGGGACAGCAAGCAGAGCGCTGAGCAGGTTGCCCCGGCCATGTCGCGGCAAAGGCCCCCCATCCTCTGCAGCTCATCACGCCCTGCAGCCCCGCTAGGAAGCACGCCGAGCGGCGCGGCGCACCTTGCGCCAGCGCCCGCGGTCGGCCAGCCGCGCCGCCAGCGCGTCGGTGAGGCGGGGCGGGCGCCGGCGCCCCTCCTCGCCACCCTGCAGGTTGAGCCGGGCCCACAGCTCGGGCAGCGACCCCGCCACGTCGCGCCACTGGCGGCACACGCACGCCACTGCGAGCACCGGGGCAGGCGGGACGCCGTGCGCGTGACGCGGCGCCGCACCGCCGCCGCAGCGCCAGGCACTGACTTGCGGATCAACCACCCGCAAGCATGCATCAAGGGCGGCGAGAGAGCGCGCGGGTGGGGGGCCGAGGCGGTGCCGCGCTCCTCACTGGCCAGTGGGGTGGCGCTGCGATGACAAAAACTCACGCGCGCCGGCAGTGGGGATGGCGGCCTGGGCGCAGGCCAGCTTGAAGATTGGCACCAGCACGTCGCTCGGGAGGGCCGCCGTGCGCACGCCCTGCGCTCCGCGTGCAAGGCGGTGCTCTTTCTCACTCACAAAGAAAGAGATATGAGAACTGCATTCAGGGGGTGGCGGAGACCTGGAGCGAGTCGCACCCTTGCTGTCCCTCCAGCAGCAGCGGTCGTGGCCATCGGGCGCGGCGCAGCGCCCACCTGGTGAGCGCCGGGCCTGACCCTGCTGCCGGCTGCCGCTGGCGACGCTGCCGCCTGCAGCCTGGCCTTCCTGCGCGTGTGCACGAGAAGCTCAGGCTCGTGCTCACGTGCCCAAAGCTCGTGCGTGGGCACGCGGGCACGCGGCCGACTGCGCACCTGACGCTGAGCGGCACGTCCAGGTTCTCGTCGTCGTCGTCGCTCGATTGGAGCAGGTTGATGCTCACGGCACGCTGCTGCGATGGCGCAGCAGCTGCTCGACTGCCCCCCGCCGCACGTGTGGCGCGTGGTGTGGGCGATTCGGTGACGCCGGGGGGCACCCAGTCGTCATCCTCGTCAGAGTCAGCGATGCGCGCGCCCAGCAGGCCCCTGCGCAGCTTCTTGTGGGGCTTCTTGGGTGGCATGCGAGCTGTCAACGCAGGGGTGAGGCAGCACCTGAGGCAGCACCAGCAACTTGTCCTCTGGAGGCAGCTCCTCAATCCCACGCGGCGGCTGAACGCTTTGCGCTGCTCACCACCTTGTGCTCATCCCCACTTGCTCGTCCCCGGCCATGGCATCGGCATGCGTGGGGGCTTGCCTTTCGAGCCAGCCCGCCAGCAGCAGCACGACGCAAGCACCATGTACAAGCGCCTGCTGCGCGCTGGCTCCCTCTCTCCATGACAATCATCAGGTCCGGGTGAAAGCGGGGCGACGCACAGCAGCTGGCGCCCCGCCACAACGCAACGGCAGCGCGCGCCCAACACAAACGTGCAAGAGACACCTGCAGGCGGAGGAGCTGCCGCAGCGCTGCAAGTCCCCCAGGGCGGCGGGTGTTGCCGCCATGCCTCGCGGCAGCGCTGGCAGCCGCCGCCCTGGCGCACCGCGCGACAGCTCCCCACCAGACAAATCACGCCCCCCCACCCCCACCCCCGCAACGAGAGAACACGGCTAGCGCAACGGCAATGCATGGGCTCTTCTCTCTACTGCTGTTCCTCCAGCTGCTGCTCCTCCTTGTCGTTCTCGTCGTCCTCGTCGTTCTCGTAGTCGCTGCGCTTGATGACGATGACGGGCACCAGCTCGGTGTTTTGCGGGCGGTACGGCTCGCGGCCCACGGCCAGCAGCACCGAGCGCGTGAAGCCAGAGTGCGTGTACACTACCACCACCTGCATGCATGATCAGGGCAGCGAGCGGGGACAGGTTTGATCGGCCGCCCTCAACATCCCAGGTGTGTGCGCGTCGAGCTGGCTTGGAGATGGGATGTGCAGCCTGGCCCTCATGCCACCTGCCTTCCGCCTCTGGCCGCTGGCTGCCGCGCAGGGTGAAGCGTGCCCACCCCTGCCAGGTCACTGAGAGCGCGCACCTGCTCAGGGGCGTAGTTGAAGAGGTCGTAGAGGAAGTGCGTGGCGCGCTTGGTCTGGTCCTTTTGCTCCTCGCGCACCTTGGTCCACAGCACGTCCGCGTCGCTGCGCCAACGCACGCCACAACCGCCAGGGGCCACAGCTCAGCGCGTGTGCGCACGGCACGCCGTGCGCCTGCCTTTGCGTGTCCGCCTGTGCTGCCCTCTCGTGTCTGGGTCATGCGGCAGTGGAGGTGCGCCGCATTGACGCTGCGCCGCGCCCAGATTTGCCGCCGGCGCTCACCTGATGAGCCCAAAGCCGCCGCCGTTGCGCCCGCCCTTGCTGCTGCCCACGATGGGGAAGTTGAACTGTGAGCAGCCCAAACACAAGCATTCCTTCTGTGGCGTGACGCCCCGCCGCTGGGTCGGGCACAGGGGGCCGTACGCCGCCCAGGTGCCCCACTCGGCCGCTGCCTGTGCACATACGCACACATGCACTCGTGGCCTGCGCGCACCTGCGGGTACTTGCTCCGGAGGCCCTGCTCAAAGTCGCAGGGGCCCTTGAGGTACGGGTGGTCAGCGTCCGGGTCCGTCACCGACCTGACAAGATTCACGCGCCACCACGCACCACCACCACCACCACCACCAGCAAGTCGCACGCAAGGGGGGGGGGCTGGCGTCGCCGGCGGTCCGCCCGCCTTGGCTTCCCGCTCTCATGCCACCTGTCGCTCGAGTACTCACCGGCGCGCGTCGCACGTGTCCTCGCCCAGCGTCTCGCGCACGTACTCCTCCACGCTCACCTTCTGCGCACACGAACCGGGGACGCGCACAGCGGACGCGAAGCGCAGGTTGTAGCGCGCCTCGTGCAGCCAGGGGCGCGTGGCAGCTGCGCGCGCGGTGCGAGCGCCCCAGGCACGCTTGTTTCTCCCCCCGTGCGGACTCACGTCAATGGGCAGGTTCTGCGAGATGAGCAGGCTGGTCTGCAGGCAGCGGGAGAGCGGCGACACGATGGCGCGCACGCTGCGGTTGCCCGTCATCTTGGAGAACCAGCCGCCGCCGTCCAGGATGCTGTTGAGGTAGCGGCCCTGCTCCTGGCCAAGCTCCGTCAGCTCTGCGTGGTGCAGGGCGGCGGCGGCCACACCAAGCTTGCAAGCGAGCGTGGAGCCGGACGCGCCGCCGTACAGGCAGCAAAGGGCGAGCCACTGCTGGGGGGTGCGTCGCGGACTCTCACCGGCGTCAAAGACGTTGTAGACGGTGCCGTTCTTGTCGTCGTAGAGGCACTTGGTCTCCACGTTGAACCACTCGTCAGGGCCCAGCGTGTCCTGTGCCGTCACGGGCAGCGCTTGCACCAATGTGCAGCGTGCAGGCCTGGCTGCTGGGCGCGTCCGCCCCTTGAGCAGCAGCGGCTGGGCTCTCCCTCACCTCGAGCCAGTTGGAGAGCGCCTGGCCGTGGCGGATGAGCAGCATGAGCTTGGAGTCTGCGGCCGCGTGTGCGCGCTAGCAGGCTCCGTGATCACGCGCGCAATCGAATCCCGGCTGGATGCTGCAGCCCGCGGCAGGCTGCTGCAGAGTGCCCTGTGCTGCTGCTGCTGCTGCTGCTGCTGGTCTCCACCACTGGCCGCCTCCGTGCCGTCATCCTGCGTCGCTGGCGCCCCCCAAGCAATTTGCGCTCCCAAGCGCACCGGGCGTGTTGTCCAGCAGGTCCTGCACCTTGTCCCATGACTGCAGCGCCCCGAACTGGAAGTGCTGCCCCGGCCCAGGGAGCTGCTTGCTGGCGCGCTCCTGCGGCACAGGTGCGGATCACGGCGCGGCGATGCTGCTGGCGGCGACGGAACACCGGAGTGTGGGGCGCGCCGACAACGCGGCGACCGCGCACCTGGATGAAGAAGTTGACTGGCGACGTGAACGGGTGCTTGGGCTTCTTACTCGGCCTCGGGCTCGGCTTCTTCTTGTGCACCGAAATCTTGTGGTCCTTTGTGGGCCCCGCCGCGCCGAGAGCGGAGCGGGACGAGGCCTCCACCGCCGCGCAGCACGCCCACAAGAGCGTGACGGCCAAGAAGAGCAGGCGCCGCTGCGGCCCGCTCGCCGCCATCGATCCCGTCGAACTCTGCGAGAGAAGCGAGCTCCCTTCCTCTGCTCTCTGCTGAGTGTTGCCAAATTGGATCGACCAGCGTGAGTGTGTCATGCCTCTGTTTGTGCTCGCCCGCTGCCGCCGGTTCGTGCTGCGCGTGCTGGACTGACTGCGGGCCACCTCTGGGAAAGGGCCTCACCCCCAGCGCAGGCGCAGAGGTTGCCAAACGTGAGCGGGTTAAACAATCTGCTTGCAGCCAAGCCACAGGCGGCACGCGCGTCCCCCGCACCGGCACCTCGCCACACGCGCACAGGCGACCCAGCACGTCCTGGACACTGGGCCAAAGGGCCTCACTTGCGCACCCCCGCCTGCGCTGCTGCTGCCCCTGTGGCCCCGTTCTGATGGAGGCCCTCAAGGTCTTGCAGCACCTCCATGCGCAGGACGACCGGATCCGGCCCCCGCCCTCCTCCTGCAGGCCCCGGGCGCGTGTCGGAGGCAGTCACTGGTCAGCGTCGCACGTCTCTGTCCGCTCGGCCGATGCAGTCTTCGATGGCGCAGCGAATGCAGTCTGTGGCTCGCAGCGGCGCTTCAGCGCAGGGGGCGGTCCGCCCCTTCACGGCGTCCAAGCTGCCCGTGCGCGTGGCCGTGCAGCAGCGCCCCCAGCTCGCCGCCGTGGTCGCGCGCGCTGCCGCGGCCGAGGATGTGGCCACCACGGAGCAGGCGGCGGCAATCGTGGAGCTGGAGCCGATTGTGCTGGGCGACGAGGAGCAGGAGCAGCGCGGCGCCGTGGAGCGCGTGGCGCTGGACGATGACGACAGGCTGGCCCTGCGCGTGGCCGAGGACGTGATGCCCGCGTTCTCGCTGGAGGCGGTGCTCGAGGGCGAGCTGGACGAGGCGCTGTCCGGCCGCGCCGCTGCCGCGGTGGAGGTCGAGCTGGAGGAGGCGCGCGGCGAGCTGCCCGCCACGCTCGCCGCCGCGGCCGAGGTGCTGGCGGCCTCGGTCTCCGAGGTGGTCGAGCTGCCTGCGGTCGAGGACTACCAGGGCCCCGCCGGCTTCCGCAAGTACGATGAGCAGGAGGACGCCAGCATCCCCGACGAGAACTACGAGTCCATCCAGCGCGTCAAGCTCACGCGCACCGAGCTCTCGAACCTGGTGCCCAAGGATTGGGACACGGTGAACGTGGACTGGTTCAGCAACAAGAAGGAGGAGAACATCCCGCTGCCCGACTACAAGCTCACGTTCCTCTGGCAGAACACCAACATCTCGGTCGCCGTCGACCAGGTCTACTCGCGCGGCCAGACCTCGCCGCTCACCGAGTACTTCGTCTGGCCCCGCAAGGACGCCTGGGAGGACCTCAAGACGGCGCTCGAGACGCGCCCCTTCGTCTCAGAGAGGTGAGCTTGCAGCAGCGCTGCGTGGGGGGGCGCTGGGCCGGGGGAACGTGCCGTGGGTCGGCGCTGCGCGGGGCGCGTCTTGCAACAGCAGCAGCCAGGGGCGTGGCGTGTGCAGCAAGCAGCAGTGCTCACGTTGGCGCGGTGGCGCACAGCAGCCAGAGGCCCCGGCGCAGCCATCGCGCGATGCCGATGTTGCGGGTGCGTTCCGCCGCCACTCGCTCACCACGCTGCCGTTTGGCCCATGCATGGCGATGTCACGCAGGGACAAGGTGATCCTCCTCAACCGCCTCACCGAGGTGATCAACTTCTGGCAGCAGGACCAGGCCAAGCCCTCCATCGACCAGGCGCGCGCCAGCTTCCCCGACTGCTCCTTCATCTGAGCGGCTGCAGGCGGTGCCAGCTCCGGCTGCTGCTGCAGCTCCCTCTCTTCTGGCCAGCAGCGGCGCGCAGCATGGCGGCGAGGCGGGGTGCGGCGGCCATTTTTTTCTCTGTCCGGACGCTCTCGCGCCTTGCTGCGCGGCGCTGTGCAGCCGGTGGTGGGGGCGGGTCGTGTTGATGCGGTGGGCCCAACACGACAGTCATGTGTCTGGTGGTGCAGGGTGCGCTTGCTTGGGGACGCCAGGAAGCACGCCCTGTGGGAGGGGGAGGGCGGCTAGGTAGGGACGTCGCGACACCTGCACTGCAGTGCGCCACGGGGGGTGCGGGCCTGCCTGAGGGGGGTGCTGGCCTGCCTGAGGGGGGTGCTGGCCAGGGGCTCAGTTGATGTGGCGCTGTGGGCCTCTGGCTCCTTGTGGGCTCGCTGCGTTCAGCGCGCGCCAGGTCCCATCCCCATTGCTACTCGCGCTGCTGATGTGCTGCGGCGTCAGCTGCTGCTGCTCCCCAATGTTGCGCAACATTTCTGCCTCTGCCTTGACGCTCTCCCGTTCAAGCTCTACGGCCTGATGGTTAGGCGCGGGGGCAGCGCGCGAATTTTGAACATCCCAGGCGCACAACAGCTCGAGAGCACAGCAGAGGAGAAGACGCACGCGAAGAGTTTGTGCGCTCGCTGTGGTTGCGGCACACACGCGCGCTAGCCCGACGTACTCGACTGTCGCAGCTGTCGATCGATGCGCCAGTGAGGCCAGAAGGAGCAGCATGCAGCAGCAGCAGCAGGAGGAGGCTGCTGCACGGCATGGGGAGGAGGACAGGAGCAGCAGCGGCGGGGCCCAGCAGCCGAGCGCAAAGCCCCACAGCCCGCGGCGGTACATCCCGCTGGACGTGCGCACGTGGAACGAGGCCAGCCTCGTGGTGCTGGGCTGGCTGCTCGTCCCCGCGCTCGCCGTGCTCTCCGGCCTGCTCTTCTTCTTCTACGAGGTGGCCACTGGCTGCTGCCTGGCTCTGCACGCATGCACCTGTGTGCACGAATGCACGGCCCGTCTTGCTGCCTTGCTCACACCGCAGATGCTCTTCATCAACGTGCAAGACCGCGACCTGCGCGACCTGTACATGGACCAGCGCATCATGAACACCGCCAACAAGTGAGCGCGCCCACACGGCCCGCCGCAGCGCAGCGCGGGGACGCTCCCGCCTCCCCCTCCACATCCTGCCCCGCCCGCATAACCCCCGCAGCCTCAACCACAAGTACTTTATCAACGGTCAGGTGTGCTGCAACACGGACCCCGTCGTCTTCAACACGAGCCTCTACGAGGTGCGGATGCCAAGTGCAGTGCAGTGCAGCTGCGGCAACGGCCCTGGCGGCTGCCTCTGACGTCTCAAGACGGCGTTCCAGGTGCAGCGGCGCCCTGCCGCGACCAACAACAGCAATGGCACAAACGGCGCCCCCAACTCAACCTTGCCGCTGCAGGCGCAGCAAGGCAACTGCTTGTCCCCCTGGGTCTATGACAACTACTACGCCAACTGGGCCAGCTTCAACCCGTGCGTTGCCTGCCTGACTGCGGGCTGTGCAGCACGCCGCGGCGCGGGGAAGCAACCGCGCCACGCGCCGCCTCTCGTGCCCGCGCGTGCGCCGCCGCAGGCCGTGCCCGCCGCTGCTGCAGATGCAGTGCCCCGGCGGCGTCACCGGCACCCTCTGCAACCTGGTGCGTCATGCGTGCGCTCACCACCAAGCAAGGAAATGCTGGGGGCGCAGGGCGGGCCCGCCGTCCCAACCAGTCACTGCAAACCTGGAACGCGCTGCGTCCGCGAGGGTGGTGGCACACGGCGCGTGCGTCGACGGAGCAGCGAACCGTTCGCACAGCCAAGCGCGCAAAGCGTGCTGCCGCGCACGTGAGCGCAGACGCGCGCGGCGCTGTATCCGCTGGTGGGCATGGACCCCGTCACGGGTGCCTACACGGACTGCGCGCGCGCCGGCAGGGTGCTGGTGGGGGCCGTGGGCGTGTCCCCAGGTGCGCCGCGGCGGGGACGACGTCGGTCGCCACGCGGTGGCAGCAGCGTCCGACCGGAAGGGAGCACCTTGGGAGCCTGCACGGGACGACTGTGTGCGCGCCTGGGAGCAGGGGTGTGTGCGTGTGTGTGCGTGGGTGCGCGCAGGGCAACCAGCCCAGATCGTGGCCACGTTCAACGGGCAGGTCATAGGCACGGCGCGCCTCAACTCGCCGTGAGTGTGGCTTCTGCACCACCGCCGCTGCCCCTGCACCTGCGCCCGCACGCTGCCGGACTTCACCACGCCCGCCTGCGATACGTCGCCTGCCTGCACCGATTTCAGGCTCAGCATCAGTGCGCTACAGCCCTGGGTGGACACCATCCTGGCCAACTACAGCCTGCCCGACTACGTCAACCCCAAGTGAGCGCCGCTGCGCACCACCTGCAGCACCACCTCTGTGTGTGTGCATCGACGGAAACGGGCCACCGCCCGCGTCACGCAGCAAGGATCAGCCGCGAGGGAGATTAGGCACCAGCCCAGGCCAGAGCACCTGTGCGCCTGGCCCAGGGGGGGCAAATCCGGCCCCCTCCCCTGGTGCCTTGACGCCGCGCCTGTGCGTGCGTGCGTGTGTGCGCGGCGTTGCGCAGCTATCAGCTGACGCAGGCGTTTGCCGTGGACGGCGTCAAGGTGGACCTTGAGACTGCCGAGCCGCTGACCAACATGAGCATGCGGCGGCGCGTCAACAACTGGCCCACCGCCATCTTTGACTGGCCGGGCGCCTTCAAGAACGGCAACCGCTGCCCAAACACCTCGATCAAGGAGCAGTGGTGGATGAACGGTGCGTATGGGCGCCGAGGTAGGGGTGGGGGTGCGACGGGGGACGCGGAGGGAGACGCGGCGTTGTGGGCGGAGGCCAGGTGGCGGGCTGGCGTGCCGCCCACCACTGGGGCTGTGTGTGCACGCAAGTGGTGGGTGTTTGCGCAGGCGTGGCGGTGATGAGGATCCCGCCGTTCAACTACAACGCGCCCAACACGATGGTGTCCAGGCTCAGCTTCCTGCAGGACGAGATGCTGGTGAGGCGCGCTTCTGTGGGGCGGGCGGGCTTCTGTGGAGCCACGTGCCGGGCCTCAGGGGCCTTGCTTGCTGGCGTGGAACGCGCCCTTTGGCCACCTTGTGAGAGGAGCGCTGCGGCACGCAGCCCGCCTTGCTGACACCCACGGGCGGTGGTGAGAGTGGTGGTGGCGGTGGGCCGTGGTGCTGCCCCTGCAGTTCAGCCCTTGGCGGCTGCAGAGCGTGGACACGGGCGACTACGCGGGCAACCTGACGGGCGACGTGACCGTGTCGGTGCTCAACCAGATACAGGCGAGCCGCAGGGCGGAGCGAGGGAGGGTGCAACGTGACTGGTGGGCGGGGCGGGGGACGGCGACACAGCGCCCTTGAGGGGACAGGGCCGCATGGGTGCAGTGACCGGCTGCCGTTGAGCTCTGTGCGGCGCGGCGCGGCGTGGCTGACTGGGCGCAGGTGTCAGTGTCCATGGTCAAGGACGTGGGCGCGTGCCTGGCGTGGATGATTGACGAGTCCAGGTGGAGCCTCAACTTCACCTACACGCAGGTGCGAAGTTTGTGCGGGGTGGGGTGGGGGAGCTGCCGCAACGCGTGAGGCGCATTGGGGGCTGCTTCGGAGGCGCTGCGCTTCCGCGCCCCACCGGTGCGGGGTCGCCGTGCGCGCGCAGGTGTACAGCGGGCCCATGTCCACGCTGCTGACGACCACGCTGCCCGGCTCCAACGTGTCGGTGCGGAGGACAGGGAGCAGGAGGACAAGGGCGGTCCCGCAGGGCTGCGCAGCAGCTGCCCGTGGTGGGGTGGTGTGAGCTGAAGCAACAACGGCACCCTTGCACTCCCTTGGACACGCGCGCAGTTCATCAGCGTCAGGATCTTTGACACGGCGCAGCCCATGATTGTGGCGCTGCCGCCCTACTCGGGCATGTGGTACATCGTCATGTGCTTCGGCATGGGCGCCGTCTTTGCCTTTTCGCTGGGGCCCTTCATCGTGTTTGGCATCCCGCTCATCTGGGTGAGTGGGATCACCGTCGACGGCTTGCACGGCACGCATGCCAGTACGCATGACGCGTCGGTGCCGGCCCTGCGCGCCGCTCGTGCTCCGCAGTGGAACGTGCGCAGCAACCGCGGCCTGCCGCCCATCGTCTACCGGTACATGAAGAAGTTCCGCGGGTGGTGATGATGTTGTTGGCCTGTTGGTGAGCTGTACGACGCCGTTTTTCTCCGTCTGCGGGAGCAAGGAAAGTGAGCGGCTTCCAAGGCGTGCTCGCGAGCGATCGCAGCAGATGAAGAAGCGTTGCGCTGAGCCGCGCCGTCGCTGGTAGGGCCTCCACGGGGCTCCGATCGACTCGCGGCCTTGGAGCAGAAAACAGATGGAGAGCAAGCTCGTCGCGGGGCACCTGGTGCTCGCGACCAGGCTCAATGACAAGCAGGCGCTGGAGCGCCTCGTGGCCTCGGACCCCACTGCGGCCGCTCGCCTCACGGACGAAGGGGTGACCGCGGTGCAGGTGCGCGTGCCGCGAGAGGCAGGGGGACGATGCTGAAGAGCACTACGAGCTCTTCGTGCTAGCCGTGTTCGAGCGGCCCCGCGTGTTGGTCTGGGGCGGCCCACTGTGGTGTGCTGCAGCCTTCGAAGCCTGCTGGCCCGGCTGCGCGGTGGAAGGAGAGGGCGCAGCGAACAGCTTGAGCACTCGCAGACGCACGCAACACACGCGCTCCTCTGCTTCGCTGCTTCCCTCGTGCTTGTCGTGGATGTTGACCCGGGTCAACCTGGGGGAGCGGAAGCAGCACCAGAGCGCCGGGGCCAGTGGGAAGCCCAACAGCAGCACAACAGCAGCCTGCACAACGCAACGTGGCTGCAGGTCGCCGCCGCGCAAGGCAACCAGGGCGTCCTGCAGTTCCTACTCGACAACGGCGGCGCGCCTGCCGTGGACACGCCGGCCACAGGTAAAGAGCGCTTGAGCTGGCCACCACGCCCGCGCCCTGCGCCTCGACGCCACCACCACCGCTGCGCACACTCACTCCCCTGGCACACCTCGCAGCCACGGGCATGACGCCCCTGATGCTGGCGGCCGCCTCGGGCCAGGCGCCCATCCTCTCGGCGCTGCTGGCCGCCGGCGCCGCCCCGGGCCTGACCGACAAGAACGGCTGGACGGCTCTGCACCACGCCGCGTTCAAGGGCCACGCCGACGCCGCCGACGCGCTGCTCGCCGGCAGCGACGCCGCCGCTGGCCTGCTGGACCAGCCCTCGAACAAGGGCGAGACGGCGCTGGCGCTGGCGGCGCTCATGGAGCACAGCGACGCCGTGCGGCTGCTGCTGGGCCACGGCGCCAGCCAGGCGTCGCTGCACGACCCCGAGCGCGCCTTTGTTGCGGCGGGCACCGCCGCGCCGGCGCAGCCGCTGCCGCCGCAGCAGCAGCGCTCGCGCCCCGGCACGGCGGCGTCCAGGGCGGCGAGCCAGGCCGCCGCCGGCGCCGTCAGCGGCGAGTACAGCTTTGACTCGCAGGCCAGCGACGCCGGGGCGGCCGCG
>VFQP010003343.1_pt1 | contig 16382 bp, 9 predicted proteins | sample 3512351 | NCBI WGS metagenome assembly VFQP01 (sample SAMN10412372, study PRJNA504923) | tailings metagenome | isolation source: Relicate 1 Philex TSF1 revegetated site | place: Philippines: Tuba, Benguet | collected 2017-08-29 | reverse complement strand
ATGCCGGGATAGCTCAGTTGGTAGAGCAGAGGACTGAAAATCCTCGTGTCACCAGTTCAAGTCTGGTTCCTGGCAAATAAAGTGAAGAGACTCCACTAACTTTCTGAAAAAAAAGGCTAGTCTCGTTTTTGTGAACAAAAACGAGAAGGGAAAGAACAATTCAATTCTCTTTTTTAATTTTGAATTAAAACTAGTTTGTAAAACATTCGATTTATAAAAGCTTACTTTTTATTAAATAAAAATTTCATTACAGTTGAAAACTAGAGATCTGAGTTTAAAATTCTGTAGATTTTAAAAATTTGAAAATAAAAATTCAAATTAATTTTTAAAATTGAAAGCTATGCTTGACCAAGTAAGAGAAAAATATTTTTGTCACTTGAAGAACTTTTCTAAAAAATTATCTAAAAGCTCAAATCCAGGAATTTTTCGACTAAAAAAATTTGTTTTCTGTTCCAAATTTCAAAAATTTGGAACAGAGTCTTTATTAATGGTTTTAAAATAAGTATTTCGCTCTTCTAGCAAAACTTTAAAATATGAAAAAATTTAAAAATTTAAAAATAATCAAAATAAATGATTCTACGAAAATATCAACTCGTTTTACTAAAACTTCAACTTTATGTACACTTTCAGGTGGACAAGATTCAATCTTAACCTTTTTTCTTTTGCTTCATAGTCAACCAAAATCTTTTTTATATATTGTTTATTGTCACCATTTCTGGCAACTCAAAAATTTTTTTTCAGCACGATTACTTTTTCGGCTTAGTTATTTAGTTAACGTTTCCTATATAGTAATTTTACCTGAAAAGAATGTTGACAATGAAAATGACTCCAGAAATTGGCGAAAGAAAAATTTTTTTCGAGTTTCTCAAACAGAAAATATTTTAACTAATCTAACCGGACATACTCAAACAGATATTCTTGAAAAGAATTTACATAATCTTTTTAGAGGAACAAGCCCAGCAGGGTGCTCTGGCTGGACTCGAGTAACTTCAAAAAATAGAACTGAGATTTTTTTCTCTCAAATAAATCTTAATAGTTGTTTTTTTTATAAGTTAAAAAAAGTTCAAAACAGTGCGAATTCTTTTCCAAAAACGGTATTTTTGGAAGCATTTAATGAATTTGGAAATTATTTCTTGTTTGAAAATAGAAAAAGAAAAAAAGACTTTGGTCCCGTTTTGTTGGTTAAAAACAGGACAGAAAAATTGAAAAAAATTGCAAATCCATTTTTAAAAAAAAAGAGACTAAACCAAAACTTAATTACTAAAAAATATTTAGTTGGTACTAAAATGAGTGAAGTTCCTGAACGAAAGAATTTTAACTATTTTAAAGCAAAAAAACCTTTTTTAAACGAACTCTACTTTGTTTCAGTTCCTTTAAGAGAACAAAACAATTCTGTGCAAATTCCTAAAACAATAAAAACTTTGTTTTTATCAAAAAAAAGCTCAACTTTTCTTCTAAACAAAACGTTTCTCACTAATGAAACTAGAAAAAGGAGTTCTCTGGAGTGTGATTCTAGAAAGTCATCTTCTTTTTGTCTTTCGACGAAATTTTGGAATAAAAATGTAAAATTACTAAAACCTCTTGAATATTTTACTAGAATTCAAGTTTCAAAAATTTTGAAATTGTATAAATTACCTCATTTGCTTGATATGACAAATTTTTCTTCCGCATTTTCACGAAATAAAATTCGGCATCAACTTATTCCTTTTATTCGGTTTTTAGTTCATCAAAAAGTTGATTCTTTATTAATTCATTTTTTTCAAATGCTAGAAGAAGATTATATAGAGCGAAAAAAACAAATACAAGAACTTTATTTTTTATGTAACTTGGTGAACTCGAAATCTCGAAAAAATACACTTTTTTCTCTACACTTTATTCCAATTTTAAAACATTTCGGACTCCATTCGTTTTTTGGTCGAATTGTTTTTCAATCTGATTTTCTCCTTTTCGAAAATCTCAAACCAAGGTCCCTCTGTCTCAAAGATAGAATTAACATGATTTTCAATTCTTCTTTGAAACAAAAATTTGTACAAGTAAATCGTGGTTTAATAAAAACCTTAATAAGGAGGATTTCTCAACCTTTAACTAAATCAGTGACTCAAAAACTTTTTAGTGATTATAAAAATCTAACTTTAAATTATTCACAAACACGCAAATTGCACCAGTTTTATTAAATGTTTGGGTTACCCGGGACTCGAACCCGGAACTAATCGGTTAAAAGCCGAGTACTCTACCATTGAGTTAGCAACCCAGGTAATTAGAACCAAAAAGTGTGTTTTACCATACGAAAAATTAGTCTGTATGGTTTATTACGAAATAGTTTTTAATTTATTATAGTATATCATATATCAGTAATGAGCTCAAGAGTTGTCGCATCTAATGCTCTGCTGACGCTTCCACTGAAAAATAAAAACCCATACTAAATTTTCTTTCGCAAGCATGAATTAAAAAAACTCTAGAGGTCATTTTTTCTAGGTTTTTCAAAATGGAATTCCCAAATCTCAAAGATTTGGGAATATTCATTAAATGAGAACATTTTAGTCAGATTAGAATTAAACAACAAAAGAATTAAGAATTCCAACTAAAAATACAAGTAAGAACCAAATACCGATTCCTGAAAAAACTGTTCCTTTATTTTCAGCCCAGCCGTCTGGTGTTGCTAAAACAACAGGTACACCAATAACTAAAAGAAACGATACAACAATGAACGCAAATAAAGCTAATTGAAAAATTAAAAGCATAGCTTTGATTTCCTTAAAACGGTCTATTTTTACTAGAGGATTTCTCGTGAAAGAGAGAGTTTTTCTTTCTTTTTTACTTATCTAAGTGAAAATTTTTTTTAGTCAGTTTTGATCATCACTATCAAAAAAATTTTTTTAATTAAACAAAACAGACTTTCTTTTTTTAACTAAAACAGTGTGGAAGACAAACCTAAAAGATTTAGGAAAAACCTTTCGAAATGGCTCCGCATATTTTACCCTTTCAACCCAAAGTAATTTTGCGCTGAAATCTTTGATTACCACAAAAATTGAGATAAGAAAATTTTGAAAAAAGAATGAAAAACCTTGTATATACTGTTTAGTATACAGTATAAAGTAAGTAAACCCTTACTTTTTTCAATTTGTTCAGATTTAAATTTTAGATTTTTGATTTGTTTTTATTTGAGATTACTTCGAAAAAGCTTTTTTTATTTTTTAGAATCAATTTTTGAGAAAAGACTGTCTTTTGTTTTCAAAAAAATCGCTTATAATAAAAATAAGCGGATATTGCATAGTGGTAGTGCCCTTGCCTTCCAAGCAAGAGGTGCGGGTTCGATTCCCGCTATCCGCTCCAAAAAATTTGTTTTGGCGGACGTAGCCAAGTGGTAAGGCAGTGGATTGTGACTCCACCATTCGCGGGTTCAAACCCCGTCGTTCGCCGTTTAATTATTAAAAGTTAACATAATAAACCTGAAAAGAATTAAGAAAGTTAAGTTTTTATTTTGTTGAGTTGAACGTTTTTTTTTGATTCGATTTCGTACACCCATTATTACATAATTTTTTATGGCTTTTTTTTACCGCTGATCGGACTTGAACCGATAAGACATAAAGTCGGAGCTTTTTGAAAGCTCTGTGTTTACCTATTTCACCACAGCGGCCATTGATTCTTCTGGTATTTTTGAAGTATAATGGTTCTTCTTAATAAAGTAAAGAATACTCTAGTTAACCAAATTTCACTGATCGGGCTTTAACCGATACAGTGTAATAACGACTCCTCAAATTACTGACACGAACGAATTTTATCAGTAAATCTCGGTACTGAGAACCCTTACCAAATTAACATAAAAAAATTTCTACCAAAACTTGGATACTTACGTACTACTGTCGAGAAATCTTCAAAAATAAAGTTCTAAAGATTGCAAAAATTTGGACGTTTTAGTGCTAGCATTAGTAATTTTTTTAAGGACTATTTAAAACAAGTTTTACTATAGAAAATTTTATTTTAAATAGTCCGAAATTTTTAAATTTTGGGACCGGTTCTACAAAAAACAGTGTTTTTTTTCCAGTTTTTAACAAACTAAAAAAAAATAATGTTTCCACATTTTCGGCGTGTTTCTGTTTTAGGTACCAAAAATTTTAGTTTTTGGTACCTAAAACCAGGAGTCTCGTGACATTATAACGATGAACCTAAACCTACATAGGAACCATAAAAAAAGATACCGACTAAAGCTATAACAGCTGTTCCGGCAACAGTTCCAACAAGCCATAAAGGGATACGACCAGTTGTACCAGTATTAGACATAGTGAAATCTCCTGATGTTTTTGAAATGAAATTTCATCCCAAATTCGAACAATTTGGGACAGAGATAACAAAGATTTTCTGTTTCTCAAAAGGGAACTTGTGCGTAAAATTAGAGAAATTTTCGAATTAGCAGATCCCGGTTTTTTTCTGAGGAACAGAAACTTTGTTGTCTTACCCAAAAGTATTCTTTGGGTTTAGGTAGTAGCAGTGTTTCTACCAAAAAACGATGTTAGAACTGGAACCTTTTTTTTAAAAGAAGGTACAACCAAATTGTTCAAATAGAACCCAAAAATTTATTTTTGAGAGTACTAAAAATCTTATTTTTAGACTGAATTTTTCAAATATTTGCTGTCCAATTTTTCAAAAATTGTGGGTTATTTGAAAAAATTAAGAAAACTTAGCCAAAACATTATTTTTTCGTTCCAAATTCAAAGAATTTGGGAAAGGCTCTAAATGAAATTGTTAGTACAGAATACTTTTATTAGTTAAAAATATAACTTGAGAATAAAACTGCTAATACGAAAATTAATAAAAGTCCCCAGTATAAACTGGTACGATTTAATTCTACACTTTGTTTATTGGGATTTGGTTTCGCCATAATAATCTCACCTTGCTCTTAACGTTGAATGAATTGCATGGCTGTAATAGCGCCTAAAAAGAACACTGTAGGTACAGCTAATGCATGCACAGCAAGCCAACGCACAGTAAAAATTGGATAAGTATACGATTTTCTTGCAGTCATGGTGTTTTATATGAATTTTAAGAGAGGAATCTTTACTCATTTTGTTGATTAAAAAACGTGTTTTTTCCAGTTTTGTGTAACAAAACTGGAACAACTCTCGCTTTCTAGTAAAAGGGTTTAAGCTAAGATTCCTCAAACGACATGATACATTCTATGGGGTGACTTCATGTCCCAATAGCAAACCCATTACCAAAAAGCATATATTTTTTGGTAATGGGAACATATGGGGAAGGTCTAGTAGTAACGCCAACTCTTCAAACAACTGGGTCTCGAAGCTCTCTCTCCCAAATTTGACAATTTGGAAGTCAACAAAGTTTTTGACACCATTTTCTTGGGGAGTGCGTCTTGTACCAAATGAAAAACTTTTGATACAGTTTAATTCACTTCAGATAATTTTTTCACTTGTTCTAAAGCATTGAAACGGTCCGTAATAAGCGGAGTTTCTTGACGATCTTCAGTAAAATATTCGTTTGGTCTTGGACTTCCAAAAACGTCATAAGCAAGACCAGTACTCACAAATAACCAACCTGCAATAAATAAAGACGGGATTGTAATACTGTGAATAACCCAGTAACGAATACTTGTTAAAATATCAGAAAAAGGGCGTTCTCCTGTAGCACCAGACATGCTTAACACTCCTTACTAAATTTAAGTTTTTTTTACAAAATCTCCTTCACCCAGAGAATCCGGTGCCAAAAAAAATAATTTTTTTATTCGGCTCAATTTTGTGAAACAAAATTAAGAAATGCAGTTGCTCCCGTTTTTGTTCACAAAAACGGGAACGGAAATTTCACAATAAAATACAACGAAATCCTATGTCAAAAAAAAATTTTTAAGTTTTTCTTTTTTGGCAAAGAAAAAGTTGAATTCTAGTTCGATCTCTTTTTCAAATTTTGACACTGTGAAACATTAGAGATGTTTCACACCACAAAGCGGATTTCCCAAAATGAAGAGGTTTTTAAGAACCTTTTTTGTGTTTCTGTTGTTAGTATACCGAGTTCCTCTTTTCACATCAAGGCTTCTAAGTTGTTTCTTTACTAAATTCTGCAAAATTAATCCAGCGAGGTGTTGGTTTGCGTGAGTGAGATCCCCAAGATGATTCAAGAATTGTAAGTTTTTCTTTCTTTTGGTTTTCTAAATTAAAGACCTCTAATTGAGTTTCTGTTTCATTAACAAAACATTTTTGTTTTGACAAAGGCGAAATAGAATTAAACTCTTTTACTAATTCTTCAATATCTGGTTGTCTGAGAATCTCTTTATATAACAATTCAACAACAAGCCGGTCCAAGAGTTCTCTATTTTTATTTAAAATTACAAGAGCTCTATTAAAACTTTGTAATACGAGTGAATGCCCGGGATAATCTCGAGTTAAAACAGCTATTTCATTCCAAGAAAAATCGGCTTTTTCAGGTAGGAATATCTCTTTTTTTGCTTGGAGTGTTAAATCTTTGTCTTTAAATGGGCTTTTTAGAGACGATGTTTTGTTCTTCAGATTTGTGTTAAAGGTATCGGCTTTTTTCGGAATTGTGGGACTAGAAGACTTGCTTTTTTGAAGATTTGCAAATGCTTTTTTAACATTTTTTAGACCACTTCGATTATGATAGAACTCATCAGGTGGGAGCCATTCTGGGTTGCGGTCACTTTGGTCCGGATTCGATAAATAGAGACGAGACCAGTTTGTGAAATTTTTTTCGACAAATTCTAATTCAGAAGAAATTTGTTGTTGCCACCATGGAATTGAATAATACATTTGAGCATTCCGATTGATCAATCCACTTTTTTTCTTCGAGCCTAACGAACTAGTTTGTGTTTCTAAAGCTTTACTCATTGGTGGCCTTTGAATACTTTCAACAACTCCAGTGTATAAATCGAGTTTTTCAGGAATTTCTCGAAATTCACGTGTATTAATGTTTGGGGCTAGATAAGCTGTTTGTTGAATCTGACTTTTTTTAGAATAGAATGATGATTTTTCAAGGATACAATAGACTAATTTTTGACCAAAGAGTAGATCTTCAAAACCCAAAGTGGAAAGTTGAGCATATTTACTAGAAGAAAATTGTTGTACAAATAAGATTTCGGCTGCTTTTCCTCCGTAACAACCAATTAATCGATCAGTAATTTCACAAATCCTAGCAAAATCAAATAGAGAATTTTGTAAATTTGTTGCGATTTGAGCTGATCTTATTGTTGGCCTACGTGGCCAGAGGGATGCAACAACACTTTTTGGATGTGTTTCTAAAAAAGTACTTAATACAATTTTTCCGGCTTGATAATAGGCCAATCGAAGAATATTCATTTTTGAAGCAACTCTTAAAGAAGTCATATTAGAATCAGTCTTCTGGCGCGTAAGGCTAAACTTTTCACTTTCTGACGTAGTAAGACGATCAATACCGTGTTCGATTGTTTCAATCGTATGCTTGCTTTCACTTAAAATAGCTTTAATTGTCGATTCATTCATTAATGTTGCTAAATCTGCAGCTGTAAAGCCAGCAGTACGGTCGCCTAAATAATTCCAAGGAATAGAATTTTCATAGCCTAAACCTTGTCCATAAAATTGCAAAATATCTATACGTTTTTGATGTCCAGGAAGACCTATTTGAAGAATTTTTTCCAATCGACCTGGACGAAGAACTGCAGGATCTAAAACTTCAGGCCTATTCGTTGCTCCAATGACGATTACACCATCTCGGCCTTGGATTCCATCTAATTCTATAAGAAATTGTGTTAAGAGACTTAATTGTTGTTCTTGTGAGCTCGTCTGAATACTTGTATCGCCTTCTTGGTCACTTTCTTGTTTTTCTCGCGCTATCTGTAATTGTTCAAAAGGAGATTCATTTGGTGATTTTTCAAAAGATGTTAATGATTCTACAAGCTCATCAGGCCCCATTGGGTTCTGAACCACCCCCATACGTTTTTGAGCTAATGTGTCAATTTCATCTATGAAAACAATACAAGGAGCAAGTTCTCTTGCTTCTTGAAAGACTTTTTCTAATTTTAAGGCACCCGATTCTCCAGGCTCTATTAAAGAACTTCCTGATAAAACAACAACAGGAACCTGAGCTTCTCCCGCCAAAGCTTGCACTAAAAGCGTTTTTCCGGTACCAGGTGGTCCAGTCAATAAAATTCCCCTAGGTAATGTTTTACTTAAAGAAAAATCACGAGCAGAATTTCGAAGAAACCAAACAACTTCGTAAAGTTCTGGAAGAAGTTTTTGAATTCCAACGATATCCTTAAAATTTTTTTGGCTTTCTAAAACAATACGAAAACCTTTATCACGTTGGCCAAGAAGAATTTCAATTTCTTGTTTTAATGAATCATCTAAAATTCCTAAGGAAGCAATCAAATCTAATAAATAACCTAAAAGTTCTCGACCATAATTATCAGCCAAACTTTTTAAAATATGAAATATAAAAAAAGCAAAACTAAATTGCGTTATGGTTAACCATGATGTAGATGTGAGAGGTTCCCAGTGATCCACATTTCCCTGCGTTGAATGTTTCAGTTTTGAATAAATGGATGCTGTTTTTGTATAAGAGCCGGAAGTATATTTTGTAATAAAATTTTGTTGAGAAAACGAGTCTGTAGAAAACGCATAATCGGGATTGCCTTTATTCGTAAATGTGAAATATGAAGAATAATTTTGTAAAGTCTGGCTTTCAGAGTTTTTCCCAACTTCACTAAATTTTGAACCACAAGCACCTGGATGTTGAAGTTGAAGAACAGGTACTGTAAGCAATTGGGCTGCTTCTGTGTTTTTTGAAAAGTTTACTTCTAGATTTCTAATTAAACTTGTTTTTTCTATTTCGGAGTTTGATATAAATTGAAAAGAACGACTCGACGGGGCAAAACGAACAACTGATTCTTCCAAAGCATCAAAAAACCCAGCACCGGCAAAATACCCGGAAGATGTGGATTTAACAGAAAAAAGAGAAGTTTTTGAAAAATCAGACAATTTTTGATTTTGATCATCTGCTAGCCATTTTGGTGAATTATAAACTCCAAAAAAATTTTCAAAAGGTTGTAATAATGGATTTAATGGGGAAATATAAGTGTTAAACCACGAACGAAAATTTTGTTTACTAGCAATTTTCCAATCAAGAGCTCGTAACGAATCTAAAATAACACTAGACCCTGTATAAAAAGTACTTTCTAATTCTGGGTTTTGGATAGAAACTTGATTTGTTTGTATCGAAATTTCAGGAAGTTTTTTTACATTAAAATTGAACTCTTTACTTTTTACTGGAAGCGGGTTGAAAACTGAAATTTGTATATTTTTAGTCGATTTCAGAGGATTGCCTGAATAAAACCAATAAAGTTCTTCATCAGTCATATCTGGATAAAGATATCCAGACATACGTCGAAAAGTCGTGAGATCATCCGAAATACGTGTTTTCTCTAATTCTTGTAAAATGGTTTCACTAAGAAAATCTTCATTAAGTTGTGAATTTTGAGGTAAACTGAAATTTAAGAAAAAACCTTGATCTGGAATTTTCTTTTTAGTTTGGTCTGAAAAAGGAACTCCTGAATCGTTAGAAAAACAAGATATTGATTTTTCGGTAAAAGCCTTTTGTAATTCAGTAGTGAATTGTTTTTTCTCAGTATAAAACTCAACACAATCTTTATAAAATGGATTGTCTGGTAAAGAGAGAATTGAAAATGACGTCTTTTTAATAGCGTGTGTCAAACTGGGAACTAAAGTAAGATTCGTATTCACTTTGGAACTGTAATCAAAAAGAAGTTTTTTATTTTGCTTGAGACTTAAATTTTTCTGATTTGAAGAATCCAAAGATGAATTAGTTATGGTTTTTGTAGGTGAAAAAAGCGAATTTTTGCAAACAACGTTTCCTCTGTCAAGGTTTTTAAAGCCTTCAAGATAAGCGGGTAATTCATCCAAAGTTCGAGCTAATTGATTAATTGAAGAAATTTTAGAAGGAAAACTTCGTGATGTAAGTAAATAAAAATCACATGAAATACCATTAAAACTTGTATTACGAATCGACGCAGGTTTTTTTAAGGAGACTCCATAATTTGTTGATCCAAAGGTTGCCTTAGTCTTAGCCGAAGTCGGTTCAGCTCTTTTATTCGATTTTGAAATATATTCAAAAGTTTCAAAACTAAGTTTTGGTTTAAACTGAGTAAACACTGGCAAATTTTTAGCAAAAAAATGATCATTTTGGCCTAGAGTTGAGGACGAGCGTGAACTATCAGTCAAAAATTGAAAAAACCCTAAAGCAAGTGGAAGAAACGCAACAACTGTTGCTAAATCAACCGAATTGCCTATTAATTTTTGTCTGTAATTCAAACGATGATTTAAAATCCATTCTTTAATCACAAAAAGCGATCTATTTTCTTCTTCTGAAAGAGGCTGGGTATTTTTTATCTCCAAACTTTTATTTTCAGTTTCAGGTGTTTTTATATTGTTTTCTATACGCATATCACAATAAGACACTAGTTAATTTTTTTATTCTATACCTGTCCAAAAAAACTGCATGTACTGATAAAACTTATCTTTCACAAATTCAGCCTTTTGAATTAATAGTTAATGTAACAATTTTGAAATTATCGAAATTCACCACTAGAACAATTTGATAGTTTTTTTAGAATTTTATTTTGTTGAAAAAACAAAAAATCAAAAAACTGTTGCTGAGATAATTTCAATTTTGATTAATAACAAGAGAAAAATGCTGGATCTAAAGCTTTGTTTTTAGTATACTAATCGGTAACAAATTTACTAATCTATAAAATTTCAAAATAGCCTTTTTAACTCAGTCGGTAGAGTATTTGCATGGTAAGCAAAAAGTCGCCGGTTCAAATCCGGTAAAAGGCTAAAAGAAAGCTTTAAATAGTTAAAAACCAGAATTTGGTTTTTTTAATAAAAAGACGATTCCAAATTCTCTTTAAAAGAAGAATTCTTCAGACTTAAAAATTTCAACAAAAAATTGAAATTAGTCTGAAATTTTTTTAGTGAATAGTAAAAAGTATCTTTCTAATAGAAAGAGTGAAAACTCGACCTTATTTAAGACGGATTTAAAATGGATAATTACTAAAATTTAGTAAAATCTCAAACTGAATCAATTTCTAAGAAATCTTTTACAAAACTATTTGTTGGATGATCAGAAAGTTCTTGTGCAGTCCCAATCTGAATAATTTTTCCATTTTCTAAAAGAACAATTTCTTGAGCTAATTCCATAGCTTCTGAATGATCGTGGGTAACAAATACAGTTGTTACAGAAATTTGATGATGTAACTCGCGAAGCCAGGAACGTAGTTGTTTTCGAATTTTAGCATCTAAAGCAGCAAAGGGTTCATCTAATAATAAAACCTTGGGTTCAACAGCTAATGCACGAGCTAACGCGACGCGTTGACGTTGGCCTCCAGACAATTGGTTTGGATAACACTCGCCAAATTTTTCTAATTGCATTAGTTTTAATAATTCTTGGACTCTTTTTCTTTTTAATTGTAAATCGATTTTTTTAACATCAAGACCAAATGCAATATTTTCAGAAACTGTAAGATGGGGAAATAAAGCGTAATTTTGAAAAACAAACCCGATTTCTCGTTCTTGAAGTTTTCTATGTGTTGCATCTTGCCCTTCTAACCAAATACGACCTGAATCTGGGTTTTCAAGTCCAGCTAAAACACGTAAAAGTGTAGATTTACCGGATCCAGACGGCCCTAACAAACCAACTAATGACCCATTTTTAATTTCTAAATTGACTCGATCGAGTGCTTGAAACGAACCAAAGCTTTTGGAGATATTTTCAACTAAGATACTCATGTTTTTGAAACTGTCGAATTAAAAACAAAATCCAGAAATTTTTCTAACATCTGAAATTTTGTTTCTAATCTTTTTGTTCTAACAAATTTTTTTAACTTCTCTTTTTTTAATTTATAAATTTTAAATGCAAAAAGTTCAAAAAATTGGACCTAATCTAGCCCCGTTTTTGATCACAAAAATGGGAAGGATAAACTTCTTTTTTAGGCTTTCCCTTCCCGTTTTTGTGATCAAAAACGGGACCAACTGCGTTAGTCCCAAAAAATAAAATTTTTTTTTCCCGGTTTTGTGTACAAAAACGGGACCAACGGGACCTTTGTTTTTATTGAGAGACGAGTATTTTTTAGGCCAATTCTAGTTTGTTTGTGATAGAAATTTTGCTTTATTTATTTTATTAGTTGTCGAAAACTAGGAAAATAAAACTTCTTTTAGGGTTGGTCCCGTTTTTTTATACAAAGAGAGTCTTTCTCCTTTAAGACTCATGCCCAAAAATACAATTTTGGGCATGAGTTTCATCCGGTAAAAATAGTAACTCGTTCTTGTAACTAAAAAACTGGTCGAAGACGAAATTGATTCGTCTTATCATTTAACCAATCAAGACGAGTTTGTGATCCACAAGCTAACTCAAAAGCTTTATTTACTGTTTCTGGAGCGAACACGTCAACAGAAGATAGCATGTTTTTTTCGGACGTTAGCAATTCTAATAACTGTTCAAATTCGGCAACTAAATTGCTATATTGTGGGGTTTTTGGTGCTTTTGCAAAACGACGAAGTTGTTCTTCACGAATTTTTGTAAGTGGACCTCGTTCACCGTACGGAATTCGGCCTTGCATTTTGAGCGGAGCTTCTTTGTACAAGGTAATAGTTTCTGATAAAGCTTGTTTTAAAAATGAACGTGGAACAATTAAATCAAGAAGGCCATGATGTAATAAATATTCGGCTGTTTGAAAATCATCAGGTAATTGTTCTTGTAAAGTTTGTTCAATAACTCTTCGACCAGCAAAACCAATAAGGGCTTTCGGTTCAGCAAAAATGAGGTCACCTAACATAGCAAAACTTGCGGTAACACCGCCTGTTGTCGGAGAAGTCAAAACTGAAATATATAAAAGTTTAGCACAATTTTGATGAACATGAAGAGCAGCCGAAATTTTCGCCATTTGCATTAAACTTAAAATTCCTTCTTGCATGCGAGCTCCGCCCGAAGCACAAACTAAAATAACAGGTAAGCCTTCTTGAGTTGCATATTCAATTAAGCGGGTAATTTTTTCGCCAACAACAGAGCCCATACTTCCGCCCATAAAACTAAAATCCATTACTCCTAAAGCTACTGGAATACCATCAAGAAGTCCGGTTCCCGTTTGAACAGCATCTTGTAAACCGGTTCTTTCTTGAGCATCTTTTAATCTTTCTGTATAGGCTTTTTGATCTCGAAATTCGAGTGGATCACAAGGAGAAACAGTTTCATCAAAAGGACGCCAAGTACCTGTATCTATTAAATAATCGATTCGTTCAGTACTACTCATTTGTAAATGGTAACCACAACCAAAACAAACACGTTGATTTTCTTTTAAATGTTTAATGTATAAAATGACTCCACAATGGTCACATCTTGTCCAAAGCCCTTGACTTCCGTCCGACTCGGGTTGGTTATATTTAGGTGCATTCAATAATTTTAATTTTCGTTGATTTTCAATCCAAGAAAGAATTGACATAAAAACTCCTCTTTTTTTATTCTAAAAAATTTTTTTCCTCACTTTTATTATAACACAACAGCACTCTATTTAGCAAAAAGATAACACTACAATAACCTTGTTTGGAGAGTTTATTAAAACTTTTACTTTATTTTTTTTCCCAATTTTGCTCACCAAAATTGGGACCAACTAAAGTTCCACAAAAACTTTTTCCAAAAAACTCGTTTTTGTATCGTCCCAAATTTCTTTCACAAACACAAATTTGGGAAAGGGTTGGTGCGAATTTTTTTTCCAATTTTGTTGAAAAAAATAGGAAAAAACAGTTTGAAATACCGATATTTACTAACTCATTTCGACTAGTTAAGTAATAACATCGAAGAAAGAGTTCCACCAAAAAAACGATTTTAAACTGAATTTTTCGCTAACGTTGAAGAGATCAAAATAAACTAAACCTTTACGAGAAACTTTTCTGGCCCCAAAACATGGCGTTTTGGGGAAAGGATAGGTACAGTGAAAGAAAAATATTTAGTTAATTTCTTCTTTTTCAATATATAAAAATAGTGAAGCCATTGCTACTGCTGGAAAGACAAGTCCAACTAATGGAACTAAAATGCTAGGCAGAAATTGAGCACTCATAAAAACTCCTTTGAAAAATTGATGAGATTAACAAAAGCAAACTGTTAATCTTTTTTTTTATTATATAAAAAATTACTTAGAAAAACGAGGTTTTTTCTTACAGGAAGTTGATAACTAGAACTCCAACAGGAATTCAACATTAAACTGAAGGCTCTAAGAAAAAACCTCGTTTTTTCTTAAAGAGTTGACAAAGAAATTCGGAATTTTTTTTTGTGAAATACCCAGTATTTATAAATTTAATTTGTAACTATTTTAGGCCCTACCGGATTCGAACCGATGACCCGCTGCTTGTAAGGCAGCCGCTCTACCAGCTGAGCTAAAGGCCTTTTTGTTCTGTACTAAGAATATCACAAATGAAAGAAAAAACAAGTTTTGAGAAAGATAATAAAGAAAAGAGAAGAAGATACTTTATGAGACACAATAGCGTATAACTGCCTTTGGTCGGACTCGAACCGACACGTCAAAAAACACCAGTTCCTAAAACTGGCACGTCTACCATTCCGTCACAAAGGCTTTTTATTGTAGTATATCAAAAATTCTCCAAAATGAAAACCAGTTTTCTTCTATAAGAGAGAGTCACCAATGAAAAACAAATGAAAATGAAAACTTTTGCCTTTTTCTTTTCCAATTTTGATCACCAAAATTGGAAAAGAAAAAGTGCAATTGGTCTCTTTATCAAAAATGAAAGTTTTTATAAAGAGAAAGAGAAGAAACTAAAACTATTATTTGGCTTTTAGGCAAATTTCTTTTAATTGTTTTTACTTTGATTATTCACCTATTATTTGAGAAAAACTAAATAGCAAAATTAATAAATTTACAGTTGGTTCGAAGAGTGAGAGTGATAACAAATTTGATTAAACAGAAGTCTTTATGAGTTGGTGTTTGCGGTCTCGGTTTTGTCATCTCGATGGTCCCTTTTTCCAAATTTGTAAACAAAGGTCCCGTTGGTCCCAAATTTGTCAAATTTGGGAAAGGGAAGGCACGACTTCATAGTAATAGAAATTATTACCTTGCATTAGACTATCTTTCCAGAGGGCCTCCCCTCAAGTATTGTCGCCCCTTGCACGTTTCACTTCTTAGTTCGGGATGGATAAGGTGGTTCCATGCAAGCAAGAATACAAGGTAGTGACACAATCCGTTTTCACAGATTGTGTCAAAAGTTAATTTGACCTAGCTTGATTTCCTTTCCTGAATTCTTTCAGAATTCGGGGCTACTTAGTAGTTTGGAATCAACTGGTCTAGATGGTCAAAATCAATCGGTCTATTAGTACAGATCGGCTGAAACCATTACTGGCCTTACACCTTCTGCCTATCAAACAGGTTGTCTTCCTGTGACCTGATAGAGAGCACTCATCTTGAGGTGGGCTTCCCACTTAGATGCTTTCAGCGGTTATCCACTCCGCACATGGCTACCCAGCGTGTACCATTGGCATGATAACTGGTATACCAGAGGTGCGTCCTTCCAGGTCCTCTCGTACTATGGAAGGCTCCTCTCAATGCTCTAACGCCTACACCGGATATGGACCGAACTGTCTCACGACGTTCTGAACCCAGCTCACGTACCGCTTTCATGGGCGAACAGCCCAACCCTTGGGACGTACTACCGCCCCAGGTTGCGATGAGCCGACATCGAGGTGCCAAACCTTCCCGTCGATGTGAACTCTTGGGGAAGATAAGCCTGTTATCCCTAGAGTAACTTTTATCCGTTGAGCGACGGCCCTTCCACACGGTACCGTCGGATCACTAAGGCCGGCTTTCGCCCCTGCTCGACTTGTAGGTCTTGCAGTCAAGCTCCCTTCTGCCTTTACACTCTACGGCTGATTTCCGTCCAGCCTGAGGGAACCTTTGCACACCTCCGTTACCTTTTAGGAGGTGACCGCCCCAGTCAAACTGCCCACCTGAAACTGTCAAGCGTCCTGCTTCAAGGAACGCCATTAGAATTCTAGCTCCTCCAGAGTGGTCTCTCACTGATGGCTCCAGCTTTCCCAAAAGAAAACCTTCAACGCCTCCCACCTAGGCTGCGCAAGAAGAGCCCGAACCCAATTCCAAGCTACAGTCAAGCTTCATAGGGTCTTTCTGTCCAGGTGCAGGTAGTCCGCATCTTCACAGACATGTCTATTTCACCGAGTCTCTCTCCGAGACAGCGCCCAGATCGTTACGCCTTTCGTGCGGGTCGGAACTTACCCGACAAGGAATTTCGCTACCTTAGGACCGTTATAGTTACGGCCGCCGTTCACCGGGGCTTCGGTCGTTAGCT
>VFQP010003342.1_pt1 | contig 16385 bp, 16 predicted proteins | sample 3512351 | NCBI WGS metagenome assembly VFQP01 (sample SAMN10412372, study PRJNA504923) | tailings metagenome | isolation source: Relicate 1 Philex TSF1 revegetated site | place: Philippines: Tuba, Benguet | collected 2017-08-29 | reverse complement strand
GCGCCGCACGGCCAGCAAGCGCCACACGGACAGCAGGCGCCCACGTCCACGCAGCCCGCACCACCGTCGCTGCATGCACGCCGCCTCAGCCCGCCCAATCACGCGGCTACTGTCACGGGTGACGTGCGTTGTCCCCGCTGTGCGTGTGGGTGGCCTCCCACGCAGGACGACATGACGGTGCACGAGCCGCTGCGCGAGGCCGTGTCCCGCCGCCTGGGCTGCCGCGCGCCGCTGCCCGCCGCCGCCGTCTCGCTCGTGCGCAAGTCGTTTGACTCGCGGCCCGCGCGCAACGGCGTCAGGTGCGCGCCAGCGTCCCGCCTCTTGACTAGAGGGGAGCGGACGCGGTGGGCAGTGCGGTGGGTGCGGCGTGCTGGGTGCGGGCCAGGGAAGCCTCCACAGTGACTGCCTGCCGGTGAGTGCGCTGGGGGCGCAAGGGTAAGGGTGGGGGTGCCTGCGTCGCGTTGCGCCGCAGGGCGGAGAAGCGGTGGGTGTACGTGGTGGACGTGGACCCCGGCGTCGCCGAGGGCTGCGGCGCGCGGCTCACCGAGCAGGACGTGGCGCCGGGGCAGATCGAGGTCATGCCCAGGGAGGTGCTGCCCACGCCCTGGCGGGTGGCGGCGCCAGCGGCCGGGGTCGGCGCGGCCGCGGGCGGCGGCGCGTCAGCGGGCCACGGCGGCCTGGTGGTGCCGGTGGGCCGGGCGGCCCTGCCAGTGGTGGTGGTGGGCAGGTGCGTGCCGTATCTTGTTTATGCTCTAATTGAGGCGCTCGCTGGGCTTTGCCAGCCCAGGAAGCGTGGCGTGACGCCCCACCACGTGCCATCACTGCCATCACTGCGCAGCGGCCCGGCGGGGCTGTTTGCGGCGCTGACGGCGGCGGCGGGCGGTCTGCCGGTGGTGCTGCTGGAGCGCGGCCAGGCGGTGGAGCAGCGCGGCAAGGACATTGGCCGGCTGCTGGTGCGCCACCAGCTCGACCCCGAGTCCAACCTGTGCTACGGGGAGGGCGGCGCAGGCACCTGGAGCGACGGCAAGCTCGCCACCAAGATCGGTGCGGTAGTGGCGGTGGTCGGTCAGCGATGGTGGTGGCGGTGGCGGTGGTCGGCCGCCCGGCGGCGGCGGCAACGGCCCCCACCCGTCTCTGTTGGACGCAAATTGCGACTGAGGCGTGTGGTCGTGGTGCATGTGCATGTGCGCGTGCAGGCAAGAACTCGGAGCCGGTGCGCAGCGTGCTGCAGGCGCTGGTCGACTTTGGCGCGCCCCCCGTGAGTCGTCTGCCGCCCCGCCGCGCCGCGCTCTGCGCCCCATGCCACTCAGTGTGGCAGCAGCCATGAGTGGCCCACAGACGCGCCCTCAGCCACGCACCCGGCGCGGAGGACGCTGTGCGCGTGCGCGTGGGGCACGTGTCGCCGCGCAGGACATTTTGGTGGCGGGCAAGCCTCACCTGGGCACGGACCGGCTCGTGCTCATCCTCAAGCAGATGCGCGCGCACCTCCTGGGCCAGCTCGGGGCGCAGGTAAGCCAGGTTGAGGGGTCGGCAGGGGGATGGTTGGCCACGTGCTGCTGCGGGGCGTGGGTTGGCGGGCGCGGCGTGGCGCGGCGGGCGTGGACGCGAGCGCTGCCGAGGAATGCCCGAGGGCGAGCCCGCTGCCCGCTGCCCTGCACGCGCAGATCCGGTTTGGCACACTGGTGGAGGACCTGGTGGTGGAGAAGGGGCGCGTGGCGGGCGTCAAGCTCAAAGGTGCGCGCACACCACGCCGCGCTAGGCCACCGCCCCAGTGTCTCCAGCGCCGTGGTTCCAACACGCGCACGCAGCGTGCGCGCCGTTTTGACGCGCATCCTCCGCGGCGTCGCCCGGCGCGCAGGCGGCGACGTGGTGCGCGCCAGCGCCGTGGTGCTGGCCGTGGGCCACTCGGCGCGCGGCATGTACCGGCGCCTGGTGGCGCGCGACGTCAGCCTCACGCCCAAGCCCTTTGCCGTCGGCTTCCGGTGAGCGCCAGTGCGCGCCGCAGCGGGCCGCAGCGCTCCCCGTGCGGCCCCGGCCCGCCAGTCGCGGGGTCCGTAGCTCACTGTCGTGCGTTGCTGACCGCGCGCCCGCCGCGCGTCGTTGCAGGATCGAGCACCCGCAGTCGCTGATTGACGTGGCGCGCCTGGGCCGCGAGTCGGCGGGCGAGGTGCAGCGCGGCAAGGGGCGCATCCCCGTCGCCGAGTACAAGCTGGCCTGCGAGGTGCAGGACCCCACCTTCTCGCCGCCCTCCACGTCGTCTCCGCCAGGCGGCGGAGATGACGTGGGCGGCCAGGGGGGCCGGCCTGGGAGGGCGCGGGAGGGGGAGCGGCGAGGCGGTGGCGGTGGTGGCGGCGCGGCGCACGGCGAGGCGGCCAACCGTGCGTCGGGGCTGCTGCGGGAGGCGTCGGAGCGGCGCGTGGCCGGGCAGGTGGGCGGCGCGGCGGCGGCGGCGGCCGTGGAGGAGTACGGCGGCGGCGGCGGCGGCGGGCGCGCCGTGCCCGACGGCCTGCGGAGCGTGTTTAGCTTCTGCATGTGCCCCGGCGGGCAGATTGTGTGCACGGCCACGCGAGAGGAGGAGCTCTGCCTCAACGGCATGTCCTTCAGGTGCGCCGTGCTTGTTGGTGCGCTACTCGATGCGCCGTGCTTGTTGGTGCGCTACTCGATCTTCCCTGGCGCTGCACGCGGGGGCGCCGACCTTTTTTTGCCGCGGTCCATGGTCGTGTGCGTGCGTGTGTGCGCAGCCGGCGCAACTCCCCGTGGGCCAACAGCGCGCTGGTGGTGAACGTGTCGCCGCGCGACTGGGCGCACCACGAGGCGGCGCACGGCGTGCTGGCCGGCGTGGCGCTCCAGGTGCGGGTGGCGTCCTCCCGCCTCGCCTCGCCTCCCTCGCCTTCCCGATCAGCGCCAGCAGGGCCCAGGGCAGGGGCTGCGTGAGAGAGGCTGTGGCGGCGCGGCGTGCGCGCAGGAGGAGATGGAGCGCGAGGCGGCGCGGCGGGGCGGCGGCGGGCTGGTGGCGCCGGTGCAGCGCGTGGGCGACTACCTGCAGGAGCGCGTGGAGCCCGACGCCGGCAAGCTGCCCACCAGCTCCTACAGGTGCGCGCACGGCTCCTCGCTCTCACAGTTGGCTTCACGCACTATCACTGGCGTGGAGGCGGTGCCGGGCTGCTCACGCTCTCTGTCGCTGCGGTGCTGCCCTCGTTGCAGGCTTGGCGTCAAGTCGTCGGCGCTGCACGGCCTCTACCCGCCCTTTGTCGACGCAGCGCTTCAGCAGGTGCGTGCGGCGCGCGTGTGCCAAGGCGGTGCTTGTCGCGTCACGCCGCGGGGCACGTGCGGCTGGAGCGGCGGACTTGTGGGGTGCAAAGCTTGCGGGGGGGCGGTGTGTGCCTGCGCAGGCGCTGCAGCGGTTTGAGCGCAGCATCTCGGGCTTCATGGAGCACCCCGACGCGCTGCTGCACGGCGTGGAGACGCGCACGTCGGCGCCCATACGCGTCGATCGGGACCCCATCACACTGGAGAGCCCGTCGCTGGCTGGCCTCTTCCCCTCGGGCGAGGTGCGGGCAGCGCGCGTGCATGCGTGCTGCTGGCTGTTGGTGTTGCGCGTGCTCAGAGCTGCGCTGTGGGGCTCCTCTGCATGTCGTGCGCAGGGCGCGGGCTACGCGGGCGGCATCGTGAGCGCGGCGGTGGACGGCGTGCGCGTGGGGCAGGCGCTGCTTGCGGCGCTGGTGCCGGGCTCCGTGCTGGCCGCGCAAACGTGACCGCCCAACCACGCGGAAGCCATCGTGTTGCCTGCCGGAGCCTGCCTTTGCCAATCATTAGGAGCTGCCGGGTCGGCACTGTGGCAAGTATCACGCCCACGCGAAACGCACCTCCACGCGCACACACTCGACACACACGCCGACAACAGGACCAACAAAATGACAGAGAGGGGGGGAGTTGAGGCTTTAAACAAGAAGAGGCGAACGTTTCGTTGGGAGAGGAGGAACGGTTTGATTACATACAAGGCCCGCCGCCGCCGAACCCAAGCAGCAGTGGGCGGCACCGCACCACGCCACGTTGCCGGGCTCAGCGAGCAAAGAGGCCCATCCTCGGATACACAGAAGGAGGCGCGCCACGCCGTGAACGAGGCAGCGCGCACCCCAAAGCCACAAAGCGCCTTCACCCCGTCGGGTCATCTCCATCTGCCTGGCGCCGCCCCACGCATGGAGCTCGAGCTGCCCTCCTCCTCCCGTCCCGTCACCCAGTCGCCCGCCGCCCCCGCCGCGCGCACGCTCCTAGCGCTCAGTCGTCCAGCTCCTTGAAGTGCGGGCCGCCCTCGAGGATGCGGCCCACCATCTCTGGGCCGACGTACCTGCGCACAGCAGCGCGCACGCCGCAGGCGCGCACGTCACGTCGCGCCTCGCACGCTGCGGCCCTCCCCCGCAGCCCCCGCCCACTGGCCCCGCCCGCACCTGTCGCCGTCCATGAACATGTTGAAGTTCTGCATGAAGAGCCGCGCCAGGCGCTGCAGCGTCTCGTAGAACTGCCCGCGGTCCTTCCACTGCGTCTCGGGCGCCAGCACGTCGGCGGGCACGCCCGTGCACTTGGTGGGCACCGCCAGGCGGAAGATGGGCGTCGTGGCGTACTCGGCGTCCAGCAGCTCGCCGCTGCGCGCACGTGGGCAGGACGCGTCCCAAGCACCATCATGGTCAGCACGTGCACAGGGGCGAGGCGAGGGCAGTGGGCGTGCTGACGGCGGCGAGCTCTGCCCTGCGCTCACTTGTGGATGGCGTCGACGATGGCGCGCGTGTGCTTGAGGCTCATGCGCTGGCCCACGCCGTAGCCGCCGCCGGTCCAGCCCGTGTTGATGAGCCAGGCCGTGGTGCCGTGCTGCTGCATCTTCTCGGCCAGCATGGACGCGTACTTCATCGGGTGCCACATGAGGAAGGCGGCGCCAAAGCAGGCGCTGAACGTGGCCTCGGGCTCGGTGACGCCAACCTCAGTGCCGGCAATCTGCGCGCGCGCGGCAGTGGCAACATCACGGCCCTTCATCTCCCTGCCGGCATGCGTTCACCTCGGCGCCCCACGCCCTTCAGCCGATGACCGCGCACCTTGGCCGTGTAGCCGCTGATGAACATGTACATGGCTTGCTCGAGGGAGAGCTTGGAGACGGGCGGCAGCACGCCGAAGGCGTCGCAGCACAGCATGATGACGTTCCTGCGCGGCGGCGGAAGCGGGCGCAAGCGTCAGCCGCCATCGCCAGCCTCCCCCCGCCCGCACTCAACAGCACCCCAGGCGCCGCCGCCGCTCACTTGGGGTGCGGGCCGTTGCAGGGGATGCGCGCGTGGTCGATGAAGTCGATGGGGTAGCACGCACGCGTGTTCTCGGTCAGCGCCGAGCTGTCAAAGTCCACCACGCGCGTCTGCCGGTCCAGCTGCACGTTCTCCAGCACCGTGCCGAAGCGCACGGCGCGGAAGATCTCGGGCTCCTTGTCCTCCTGCGCCCACGCGCGCCGTTGTCGTGCATGCACTTGCACGCGCGCTGGCGAGAGGGCACCGGACCCCACTCCGCCGCCGGCGGACTCTCCTCCGCGGCTCCCGTGCGTGCGAAGGGACGTGGTGCCGCACCTGCAGGCCGATGCACTTGGCGTAGCACCCACCTGTGGGCACGTCAGTGACAAGCAGCAGGTTGACGCGGCGGGTGGGCGCGGCCTGCGCGGGCGCCGTGCGCGGGCGGTACAGCGGGCAGATGTCCAGGCCCCGAGGACCAGCACCCACCCTCAACGTTGAAAACGCCAGTGTCGCCCCAGCAGTGCTCGTCGTCGCCGATGAGCGGGCGCCGCGGGTCGGTCGACAGCGTCGTCTTGCCGGTGCCTGCGGGCGCGTCGGGCAGGCGCGGCCGCGCACCAGCGTGTGGGTCGTGGGTGGGTGGTGGGTGGGGGCCGGGCGGCGCGACACGCTGCGCACGTAGGTGCGTGCGTTGGGGGGGGCGGCGGGGAGGAAGTAGACGCGCCTGAGAGGCCGAAGAAGAGCGTCACGTCGTTGTGCGTGCCGATGTTGCAGCCCGAGTGCAGCGAGAGGATGCCGCGCTTGGGCATGAGGTAGTGCATCACGGTGAAGATGCCCTTCTTCATCTCGCCGGCGTACTGCGTCCCTGCTCGCACGCGCGCCGCACCGCCACGCAACCAATTGTTGGTGGCTGGGCAGCGCAGAGTCTGACACCCGCAAGTGACCCGCTTGACCCTCTCTGCGCGGCCCAGCACCACCACCACCAGCATGGCCGGGCGCTCACCGAGGATGACCATCTCGCGGTCGCCCAGGCTGAGGTCGACGCTGGTGCTGCTCGTCATGAAGCTGGTGTAGCGGTTGGCGGGGAAGGGCCCGGCGTTGTAAATGACAAAGTCGGGCTCGCCAAAGTGCGCCAGCTCCTGCGCCGTCGGCCGGATCATGATGTTGTTCATGAAGAGCGCGTGGTACGGCCGGGCGCAGATGACGCGGACCTTGATGCGCGCCTGCGCGGCTCAGGCAGGCAGCCGCCAGCACGGTGAGGAGGGGGGCCGCACGTGTGCGCGGGGCACCCCTGCGCAGGGCCCTCCAACGGCTGGACGCCCACCCGCGTACCTCCTCGTCCCAGTTGGCGTAGCCGTCAAAGACAAAGATGGACGGCAGGAAGTTGAGGTAGTCGATGGCGCGGGCGCGGTTGAGCAGAAAGGCGCGCGAGTCCATGGGGAAGTTGGGGCTGCCCTGCCCCCACCAGATGTCGCCCTGCGTCTCGGCGTCGCGCACCACGCGCTTGTCCTTGGGGGAGCGGCCTGCGCAATCGGGCGTGACGAGGGAGCGGCGGCGGTCAACGTGCGGTCAACGGCGCATCGCGCCAGGGTGTCAGGTCGCGCTCAGCAGCGCCACCTCCCTCCCAAACGCAACACCGCGATCACCGCCCCAACCTCAGCCCAGTGCTTGCTCACCGGTCTTTTCGTAGGAGAGCGCTGCCAGGGCGCCCGAGGTCGTCAGCGCCGTGTCGGGCTCATACTTGAGCGCCATCTCGTAGAGCTGCGGGCGCGGGCGGCGTTGGGGCGGACGGGACAGACGAGCGCGCGTTTGGGGCGATGCACGACCGCGTCGGCGTGATTGGGCGCGCGCTCTCGCAGCGCGCCCTCCCTTCCCGCCCAGGCGCGCAAAGCTGAAAAAGCGCCGCTCGCAGGACGCGCGCCACCCCACCACCAAGGCGCTGCCTCGAGGACCCGCACAGGCGCGCTGTCGACGCATCGGCTGCCCAATCTCTGCGCCGCGCAGGCTGCCAGGGCGGAGGGCGCGCAGGGGCGCGCACGCTGAGCTGGCCACAACAGCCCCAGGAACGATCGATCCGCGCCTCGCCCGCACTCACGGCCGGCACCGAGAGGTTGCGGTAGACGGCCTTGGGCTGCAGGCCCGCCGCCTTGGCGTGCGTGCATTGCAGCAGGAAGTCGGCGTTGTCCACCGGGTTGCAGGGCACCTTCATCGCCTCTCTCTCTGTGTGTGGGTGGACGAGGGGGATCACAGGCCAGGAGCACACCGCTGCCGCTGCGAGCGCGCGCCGAGTGTGCGTGCGAAGGGGCCTGCTTGCGTGCCTGTGTGCGTGTGCTCTGCGCTCGCGTGCTCTGCGCCTCATATCGCCCCAGGCCGAGGGTCAAGCGGGCCACATCAGGGTACAGCCCACGCACCTTGACGTGGCAACGACCCTGTCCTTGGTGGAGCGCGCTTTTGCCCAGCGCCGCAGCGTGGCGCTGGAGGCCCCTGGGCGGTGCATGCGGCGTGGGCAGCAGCGCGCTGCGGCAGGGTCGGGCACTGCCTGCGCGCTGCGCCGCAGGCGTGCCCGCCTCTGCCCGCGCTGACACCGCGCTCGCTTGCTCACAGGGAGAGCTTGCAGCTCTGAGAGCGCCACAGTGAGCTGAGCACAGCATCAGGTGCAGGCGCGGCGGTGCCTCGGTCCTCGATGTGATGCAGCCGCGCGATCGGCAGCTGTCGCGCGTCGTCCTACCTGCCCCGCCGAGCGAGCTCGATGCTGATCCATTGGTGTTGAGGTGGGGCTTCAGGCCACACAGACATCCACACACTGTGATGCAGCAAATCAGTAAAGTGAACGAGCAGCCGCTCAGCTCCGCGCTCGTCGTCGCCTCAGTTGCCACTGAGCCGTGCCCCGCCGCAGGTGGGGGCAGTGGGCCACAGGCTGCGCACAGGCTGAGATCTTCTTGCCCCCTGCTTCTCACAGCCAGAGGAGCGCAGCACACCGTGCACACGGTTCGAAGAAGAGGAGCTGTTAGTGCGTGCCCATGCATCCCACACAGTACTCGCGTAGGAGGCACGCGGACTCTTATAGAAGATGCGCAGCCGCAGCTCGCCAACAGGGCGAGCTTGCCACTGGCTCTGAGGCGGCCTCGCTGCGGCCGGAGGAGAGGACCCCAATGGCGGACACTGCGGGAGAGCGGGATGGCGGCACAGCAGCCGAGCAGCTGCAGCAGCAAGATGCAGTGGCCCAGGTGCGCAGAGGTGGAGCTTTCCTCGTTCTCTCGCCCGGGCGGTTGACCATCGCACCATCATCCCGCAGCCATTCCGCGGCGCGTGCCCTGCTCGCAGCGCTTCAAGGGTGACATGTGGGATCGGAGAGGGCGCATCGGCAAAGGAGCGTTCGGGGAAGTGTTCCTCGTCTACCTGCGACCTCAGCAAGCTCTCGCCGGGTCAGGAGCAGCAGCGTGGCCGCAGGGCGCAGTCGCTGGCAAGCCATACGTGCTCAAGAGGTGTGTGTGGGCGCGCCAGCGGCGCCCCAGGGGACCGCGCGCATGGGGCGGACACCTGGGCGGGACGCGAGCGAGCGCGGCGCCTGCGCACGATCCTCTCTTGCCCCGCAGCATCAAGCTGGCCCGCCAGAACGAGTGGCAGAGGCAGGCCACGCACAGGGAGCTCCGCCTCATGGCCGCTCTCCAGCACCCTTTCGTCGTGGTGCGCCCAGGACGCACGCGGCACGCCTGTCCCCGGCTGTCGCCCCTGACGCCCGCTCTCACCGCGACACGCACGCGCCGCCCCGCCGCCCGCAGCCCTTCATCGACTCGTGGCTGGACAACAACCACACGGTCAACGTGGTGCTGGGCTACTGCGAGCAAGGCGACCTCGGCGTGGTGCTCACCAAGCGCCAGGTGCGGCTCCGGCAGCGTGTGCAAGCTTCCATGTCGCCAGCCAGAGCTCCCATGCTGCCGCTGGGGCCGCAAGCACAAGCCAGCTGGGCGCCGGGACCTATGGGTCTTCACGCCTGAGCCAAGCCGCCTTGGCGCACGGCGCCCCTACCCACGGTCCTCCACCAGAGTGCCCCACGTGTGCGCGCGTGCGCAGGGCAAGCTGTTTGAAGAGCACCAGCTGCGGTCCTGGCTGGCGCAGCTGCTGCTGGCGCTCGACTACCTCGAGCGGCAGTGCGTGCTGCACGTGCGTGAGGCGCAGAGGAGGCAGCAGCGGCACACTAGCCGGGGGAGGTGGCGACGGAGCGGGGGGCCAGAGGGCAGTTGCGCTGCAGGAGAGAAGAGCACAAGTCGGCGTTGTCCACCGGGTTGCAGGGCACCTTCATCGCCTCTCTCTCTGTGTGTGGGTGGACGAGGGGGATCACAGGCCAGGAGCACACCGCTGCCGCTGCGAGCGCGCGCCGAGTGTGCGTGCGAAGGGGCCTGCTTGCGTGCCTGTGTGCGTGTGCTCTGCGCTCGCGTGCTCTGCGCCTCATATCGCCCCAGGCCGAGGGTCAAGCGGGCCACATCAGGGTACAGCCCACGCACCTTGACGTGGCAACGACCCTGTCCTTGGTGGAGCGCGCTTTTGCCCAGCGCCGCAGCGTGGCGCTGGAGGCCCCTGGGCGGTGCATGCGGCGTGGGCAGCAGCGCGCTGCGGCAGGGTCGCCACAGGGCGCCTGCGGGCGCGGGCTGCACTGGGATGGGGACGTCTTCACGACTTGTTCTTGGCGGCCTCTGGGGCTCGGCGTGGTGCCGAGGAGCGGGAGACGGGCAGCGGAACCGAAGCCTGCCACGCCGCTTGCGCGTGCGTGCTGTGCGTGCAGCGCGACATCAAGACGTCCAACATCTTCCTGCACGGGGACGGGCACGTGCAGCTGGGCGACTTTGGGCTGGCCAGCGTGCGGGACGCCCGGGACGCGCTCTCGCAGCACGACCAGTCCCTGGTGCGCAGGCTGGGCTTTCCTCCCCTTTCCAAGGGGCAACCTCGGCCGTGCACGCAAGCGCACACGTGGCACAGCGGTTGCGCGCCTCCCAGCATGCCGCCGCCACTGGGCTGCTGCGCCCTCAGCCCCTCTGACACGCACCTTGGCCGCAAGCGTCACGGGCGCCCGGGCGCCGCCGACGCGGGATCCGCTGCCCTGCCCCGCCCGCACCCGCGCGTGCGTTTCCGCAGGTGGGCACGCCGCACTTCATGAGCCCAGAGCTGCTGAGCCAAAAGGGCTACAACCACGCCACCGACGTCTGGTGAGCCCTTTTGTCCTTTCCTTTCCTATCCCTCTCCTTTCTCGCCCTCCGGCACGCCGCTCCCGACGGCTCACGCGCTGGTTTTGCCCCCGCCCTCTGCCAGCCTTCGCCCTCGGCGCGTCCCCGGCCGAGGCGCACCGTCAGCAAACAGGTGCGGGGGCGCGAGAGCCGCAAGAGCCGCTGGGCGACGCCGTCCGTCTCCTGCATGCGTGGTTGCCTGCGCAGGTCGCTGGGGTGCGTCATGTACGAGCTGTCGGCTCAAAAGCCCGCCTTCTCCGCCTTCAACCTGGTGAGTGGCAGGCAGAGACGGGTCTGAGAGAGCACAGCAGCCCTTGCTCATGCCACCTGCTGGCCGCCTCCCAGCCTGGTGAGTTGTGGTTTGGGGGTATGAGCGGGCACTGCAGTCCTCGCTCATGCCACCTGCTGGCTGCGTTCAACCGGTTGAGTGGTGGTGGTGGGGTGAGGGAGCACAGCCGCCTCGCTCTTGCTTGACCTGCCGGCGGCCTTGAACCTCGTGGGTGGGTGAGCTGGCCGGGGGAGGAGCGAGCACAGCAGTCCCTGCTCTTGCTTGGCCCGCAAGACGCCTCCAGCCCGGCGAGGTGCCGGGGTGGGTGGGGGGAGAGTGAGCACTGCAGCCTGCTCTTGAGCTTCCGGCCGCACTCCTCGCCTCGCGCCTTGTGAGCCCCCGGCGCCCGTCTCCCCACTCCTTTCCGCGCGCAGAGCGGGCTGGTGGACAAGATCCGGCGCAAGGGCACGGCGCCGCTGCCCGCCACCTACTCCCCCGAGTGGGCCGCGCTCATCCGCACGTGAGTCCCTCCTCCCATGCCTCGCCGCAATCACACCACCTGCCTGTGCGCTCCACGCGCGACGCACCACCGCCGCCACACATCTGCCCTCGCCCCTGCTCCTGCAGCATGCTGCGCAAGGACCCCGCCAAGCGCCCCACGCCCTCGGAGCTCATGGCCGCGCCCTGCCTGGCGCCGCACGTGCACGAGGCGCGCCGCCTGGCGCTCGCGCTCATGCCCGGCGTGCAGCTGCCGCCGCCGCCGCCCGACCCGCCCATCGCTGCCGCCGGTGCCGCCGCCACCTCGGGGCCCCGGGACGGCTCCGCCACGCCCGACCTGGACCCGCTCAACGGGGACGACGATTTGGACGATTTGGGGCCAGACGAGCCCAAAGAGGGCTGCGGCAGCGGGGTGCGAGCCAGCCAGAGCTTCGGCGCGCTGGCGGCGGCGGCGGAACGGCGGCGCCTGGCAGTGGAGGTGGTGCAGCTGCCTGGCGGCGACGGCGGAGCGTCGGAGGAGGAGGAGGAGGGGCCGCGGCCGCAGGAGGGCGCGTCGCCGGCGCCCAAGCGGGCGCTGCGGCCGCAGCGCAGCGGCGGCGCCGAGCGGCAGTCACTGCCGGCAGCTGGCGGCGCCGCCGAGGCGGCGCGGCGCGACGCCACGCCCGGCAGGGCGCACGCCGGCGGCCGCGCCAGCAGCACGCCGCGCGCCAGCAGGCTGTCCGCGGCGGGCGCCAGCAGCCCTGCCGCCCGGCCCGGCGAACCCGGCACCCCAGGGGGCCGCCGGGTTGGCGCCGCGGCCCCAGCGCCGCTCGCGCCGACTCCCCGCGCCGCCGCCGCCGCCGCCGCAGGCAAGGCCCCGCCCACGCCGCCGGCCGCCGCCGCGCCCCGCCCCGCGTCTGCCAGCCGCAACGGCGCCCACGCCGTCGACTCTGGTGGCGCTGCCGCCGCCACCGCGACCACCCCCCGTGCCCCAACCAGCCTGTCCCCCGCCGCCGCCGCCGCCGGCACGCCAAAGGCACCCGTCCTCGCAGCCACCGGCAGCTCAACCACCACCCTGCGTCGCGGCACGACGGCTGGCGGAGCCAGCGCGCCCGCCAACAGCGCCGCCGCGTCCGCCGCCGCCACCGTCACCACGCCGCAGCGCGGCGCCACGGCCGGCGGAGCCGCCGCACACGGCAGCCCCCCGCCCCCCGCCGCCGCCGCCGCCGCCCAGTCGCCCTACCAACGCCTCCTCAAGGCCATGCCGCCCACCCCCACTGGCTACGCCATGGCCCACGCGCACCGCGCCCTCCTCGCGCCCGCCGACCAGCCCCTCGCCGCCGCCAAAGCAGCCCCAAAGCAGCAGCTGCCCACGCCCTCTCCCGCCCCCGGCGGCGGCGGCAGCGCCGAGCGCGCGCCTGACGGCCCGCCCGCCGAGCCCGGCGCCGCCCAGGACGGCTCCGAGGCGGCAGCGCCGCCCGCCGCCTCCGTCACGCCCCGCATGCTCCGCCCCGCCGCCCGCGTGCCCGCCGCCACCGCGCTCGCCGGCCGCCCGCCCGCCCGCGTGCCCGTCGCCGCGCCCAGCCCCGCCCGCGCCCACCCCTCCCCCAGCCGCCCCGCCTCCGCCCCGCCGCCGCCGCCCGCGCCCGCCGCCACCGCACCCGACGCCGCGACAGCAGCGGCGGGCCCGTCGCCGCCGCAGCCCCGCGCAGCGAACCGCGTGGACGCCGTCGTCGTGTGCGCCGTGGGCGCCTCCTCCGACGACAAGAGCTCCTCCGAGCCCAGCCAGGCGTCCATTGAGGACGCCGCCGCCGCCGCCACCGCGCAGCCCACCCACGCGCTGCCGCTCCTCAGCGAGGAGCCCAGCTTCGCGCCGCTCGCCGAGACGACGACGACGCAGGCCGGCGCGCCGCCCGAGCCGAAGGCAGGTGGTGCGTCTGCCGGAGGGACCGCGGCGGCGGCGGGCGCCGGGCTGGCGGGCCGCAGGCGCGTGGCGGCCATTGCTTCGCGGCTGGCGAGCAGCAAGCTGGTCGCCGGCCCTGGACCAGCGGCGGCGCCGCCTCCCGCTGCCGCTGCCGCCGGCGCCGCTGCCCCCGTCGCCGCGGCCGCCGGCAGCGGCGGCGTGGAGGGCGTTGCTGCGCCGGCGCCAGCGCCGCGCAGCAAGCGGCGCATGTCCAACCTGATGCTCAGCGCAAACGGCGCCGCCGCCACGCTCCAGCAGCAGCTCCAGCAGCAGCAGCAGCAGCATGCCACCGCTGCCACCGCCGCTGAGCCCACCCCGGGTGTCGCGGCCAAGCGCCGCGTCACCACCTCTGGCCCCGTCGCCGCCGCCGGAGCCGCCACGTCGTCGCTGCCAAGCGGGCCGCCCCGCCGCAGCACGGCGCCGCAGCCCTCTGACGTCGGCGGGCCCTGGCGCGCGTCGGCGCTGCCGCTGCGCCCCCTTGCCGCCGCCGGCGACGGCCTCACCACCGCCGCCAGCGCCACGCCGCCGGGCGACGGATCAGCGGCCGCAGGCAGTGAGCAGGCGAAGCAGGCGCTCACGGTGGCGGGGCACGCGGCTCTCGGTGGCTCTGCCGCCGCCGCCGCCGCCACTGCGCAGCAGCAGCAGCAGCAATCGTCGTTTTCATCGGGCAGCAGGGCCGGCGGCGGCGTGGGCTCCGCCTGCACCAGCCTGGACAGCGGCGGCTGGCAGCAGCACACGCCGCCGCCGGCCTCCACCACGCCCCGCCTGCCCAACAGCGGCGGCAGCAGCAGCGCCGCAGCCGGCGGCGGAGGCGTGCGCCGCAGCCGCGACGGCGGCTTCGCAGGGCCCACACTCGCAGCCGCCGCCCGCGCCGCCGCCGCCGCTACGTCCACCTCCCCGCCGCCCTCCCAGCCCGTCTGGCGCCCCAACGGCCCTTCCTCCTCTTCCTCCAAGCCCGTCCCCACCACCAACGCGCACCACCCGCCCGCGCACCAAGACGCTGCGGAGGACGCCAAGGAGGGGGCGCCGGCGCGCTCCGCCGCGGCGGCCATCCCGCCCATGCACCCGGGCGCGGCGGACGCCGCAGCCGGCGTACTGGTGGGGTCCCTGCGGCGCCTCCGGCAGGCGCTCAGCGGGTCCGGCGCCTCGGCCGCCGCCGCTGCGACAGCAGCAGCGGCGGCGCGTGGGGCGGGCGCCGCCGCGCCCGACGCCGCCCCGGCGGCCGCGCCGGGAGGGAGGATCGGCAGGACGCGGCGGGAGGCCCTGGTGGCCAACCTGCGGCGAGGCAAGGCGCTGGCGGCGGCGGCCATCGGCGTGGGCGGCGCCGCGAGCAGGCAGCGCCCGCCCGCTGCTGCTGCTGCAACGGCGGCGGCGAGTGCTGGCAAGACCGCGCCGGCGGCGGGCAGCAACCCGTTCACCGCCGCCGCCGCCACCGCTGCCGCAGCGGCGAGCACCGCGCCGTCCGCGCCGCCCGTGTTCAAGGCAGGCGGGCGCGCGGCGGAGCCGGCGCCCGGCAAGCCGCCCCCCGCCCCCTCCGCGGCGCCCTCCACCTCCGCCGCCACCGCCGCCGCCCCCGTGCCAGCGCCCCGCCGCACGCGCGGCGCCACCCAGGACTCCGTCCTCTCCGGCGCCGCCTCCCTCCCCCGCATCTCCGAGCTCGACGGCCTCCTCCCCGACGCCCCCACCCCCCCCATCCCTCCCGCCGCCTCCCACACGCCCCCCGGCACACCCGCCGCGCCTCCCCCCCCAGGCGTCGACCAAGGCCCAGCCGGCCTCACCGAGGAGGACGTGCGGCGCCTGCACGAGGCGGAGATGGCCGGCGTCGTCACGCCCTCCCCGTTGCACCCCTACGCCTCGTCGGCGCTCAGCACGCCGCTCTCGCACGCGCAGCAGCCGTACCCGCACGCGTCGCCCGTCGGCGGCTTTGCCTCGCCGGCGGCGGCGGCGGCAGCCGCAGCCGCCCAGGGCGCCAGCGGCGGCGGCGTGGGTGTGGGCGGCTTGATGAGTGACGCGGGTTCCCTGTCGAGTGCCGGCGGGACGCTGTCGGGGCCGCTGTCGGGGCTGGTGCTGCTGCCGCCGGGGGCGGCGGCGGCGGCGGCGTCCTCGGGTGGGCACGCCGCGAGCGCCGCCGCCGTTGCGCTGCCAGCGGCGGCGGCGGCGGCGGGGCACCGGGGGCCGGGCGGCGGCAGGGCAGGGCCGGGCGCAGCGGCGGCGGCGGGGCCGGGCGGGCCCTTCATGTTCCTCAACGCCGTGTACAACTTGTCGCGGAGGACGGCCGACACGGACGCGAGCAGCCGCGCGCAGTCGGCGGGCGGCGGCGCGGCGGCCGCCGTCCCGGCCACGTTGGCGGCCTCGCCGGAGGTCGTCGCTGCTGTGCCGCCGCCGCCGTCGCTGCTGCCGCGCTACAGCTTTGGGCAGCGGAGCGGCAGCGACGGCGGCGCGGCGCAGCAGCAGCAGCAGCACCGCTACGTGCAGGGCTGGCTCCAGCAGCAACAGCAGCAGCCGGCGGTGGCGAACGGGGCGGAGCAGGACCGGCGGGGGACACGTGGCACTGAGGCAAGCGGTGTGTCGTCGGCGGCGGCAGAGCCCGGCGTCCCCACCTCCCCTTTTCCCTCGTCGACACAGCAGCAGCAGCAGCACGCGCCGCCGCCGCGCGCCAGCAGCTTCTCCATCGGCGGCGACGCGGCGCCGGCCCCGCCGCGCGACGCCGGCGGCCTGCCTGCGCCGCTGCAGCAGCAGCAGCAGTGGGCGCAGCTCACGCCACGGCTGTACCGCTCCGAGCCCGGCCACGCCTCGATCGGCGCCGCCGACCCCCCGCGTGCGGAGGGCGGGCGCCCGCCGGCGCCGGCGTTCGGCACCGACCCGCTCGACGCCGCCGCCGCTCCGCCGCCGCTGCCGGCGCTGCGCCTGCCGGCGGCGCCGCGCCACCCGCACGGTGGCCGGGCCCGCACCACGGAGCATGACTACCCGCGGCGGCACCTGGACCGGGCCGAGCACGGGGAGGAGGCGCCGCTGCCCTTCACGGCGCACATGATGCCTGGGTCGTCATTCGAGGAGTCGTCGGCGGGCGGGGGCACCGCCACCACGGCGCAGACCACATGCTCCTCGCTTCTGCTCTCGGGCGACGCGCTGGTGGCGGGCGCGGACGGCGGCGGCGGGCCCGGCAGCGGAGGCAGCGGGGCGGGCGCGTG
>VFQP010003341.1_pt1 | contig 16386 bp, 13 predicted proteins | sample 3512351 | NCBI WGS metagenome assembly VFQP01 (sample SAMN10412372, study PRJNA504923) | tailings metagenome | isolation source: Relicate 1 Philex TSF1 revegetated site | place: Philippines: Tuba, Benguet | collected 2017-08-29 | reverse complement strand
TTCACGCCATAACCAGCGTTCATCGGTCGGAAGCTTGGTGAACAACAGCCCACGAGCCTGCAGCTCTTCTACCTGCCGGTCCAGCCTGGCGCACTCGAAGTACAGGACGACGCCGCTGTTCTGGCACAGATCTTCCGCCAAGTGGACAGAAAAGGTGGAATCGCCTTCTGGGCACTCGAATCGTGCGTAATGTGGCGAGCTGACTATGAGCGTGAACCCCATCCGCTCGTAGAACTCGACGGAAGCGCCGATGTCCGAGGCGGGCAGGGTGACTTGGTTGAGGTTCACTGGATGCTCTCCAAGCGGCCTAACAACTATTGGACCGCTAAAACGCGGCGTTGCACCGAGTATCTGGCAAGCCGGTCGAAGTGAAAAGGGGTGGGCGGCCGACGAAATCAATGGCTTGCGTCGCAACGAAGGGGCCTCCCGTCCGGCCTTATCCGACGAAAATACGGGTGTAACAGTTACACCCGCTGATTTGAAGGTGTAACAGGACTCCGTTCCCTTTTGACACGTGCGTTCGTACGCAGTGAGAGGTGGCTGGCGCGTCTCGGTGTCGATCCCGGCCGCGGTTCCTGCTCGCGCTGGACAGGTCAAACGAAACAGGGCGCCCCGAAGGACGCCCTGTTCTCGACACTCCGCAATCCAGCGCGGATCAGACGGTCTTGCTCTCCAGCGAATACCCGAACTGCTGTTTGAACTGCAGCGAAAACTCCGCGTAATCGAACCGCTGGTTCTGCGTGCCCGGGTGCTCGACCTTCAATGCGCCCATCAGGTTGCCGATGCGGCCGATGGTCAGCCAGTCGTAGCCCTTCTCGATGCCGAAGATCAGGCCGGCGCGGAACGCGTCGCCGCAGCCGGTGGGGTCGGTGACGCGGCGCTCGTGTGCCGGGGGAACGTCGTGGGTGGTGCCGTCGGCATGGATGACCACGCCCTTGGGGCCGCGCGTGCAGATATAGGCCTTGACCTTGCCGGCGATGACGCGCTCGTCCCAGCCCGTGCGTTCCTGCAGCAGGTTGGATTCGTAGTCGTTGACGACGACGTAGTCGGCCAGCTCGATGAAATTGCGCAGCTCCTCGCCGTTGAACAGCGGCATGGCCTGGCCGGGGTCGAAGATGAAGGGAATCTTGCCTTCGTGGAATTCGCGGGCGTTCTGCAGCATGCCGTCGCGGCCGTCGGGGCCGACGAGGCCGATGGTCACGCCCGGCACGTCCTTCACATGGTTCTCGTGGCTGCGCATCATCGCGCCCGGATGGAAGGCGGTGATCTGGTTGTTGTCCAGATCGGTGGTGATGAAGGCCTGCGGGGTGAAGAGTTCCGGAATCTCGCGCACGTGGTCGAGGGTGATCCCGTGCTCCTGGAACCACTCGCGGTAGGGGCCGAAATCCTGGCCCACGGTGCCCATCGGAATCGGGTCGCCGCCAAGAAGCTTCAGGTTGTAGGCGATGTTGCCGGCGCAGCCGCCGAACTCGCGGCGCATCCGCGGCACCAGGAACGAGACGTTCAGGATGTGCACCTTGTCCGGGAGGATGTGGTTCTTGAACTGGTCGGGGAACACCATGATGGTGTCGTAGGCCAGGGAACCGCAGATCAGTGCAGACATCGCGCGAGGCTCGTGCTTGAAGATGGCCGGGTAGTTTACGGCACCCCGGCCGGCGGCCCGGACCGGGCGCCCGCAGGGGCGGGCCGGCGCCGCATCGGGGCGCGTTGGGCCGCCGCAATCCAGGGCGCCCCCGAGCCGCGGGGCGGCGGCTTTTTTGCTAGGCTAGCGCGCTTGTTTCAGCCTCCCTGACGGACGCCCCTTTCCGATGTTCAAGAAGTTCCGCGGCCTGTTTTCCAACGACCTGTCCATCGATCTGGGCACCGCCAACACCCTCATCTTCGTCCGCGGCCAGGGCATCGTGCTCAACGAGCCGTCGGTCGTGGCCGTGCGCCAGGACCGCAGCGCCGGGCAGAAGGTGGTCGCCGCCGTCGGCACCGAGGCCAAGCAGATGCTCGGTCGCACGCCCGGCAACATCACCACGCATCGCCCGATGAAGGACGGCGTCATCGCCGATTTCACCTACACCGAGGAGATGCTGAAGTACTTCATCAAGAAGGTGCACAAGTCGCGCTTTCTGCGGCCCAGCCCGCGCGTGCTGATCTGCGTGCCGGCCGGTTCCACCCAGGTGGAGAAGCGCGCGATCAAGGATTCGGCGCTGGAGGCGGGCGCGCGCGAGGTCTCGCTGATCGAGGAGCCCATGGCGGCCGCGATCGGCGCCGGCATGCCGGTCACCGAGGCCCGCGGCTCGATGGTCGTCGACATCGGCGGCGGCACCACGGAAGTGGCGGTCATCGCGCTCAACGGCATCGTCTACTCGCAGTCGGCCCGCATCGGCGGCGACCGCTTCGACGAGTCCATCATCAACTACGTGCGCCGCAACCACGGCATGCTGATCGGCGACGCCACGGCCGAGCGCATCAAGCTCGAGATCGGCTGCGCCTACCCGCAGGACCCGGTGATCGAGATCGAGGTCTCGGGCCGGCATCTGGCCGAGGGCGTGCCGAAGATCGTCTCGATCAGCTCGGCCGAGGTGCTCGATGCGCTGCGTGAGCCGCTGTCGGGCATCGTCGAAGCGGTGAAGCAGGCACTCGAACAGACTCCGCCGGAACTGTGCGCCGACGTCGCCGAGCGCGGCATCGTGCTCACCGGCGGCGGCGCGCTGCTGCGCGATCTCGACCGCCTGCTCAGCGAAGCCACCGGCCTGCACGTGCAGGTGGCCGAGGACCCGCTCACCTGCGTGGCCCGCGGCGGTGGCCGCGCGCTGGAGCTGCTGGACCTGCACGGCAACGAGTTCTTCGCGGCCGAGTGAGCCGGTTCGCGGAGATGGGGTGGTTCGTGGTCGATGAGGCGCCCGTGTAGCGTCGCGACCCGGTCGCCCAGGGCCGGCCCGCTTGGTACAGACCCCGGCTTTTTCGAATCCCTACTCCCGAATCCCGAATCCCGGCTCTCCAGTGTCCTCCTCTGCCAGTTCTCCGCCCTCACGCCCCGGCGATGTCGCCGGCACGTTGCGGTTGCTGGCGTATCTGGCGCTCTCGTGCGTGATGCTGGTGATGGACCATCGCGGCAGCTGGCTGAGCGAGGTGCGCCACCAGGCCAGTGTGGCGGTGCAGCCGCTGTGGTGGCTGGCCGGCCTGCCGTCGCGGCTGGGCACGAGCATGCGCAACGACGCGGCCACCCGCAGCCAGCTGGCCGAGGACAACCGCCGCCTGCGCAATGAACTGCTGCTGCTCACCGCCGGCCAGGCGCGGCTGCGCGTGGAGGCCACCGAGAACGCGCGCCTGCGCCGGCTGCTCGGTGCGGTGGAGCAGGGCAATCTCGAGGTGCAGCTGGCGCCGATTCTCGACGTCGACCAGGACCCCACGCGTCAGCGCCTGCTGCTCGATGCCGGCAGCCGGAACGGCGTGCGCGAGGGCCAGGGCGTCATCGACGCCGGCGGCCTGCTGGGCCAGGTGATCGCGGTGACGCCGTCCACCGCCACCGTGCTGCTGCTGACCGATCTCGACCACGCCGTGCCGGTGATCGTCGCCCGCAACGGCGTGCGCCTGGTGGTCTACGGCAGCGGCCATCCCGACCGGCTCACGCTGCGCAGCGTGCCGCTGTCGGCCGATGTGGAGGTGGGCGACGTGCTGGTGACCTCGGGCCTGGGCGGGCGGTTCCCGCCCGGATTTCCGGTCGGCACGATCGCGGAGCTGGCGCCCGACGACAGCCGCGCCTTCCTGACCGGACGGCTGACGCCGGCAGCGCAGGTCGATCGCGGCCGCGACGTGCTGTTGCTGCGCGACGTGGTGGTGCCGGTGACCACGGCCGATCTCGAAGCCGCCGCCGCCGAGCGCGAGGCCGCCGAGCGAGCCGAAGCCGAGGCGGCGGCCGCCGCTGCCGGCGAACAGGCGGCGGACGACGCCGGCGAGCCCGGGGCCGTGCCGTCACCTGCCCCCGGAGCCGTGCCGCCGAGGACACCGGCGCCGGAGCCGGTGCGATGAGCCGGCGTCACAACCGCTGGCTGCTGCCGGCCAGCGTGCTGGTCGCCCTGCTGCTGGGCCTGTTGCCGCTGCCGGCCGAACTGCAGCCTTACCGCCCGTTCTGGCTGGCGCTGGTCGTCGCCTACTGGGTGATCGAAACGCCGGAGCGCACCGGCCTCGGGTTCGCCTTCGGCGTCGGCGTGGTGGCCGATCTCGCTTTCGGCGGCCTGCTCGGCGAGCAGGCGCTGCGGCTGGTGGTGATGACCTTCATCCTGCAGCGCTTCCGCTCGCAGTTGCGGTTCTTCCCCGTGGCCCAGCAGGCGCTGGCGATCGGCGGCCTGCTGCTCAACGATCGCGTGGTCAGCGCGGCGATCCACCTGTCGCTCGGCGTGCCGCAGCTGCCGTGGACGTACTGGCTGGCGCCGCTGCTGGGCATGTTGCTGTGGGTGCCGCTGTTCCTGGTGATGGACGCGCTGCGCTTCGGGCGCCGGACCTGAGGCCGGCAGCCGGATGGCCAGACGCCGCCGACGCAGCGACATCCGCGACACCGCCGGCGAGGCGGCCGCGTTCCGCCAGCGTGCGCTGATCGGATTCGGTGTGGTGGTGATCGCACTGGGCGTGCTCGCCGGCTGGTATTTCAAGCTGCAGGTCGTCGACCACGACATCTACGCCAAGCGCTCGGAAGCCAACCGCATCAAGCCGCGGCCGGTGGTGCCCGGGCGCGGGCTGATCCTCGATCGCAAGGGCCGCATCCTGGCCGAGAACGAGCAGGCCTACCGCCTCGACGTCACCCCCGAGGAGGCCGGCGACATCCGCGAGCTGCTGTCGGGTCTGGCGCGGATCATCGCGCTGTCGCCCGACGACATCGCCCGCTTCGACCGCGAACGCAAGGGCCAGCGCAGCTTCCGTGCGGTCACCCTGAAGCTGCGCCTGAGCGAGGACGAGATGGCACGCTTCGCGCTCGACCGCTGGCGCTTTCCGGGTGTCGAAGTGGTGCCGTATCTCAATCGGCACTACCCCTACGGCGACCTGTTCGCGCACGTGGTCGGTTACGTGGGGCGGACCGACCAGGGCGACGTGGACCGCTTCGGCGCCTCGCACCTGCTGTTTCCGCAGACCGGGCGCACGGGTCTGGAGCGCTATTACGACGAACTGCTGCGCGGAAAGATCGGCTACGAGCAGGTCGAAACCAATGTGGAAGGTCGCGCGCTGCGCCGGCTCGGTCTGCAGCCGGCGACCGCGGGCACCGATCTGCGCCTGAGCGTGGACGCCGACCTGCAGCAGGCGATGGTGCTCGCCTTCGGCGGCCTGCACGGCTCGGCGGTGGCGGTGGATCCGGCCACCGGCGACATTCTCGGCATGGTCAGCCTGCCGAGCTTCGACCCCAACCTGTTCGTCAACGGCATCTCGCACACCGACTACCGCCGGCTGATGGACGATCCGGCGCGGCCGCTGTTCAACCGCAACGTGCTCGGCGGCGGGCCGCCGGGGTCGACGATCAAGCCGCTGGTGGCGCTGGCCGGGGTCGACAGCGGCCTGCGCACGCCCGAATCGCGGGTGTTCTCGACCGGCGAGTTCTTCATCCCCGGCCAGCGCCGCGGCTATCGCGACGCCGCGCGCGGTGCGGGCTGGACCGATCTGCGCGACTCGATCGCGCGCTCGATCAACTATTACTACTACCAGCTCGCCTACGAAATGGGCATCGAGCGCTTCGACCAGTACATGGCGCGCTACGGGTTCGGCCAGCCGACCGGAATCGACCTGCTCGGCGAGACCGCCGGCATCGTGCCGTCGCCGCGCTTCAAGGCCACGCGCTCGCGTGAGCCCTGGTACGCCGGCGAGACCGTGATCGCCGGCATCGGTCAGGGCTACTGGATCGCCACCGCATTGCAGCTCGCGCGCGGCACCGCGGCGATCGCCAGCGGCGGCGACCTGCACACGCTGCATCTGGCCGCCGAACGGCGCGACGGCTTCGACGCGCCGTGGCGCGCGGTGGAGCGTCCGGCGCCGACACGCATCACCGACAACCCCGCGCATCTGCGCGCGGTGCAGGAAGGCATGGTCAATACCATTCACGGCCGCGGCACCGGCACGCGCATGGCGATCGGCGCCGAGTACCGCATGGCCGGCAAGACCGGCACCGCGCAGCGCGTGAGCCGCCGCGGCAGCGTGAGCACCGATCCGCGCAATCTGCCCTACCACCTGCGCCACCAGGCGCTGTTCGTCGGCTACGCGCCGGCCGAGAATCCGACCATCGCGATCGCGGTGACGGTCGAGCACGGCGGCTACGGCGGCACCACCGCCGGCCCGATCGCTCGCAAGATCTTCGACGCCTGGCTGCTGGGCAAGATGCCGGAGGTCGAGATCGATCCGGTCACCGGCGCCCCGGCCGCCGTGGCCGCCGCCGGCCCGCAGGCCGTGCTGCGCCCCGACGTCTCCTTCGACGCCGTCGTCGACAGCGTGCGCGTGATGGCGCCGGCACGGCTGGGCCCCGGCAACGGCGGGGTGCCGCGTTGAAGACCATCCTGCGCTGGCTGCTCGACCTGTGGCTGCGCTTCGCGCGCACCATCGACTGGCCGCTGCTCGGCGCGCTGGTGGCGTTGATGGGCATCGGCCTGGCGGTGCTGCACAGCGCCAGCGGCAAGAACATGGCGATGGTGACCTCGCAGGCCAGCCGCTTCGTCGTCGGCCTGGGCGCGATGTGGGTGCTCTCGCGCATTCCCGCGGTGCAGCTGCGCCGGTTCACGCCGCTGGCCTACGCCGCCTCGCTGCTGCCGCTGGTCGCGGTGCTGTTTCTCGGCACCGGGCGCAGCGGGCAGCACTGGATCAACCTCGGCGTGTTCTACGTGCAGCCCGCGGAACTGATGAAGCTCTCGCTGCCGATGATGGCCGCCTGGTGGCTGGGCCAGCGCGCCACGCCGCCGCATCTGGACACCATCGCGGTCGCCGCTGCGATCATCGGCGTGCCCACCGGCCTGATCCTGTTGCAGCCGGACTTCGGCACCGCAGTGCTGGTGGCGTCGGGTGGCGTGTTCGCGCTGTATCTCGCGGGCCTGTCGTGGTGGTGGTTCATCGGCGGCGCGGCGTCGGTCGCACTGCTCGCGCCCGCGGCGTGGCTCTGGTATCTGCAGCCGTACCAGAAGGCACGGATCATGATGTTCCTCGATCCGGAGTCCGACCCGCTGGGCGAGGGCTGGAACATCATCCAGTCCAAGATCGCGATCGGCTCCGGCGGCTTCGCCGGGCAGGGCTGGGGCGACGGCTCGCAGTCGCATCTCAACTACGTGCCCGAACACACCACCGACTTCATCTTCGCCGTGCTCAGCGAGGAGTTCGGCTGGATCGGCGTGGCCGTCACGCTGGGGCTGTACCTGTTCGTCGTGGGCCGCTGCCTGTGGATCGCCAGCGAGGCGCGCGACGGCTTCTCGCGGCTGCTGGTGGGCAGTCTCGGGCTGGCCCTGTTCGTCTACGTCATCGTCAATGGCGGCATGATTTCCGGCCTGCTGCCGGTGGTCGGCGTGCCGATGCCGCTGCTGAGCTTCGGCGGGACCGCGGCCGTGTCGTTGCTCGCGGGCTTCGGTGTGGTGATGGCCATCCAGGCGAGCGCACGACGTCGACGCTGAGCGCCGTGCAACCGCGCACGCGTCGCAGGTGTTGGGCGCTGCGGCACGCATGCTACCCTCGCCGCCGATGAGCCGACGCCCGTTCCTACGACTAACCGTGGCCGCGCTGCCGCTCGCTTTGGCGGCCTGCGCGACTCCTGTCAATTCTTCCGACGTCCAGGTGGAGGACGCCCGCACGGTCCGTCCGCTGCCCGAGACCGGGCGGCCGACCGATGCCCTGCTGCCTCCCGTGCCGCAGCCGCCCGAGCGCCCTGTGGCGCCCGAGTCGGTCACCGACGCCTCGATTCCGCGCGCGCAGCGCGTCGAGAATTTCGTCGCCTACACCGCACAGACCTATGGTGTGGACCCGGCGCACATCCGGCGCGTGCTCGCCCAGGCCACGGTGCAGCAGCGCATCCTCGATGCGATCAGCCGTCCGGCCGAAGCCGTGCGGCCGTGGCGTGACTACCGCCCGATCTTCATCAACGATGCGCGCATCAACGGCGGCGTGGCGTTCTATCGCGAGCACCGCGCCGCGCTCGAGCGCGTGGCCGCCGAGACCGGCGTGCCGGCCGAGTACATCGTCGCGATCATCGGCGTGGAAACCAGCTACGGCCGCGTGACCGGCACCTGGAAGGTGCTCGATGCGCTGGTTACCCTGGCCTTCGACTATCCGCCGCGCGCGCCGTTCTTCGCCGGCGAACTGGCCCAGCTGTTCGCACTGGAAAAGGCCGAGCCGCAACTGCAGCTCACCGAGCTCAAGGGCAGCTATGCCGGCGCGATGGGCATGGGCCAGTTCATGCCGTCGAGCTACCGGCTGTGGGCGAAGGACGGCGACGGTGACGGCCGGCGCGACCTGCTGACCCACACGCCGGACGTCTTCGCATCGATCGCCAACTACTTCGTCGTCCACGGCTGGCAGCGCGGGGGACCGGTCGTCGCGCGTGCACAGCGCGCGGCCGATGCGGTCGACTTCAAGCCCGAAAACTGGGAGCCGGTGTATCCGCTGCAGGCGCTCGCCGCGCGCGGCTACACGCCGGTCCCGGGACAGCCGACCGCCGAGGGCGCCACGCTGCTGTCGCTCGACGGTGCCGCCGGCATGGAGTACTGGCTGGCCTATCGCAATTTCTACGTGATCACCCGCTACAACCGCTCGCCGATGTACTCGCTGTCGGTGCACCAGCTGGCCGAGGCGATCCGCGCGGGAGTGGGCCGTTGATCCGCTGGCTGCTGCCGCTGTGCGCGGTGGCAGTGCTCGCCGGATGTGCCGGTGCGCCGAAGAAGGCCGGGTCGACCGCGGGGGGCGGTGAGCGCGTGTCGGCGCCGCCGGCGGCCGGAACGCCGGCGCCCGGCCAGCGTCGCGTGTCGCCGTATGCCCCCGCGCAGGAAGATCCGAACACCCGTGGTCACTACACGGCCGGCGGCCTGTATCGCCCAGGCGTGCCCGACAGCCTGCCCGACTACCTGCCCAACGTCGATCTGATTCCCGAGCCCGAGGTCGTCGACCTGCCGCGCTCGCCGATCGGCAATCGCAGTCCCTACCAGGTGCTGGGCAAGACCTATCACGTGCTCGACGACCACAGCGAGTTCGTCGAGACCGGCACCGCCTCGTATTACGGGGCGAAATTCCATGGGCGCCTGACCTCCAACCGCGAGGTCTACGACATGTACGCGTTCACCGCGGCGCACAAGTCGCTGCCGCTGCCGAGCTTCGCGCGGGTGACCAACCTCGACACCGGCGAGTCGGTGGTCGTGCGGGTCAACGACCGCGGCCCGTTCCACGAGGGCCGCGTCGTCGATCTGAGTTACGCGGCGGCGGTCAAGATCGGCATCCATCCCGCCGGCACCGGTCGGGTCGAGGTACGTGCCTTGAGCCCCGGCGAGAACGCACGCCAGACCTGGGATGCGGTCGCCGCGGCGCCCGCGGCTCCCCCCGCGCGACGCGCACGCACCTCGGGCACGCGGGCCGCGTCGCCCCCCGTGGCCGCGGCGCCGGCGCCCACTCCGGCCGGCAGCGCGATCGATGCCATTGTCGAGGCCCTGCCGATCGCCAGCGCGCGTGCCGGTGAGCGCCCCGCGCCGTCGCCGGCCCAGGCCAGCGCCGCGGACGGGCGTTTCAACATGTACCAGAACGGCCGGGTGATGACGGCCGATGATTTCGATGCCTGGCTCGCCGCCCGTGGGCTCAAGCTCGAGAACGGACGCCAGGTGCCGATCGATCCGGGCGCGTCGCCGGCGGCCGTTCCGCAGACCCCGGTCGCCGTGGCCGCCGCGGCGCCGGCCGCCGCGCCCGCGACCGGCAGCGTGACCCTGCAGGTGGCCGCCTTCGGTGCGCGCGCCAATGCCGAGCGCGCGCTCGCTACCCTGCGCGGCGCCGGCATCACGGCCGCCCAGTTGCACGACGGCTCCGCGGCCGGCAAGCCGGTCTGGCGTCTGCGCGTGGGACCGGTGGACGCCGCGCGCGTGGCCGAACTCTCGTCTCGCGTCGCCGGTCTGGGCTTCGGCGCCCCGACCGTCGTGCGCGACTGAACCTCGATATCCCGTCATTCGCCGGCCCGATCGGCCGGCCCTCCGGAGTGCTCTACCCGATGAACGTGTCTGTAGTCGTTTCGCGCATGCTGTTGGCCGCGGTGGCCGTCGCGACGGTGGGGATCGCCGTCGCCCAGGATCCCGCGCCGACGCCTCGCCCGGCGACCCCGACGCCCGCCGCCCAGGCCGGCGCCGCGCCCGCGCTCAGCGACGATCTGCCCACGCCACCGCCGCCGTCGGTCACCGGCACCGCCTGGCTAGTCATGGACTACGCCACCGGCCAGGTGCTGGCGGGCGACAACGTCGACGCGCGCGTCGAGCCGGCCAGCATCACCAAGGTGATGACGAGCTACGTCATCGCCGCCGAACTGGCCGCCGGCAAGATCACCGTCGACGACCAGGTGATGATGACCGAGAACGCCTGGCGCAAGGGCGGCGCCGGTACCGACGGCAGCTACAGCGGCTTCCCGGTCAACCAGACCGCGCGCCTGCTGGACATGGAAATCGGCATGGTGGTGCAGTCGGGCAACGACGCCGCGATCGCGCTGGCCGAGCACGTGGCCGGCAGCGAGGAGTCGTTCGCCCAGCTGATGAACGCCTATGCCAAGCGCATCGGCATGCAGAATTCCAACTTCACCAACGCCACCGGCCTGTCCGGCCCGGAGCACTATTCGACCGCGCGCGATCTGGCGATCCTCGGCCGCGCGATGGTGCGCGATTTTCCCGAGGAGTACGCGCACAACAAGATCCGCGAGTTCACCGTCGGCCCGATCACCCAGCACAACCGCAACCGGCTGCTGTGGCGTGACGACAGCGTCGACGGCATCAAGACCGGTCATCACTCCGGCGCCGGCTACTGCCTGATGGCCTCGGCCCTGCGTGGCGACCAGCGTCTGATCTCGGTGGTCATGGGGTCGACCAGCGAGGCGCAGCGCGCCACCGATTCGCTGGCGCTGCTGAACTGGGGTTTCCGCTTCTTCGAGACCCACGCCGTGTACGACGCCGACAAGGCGGTCTCCACCCAGCAGGTGTGGAAGGGCAAGACCAACGAGGTGCAGCTGGGCGTCGCCGAGCCGATGCTGGTGTCGATGCCGCGCGGCAAGTACGCGCAGCTCAAGCCGTCGATGGACATTCCGCAGACCCTCGTCGCGCCGATCGAGAAGGGTCAGCAGATCGGCACCGTGCGCGTCGAACTCGACGGCAAGGTCATCGCCGAACGGCCGCTGGTCGCGCTGGAGGCGGTGGAGGAGGCCGGCTTCTTCAAGCGGCTGTGGCACGAGTTCCTGATGTGGTGGAAGTCCTGACCGCCCGCGCGGCCCGTGCTGCACCCGGAGGCCGGCATTCGCCGGCCTCCGTCGTTTCCGCCCGCTTGGGTTCACGCGGCAACGCCCCGATAATCCGCCGATGGACATTTCTTCCGACAATCCCGAGCATGGCTTCCAGTTTCCCGGGGTCTTCGAGATCACCGCGATGGGGCCGGCCGGCGCCGGCCTCGAAGCCGAGATCCCGCGCCTGCTGGTCGCTGCCGGCCTCACCGTGCTGCACGAGACGGTCACCACGCGCGGCTCCAGCACCGGCCGCTACGTGTCGATCAAGTTGAGTTTCAAGGCCGAATCGCGCGCGCAGTACGACGCGGCGCACGTCGCCCTGCGCGAACACCCCGAGGTCAAATGGACGCTGTAGGCGCCGTGCACGCAGCATGATCCGCCAGCTGCTCTACCGCAGCGGCCAGCTGTACGAATTCACCGCGGCCGACATGATCCGTCTGCTGCACCAGTCGCGTGCGCACAACGCGGGCTGCGATGTCGGCGGCGTGTTGCTCCTGCGCGACGGGCTGTTCATGCAACTGCTCGAAGGGCCGGTGACCGCCGTCGAGGCGTTGTACTCGCGCATCGTCCAGGACCCGCGCCATTGCGGCGTGCAGCTGGTCACCCGCCGCGAGCGGGCGACGCGGCTGCTGCCCGACTGGCGCATGGCCTGGGCCGAGGCGCCGCTCGGCGACGGGGCCCTGGCCTTCGTCGGCATCGAGACCGATCACGCCGCGCTGCGCGCGCTCGAGGGGGCGGGCGCCGATCCGGTGGCCGCCAGCCTGCGCGCGTTCCTGGGCGGCGAGCCGGTCGACGCACACGGCGCCGGCGGCCTTCGCCTGGTGCACGCGCGATGAGCCTGGCGCCCGACATCCGCCCCGCGCACGTGCGCCGGCTCGGCCGTCAGCCCTATGTCCCGGTGTGGCGGGCGATGCAGCGCTTCACCGACGCGCGCGATGCCGGGACGCCCGATGAGCTCTGGGTCGTCGAACACGATCCGGTGTTCACGTTGGGGCAGGCCGGCAAGCCCGAGCACGTGCTCGCGCCCGGCGACATCCCGGTGGTCCAGGTCGATCGCGGCGGTCAGGTGACCTACCACGGGCCGGGCCAGCTGGTGGTGTATCCGCTGCTGGATCTGCCGCGGCTGAAGATCGGCGTGCGCGACTACGTGTGCCGGATCGAACAGGCGATCATCGACACCCTGGGCGACTGGAACATCGAAGCCGTGCGCCGCGACGGTGCGCCCGGTGTCTACGTCGCCGACGCCAAGATCGCCGCCCTCGGCATCCGCGTCCGCCGCGGCCGCAGCTTCCACGGCCTGGCGTTCAACGTCGCCATGGATCTCGAGCCGTTCCGGCGCATCAATCCCTGCGGCTATCAGGGCCTGCAGGTGGTGTCGCTGGGCGATCTGGGCGGTCCGTCCTCGCTCGAGGGTGTCGCGCCCCGGTTGCTCGATCACCTGGCCGCGCAGTTCGGACTCGCGCTCGTCGACGCGCCCGCACCGGTGCTCGCGCCGGCTGAATGACACGCAGCGTCTCCGGCGCCGGCAAGACAGTGCCGGACAGGGCGCCTACAATGACCCTCCGCCCGTCCCCTGGTGCGCCATGTCCCGACCCGCCGACAAATCGATTCCGCTGCAGGTGGTGGCCGCGCCGCCGCCGTCGTTGCAGGCCGGCGTCAAACAGGTGGCCGGCGACAAGATCGCGCGCTCGCCGGTGCAATTCGCCGACGCGCCGGTGCTGCGCAAGCCCTCGTGGATCCGCGTGCGCATCCCGTCCAACGGCGCGGTCGCCGCGCTCAAGGCCAAGTTGCGCGAAAACCGCCTGGTCACGGTCTGCGAAGAGGCGAGCTGCCCGAACATCCACGAGTGCTTCGGCCACGGCACCGCGACGTTCATGATCCTGGGCGAGGTCTGCACCCGCCGCTGCTCGTTCTGTGACGTCGCCCACGGCCGGCCGAAGCCGCCCGATGCGCGCGAGCCGCTGAACCTCGCGAACACCATCGCCGACATGGGCCTGAAGTACGTGGTGATCACCTCGGTCGACCGCGACGACCTGCGCGACGGCGGTGCCCAGCATTTCGTCGACTGCATCCGCGAGACCCGCGCGCGGTCGCCGCACATCCGCATCGAGATCCTCACGCCCGACTTCCGCGGCAAGGGCCGCATGGAGCGCGCGCTGGAGATCCTCAAGTCCGATCCGCCCGACGTGTTCAACCACAACGTCGAGACGGTGCCGGACCTGTACCGCAACGTGCGCCCGGGCGCGGATTACCAGTGGTCGCTTGATCTGCTGAAGAAGTTCAAGGCGCAGCATCCGGACGTGCCGACCAAGTCCGGCATCATGCTCGGCCTCGGCGAGACGATGGAGCAGGTGCAGGGCACGCTGCGCGACCTGCGGGCGCACGACGTCGACATGGTGACGATCGGCCAGTACCTGCAGCCGAGCGCGCACCACCATCCGGTGCTGCGGTACTGGACGCCGGAGGAGTTCAAGGCGCTCGAGGACTACGGCATGGCGCTGGGATTCAGCCACGTCGCGTCCGGTCCGCTGGTGCGGTCGTCCTATCACGCCGACCAGCAGGCCATCGGGGCCGGCGTCGCCGCCTGAGCGCGGCCGCGACGCGGGCCGCCGGCCGGTCGGCCGGATCGGCACGGTTCATACCCCGGCCCCGCCGCGCCCGTAGAGTCGGATGCGTGCGATCTGAAACTTTCGGCACTGTCATGCAGTCTGTTCACGCGACAGGCTCGATCGCATGTCGCATGATCACCGCAGCCGTTTTCCAGGATCCCGAATGAAAGCTTCCCGCGTCGTTTCCGCTTCCGTGATCGCCCTGGCGCTGGCCGTGCCGCTTGCCCTGATGGCGCGACCGGACGCGATCACGGATGTGCCGGCGGCACCGAGCGCCGACCAGGTGGCCGCGTCCAAGCTGGTCTACGGCCTGCTGTCGGACAGCCGCTACGCGTACCGCCCGCGGGCGATGGACGCGACGATGTCGAGCGAGATCTTCGACGGTTATTTCGAGAACCTCGATGCGGGCAAGCTGTTCTTCACCCGTCAGGACGTGAGCCGCTTCGAGCCGCTGCGCTCGCGCATGGGCGTCGCGGTGCGCAATGGCGAGATCGCGCCGGCGCTGGAAATCTTCGCGCTCTACAAGACCCGCGTGGCCGAACGCACCCAGTACGCGCGCGACCTGCTCGGCCAGGACATCTTCGACTTCTCCGGAAACGACCGCTGGGAGTACGACCGCAAGGATGCCGAGTGGGCGTCCGATCCGGCCGAGCTCGACGCGCTGTGGCGGCAGTCGGTGCGCAACGACTGGCTGCGCCTGCAGCTGGCCGGCAAGACGCCGGAGGACATCCGCAAGACGCTCGACCGGCGCTATCTCAACATGGGCAATACGGTCGCCTCGCTTAATGAAGAGGACGCGTTCAGCAGCTTCCTCAACGCGTATACCGGTGCCATTGATCCGCATACCGATTACTTCAATCCGCGTGCCGCGCGCCTGTTCAACCAGAACATGTCGCTGTCGCTGGAGGGGATCGGCGCGCAGCTGCAGAAGCAGGACGACGTGGTGGTGATCCGAGAGGTCATCGCCGGCGGCCCGGCGGCGCTGAGCAACCGCTTCAAGCCCGGCGACCGCATCGTCGGCGTGGGCCAGGGCACCAGCGGGCCGATGGAAGACGTGGTGGGCTGGCGCATCGACGACGTGGTCGAGAAGATCAAGGGCCCCAAGGACACCCAGGTGCGTCTCGACGTGGTGCCGGCCGAGGCCACGCTCGACAGCGAGCCGGTGCGCATCACGCTCACCCGCGCGCGCGTGCGCCTAGAAGAACAGGCCGCCAAGGCGCAGACGCTGACTCTGCCGGCCGACGAGGCGGGCGGACGCGAGAAGCAGATCGGCGTGATCAAGCTGCCGGCGTTCTACCAGGACTTCGAAGGCCGTCGCAGCCGCAACGGCGAATATGCCTCGGCCACCCGTGACGTCGCGCGCCTGCTCGAGGAGTTCAAGGCCAAGCGTGTGGACGGCGTGGTGCTGGACCTGCGCAACAACGGCGGCGGCTCGCTCAACGAGGCGGTCGAGCTGACCGGTCTCTTCATCGACCAGGGCCCGGTGGTGCAGGTGCGCGAATCGGGCGGCCGCGTCGGCGTGCAGGCCGATCGCGACCCGGGCGTGGCCTGGGACGGTCCGCTGGCCGTGCTGATCAACCGCGGCTCGGCTTCGGCTTCGGAAATCGTCGCCGGCGCGATCCAGGATTACGGCCGGGGCCTGATCATCGGTGAGACCACCTTCGGCAAGGGCACCGTGCAGAATCTGGTCGACCTCGACCGCTGGCCCGCCAACGAGACCCAGCGCTACGGCCAGGTCAAGCTGACGATCGCGCAGTTCTTCCTGCCCGGCGGCAGCAGCACGCAGAACAAGGGCGTCGAGCCGGATATCCACTTCCCGGTGACCGTGGACGCGACCGAGTTCGGCGAAAGCACCTACGACAACGCGCTGCCGTGGACCCGCATCGCCGCGGTGCCGCATACGCAGTACGGCGATTTCTCCTCGCTGCTGCCGAAGCTGGAGGCCTCGCACGAGGCGCGGGTCGCCACCGACCGCGAGTTCGTGTGGTGGGCCGAGGACATCGCCGAGTTCCGCGCCGAGCGCGAGAAGAAGTACGTCTCGCTCAACGAAGCCGAGCGACGCGCCGAGCGCGACCGCCAGGCCGAGCGGCGCCAGGCGCGTCAGGAAGAGCGTCGCGCGCTGGGACTCGAGCTCGATCCGCTGGCCGACGACTCCAGCGACGATGGACTGCAGGCCAGCGAGCGTGCGATCGCCCAGCAGAACCGGCTGGAGAAGGCCGCCGAAGAGCGCCCGGACCCGCTGCTGCGGGAATCGGCCGCCATCCTGGCCGACGCGGTGCGCCTGCTCAATGCGGATCGCCAGCTGTCGGCGACGGT
>VFQP010003340.1_pt1 | contig 16387 bp, 8 predicted proteins | sample 3512351 | NCBI WGS metagenome assembly VFQP01 (sample SAMN10412372, study PRJNA504923) | tailings metagenome | isolation source: Relicate 1 Philex TSF1 revegetated site | place: Philippines: Tuba, Benguet | collected 2017-08-29 | reverse complement strand
CCTCACCCCACCGCATTCACCATGTCGAAGATCGGCAGGTACATGGCGACGATCATGCCGCCCACCACGACGCCGAGGAACACGATCATCACCGGCTCGAGCAGGGAGAGCAGCGCGCTCACGGCCGCGTCCACTTCGTCATCGTAGAAGTCGGCGATCTTGGTCAGCATCTCGTCCAGGCCGCCGGTCTGCTCACCCACGGCAATCATGCTGATCACCATGGGCGGGAAGACGTCGCTCTTCTGCAGCGGGCCGGCAATGGTGTCACCACCGGCAATGCTGGCGCGGCTGCCCATGATGGCATCCTGCACCACGCGATTGCCCGAGGTGCGGGCCGTGATTTCGAGACCGTCGAGAATGCTCACACCCGACGAAATCAGCGTGCCCAGCGTGCGCGTGAAGCGCGACACGGCCGACTTGCGCAGCACGTCACCCAGCACGGGCACGCGCAGCAGCAGCCGGTCGATCATCAGCTGGCCTTCGTTGGTCTTGTAGAAGGTCTTGATGCCGAAGGCCGCCGCCGCCGTGCCGCCGATGAGGGCCCACCAGTACGAGTTGAGCAGTCCGGAGAGCGCAATCACCACCTGCGTGGGCAGCGGCAACTCCATGCCCACGCTGCCGAACATGTTGGCGAACACCGGAATGACCTTCCACAGCAGAATGACCACGCAGAGCGCGGCCACGCACATGATGACCGTGGGGTAGATCATGGCGCCCTTCACCTTGCGGACGAGGGCGTCGTTCTTTTCCATGAACACGGCCAGACGGTTGAGGATGGTATCGAGAATACCACCCGCCTCACCGGCGGCCACCATGTTCGTGTACAGGTCCGAGAAGGCCTTGGGATGCTTGCGCATGGCGTCGGCCACCGTGTTGCCCGACTCCACGTCGAACACCACCTGGCGTACCACGGCGCTCAGCGCCTTGTTCTCGCTCTGGCGCGCCAGAATGTCGAGGGCCTGCACCAGCGGCAGACCGGCGTTGATCATGGTGGAGAACTGGCGCGTGAAGATCACGATGTCCCGCATCTTGATCGACCCGAGGCTCTTGGCGGGCACCGCCTTGGCCTCGTCCACCTTGACGATGGTCAGGCGCTGCCGCCGCAGCTGGGCGACGGCGTCGTCCCGGCTCGGGGCCTCGATGGTGGCCGACTTGAGATCGCCGTTCTGCGATCGGGCCGTGTAGGCAAACGTGGGCATCTGTGTCTCCGAAAGGGCTCGGCGGTCTGGTCAGGTAGGCAGCGACATCACGGCGCGCAGCGACGGCACTCAGCGACGGCCGGCGCCGGCCAGCGCCCGGTCACCCGGACGCGCACCGTTGCCATTGCCACTGCTGGGGTCTTCGCCCGGCGCCTTGCCAATCATGCGCAGGAACTCGTTCGGATCACCCGACGAGCGCACGCATTCATCGGCACTCACCTGCCGCGTCACGTACAACTGATACAACGCATCGTTCATGGTCTGCATGCCGAACTTCTTGCCGGACTGCATGAGCGAATAGATCTGGTGCACCTTGTCGTCACGAATAAGCGCCCGGATGGCCGGCGTGACGACGAGGATTTCCGCCGCCATCGCGCGGCCGCGCCCGGTGAGCTTGGGCAACAGCACCTGGGTGATGATGCCCTCCAGCACGAAGGCCAGCTGCGCACGCACCTGGCTCTGCTGATGGCTCGGGAAGACGTCGATGATGCGGTTGATGGCCTCGGCCGCGCTGTTGGTGTGCAGCGTGGCAAACACGAGGTGACCGGTTTCCGCAATGGTGAGCGCAGCCTGGATGGTCTCCAGGTCGCGCATTTCGCCGATCAGGATGACGTCGGGGTCTTCACGCAGCGCGTACTTGAGGGCCGAGGCGAAGCTCTTGGTGTCGGCGCCCACTTCGCGCTGATTGATGATGCAGTTGCGGTGCCGGTGGATGAACTCGATGGGGTCTTCCACCGTGATGATGTGGCCGCGGCGCTCGCTGTTGATCTTGTCGATCATCGCGGCCAGCGTGGTGCTCTTGCCGGAGCCCGTGGGCCCCGTGACCAGCACCAGGCCGCGCGGGCGCTCGGCGAAACCGGCAATCACCGAGGGCAGCTGCAGCTCGGCGAAGGTCTTGATCTGGAAGGGAATGCAGCGGATGACCATGCTCACGCAGCCACGCTGCTTGAACACATTGCCACGGAAGCGCGAGAGATTCGCGATGCCGAACGAGAAGTCGAGCTCGTCCTCCATCTCGAAGCGCTTCTTCTGGTTCTCGGTGAGCACCGAGTAGGCCAGCTGCAGGGTGTCGCGTGGGGTGAGCACCTGCTCCACCAGCGAAGGCACGATGTCGCCGTCCACGCGCAGCTTGGGCCGGTCGCCTGCAGAGATGTGCAGGTCCGAGGCCCCGCGCTCGATCATTTCATCGAGCAGCGTGCGCAGTGAGACGGTGGATGGGGCTGGTGCAGTCATCGGAAGTCGTGGATGGGCCGTGGACGTGTGATCGTCCCGGAGGCTGGACGAGCCGCGCCGGAACGGGGAAACGAACCGTCACACTTTCTCAACTGGATGTTTCACGGATGACCTGTTCGAGGGTGGTCACGCCCTTGAGCACCTTGAGCCAGCCGTCCATGCGCAGGGTCAGCATGCCTTCGGTGATGGCCGCGTCGCGCAGGGTCTGTACGTCGGCATTGGTCATGACGAGCTTCTTGAGCGAGGGCGTCATGAACATCACCTCATAGAGACCCTGACGGCCCTTGAGGCCCGTGCCCCCGCAGGCGTCGCAGCCATGCCCCTTGAAGAAGGGCAGCTCGCCGATGGTGGTGTCGAGCGACAGGTTGGCGAGGTGCGGCACGGCCTCCGGCGAGGCCTTGGCCCTGGCGTTATTGAGGGCCTCGTCGGTGAAGCGCAGTTCGCGCAGCGTGGTCTCGTACTTCACCTTGGCGCCCGTGAGCTCGGCCACGTCGGGGGTGTACTTGACCTTGCACTTGCTGCAGATGCGTCGCACGAGGCGCTGCGCCAGAATGAGATTGAGCGCCGAGGCCACGTTGAAGGACTCGAGGCCCATGTCCAACAGACGCGTGATGGTCTCCGGCGCCGAGTTGGTGTGCAGCGTGCTCATGACCATGTGGCCGGTGAGCGCGGCCTTGATGGCAATGCCGCCCGTCTCGAGGTCTCGGATTTCGCCGACCATGATGACGTTCGGGTCCTGCCGCAGGAAGGCCTTGAGGGCCGCGGCGAAGGTCATGCCGATCTCGTTGCGCACCAGCACCTGATTGATACCGAAGAGGTTGTACTCCACGGGATCTTCGGCGGTCATGATGTTGGTGTCGCCGGTGTTGATCTTGGACAGCGCCGAGTAGAGCGTGGTGGTCTTGCCCGAGCCCGTGGGGCCGGTGACCAGCACCATGCCGTAGGGGTTGGAGATGGCCTCCATGAGCTCGCGCTCGGCGCGCGGCTCGATGCCGAACTTCTCGAGTTCGAGCGTGAGGTTGCCTTTGTCGAGGATTCGCAGCACGACCTTTTCGCCGAACAGCGTGGGCAGCGTGCTGACGCGGAAGTCGATGACCTTCTTGCCAACCTTGAGCTTGATGCGGCCGTCCTGCGGCACGCGACGCTCGGCGATGTTGAGCGAGGCCATGATCTTGAAGCGCGAGATCAGCGCGGCACGCATCTTCATGGGCGGCTTCATGACCTCCACCAGCGCACCGTCAATACGGTAGCGCACGCGCAGCTCGTGCTCGAAGCATTCGAAGTGAATGTCCGATGCGCCCTTGGTCACGGCATCCACGAGGATGGCGTTGATGAGCTTGACGACTGGCGCCTCGTCCACCTGCGCGGCGAGCACATTGACGTCGGTGGTGTCTTCCTGGCTCTCCAGCACCTCCACATCGTCATCATCCGCCGCGATGTCCTGCAGCAGCGACTGCATGTGGATTTCATTGGCCTCGTAGTGCTTCTCGATGGCCGCGCGCATGGAGTACTCGCCCGCCAATACGGGGACGATGTCGTAGCGCGTGATGAATTTGAGGTCGTCCACCACCGACATGGCGGTGGGATCGGCAATGGCCACGGTAAGCTGACGACCGTCGCGCTTGAGCGGCAGCACGGTGTGCTTGGACGCCATTTCGGCCGGGACGAGCTTGAGCAGCCGCGTGTCCACCTCGAAACGCGAGAGGTCGACGGCCGGCATGCGGTACTGCCGCGCCAGCATGCGCACGACCTCGGTCTCTGGCACCATGCCCATCTTGACTACGGTCAGCCCCAGCCGCTGCCCGGGATTGTTGGCCTGCTCCTGTAGGGCCTTGGCAAGATTTTCCTTGCTCAGCAACCCCTCCTTAACCAGGAGGTCGCCAATGCGTTCAGTTGCCCGACCGGAGAGGGTTGCAGCGGGAGCGGCCATGATGCTGTAGTTCCGTCAGTTTCCAGGAAAACCCGAATGGCGGGACCGGGTGGGTCCCTCACTGTGTCATGGACGGTGCCGGCCCGAAAACGTCACCAGCGGTTCCAGCAGGCGAACGGTGGATGGACCGATGCCACGGACGTGACGGAGGTCCTCCGCGGACTGGAAGGGACCGTGGCGCTGGCGGTGCTCGATGATGCGTTGCGCCAGGGCCGGGCCGACGCGGGGCAGGCGCTCGAGTTCAGCGACGGTGGCGCTGTTGACGTCGATGCGTGGCGGGGGGCCGGTGGCCTGGGGCGGCGGCTGGGATCGGGGCGGCGCCACGGTGCTCCGCGACGGCGTGGCCCTGCCCTGCCCTGCCCGCGAACGGGTCCGTGACTTGCGCGGCAGGGCGCGCAGGGAATCGATGGCGGCCAGCTGCGCGGCGAGCGCGCGTTCGGCGCCGGCAGCCGGCGCGCTGCGCTCCGCCTGCCGGATCAGGTCCGACTCGAAGCGCTGGACGCCCACCCAGCGCACGCCGGCGCCCACCAGCGCCACCGCGAGGAGAAAGGCCATCGCCTTCTTTTCGTCCGCCGTTGCCATGCGCCAGCATAGTGATGCCCGGCGCCGGCGGCGTGACCATTTCTACGAGCGTTGGGCCCTGCGTACGCCGACTGGCGTCAGCGCAGCTCGCCGGCGAAGAAGCGCAGCTGCAGGGTGGTGGACAGGATCATGCTCGACGTCTGTCTATTGAAATTGCGATCGTAGGTGACCACGTAACTGCTGGTGAGCTGGAAGGTGAGCAGCTCATTGAGATCGGTATTGGCGTTCAGATTGAACGCGCGGCGGCCGTTGTTGGTGAGCACCGCCGGCGGCGTGTTGACGGTGTTGCCCAGCAGGTCGGTGATGGTGGAACCGGACACCAGCGACAGATTGCGCTCACTCTGATACGACAGGTTGGCCCGCAGCTGCCCGCTGCGCGTGTTCCAGCTCTTCGGCAGCCGGAAGCTGCGACCCACGTCAAACGACGAGCGCACCGTCTCGGTATTGGTGAGCGCGCCAGGGCGCAGTTCTTCGCGCTCCTCGGTGGAGTACTGGGCCAGCGTGGTGAGGTTGCCGAGGAAGGCCCAGGTGATGTTGGCCGACAGCGGCCGGCGGGTTGCCGTCAGTTGACTGCGATCGGCCAGTCCGCCGGTTTCGTTGGGGATGTTGGTTTCCTGCTCGCTCACGTTGTAGGTACCATCCACATTGAGCTGCGAAATAACGCCCTTGAGTTTCTGCGGGCGCCACGACCAGCGCAGCCGCAGGTCGGGGTAGACGACCTGCGTGCTGGTGATGAGCGCCTGGAAGCCATCGAGCGAGCGGCGCGTCCAGGTTTCCGTGGTGCCGTTCTCCATGCGCGAGATGAGCGTGAAGGAGAACGGCAGGTTGAGCGATCCGCCCAGCGTGGTGCGTCGCAGACGGCCGGCCGTGGAGGCAAGGCGTGAATCGGTGCCGCGGAAGTCGTTGAGGCCGCCCAGACCGAACTGGAAGCCGAACCCGGGGATGTAGGCGGTGTTGTCGTAGTTGGACGTCAGACTCTGCTGCCACTGCACGTCGATGGGCGCAAATACATTGCCCAGGCGTCGCCAACGACTGTTGTCGCCGGTGCGCAGCGTGATGAGGCGACCAATATCGAATGTCGTGCCCATGTTGAGCGACTGCGCCGCTCCAAGGCGCCGCGGCAAGCGGAAGGCACCGGTGCTGTCGGCCTCGCGCAGCAGCACGCGCGCGTTGGGGTCCTTGTTGAGCGTGAAGGAGCTGGTGAAGTCGGCTCGCGGCCGCAGCCAGGGCGACACGGTGGGCGCAAACTGCAAGGCCGACGTCAGCGAACGCTCACGCTCGAGCCCCAGGCTGGTACCCAGCACCGACAGGCGCTCGGCCCAGGCCGCCTCACCGCGGTCAGTGCTGTCGGGCACCTGCGCCGTGGCGCGATAGTCGCGCAGGTCGAGCAACTGCCGCGCGCTCATGCTTGCCGAGAGGCCCGGGGTCGGCCGGAACTCGAGCTGCGCGTTGTTGGACCAGAAATGCGTGAGGCCCGTGACCGTCTGCCCGGTGTCCGTGGGCGAGGCCGCGGCCTTGGTGAATGAGGTGGTGGTGTTGGCGGTGCGCGCGAGGGAACTGGACAGCCGGAAGGTGGTGGGCGACCAGCGGAACTTCTGCGCACGGAAGGCCTTGATGGCCTCAGACTCCCGCCATGCCGAGGGCAGAATGTTGAACAGTGCGTTCACAAATCGCGGCAGCCCCGACTCGCGCGTATCGCCACTGAGGGACAGACCTCCGCCCATCACGTAGGTGTTGCTGCTGAGTTCCTGGAAAGCGCTCTGCGACTGACCGGTGCTCCACGTGCCGTTGAACGACAGGCCGTTGACCAGCGGCGCATACCAGCCGGTCGTGAGCGGCTGGGCACGGCGGAGCGCGAGCGCATAGTTGATGCGACGATCGCGCGGATTGCGCAGGCCGTCGATGCCACTGGCCCGCACGTCGCTGCGATTGATGAACAGCTGGTCCACGCCCGAGCCCGCATAGTCCACACTGAACGGCAGGGCGAGCCCCAGCCGCTGTGGCAGCATGCGTTCGAGGTGCAGCGTGGTGCCCAGATTCACCCCGCTCGTGGTGAGGAAGCTGGGGGTTTCGTTGAGCTGACGGAAATTGGGGTCTCGCCGACTGAGATTGACGCGGAAGTCGGCCAGGTCCCCGGCGTTCATGGTGAGGCCCAGCTCACCCGCAAAGCCCACGTCGTCCACCACATCCGTCAGGCGAATGTCGTTGACCCAGAGTTCCAGGGTGTCACCGGCCATGATGCCGCTGCCGCTGCGCGCCACACTGTCCACCCGCACGAAGCCCACGGCCAGTTCCTGCACGCCGGCCAGATTGGGCGGTGTGACGGCCGGATCGGCGCTGTAGACGATGTAGCCGTCCTCGCAGACGGCAAAACGGCGCACGGCGAGTCCGCGCGGTTTGCCCGAGCGGTTGATGAGCTCGAGATCGCGCCCGCTGCACTGGATGGAATCGGCGCTGTTGTTGAGGAAGGCGTTTTCGAGCCGCGCGCGCAGCACCTGGAAGCGGCTGAGGTCCACACTGACCTCGGGCAGCCAGGAACTCTGGGTGTTGCCGGCGTTCACCGGCGTGCGATACATGTAGAAGTTGTGCTCGTCGCGGCCAATCTTGATGTAGCCATTCAGCTCACCCTGCTCCCCCCAGCCGTTGCCACGCCCGCGCATCCACACGCGCAGGGTGCGATAGCCCATAAAGGTCTTGGTACCCTCGGGGAAGCGGAAGAACGACTCGGCGCGATCGAAGGGGCGGAACTGCCGCCCCGGCAGCCCGGCCTGCAGGCGCAGGGCGCGCTCGTTGACCTGGATGCGCGTGTTTTCGTAGCCGCTCTGCTGATTCTCGGGTGCTTCCACCACACCCGGCGGTGGTGTGTAGGGCAGCACCGAAGTGGAATCGAGTGTGCCGACCACACTGGCCACCACATAGCCGCCCACCGTGCCGCTGGAATCACCGGCCATGCCGCTGAGCGGCTCATTGCCGCGCTTGAGCCACGGCGCGCCCACCAGACGGAAGCGCGCGAGCGCAATGCGCACGAACTCGTCGTCGGTGGTCTGCGCGCCCGACACCATGGTCATGCGCATGGCCCGCACGCGGCGGTCGTTGGGATTGTTCAGCTCTTCCGCCGGCGCCCGCCAGTTGAGACGGACCTGCACCCAGCACAGCGAGTCGGCGGTGATGCCGTTGGCCGTGGAGTCCTGCTGCTGGTAGCAGCGCCCCACGCGGGTCCAGTTGCGCCGGTCACTCAGGTCCACCACGAAGCGCTTGATGGACTCGAGATCGGCGGCGCTGGACGGCAGGTTGAGCTGACCGTCGAGGTCGATGTCCTCTTCGTCCAGGCGGTTGTTGCGTGCGGTGCAGTTGGCGCGACTGTCGCCCAGCACCTGCACGATCTGCACCGAGGCCTGACAGAGCAGGCGGTTGACTTCGCGCCGCACGACGGGCGTGGGCCCGCTGTTGTCGATGACCACCAGCGTGTCCACACGATCGCCGGCGAGACCGATGTCGTTCTCGATGGCGTTGAAGGCGCGCGAGAGACGATCACGTTCGGTATCGAGTGAGTCGTAGCCCACGAGCCGCTTGCCGCGGTAGGTGCTGTCCGGCGGCAGACCGGGCCTGATTGGCGAGTTGATGGTCAGCGTTTCCGGCGCGAAGGTCACGCTGTTCTCGCTGATCTCACCAAAGTCGAACACCAGCGTGGGGTTGCGGCGCAGCTTGGCGTTTTCCGATTGCACCAGCACGAAGAACTCGAGATTCTCGATGCGCGAGAGGTCGGCGCCGCTCGGGGAGAGCACCGTGCGCAGGGAGCGCCAGCGCCGTCCGGTGGGGGTGGGGCCCACGCCGCTGCTGCCGCCCACCGTCCACGCGAAGCGACGCTGCGCCGTGCCGGGCACGAAGTCAAAGATGCCACCCGTGCGCAGCGGGTAGAGCGTCATCCACAGCAGTTGCTCGGCGGGCTGCACCCCGCCGCCCACGATGCGCACGGCGGGGTCGATCTGCTGAATGTTGAACTGCACAAAATTGCCCACCGCGTCCACACCGTTGTTCTGGTAGGCCAGCGTGGACGCGCGCGGCAGGGTGAAGATGGAGTTGGCTCCACCGGCCAGCGACTGTCCAAGTGCGGGGCGCGAGCTGTAGTACCACGCGCCTTCCACCAGGCCGATCTGCCGTTCCGCCTCGCCCTCGAAACTCTCGATATAGGCCTGGCCGGCCGCATTCGGCTGGGGTTTGCTGAGGGCGAACTCGCCCTGCAGGGCAATGCGCGAGGGCGTGTTGGTCTGTCGGAAGGGTAGCTTGCGCAGCGCGGACGACAGGGCGGTGGCGTCCCACTGCATGTTGCCGGTCACGCCGGCCACCAGCGAGCCCACCGGTTCAAATCCGAGGGGCGGCCGCGTGAGGGCCGAGCGCTGCGACTGCGAAATGGCCGTGAACGAGAGCTGGCCGTTGTCCAGCGGAAACTGCGACGCGAAGCCGAGAATGGTGGTGGGCGCAATGGCAAAGAGCGGATTCTCTTCGTAGCGCACGGACACCTGTCGCGGCCGCGCGAACAGCGTGTCCGGGCGCGAGAAGGTGATCACACCAAGCTCGTAGTCGATGGCGTAGTCGGTGTCCTTGACCAGCTCGCGCCCCTCGATGACGACGCGCTCGGAGTTGGGGCGGACCTGGATGCTGGAAAGCCGGATGCTCTGACTGCCGCCACCACCCTCGCTCAGATACGTGGCCACGATGCGGTAGATGGCCTGCGGACGCTGCGCGGAGTAGAGGTACTCGTTGGGATAGGTGTAGAGCGTGTCGTTGGCCGGATTGGCGGCCGGCTGCGCGAGGCCGGCGCGCGCGAAGGGCTGCAGCGAGGGGAAGACGACGAAATAGTCGGGGATGAGCTTCTGCTGCCCGCCGCCTGAGAAGTTGGCGCGGAAGTTGTTGTCGTTGGGACGCGGCCAGACGCGATTCTCGACGTCGAAGATGGCCGAATTGGTGGCCTGCGAGAGACCGAACACCTGCAGGTAGGTCTCGCCGCGCGAGGGATCGATGGGCTTTTCCTGGTCGCCCGAGGTGCCCGTGACGAGCTTGAGCGAGATGGACTCGCGCTGCACGTCTTCGCCGCCCAGTCGATAAACCGACTTGATCTCACGGCGGAAGAAGGAGGCGTTACTGGGCTGCAGCTCCGGTTCCCAGAGCAGATTGGCAAACTGCGGCTCGGTGGTGAACTCGATGTCCGGTGTGCCGCCGGTGCTGGGATTGCGACCGGGCCGGCCGCCCACGTTGACCTCGTAGGCCACCGCGAGACGCTCGTTGTTGGGATTCACCGGACGCGTGAGGGCAATCCAGAGGCCCGAGGGATCGAGATAGTAATCGACGTTTTCGCGCAGCACCTCGTAGATCTGCCGCGCCGGATTGCGGGCACCACGCACCGAGAATTGCGGCGCACGCGGATTCTGGTTGGCTGCGCCGATGAGCTGGCGGTACACATAGACGCGCACCGGCCGCAGGCTGTCGGGCAGCTGCGCCGCGAGCTGCTGCAGCTGCTGGCGGTTGAGCAGGTCGATGTTGGGATAGCCGGGCAGCAGCTGCGGGTCGATGGTGAAGAAGAACTGCCGCGGCTGGATCTGAATGTCTTCGATGATGCGCTGTTCGGTCTTCTGCGTGCGCTCGCCCACCGTGTAGACGTTGTCCTTGGACACGTTGCCCTTCTGCTGGGCCACGATGGAGGTGAAGCGCATGGCGCCCAGCTGGCCGGTGGCCTGGATGCCGTAGTTGCCGGCGGGGATGCCCGAGGTGAGAAAGCGCGAGGTGGGCACCTGCAGTGACACGTTGCCGACTTCGAGCGACTGCAGGATCTCGTCGGTCTTGCCCTGATAGCGGACCGAGATGTTGTTGGAGGCGTCGAACTCGCGCTGCGAGTTGTAGTCCACGTTGAGAAACACCCGTTCCGCCACCACACCGCCGGTGCGGATGTTGAACTGGAAGTCAAACGTGGGCAGCAGCGGCGAGCCGAAGCAGTTGTTGCCGATGATGGTGAGCTGGTTGGCGGTGCAGCGATCGTTTTTGGTGCGCTGCACCTTGGCCTCGAGGCGCGACTCGAGCGAGATGCCCAGATCGCCGATGTCGTCGAGGAAGTCGGCGGCGCCCTGCTGGGCCGAGGGCCGGGCGTCGGGGGCCAGCGGTACCAGGGCTCCCGGGCGGGGGCCGGTGGTGTCGGCGGCGGCTGCGGCGGCGGCAGCAGCGGCGGCAGCGGCCAGCGAGTCGGTGGTCACGGGCGGCGTGTCCGCTGCGGTGACGGCCGTCACGCCCTCCGCTTCGGCTCTGGCGGCCAGCAGGGCCACGCTCTGGGCGGCGAAGGCGCGGAAGACCGTGCGTTCCCACACCCGCTGCAGCCGGCCCGCCCGGGCGCTGCGGTTGGCCTCCACCACCCGCTGGGCCACCGCCTCCGGATCGGGGCGGCTGATGAGGGTGGGCGTGAACAGACCGAGTCGGGTCGGCCGGCGCAGGGTCCAGGTGGACAGGAGCGAGTCGAGTCGCGCCCGGGTGGGGCCGGGTACCCGCAGGCCCTCGGGGCGGGCGCGGGACGCAGCATCCTGCGCCTCCAGCCCGGCCGGCCCCAGAGGGGCCAGGGCCAGCGCCAGCACCACCGAAACTGCCACGGACACCGGCGCGCGAAGGGCTCCGGCCATCGCGCGTGCCCATGTCTGGAGCAGCCTGCGCACCGAACTCCGAGAGTGGGGTACGACGCCCTGCCCGTCGGGCTTGCAGGGAGGGCTGACGTAACGGTCATGAACTGCGAACGCGCCGTTCCGCGAAATCGCGGTGGCGCGCCCTTGATAAAGCGGGTGGTCTCCGGGGAATTTACGTCGTGAAGCTCCTTACCCGCTATATCATCCGCGAGCATGTGGGACCGCTCGTATTCGCCCTGTCCGCGCTCACGTCACTGCTCATGCTGCAGTACGTGGCGCGGCAGTTGGCCAATCTCGCCGGCAAGGGCCTGCCATGGGCCGCCATCGGCGAGTTTTTCGTGTTGTCCCTGCCCTTCACCATCGCCATGACGATGCCCATGGCGGTGCTGGTGGCCACCCTCTACGCCTTCGGGCGCATGGCGGCGGAGCACGAGATCACCGCCTTCAAGGCCAGTGGCGTGCGGGTGCGCAGCCTCATGGCGCCGGTGCTGCTCTGTGCCTTCGGACTGTCCATCGGCATGGTGTGGTTCAATGATCAGGTGCTGCCCGCGGCCAACCACCGGCTGCGCATCCTGCAGCAGGACATTGCCCGCACCAAGCCCACCGTGGCCCTGCGGGAGCAGGCCATGAACATGATCACCGAAATGTTCTTCATGCGCGTGGCGCGCGTGAATGCGGAAACGAACCGCATCTATGACGTGGTCATCTACGACCTGTCCAAGGGCATCGAGCGCAAGACGGTGTACGCCGACAGCGGCGTGATCTCGCTCGACCCGAACGGCCGGGACATGGTCATTCAGCTCTACGACGGCTTCGCGCAGGAGTTCGTGCGCGGCGAGAGCCGGCGTCTGCAGCGCAGCTTCTTCGAGACGCAGACCGTGCGGCAGAAAGGCATCGCCCAGGGCTTCGAGAATTCGAGCGGCAATGATGCCTTCAAGAGCGACCGCGAAATGACGGTGTGTGAGATGCACCGGCGCTACAAGTCGGATGCCGTGGACGTGGAGCGCATCCGCCAGGAGTATGTGAGCAACACCGATCGGCTGCGCAAGGTGAGCGGGCAACGCATCACCCCGCCGCGTGCGCGCCCCCGCGCGGAGCCCCTGGCAGCCCTCTATTGCGAGCAGTTTCTGGGACGCATCGCCGGTCTCTTCCTGCCCAAGAAGGTCGAAGCCCAGGTTCCTGCGCAGGACAGCCTGCGACAGGATGCGGTCCGGCAGGATTCCATCCGACAGGATTCCATCCGACAGGACACGGTGCGGCAGGACTCCTTGCGGCAGGACAGCACCCGTCGGGACAGCACCCGCCGGGACTCGGTGGCATCGCCGGTACCGGTGACGGGGCAGCCCGGGGCCGGTCAGCCCGTTCCAAGCCAGCCCGTTCCGGGGCAGCCAGTTCCAGGCACAACGGACTCGGCGCAGGTCCCCGGACAGTTCCCGCCGCCCATCAACGGCATCCCGGTACTGCCGCGCGGCAGCTACACGCCGGCGCCGGGGCTGACCTACTCGCAGGACTCGGCATTGCGCGCCGCGGGCGTGGACCCCATGACCCAGGCCGTGCAGTCGCCGGCGGCCGACACCAGCGAGGCGGCCGTGGCGCTTGGCGCCGTCAACGCCACGGGACTCCAGCTCATTGCCGCGCGCGAGTCGCTGGACAGTCTGGCCGTGGAGATCCACAAGAAGTTCGCGCTCTCCCTGGCCTGCTTCGTGTTTGTGCTGTTCGGGCCGCCGATCGCGCTGCGGTTTCCCCGCGGCGGCGTGGGCGTGACCATCGGTGTGAGCATCGTCGTGTTCGGTCTGTACTACATTTGTCTCATGGGTGGTGAAGCCTTGGCCGACAAGGGCCAGTTGCCGGCCTATGTGGCCATGTGGATTGCCAACGTGGTGTTCGCGCTGGCCGGCGTGGCGCTGCTCTGGCGCGTGGAGTCCACCACCGACAACTCGCGCGGTGGCGGTTTCGCCGAGTGGCGGGCAGACAGAAAGGCGCGCCGGGCACTGGCTCGCGCGGCCAAGGCCAAGACGCGGGAGCCGCAGAGTCCGGTGGTGTCCGCGTGAGGGGCCGACTCATCACGCCGCTCGACCGCTATATCGCGGGCGAGTTCACGCGCATCTTCGGCGCGATGCTGCTGGGCTTTCCGGTACTGGTGTTCGTCATCGACCTGGTGGACAACCTGCGCAAGTACACCGAGCGCAAGCTGACCATGAAGGCGGTGGCCCTCAGCTACCTGTACTGGATTCCCGATACGCTGTTCATGATCCTGCCTGCCGCCGTGCTCTTTGCCACGGTGTTCTCCATCAGCACCTTCACGCGTTACTCGGAGATCACGGCGGCCAAGGCCTCGGGCATCAGCTTCTACCGCTTCATTGCGCCCATTCTCGTCATGGCCACGCTGGCCATGGGGCTCGACCTGGTATTCAGTGAAGTGGCGCCGCCGGCCAACGCCGAGCGCCTCCGGCTGCTCGCCGGTGCCAACAACTCCCGGGATGACGACCGCTACAACTTTGCCTTCGCCAGCGAAGCCGGACGCGTATATCGCATCTACACGCTGAACGTGAAGGAAGAGTACGTGGACAACATCGAGATCGAGGAGCGGGCCTCGAAGCAGCAGCCTGGCCTGCTCATCGCCTCGGCCAAGGGCAATTACCGCGGCGACGGGCAGTGGATGCTGCAGAAGGGCACCATGCATGTCCTGCCCACTCCCAGCACCGACATCGTCATCAGCTTCGACTCGCTGGTGGACCGCGACATGCGCGAGACACCGCAGGAACTGCGCTCCACGGAGCGTGAGCCATCGGAGATGCGCTTCGCCGAACTCACGCGCTTCATCGGCATCCTCGAGCGCTCGGGGGCCGACGTGAACATGCTCAAGGTGGAGCGGATGCTGAAGATCGCCATCCCGGTCACCTGTCTCATCATTGCGCTGTTTGGCGCGCCCATGGCCACCAGCTCGCAGCGCGGCGGCGCGGCCTACGGCATCGCGGTCAGTCTCGCCACCACTGTCGTGTTTCTCGTGCTCATTCAGCTCACCAAGAGCATCGGCGGCAAGGGACTGGTCGCTCCCGAACTCGCGGCGTGGATCCCCAACATCCTGGGTGGCCTCTTCGCGCTCATCCTGCTGGCGCGGGTGCGCACATGATCGGTGAGCTGGCCATGCGGCGCACGTCCGTGCTGCTCAAGGCCTTTGGCACGCGCGCCTATTTTGCGCGCGACATCATCCGCGGCTTCCGGGATCCCGGGACCTGGTTTCCCGAGATGATCCGCCAGATGCAGCGCATTGGCGTGGAGTCGGTGCCACTCACCATCATCGTGGCGGGCTTTCTGGGCGGCGTGACCGCCTTCCAGACGCGCTACCAGCTCTTCCCCGGCGTGCAGCTGTCGGTGGTGGGTCTCATTGCCCGCCAGTCCATCGTGCTCGAACTGGGGCCGCTGCTGACGGCCCTCGTGCTCACGGGGCGCGTAGGTGCGCGCATGACGGCGGAAATCGGCACCATGCGTGTGACCGAGCAGATCGACGCGCTCGAAACGCTGTCGTTCGATCCGGTGGCGTATCTGGCCCTGCCCCGCTTTCTGGCCGGTGTGGTGATGCTGCCCGCGCTGGTGGTGCTGGCCAACACGGCCGCCATCGTGAGTGCGTGGCTGACGCTCATTCTGGCCACGGACGTGCGCACCGACGATTTCGTGTCGGGCCTCAGGCTCGCGTTCACGCCGTTTCAGGTGGTGTACTCGCTCATCAAGGCCACGTCCTTCGGCGCGGCCATCGCCTTCGTGTCGAGTTACGAAGGGTACGTGACCGAGGCCGGTGCCGAGGGCGTGGGCAAGTCCACGGCCAAGGCGGTGGTGATTGCCTCAGTCTCCATTCTCGTGCTCGACGCCATTGTGGCCGCCGTGCTGGCTCCCTTCATCCAGGCGTGAGGCCTGACGCCACTCTGCATTCATGACAACCAAGCGACGTGACGAAGTCCTGGTGGGTCTGCTGCTGCTGACCGCCATCATCCTCGGCCTCGGGGGCACGATCTGGATTGCCCGCGGCGGTCTGTCCAAGGGCTACCCCATGTTCGCGCGCTTCCCCTGGGGCGCGGGACTGAAACAGGGGCAGCCCGTGCTGCTGGCCGGCGTGCAGGTGGGCTTCGTCGACGAAGTCCGCCTCATTCCCGACGGCACCATCACGGTGCGGCTGCAGGTGCAGAACGAGCACCAGATTCCGCAGGGCACCACGGCTTCGGTGGAGCCCAACGGCATCTTCGGTGATCAGCTCATTGCGCTCACGCCGGAAATGGGACGTCAGGGCTATCTGCCCAAGGGTGACACCATTCCGGTGGGCGAAGGCACACCGGGCACGGGCGAGTTGCTCACCAAGGGCGACTCCATCGCGGCCAACATCCTCGCACTGACCACGGAGACGCGCAATCAGTTCGTGGCCGACAGCGGACTGCGCGACGTGCGGCGCACGGTGACCGACGTGACCAAGCTGGTGGCGCAACTGAGCCAGGTGGTGGCCGCGCAGTCGGCCGAGCTGACGCGCACGCAGGAGCAGCTGCGCAAGACACTCGCCAGCGTGGACTCGGCCAAGGTGGACTCGACCACCAGGAACCTGCAGGCTACCTCGGCCAGCCTGGAAGCCCTCACGCGCGAACTGCGGGTGACCAACCAGGAAGTGCAGGGTCTGGTGACGAAGATCAATACCGGCAATGGCACGGTGGGCAAGCTGATGAATGATCCGGCGCTGTACGCGCGACTGGACACGCTGCTGCTGCGGACGGACTCGCTGGTGGCGGAGTTCAAGA
>VFQP010003339.1_pt1 | contig 16394 bp, 15 predicted proteins | sample 3512351 | NCBI WGS metagenome assembly VFQP01 (sample SAMN10412372, study PRJNA504923) | tailings metagenome | isolation source: Relicate 1 Philex TSF1 revegetated site | place: Philippines: Tuba, Benguet | collected 2017-08-29 | reverse complement strand
AGATCGTGGGCCACGGCGCAGGGCCGGTGCGGCCTCCGCTCACCGATCTCAAGCCGCAGGAATTCGAACGACTCACCCACCTCATCCAGGAACTTGGTCCGCAATGAACACACACGCCCACTACATCGCCGGTGAATGGGTCACCGGCAGCAGCACATCCAGCAACATCAACCCGTCGGATCTGGCGGACACCGTGGGGCAATACGCCGTGGGCGGCAGCGCCGAAGTGGACGCGGCCGTGGCCGCGGCCCGCGCGGCTTTCCCAGCCTGGTCCACCAGCGGCATACAGGCCCGCAGCGACGCACTCGACAAGATCGGCAGCGAGATCCTGGCGCGCCGCGAGGAGCTGGGCAACCTGCTCGCCCGCGAGGAAGGCAAAACGCTGCCCGAAGCCATTGGCGAAGCCACGCGCGCCGGCCACATCTTCAAGTTCTTCGCGGGTGAATGCCTGCGGCTGGCGGGCGAAACCATCCCGTCCGTGCGCCCCGGCATCGGTGTGGAGATCACACGCGAGCCCATCGGCGTGGTGGGTCTGGTCACGCCGTGGAATTTCCCCATCGCGATTCCCGCCTGGAAGATCGCCCCGGCACTGGCCTACGGCAACTGCGTGGTCATCAAACCGGCCGACCTGGTGCCGGGCTGCGCCTGGGCGCTGGCCGAAATCATCAGCCGCAGCGGCATCCCGGCCGGTGTGTTCAACCTGGTGATGGGCCAGGGCCGCAGCGTGGGTGAAGCCCTGGTCAACCACCCGGGTGTGGACGCCATCAGCTTCACCGGATCGCAAGGCGTGGGCCAGCGCATTGCCGCCACCTGCGTGGCGCAGCACAAGAAGGTGCAGCTGGAAATGGGCGGCAAGAACCCGCAGGTGGTGCTGGACGACGCCGATCTGAAACAGGCGGTGGAGCTCTGCGCGCAGAGCGCCTTCTTCTCCACCGGCCAGCGCTGCACGGCGTCCAGCCGCCTGATCGTGACCGAAGGCATCTACCCAGCCTTCATCGCGGCGCTGGCCGAACGCACGAAAAACCTCAAGGTGGGTGATGCACGTACAGCCGGCACCGAAATTGGCCCGGTGGTGAGCCAGGCGCAACTGGAGCAGGACCTGAGCTACGTGGAGATTGCGCAGGCCGAAGGTGCCAGCCTGGTGTGTGGTGGTGACCGCCTGAAACGCGATGCCGAGGGCTACTACATGGCGCCGGCACTGATCACCGACAGCACAGCCACCATGCGCATCAACCGCGAAGAGGTGTTCGGCCCCGTGGCCAGCGTCATCCGCGTGAAGAACTACGAGGAAGCGCTGGCCGTGGCCAACGACACGCCGTTCGGCCTCTCTGCCGGTATCGCCACCACCAGCCTGAAACACGCCACCCACTTCAGGCGGCATGCGCAGGCCGGCATGGTGATGGTGAACCTGCCCACCGCCGGGGTGGACTACCACGTGCCGTTTGGCGGGCGCAAGAGCAGCAGCTACGGCCCGCGCGAGCAAGGTCGCTACGCGGCGGAGTTTTTCACGACCGTGAAAACGGCCTACACGCTGGCCTGAGGGCCGTCACCCGGCGACGTGGACTCGGTCGACTGCTCCAGGTAGACCCAGTCCACGATGTCGCCGCTGGGCGCATAGCCCGACACGAGTTCGCCCAGCATCAGCCGCACCACGCCCACGTCGTTGGCCTGCAGAGCCAGCGACAAGGCCTGCAGCTTCTGCTCCAGCAACGGCCAGGGCAGGTGCTCCTCGCGGGCGCGCATGATGCGCGCATGGGTGGTGGGCTCGGGGTTGTCACCGATCAGCAGTTCCTCGAACAGCTTTTCCCCGGGGCGCAGACCGGTGATCTCGATCTCGATGTCACCGTCCGGACTGGCTTCGTCCCGCACCGTCAGACCCGACAGCTCCACCATGCGCCGGGCCAGATCCTGTATGCGAACGGGCTGCCCCATGTCGAGCACGAACACATCGCCACCCCGCGCCATGGCGCCGGCCTGTATCACCAGCTGCGCCGCCTCCGGGATGGTCATGAAATAGCGGGTGATGTCCGGGTGCGTGAGCGTGATGGGCCCGCCATCGCGGATCTGCTGGCGGAACTTGGGCACCACCGAACCGGAAGAACCCAGCACGTTCCCGAAACGCACCATGGTGAATTTGGTCGCGCGTGCCTCGTCGGCCAGCGCCTGCAGCACCATCTCGGCCAGCCGCTTGCTGGCGCCCATGATGTTGGTGGGGCGTACCGCCTTGTCGGTGCTGATCAGCACGAAATCGGCCACACCGTGATCGAGCGCCGCCCGCGCCGCCACCAGCGTGCCCACCACGTTGTTGCGTATGCCTTCCGAGGGGTTGTGCTCCACCAGCGGCACATGCTTGTAGGCCGCGGCGTGGTACACCGTGTCGGGCGCCCAGGTGGACATCACCTCGTTCATGCGTTCAGCATCACACACCGAACCCAGCAGCGGGATCAGGCGCGGCGCGGCGGCACCGTCCGTGGGCAGCCGGGTCAGCAGCTCCTGGTGGATTTCGTACAGCGCGTACTCGCTCTGGTCCAGCAACAGCAAGGCCGAAGGCGCCAGCGCCAGCGCCTGCCGGCACAGCTCGCTGCCGATGGACCCACCCGCACCCGTGACCAGCACCACGCGGCCCGCGATGTTGCGCGCCAGCAAGAGGTGGTTGGGCGTGACCGGCTCGCGCCCCAGCAGGTCATCGATGTCGAGCTCGCGCAAATCGGACGTGGTGACCTTGCCCTGGGCCAGCTCGGTCAGGCTGGGCAGGGTGCGCACCGACACCTTGGATTCACGCATGCGGGACAGAATTTCGTTGCGGCGCTTGCGGCCTATGGAGGGCATGGCGAGCAGCACGTCACTGATGTTCAACGTCGCGGTCAGGTTGTCCAGATCAAGCGGGTTGTAAATCGGCTGACCATTGAGTACATGTCCATGCAAGCGGTCGTCGTCATCGAGAAACCCTGCCACTTGCATTTCGTTGCTGTTCGCCATGGCCGCTGCCAGTTGGCGACCTGTACTGCCCGCACCGTAGATCAGCACTTTGGGACGAGAAACCTGCTTGAGAATGTGCAGGTACTGGTCGCCCAGCCAGACACGGGCCAACGCCCTGGATGCACCGACAAACAGGAGCAGCAAGATCGGTTGAATGATCCCCACGGTTCGCGGCACGCCCACGACACCGATGGCAGTGAACACCGACGCATAGAGCAACCCGTATATACCCACGGCTCGGGCCACGGCCAACAGGGCAGGCCAACCGCTGTAACGGAAGATGGCCCGGTACAAGCCTGAGACGACAAAGATTGGCAAGGCAATTCCGATCGATGCACCTGCAGCCCACAAGGCGTTGCCAGACAAAGGCACCCACTCCCCCAGCCGCAAGTAGTAGGCGAGCCAGACCGTCAGCACACAAAGCCCAAGGTCGACGGACAGCGCCACAAAACGCTTGGCGGCTCGCGGCAAAGCCAAAATGGGGACCACCAGATCAGACAATGACTTTTTCATGCGCTTGTGTCCTACCCGATCAATTCGGCTTTCTTGGCGCGCTTCAATGTGATACCCCATCTCGCACCAGCACTTTCAACGCGGTCATCCAAAGTATCTGGATATCAAACAGGAGCGACCGTCGCCGCAAATACTCCGCATCCAGCTCGACCTTCTGAGGAATTGGCAATTCGTCTCGGCCATTTACCTGAGCCCACCCGGTCAACCCAGGCACCAGTTCGTGAACCCCCCTTTCGGTGCGCATCATGATGAGATCATCTTGATTGAAAAGCGCCGGTCGGGGCCCCACAAAGCTCATGTCCCCTTTGAAAATGCTCCATAACTGGGGCAGTTCATCGAGGCTGGATCTGCGGAGAAAAGAGCCGATCGGCGTCAGCCATCGTTCGGGCTCTTGAAGCAGATGAGTAGCCAGCGCGGGTGTGTCTACCCGCATGCTGCGAAACTTTGGCATCCTGAAAATGCGGTTGTGCCGCCCCACTCTGTCACTCCAGTAAAGCACGGGCCCCGCAGACGTCAGCCGCACCGCCAAGGCCACCCCCAGGACAGGCAAGATCAGAAACAAGGCAACTGTCAAAGCCAACGCCAGATCAAACACTCGCTTCATATGCGGAGTCCTTCTGCTGCACGGCGCAAACCCTCATCAACAGACAGCGGTGGTGACCAGTCAAGCATTTGACGGGTTCTCTCAATATCCAGTTGAAGTGATCCGCACAAGCGCTGGTAAAGGCCCGGCTTGTTCAGAACAACGGCACCCCATTTGAGCCACAGAAGCGGCATGTAGAAAACACGTGATGGCCGCCCCAACGCCCGCCCCATTCTCCGCATCAAATCGGCCGTTGAAATATCTTCACCGTCGCTTACAAGAAATGTCTGATGGGCCGCTGCGGGGTGTCCCAGGCAAACAACAACCAGATCAACCAGGTTATCCAACGCGACCAGACTCCGTCGATTGCTGGAGACACCGGCAAATGGCAACGGCACACCACGCGCCAACCAGCGCATCATCGAGCCAAAATTGGCTTTCACGCCAGGTCCATAAACCAGTGGCGGCCGAATGACCACCACTTCCATGCCGGTCTCTGCTGCGACGTGCCAAAGCGCCTGCTCCGCTTCGTGTTTCGAAATCCCGTAAGGATCTGCCGGAGCCGGCACATCGGCGTTTGTGAACGGACATCCTGGCTCCGTGAATTCGCCATTCACCTTGATGGAGCTCATGTAGATGAATCGCTTCACGCCTGCCTCGGCCGCCTGCCGGGCCAGACGCCTTGTCCCCTCCACGTTCACGCGCCGAAACTCCGCCACCGGGTCGGCACTGCCATCATTCATGATGTGCACCCGGGCGGCCATGTGCACCACAACCTCCACGCCCGCTAGGGGTATCCGCCAATCAGTCGCCGCATCTAGGTCTGCCACGACGACGGGCTCTACGCCCTCTGGCCAAACCCCGCCAACACGCCGCACCGCAGCGCGCACGCGGTATGCGCTTTCCTCCGCAGCGAGGCGGCGTAACAGGGCACCGCCCACAAACCCCGTGGCACCTGTGATCAGAATCACATCAAGAACTTTCTAATCTTTTGCCTCTTGCATTCGCCAGAGTTTCTTGCAAGAGCGTTTCCAGCCGGTCCATCAACCGGGTACGACCAAACTCTTCCTGTCCGTAACTCCGCCCGTCGAGCCCCATCCGACGCCGCTCATCTGGCGGCATAGCGGCCATTTTCGACACGGCTTGCGCCAAGCCAGCACCGTCGCCGGCCGGGCAGGTCAACCCGGCGCGGGCATCTCGGATGACGGCGGCACCTTCGCCGTCCAGCATACCGATCAGCGGAATACCCGCCATAAGATAGGACTGCACCTTGCCAGGAATGGTCATACTGAACACAGGGTCCCGCTTCAATGACACCAGCAATGCATTGGCACGAGCATAGAACGATGGCATGCGCTCCACAGGGTAGCGCCCTGGGAGCAAGACCAGATCTTGCAAGCCTCTGCGCAAAACCTCGGCTTTCAGCCACCCAAACTTGCTGCCATCACCCACGATCACCCAACGAATGGCCGCATTGCCCTTCAACCGCTCTGCCGCATCAAGCACAGCCGGCATGTCCTGGGCTTCGCCAATGTTTCCGGCAAATAGCACCGTGAATCCATGCTCAAAGCCTGGCACCTCAGACGCAGGAATCACCGACTGATCGACGAAAACATCTTCGGCCCAACTGGGAAAGTAGCGGACTTTTCTCTTATCTGAGCAGTGCTTCGCCAAACTCTCCAGAAACCCTCGCGATTGGCCCAGAACCAGGGCACAACGGTCATAAATGAACCGGACCATGCGGGCTACCCAACCCAGCAGCCGCGGCGAACGCACGATGCCCATCGCAGCCAAGGTTTCAGGCCAGAGGTCCAGTGCCCAGAACACCACAGGGGCCCGTTTGATCCTGCTCAGCAACACCGCCGGCAGCCCCACGGTCACGGGGGAAGGTTCAAAGACAAAAATGACGTCGGCTGCCACGCCCCGCAATCGCCAAGGTCCCCAGATAAGCCCGCCAGCAACGAAGCTCAAATAGTTCAGCATCAAACGCACACGTCCAGTCCCACGGGCAAGCATCGGAACTCGCAGCACTCGCGCACCTTCGTAGGTTGAAAAGGCACCAGGGTCGTTGCGATAGCCCTCAAAAACCCGACCTTCAGGGTAATTGGGCACCCCGGTCAGAACGGTCACCTCGTGCCCGCGATGGACCCACTCCCGAACCAGATCGTTGATTCGAAAATTCTCTGGCCAGAAGTATTGGCTGACGACAACAATCTTCAAGACTTGGCTCAGTAACGCTTCCAGACCACACGATTCACATAGTCGGTATAACTGTGAAGTATGCGAACCACCTTGTCGCTCACGTTTGGCATGCTGTAGTCAGACACCAGTCGCAGACTGCGTTGATCCCCCCTGCGCTGCGTGGTCAAAATCGCCAACCCCTGACGGACACGATCCACTTCCAAGCCAACCATCATCACCGCAGCTTCCTCCATGCCTTCTGGCCGTTCGTGCGCTTCACGCAGGTTCAGCGCGGGAAAGTTCAGGATGGATGACTCCTCATTGATCGTACCGCTATCGGACAACACCGCTTTGGCATTGGTCTGGAGATTCACATAGTCATGAAAACCCAGTGGCTTCATCAATCTCACATGTGGATGGAATCTGACACCAGTGGCGTCCACACGCCGTTGCGTTCGTGGATGCGTCGAGACCACGACAGGCCTGTCGTGGTCTTCCGCGACAGCATTCAACACCTGAACCAGTTTTTCAAAACTTCGGTCCGATTCGATATTCTCCTCGCGGTGCGCGCTGACCACAAAATACTGCTCAACCGTCAACCCCAGTCGGGTGAGAACATCTGAGGCTTTGATCTGTGGCAAATAGTGATGCAGCACCTCGTACATGGGACTGCCTGTCTTGATGACCTGATCTGGTGGCAAGCCCTCACGCAACAGGTAGTCGCGAGCAATCGTGCTGTAGGTGAGGTTGATATCGGCCGTATGGTCCACGATCCGGCGATTGGTTTCCTCGGGTACCCGCTCGTCAAAGCATCGATTACCTGCCTCCATATGAAAGATGGGCACCTTGCGTCGCTTAGCGGGAATCACCGACAGACAACTGTTGGTATCGCCCAAGACCAGCATGGCATCCGGCTTGACCGTGGCCAAGACGTCATCGACGGCGATGATCAGATTGCCAATTGTGTTTGCAGCCCCCGTCGATTGGGCCGCGCTGTTCAGGAAGTAATCGGGTTTGCGAATGCCCAGATCATCGAAGAACACCTGATTCAGTTCGTAATCGTAGTTCTGACCAGTGTGCACCAAGACATGCTCGCAGGACTCGTCCAAGCGGGCCAGCACACGTGAAAGGCGGATGATCTCGGGACGCGTCCCCACCACCGTCATGATTTTCAGTTTTTTCATCCGCATGTGTATCCTCGCAGGCTGGCGTCAGACCGGACAAGCGTAGGTATCTGGCCGGGTGCGATCAAACACCTCGTTCGCCCACAACATCACCACCATCTCATCCTCTCCTACATTGGTGATGTCGTGCGTCCAGCCAGGAACCGTTTCGACGATCTGCGGCTTCGATCCACTGGTCATCCATTCATGCACCTGCCCAGTCTGCATGTGACGGAAACGGAACCGTGCATCACCTCGGATGACCAAAAATTTTTCCGTTTTGCTGTGATGGTAATGACCACCCCGGGTCACGCCAGGGTGCGCAGTGAAGAAGGAAAACTGCCCACATTCCGGTGTCTTCAGCATCTCCACGAATACACCTCGCGAGTCCACATGCTGGGGTATCTCATAGGCGAAAGAATCGATGGGCAAATAGCTCACGTAAGTGGCATACAGCGCGCGCAGCCATCCCGTCCCTACACAATCGGTCGTCAGCGTTTTCCGACTATCCCGAAAAGACTCGAGCTGAGCGGCCAGTTGGCCCACCGTCACCTCATACTGCGGCCCAACGGGCTCGAACCCATCTGGACCGGCAACCGCATCACTGCCATCCATCAGTGCCAGGAAGCGGTCCATCAGATCGTCCACATAGACCAGCTTTACAACAGCTTGCGGGTCATTGATGTGAACAGGCAGCCTACGGGCGATGTTGTGGCAGAAGGTGGCCACGACTGAGTTGTAGTTGGGGCGACACCATTTCCCAAACACGTTGGGCAGACGGAAAATATGAGCCGGTACCAGCACATCGTTCGTCTGCAATACCGCCTCCGCCGCGCGCTTGCTCGCCCCATATGGATTGTCGAGTGCTGCCTGCGTTGAAGATGTGTAGAGAATGGGAATTCTTCGACCAGTCGATCCCGCTGCGGCAGCCACAGCGACACGAAGCCCACGGGTCAGATCCGTGTTGCCTCTTGTGAACTCATCGGGATCCTGCGGCCGATTCACCCCTGCGAGATGGAATACGAAATCCACCTCTCGCAGCATTCCAGGCAACTGATCCAGACCATTGTCTCTGGTGAAAACGACTACCTGCACGTCTTTGCGCTCGCTCAGCCGCAACTGCAGATTCCGGCCAATGAAACCATTCGCGCCCGTGACAAGAACCTTCATCAGCTCAATCCTCCGCTACGACAGTCTCGCCGCGCACAATGCGCTGGATGAAGTCCAGCTTGAGCAACAGTTTTTTCATGCCCGGCACATCGAGGCGCGTCGTATTGTGAGAGTTGTAGTCGTTCCCATGCGAACTCTGGGTCAACCGGCGCTCCCCCACTTCAACGAACTTGGCATAGTTCAGGTCTCTCCCATCCGGCGGCACCCGATAGTAGCCACCCAGATCTTCTGCACAGGCCATCTCTTCTCGGCTGAGCAGGGTTTCAAACAGCTTTTCGCCGTGGCGCGTTCCTATTTCGTGCACAGCGTGCCCCTTGCGGTTCAACAACTCCATCAACGCCTGGATCAGCACCCCGACCGTGGCCGCTGGCGCCTTCTGCACGAAGATGTCACCATTGCGGCCATGCTCAAAGGCGTACAGCACCAGATCCACGGCATCTTCGAGCGTCATCATGAACCGGGTCATGTCCGGGTCGGTCACGGTGAGAGGTTTGCCCGACAACACCTGCTCCACAAACAATGGGATCACAGAACCACGCGAGGCCATCACATTGCCATAGCGTGTGCCGCAAATGACCGTGCCATCGAGGTTGCGGCTGGCAGCAACCATGACCTTTTCCATCATGGCTTTGCTGATGCCCATGGCATTGATGGGATAGACCGCCTTGTCCGTGCTCAGACAAACCACACGTTTGACCCCGGCTTCGATCGCCGCCTCAAGGACATTCTCGGTTCCAAGGACATTGGTCCGCACCGCCTCCATGGGGTGGAACTCGCAGGAAGGAACCTGTTTGAGGGCCGCAGCATGGAATACGTGGTCCACGCCACGCATCGCGGCGCTCACGCTCCGGGTGTCGCGCACATCGCCTATGTAGAACTTGAGTTTGGGATGTGCGTATCGCTTGCGCATGTCATCCTGCTTTTTCTCATCGCGACTGAACACCCGGATCTCCGAGAATCCAGAATCGAGAAATCGCCGCAGCACCGCCCCGCCGAACGAACCCGTACCGCCAGTGATCAACAACACGCCATCATTCATCTTCACTTTTTCACTCATGCTTGCAAACTCCGGGGTTCAGTGATCACCGGCAAATACGAACATCTTGTTCAGCAGAAAGGAAGCCAGCGTGAAAACGGGAACTCCAACCAGTTGTGCGTAATCGCCAGGCATGTCCAGCAGCTCGATGGACAAAAGCACGGCGCCAAGATTCATCAAATACGCTACGCCGACCACCAGCAGATAGCCGAAAAGATGCTGGAGTTTCAAAACCGATTTTCCGAATGTCCATCGACCGTTCAACACGAAGCCGAGCAGGATACAAACCAGATAACCCGCCAGATTCGCACTCGCATCTCCCCATTGCAGACCCCATTTGAGCGAATAGATGATGGCCAGCCCAATGGCGGTATTGAGCACGCCCACACTGGCGAACTTCATCAGTTCGGCCGAGACGGCTGTCATGCGTGTCCACGGACATAGTACTGCCCCCCCAGGGGCAACCATGACAACGCTCCTTCCGCAAAGCGGACGGACTTGAGGAAACCGGGAAAGAAGACGCGATAGCGCACTTTCACGTCCTTGAACCCCGCTTCCACGAAACAACGCGCCATGACAGAAGCACGGATCAGCTTCGCGTTCTCATCAAAGGGACAGTTGTTCACCACACGGACTGTGAGCGGATTGAGGGGATTGTGCTCGTACACCATCATCAATCCGCCCGGCCTGAGTCGCTGCCGGATTTCAGACAGGATGCTTACGTGCGCTGCGTGATCGATGTGATGGAACACACACATTGCATAAGCAGCATCCAGCGACGTGACCTCTTCTGGCCATTGATGCTCATCTAACGCCAGGAACCGGGCCTGCTCGCCATGCTTAGCCCGCGCCTGTTCCAGACTTTCCTGCGAGACGTCCACGCCCAGCAAGTCAGCGCGGGCGAAATGCTGGCGAGCGTGCGGCATGGAAGTTCCTACGCCGCAGCCGAAATCCAACAACCGCAAGGTTTTTTCGACATCCACGCCGGAGCGCATCAGCTCATGACGCAAATCACGTATCTTGTACTCTGCGAAGTAAGCAGAGTCCTCACCCGAAAAGCCAATGCTCTCGTCGAGCACCTCTTTGTAGCTGCGGGCGTGCGCATCGAATTCATGCTGTGCCATGGATTGGCCCTCTTGTCGGTCCCGCGATATAAGCCGCGCGCTCGGCGCGCAGGAGTGCTGCGGCGCCTTCAAGCAATGTCCTGCGCCGGGTACCTTTGCCCAGCCCTAAAGGCGACACGGACCTGTACGATACCCTCGACGTGTACAACGCGGACAGGTTGTTGCGGATGCAAACCACCCGCAAAGGACGCTTATTCAGCCGATTGAACGTTGCGACGATCTCCGAGATGGTCACGCTGCGTTCAGCCGCAATAACCTTGACATGGAAACGTGTCGTTGCCGTTCGCGTGCCTTGCGTAGAGTCGATGAAATCACGTGCAGCGTCGTCGACGAACAGATAGTCCCGCGAAGTATCCAGCGGCACGAATATCTCGACAGGTTGATGGCGGAGAGCACAGCGAGCGATGTGTGAGAGCAGCCCCTGTCGCTTCCCCTGCGCTTGTCCCGGCCCATACAGGGTTGAAAACCGGGCAGCCAAGCCCCTTACAGAGTCCAGCCTAGACACAAAGTCCTCCAGCAAAACCTCCTGAGCCAGCTTGGCAGCCGCGTAGTTGTTGGATGCAGAAGTCGGCGTGGCTTCCGTTGTCTCAAAGTCTCCACTAGCAGCGTAGAGCGCACCGGCAGAACTCGAAAAACCAATGAAGCCAGAGGCACCACATAGCCGCTGCCCCCGCTCCAAAGACACCAGGAAGCCGGTCAGCGCGGCAGTTTCACCATCCAGGTCGGCCTGACTGCTCCCCATGGAGCCGACACCCGCCGCCCAGTAGATTTCCCAACAATCCCGCGCCTCAAGTCCGCTCAAGAACTCCTGGATAGCTACATCAAACTGGACCAGCAAAGCTCCCCGGTCTTTCCAGTCGAAGGATTCCTGGTAGCGGTAGATTTCAACTGCATCACGGCTCAGTTCACGGCACAAGGCCTCGCCTAACATTCCCCCAGCACCGATGACCCAGACACGTTTCATTCAACGCGATCTGCTGCTGCGGGTTCCCATGACATACAGAGGCTTGCCCATGGCAATTCCCATGGCAACGGCAAGGTACTCGGCGATCATTCCAAGGGAAACCAGGATGCAACCAGAAAAGAACGAGACGACGATCACCAGGGATGCCCAACCCTGGACCAGGACACCACCGGTCAACTTCTCATACAAAGCATAGGCTCCGATGAAAAGGGCAACGGCCACCGAAAAGAACCCCAGCAGGGTGATGAGCCTCAGGGGTCGGGTTCCTGCCGTGAGCAGCATGGTCCAGAAATGGGCAAGAAGCCGGCTGTACGTGTAGCCAGACGTCCGCCCCTCCTCCGCACGGACATTGACAGGGCATCTCCCCACTCGACCCGCTATCCACAAAAGGCCGACATCCAGATAGACGCCATGCCCGCAGTAAGCTGCCAAGCTGCGTGCGATCTCACCCTGCACGATGCGATAGCTGTGGAAATACCCAACCGCATCGTGCCCCATCATCAGGCGCCCGATGCGCTTGGACAGCCGACTCGTGAGGTTGCGGACGAAACCGTGTGGCGGCGTATTCATTGGCTGGGCATACACGACCTGCAGGTCCTGGCTCAGCGCGCAGTCCAGCAGGTTGCCGATGTCAGCCGGACCATGCTGTCCATCCTCGTCCATGGTAACAATCCACTCACCGGTGGCCGAACTCATGCCCGCGAGCGTGGCCGCGTGCTGCCCAAAGTTCTTCGTCAGCCAAATCGGTTTGACCTGTGGGTGCTTCTGCGCCAGCTCCCGGATCGTGACGTCGGAGCGATCGGGCCCGCAATCATGAACCAGGACCACCTCGGAAACAACGAATGCCTGGCCTTGAATGCTGACCGATGGCTGGAAATACCGAGAAATCTCATCCACCAGCGCGTGGAGCGATCGCTCGCCCTGGTAGACAGGAATCACGACAGAAATGTGCAGCAGCCTCATGACACCCTCATTCTTTTTCCGATCTCAGCCGTTTGGACAGAACGACCCTCAACCTGTCCAGCCACGGATCCGCGACATGCACCAGTACCCAGGCTAGCAACAGGTAGTTGCCGAACATGTAGGCAGGTATGGGTGGAAAGTAGAGCACAAAGCCGGCGACACCGGCAAACAGAACCGCCATCCTTGGATACATGCCGCGCCATGCCATGAGGCACAAGACCAGGACTCCGACACCGGCGCTCAGGTAACCCAGCAGCCTCGACTTGGTCAGGTAACCCAGTGAAAAACTCTGAGCGGAATTGATCAAGGCGTTGCGGATCAGCTCCCATGGATGCTGGGCAGCATACCCGGCGAGTTCCTTTTTCAAGGTAGCGTAGTAGTCGGAGCGGACCGTCTCATCATAGTAATTGCCACTCGGCAGCGATGTGTCGATCTGTGTTCCACTCAACGCCTTGTAGCGAGCGTAGGCTGAGTCGTCCGACAGTTCCACACCTCCAGCGTTCGGATAAGCCCCCAGCCCCACATAGGCTGTGTGCCAGGGCTGCGATGGGTTCTTGACCAGCAGCACGAAGACCAGCATCGCCAGCAGCGCGATACAGGCATGCACCGTACGCTCTTTCCAGGCCCAATAACCGAGCATGAACAGGGAAACCAGCAGAGTGGATTGCCTGACCAGGAAGATCGCCATCATCACCAGCAGCATCCAATAGACTTGCCGCCCCAAGCGAGCCCCATCCTTCGCCTCGTAAGCAAGCCACAGCAGTGCCGGCACTACCTGCCAGCAGTAGTGGTAGGCGAAGGTGACGAAATGCAGCACGATCGGGTTGATACCATAGGCGAGAAAGAAGACCACACGCTGTCTGTTGGTTGGCAACAGGTTCAGAACCCAGAGAACGGCAACGATGTGGAAGGCCACCTGGAGCCACAAAACGGCTTTCACCGATGGCAGCCAGAAGAAAATCTTCTGCGCAATCCAGACGATGAAGACATAACCTCGGTCCAGTATTGAGTACGGCACGAGATCTGCGGCTTGCCCAGGCACGAACTCGTACTTGAGCTGCCCGGCATACGGCAATTCCGCGAAACCAGGGTAGGCCGCCGCGTCGATTCTCCATGTCAGATCCAGGCCCAGATTGGCGGCACCAGAAAAATAGGGATACATCCAGCCAGCGCCTTGCGACCCGGAGTTCCAGAAGATCAGGGCACCCACCACCATGGCAGCGACAGCAAGCACCATCATTCCGAGGCCAAATTCTTTCCTCATCTCAGCGTGCCCCCACCTTCCCGACAGACAGCAGCTGAGCATAGAACCTGAGAATGCCAGGCAGTTGGCTTTCATAACTGTACTGACGAATGTAGGCCTGCTGGCCAGCGTATCCCAGTTCGAGAGCCAATGTCGGCTCATCCGTGAGTCGAAGCACCGCGTCAACGAACGTGTTGGCATCCTCCGGTTGGGCCATCAGGCCCGCACGGTTTCGCTCGACCACCTCGATCTGATGCGGCAGATCGCTGATCACAATAGGCAGGCCGGCCGCCATGTACTCGAAGATCTTGGTGTGGATACCTTTGATCTGCTGCGGAACCCTCAAGTTGGGTGAAATCGCAACGGTCGCCTGGTTGAGGATGTCCATGATCTGAGGCGGCTTCACCGTGGGCAGCAAATCCACGTTATCTAGGCCACGCCTTTCAATCGCATCGACGAACTGTTGCCTGAACTTCTCGTCGAAGAAACGGCCCGGGGTAATGATCCGGATATTCGGCGCACGCACCTTCAGGCGTTCGGCAATGTCGAGCAGCAGCCAACTGCCGTTATTCTCGTGATGTGCGCCAATGAAGACCACCCGGGGTTCGCGCTGCGCCCGGTCGGCTTTCGCCGAATCGATCAATGCCCGGGATGCGTAATTGAAAATGTAGGTTTTGCGCAGCCCCAGTGAACCAAAATCTGGCTCCTGCGACGGTGCCACCAGCACGATGTTCCGGATAATCCGAGCGCAGCACCACTGCCCCCAGCGCACACCCCATGCCAACGGACGCCTCAACAGGGGCGGAATCCACTCACGAACCAGCATCTCGTCCGGGTAGTTCTCATGGACGTCATACACCACCGGCTTGAACAGCGCCAATGCCGTCATCCAGGGCAGCAGGTCAATATCGTGGAAATGGACCACGTCAACCTTGCCCAATATTCGCATCAAGGCTGGCAACAAATGCCTGGGAACATTCAGCAGGCGCGCGGCCCGTGACTGCGCCTTGTGAAAAGGGTGGAAGATGACCCCATCTCGCCCGGGCCCGGACTCCACGTTCCAGGGGGCCACCAGATGAACGACATGCCCGGATGTCGCCAGTAACTTGGCATGGCGCCAGACGCGTGCGTCAAAGTCCGGGTGAATGGACGTCACGATCGCAATGACCATGGGTCGCTGTTCACCTGTCATCCCTCGGACCATGACGGGCTCCGTGACGTCTTGCCTCGTCGCACTCCCAGACCCCGCGGCTGCACCTGGAGGGGCAGTAGTCACCATGCCACTCCGTAAATACTCTGATATCGCATCATGCCTCTGCAGCCAATCTCGCAGCGATCTTGCCCGCCGCGTCACCATCACCATAAGGTGAAACCTCACCCCCACGCGATCCGAGCGCCTGGCGAATGGCCGTCAATACGGTATCCGGATCGTTTGGTGGAGCCAGCCGATTCCAGCCAGCATCCACCAACTCCGCCCATTCCGTTTCATCGCGCATGGTGACGCACGGAACCTTGAAGAAATAAGCCTCTTTCTGCACCCCCCCGGAATCAGTCACCACCAATGCGGCGTACTTCTCCATCTGCACCATGTCGAGATAACCCACAGGCTCAACCAGCCGCACACTACAGGCTTCCAACCTGTCCAGCAGACCTTCGCGCAGCAGCACGCCACGGGTTCTGGGATGCAAGGGCCAGACCACCGGCAGCTTCCGCGCTGTATCACTCAGAGCCGCCACGATCACCCGGAGTCGTGCAGGATCATCCGTGTTCTCGGCGCGGTGCACCGTCGCCAAGACATAGCCCCCTGGCGACAGATTGAGGCGAGACAGCGCGCCACCGGTCGAATCCGCGCGTTCGCCAAAGTGCCGCGCAACGTCATACATGACATCCCCGACGGGAACGATGCGCTCAGCGGGGACGCCTTCCGCGCGCAAATGACGGATAGCCGCCTCAGTCGGCGTGAACAGCCAGGTCGACACCCGATCGGTCAGTATGCGGTTGAGCTCTTCGGGCATGTGCATGTTGAAGCTGCGCAAGCCAGCCTCGACATGCGCCACGGGAATATGCAGCTTGGCGGCGGCCAATGCCCCCGCCAGCGTAGAGTTTGTATCGCCGTACACTAGGACCACATCTGGCAACTCGTCCAGAAGAACCGTCTCGATTGCCTCGAGCATCTGCCCCGTCATCGCACCGTGTCGGCCACCATGCACCCCCAGGTTGTACTTGGGCACGGGTATGGCGAGCTCCGAGAAGAAGACGTCCGACATGTTGGCGTCGAAATGCTGCCCCGTGTGAATCAGGACCTCTTCCAGATTGCCGCTGCGCGCCAGAGCCCTCGACACCACGCTGGCCTTGATGAACTGTGGGCGCGCGCCGATGACCGTCAATATCTTTTTCATTGCGCCCCGCTTTCAGTGCCACGATGGGCCACACCAAGCTGTGTGATTGCTTTCAAGAATATATCCGCACTGTTCT